>Ga0209172_10000053_pt1 | contig 335794 bp, 303 predicted proteins | sample LarsenN4metaG_FD_184113 | JGI IMG/M metagenome (GOLD analysis project Ga0209172, IMG submission 184113) | Hot spring sediment bacterial and archeal communities from British Columbia, Canada, to study Microbial Dark Matter (Phase II) - Larsen... ... | reverse complement strand
TGGCGGTCGCCGCGAACTGATTGGTGCCGGTGATTGAGCCTCCGCCGGGCACGTTCTTCACGACGATCACCGGCTTGCCCGGCAGGTATTTGCTCAGGATCGGCCCGTTGAACCGCGCCCACACGTCAGAGCCACCACCGACGCCGAACGGGATCACCCATTCGATGGTCTTGCCGCTGAAGTCGACCGCCCCGGCCGGAACAGGAGCGGCAGCGATCGCGAATGCTGCCGCCGACGCGGCGACCGACAGACAAGGCGTTGTTCGATGCATTCTCGAGATCCTCCCTTCAAGGACAATGCTTTGATCGCGCGGCACCTCCGCTTGCGAGCAGCAGCTTAGGCCCATGCGCCGATCAGCGCCACTGCAATGTGCCCCACGGACAATGGACTTTCGGAAGCCGGGATGTCGCCAGCCTGGCCGTGGCCACCACGGCCCTGTCCACCCCCTATTCGAACTTGACGGCGTAGTTCTTGGCGAGGAAGTCTCGCACCCACGCTCTCGCTTCGGGTGAGATGGTCGTCGCGTTTTTGTACAGCTCCTCTCCCGCCTGATCGGTGACCTGCTCGTACTCGCCGATCACCTCGTCGCGCTTGGCGAGGTACTCGGGGTCCTTGAGCAGTTGGCGCACTGCCGCCCGATAGGTCTCTACAATCTCGGGTGGCGTGCCCTCGGGCAGCACCAGCAGCTTCTGCGCCTGGTAACCTGCGAACAGCAACGCTTTGAACGCCTCCCACTCGACGCCGGACGGTTTTTTGCCGTGCACGATCTCATAGGCCTCCCCGATATGAGGTAGGTCCGGAAAATTGGGATCGCGCACCAGGTTGCCCTTGTCGTCGATGGCACCCCAGCTGAACAGCGGCACCGCCTTGCCTTCCTTGATGAGCGGCACCACGCTCTTCAGGTAGGCCGACGTGGTTTGATAGTCGATCGTCGCCTCGCCCCGCTCGAAGGCTAAACGTGACTCGCCGCGGCTCTTCATGCCGAACACGTGATGCACATCGAGTCCCAGCATACGGAAGGCCAGAAGCGGCACCAGGTCGAGCGAGGTCGCGCCGAGATTACCGAATGCCAGCTTTTCACCCTTGAGCTTGCCCAAGTCCTTGACCGATTTGACCCCGAACTTCGGATTGATGTAGGCAGCGCCGCCCGTCGGCGCGCCGAGCACGACGTGCCACTTCGTGTAGTCGTACTTCACCCGCGGGTCACCGAGCAGGTAAGGGAACTGGGTGGAGCCCGAGGTGCCGAGGATGGTGAGCCCATCCGGCTTGGCGGTCGCCGCGAACTGATTGGTGCCGGTGATTGAGCCTCCGCCGGGCACGTTCTTCACGACGATCACCGGCTTGCCCGGCAGGTATTTGCTCAGGATCGGCCCGTTGAACCGCGCCCACACGTCGGAGCCCCCGGCAACGCCAAACGGGATCACCCATTCGATGGTCTTGCCGCTGAAGTCGACCGCGCCGGCGGGGGCCGGCCCCGCGGCAAATGCGAAAGCGAGGGTCAAAGCCGGCACCCGTTGCCAAAGGAGTCCTGGCTGCATTTCCTAATCCTCCCTGCGCGCATTATTCTTGAACCGGCAGGACGCGGGGGCGAACGGACCGTCCTTTTTGAGCAGATTACGCAGATAAGGGTGCCGACGCTACCCCCAATCAGGTAACCGGCCCTCGGCCGGCCAATACGGCGGCGGCCGCCGCACGCGCAAAAGCGGCGGTGCCGAGCGGACCGCCGAGGTCGGCGGTGCGCTTCGACGGATCGGCGAGCAGCTGGTCGATGGTTATTTCGATGGCAGCGGCCGCCTCGACGAGATCGCGCCGTCCCTGGCGGTTGGCGAGCCAGTCGAGCAGCATGGCGGCCGATAGTATCAGCGACACGGGGTTTGCCTCATCCTTGCCGGCGATGTCGGGGGCGGAACCGTGCTGGGCCTGGGCTACGGCGTATTCACTGCCGGCATTGAGGCTGCCGGCAAGGCCAAGGCCACCTGCGAGCTCGGAAGCCTCATCCGACAGGATGTCGCCAAACATGTTGGTAGTCACCACCACGTCGAAGCGGGAAGGCTCGCGGACGAGCAGGGCGGCCATGGCGTCGATAAGCACCTCCTCGAAGGCGACGTCGGGGTAGTCCGCCGCCACTTGGCGTACCTCGGCCAAGAACAACGCCTCGGAGACCCTGAGCACATTGGCCTTGTGGACCGCGGTCACCTTTTGGCGCCGCCGGCGGGCGAGGTCGAATGCGCTCTGGGCGATGCGGCGGGAAGCGCGGGCGGTCACCTTGCGCAAGGCGAGCGCCATGCCGGGCTCGGGCATGAACTCGCCAGACCCGGCCACCATGTTGCGGTCCGCGTAAAATCCCTCGGTGTTCTCGCGCACGATGACGAGGTCCATGTCACGGCCAACGTGGGGCACGCCCTGGCGCGTGCGGGCCGGACGGATATTGGCGTAAAGATCAAGCTCCTTGCGAAAGGCGGCGGAAACGTTGATGCCACCCAGCTCGGTCGGCGGGTAGTCGAGGTGGGAGATGGGCCCGAGGATGGTTCCGGCGGCGCGGCGGGCGGCCTCCAACACCGTGGGGGGCAGCGTCGAGCCGGTTCGGCGGTGGGCTGCCCAGCCGATCTCCATGTGATCGAAGGTCAACCCCAACTGGAACCTGCGATCGACGGCGCCGAGCACGGCCAGCGTCGCTTGGGTGATCTCAGGGCCGATGCCGTCACCGGCGAGAACAAGAAGCTTCATGGGCGCGCCTCCGGACACGGGCTTACCCGATGGGTGCGCATAAGTGCACGCGCACGTCTCATCACCAGGCGAACGGTGCGGCCACGGCGACCAAATAAGTATGGATCGATATGCCATTACAACATTTGCGTGCTTTCGGACATGATGACGGCGGGAAAAGCCGCTGTTCTGCCTCGCTCGTGCCGCGAGAATCGGGCACGCTCGCCCTATGCTGCAACTTTCCCGTGCATTTCGTGCGAAGTATGCAACCCGGCAAGTCGGAGCGCTTGGTCTCGCCGCAGTTCTCGGCGGGCTGCTTCTCCTCGTGAGTGTGATGTGGGCGCCGCCGGCAGCGACTGCGATCACCGGACCGGCATATGCGATCGACGGCGACACCATTGCGCTGGGCGGCATGCGCATCAGGCTGTTCGGAATCGACGCTCCGGAGCTCGGGCAGACGTGCGGCGGTCATCGGCGCTCGGCTTGGCCCTGCGGGCGATGGGCGGCAGCGCATCTGGCGCGGCTCGTCGCCGATGGTGGCGTCGTGTGCCATGCCAGGGGACACGACAGCTATGGCCGTGTGCTCGCCGTTTGCACGGCGGGCGGGCGCGAGATCAACGCAGAGATGGTGCGTGCCGGCTTGGCGTGGGCGTTCGACAGGTACGCGCAGAGTTATGTCGCGGACGAGGCGGCGGCGCGTTCGCGCCGGCTCGGCATCTGGCGGGACCTGGCCGAGCCTCCCTGGCGCTATCGTGCCCAGCGTTCTGTCGAAGGTGACAGGTAAGGGGGAAGCAAGGCGAGCCATGACCTGGTCGATCATTGCGCGCGAGGAAGAAACGGGGCGCCTCGGCCTCATCATTGCAGCCGACGCACTTGCCTGCGGGCCCTACATGTGCCGCATCGCGACCGGCGTGGGGGCGGTCGCAAGCCAGGGTCTCATTAATCCGCTGCTCGGGCCGCAGGCGCTGGCGCTGCTCAAGGCCGGAGCACACCCCGAGGAGGCGGTGCGGCTGCTGGTGACGGCCGATGAGGGGCGGAACCTTCGCCAGCTAAACATCATGGATGCGCGTGGACACGCGGCTGCCCATACGGGCGAGGCGTGCATCGCCTGGTGCGGACACGAGATACACGGCGCCCTTTCATTGGCGGGCGACAGCCTTGCCCGGCCTGAGGTGCTTGCGGCTGCCGCCGCGGCCTATGCGGAGAAGGGCGGCACACCGCTGGCGCAGCGTCTAATCACGGCCATGCAGACCGGAGAGAAGGTCGGCGGTGGCAATGGGGGCAACCGGTCGGCGGCGCTCCTAATCCACGATCAGGAAGAATATCCGCTGCTCGATCTGCGGGTCGATGATCACGCCGATCCGCTCACGGAGCTCGCTCGCCTCGAGGCGGTTGCGCGCGAGCGCTGGATCCACTTCCGGCGCGTCCTACCGAGCGAGGCCCGGCCCTACGGCTTCACCGATCGCGCGCGCATCGAGGAAGAGGTCGCCAAGTCCATCGCAGCGGGCTACCGCTGAGGCCGATCTGGGCGTTCATGTCTTAAGGCGGTAGCCGGTCTTGAAGATCCACGTGATGATTGTGAGGCAGGCGGCGAGAAACGTCAGCGTCATGGCCAGGCTCACGCTGACGCTGACATCGGCGATGCCGTAGAAACTCCAGCGGAAGCCGCTCACCAGGTAGACGACCGGATTGAATAGCGTGACGGTCTGCCAGAAGGGCGGCAGCATGTTGATCGAGTAGAACGTGCCGCCCAGAAAGGTGAGCGGCGTCACGATGATGAGCGGCACGATCTGGAGTTGCTCGAAGCCATCGGCCCACACGCCGATGATAAAGCCGAACAGGCTGAACGTGACCGCGGTGAGAACGAGGAAGGCGAGCATCCAGAGCGGGTGGGCGATCGTGAGCGGCACGAATAGGCTGGCGGTGGCCAGAATGATGAGGCCCAGCATGATCGACTTGGTGGCGGCCGCGCCGACGTAACCGATGACGATCTCCAGCGGTGAGACGGGCGCGGACAACAGTTCGTAGATGGTGCCCGTGAACCGCGGAAAATAGATGCCGAACGAGGCATTGGCGATGCTCTGCGTAAGCAGCGAGAGCATGATGAGACCCGGCACGATGAAGGCTCCGTAGCTGACGCCCTCGATCTCGGCGATGCGCGTGCCGATGGCTGCGCCGAACACGACGAAGTAGAGCGAGGTCGAGAGCACCGGCGAGACGATGCTCTGCATCAGCGTGCGGAAGGCGCGCGCCATTTCGAAACGGTAGATTGCCTGTACTGCGTAAAGGTTCATCTTGCCCTCTTCACGAGGCTGACGAAGATCTCTTCGAGCGAACTTTGCGAGGTGTTGAGGTCCTTGAAGGTGATGCCGGCGGCGCTCAAGTCGCGCAAAAGCCGCGTGATGCCGGTGCGCTCAGCGCGCGTATCATAGGTGTAGACGAGCCGATGGCCCTCAGCCGCCAGCTCGAGCCCGTAGGCGGCGAGCGAGGAGGGGATCTCGGTGACGCGGGCGTGGAGGTCGAGCACGAGCTGCTTTTTGCCGAGCTTGCGCATGAGCTCATTCTTCTCCTCCACGACAATGAGCTCACCCTTGTCGATGACGCCGATACGGTCGGCCATCTCTTCGGCCTCTTCGATGTAGTGCGTGGTCAGGATGACGGTGACACCGGAAGCGCGCAGCGCACGAACGATGTTCCACATGTCCTTGCGGAGCTCGACATCGACCCCGGCGGTCGGCTCGTCCAGGAACAGGACTTTGGGCTCGTGCGAGAGCGCCTTGGCAATCAGCACGCGCCGCTTCATGCCGCCCGAGAGCGTCATGATCCTGTTGTCCTTCTTCTCCCAGAGCGAGAGCTCCTTCAGAACCCTCTCGATGTGAGCCGGGTTGGGAGGCAGACCGAAAAGCCCCCTGCTGAAGGAGACTGTCGCCCATACCGACTCGAAGGCGTCGGTCGTCAGCTCCTGCGGCACGAGCCCGATCAGCGAGCGGGCCTTCCTGTAATCGGAGATGATGTCATGACCGGCGACCGAGACCTTACCCTCGGTCGGATTGACGATCCCGCAGATGATGCCGATGAGCGTCGTCTTGCCGGCACCGTTGGGACCGAGCAGAGCAAAGATCTCGCCGCGCTGTACCTCGAGATTGATGTTGCTCAGCGCCCTCAAGCCCGAGGCGTAGGTCTTGGAGAGCTTGGAGACGGAGATGATCGGTGCCATTGTCAAGACTGGTGCAGGCGGCAAATGCTTGGGCGGGTGTTACGGGGCACGGGGGCCGCGGAGCGCGTGGCCCGAGCGATCACCGGTTTCGGAATCGCCGCTCACACCTAAGGTGCAAAGCTTGGGCAGACAAGCGCCTCAGGGAGGCTTCGGCAGCGACCAGCTCAGGTTCTCGTAGCCCGGCGCATAGCGGACGTTGCTCAGAGTGGGGTTGCGATTGACGAGTGGGCGCGCATAGAGCGGGTGGCGCATGCTGCGCACCTCGTGCTCGATCCTGAACAAAGGCCTGCCGCTGTCGGGATCGACGATGTCGAGGAAACGGTACTGGTGCTGGTCGCTCTCCTCCGAGATCAGCCCACGCTCGCGAAGGTACATGTAGGGGCTGGAGAAATCGGCGATATAGATGGCGATGTGGTGGCCGTCGTAGGGTGCGGGCGACGCCTCCCTTTCGCGGAACAGGAGACTCTGGCCGGCGCCGGACGACACGCGGGCGAAGCGTCCGCCGGCGTCCTCCGCAACCTGCGAGCGAGCGTGGAACACGCTCGCATAGAAGCGGGCGATGCCGTCGGCGGTGCCGGCGGGAACGTCGAACTCCACGTAGGGGACACCGAGCAGCATTTGGGCGAAGCGCTCGCCCGGCGGATGACAGCGGAAGCGGTTGCCCCATGGGCAGGTGACCTCGATGCAGTCGTCGCGCTGCTCGAACGCACAGTGCGTGCCCTCGAGCCGGCGGCGCACCGCAGTGAGCCGCTTGAGCAGCTGATCGCAGTCCGGGATCACAAGTCCGGTACGCCCGCGCAGAACCTGGGCCTGGCCGGTCGGCAGATGAAACTGGCTGCGGCCGACGTTGACCCACATGTTGTCGACGCCGGTCATGAGGTAAGGGTCGCGGGTGAGCCCGAGCCCCGATACGTAGAAGAGCGTGGCGAGCTGTTGATCCGGAATCCGGGTGTTCACGTGCTCGAGAAGGACGATGTTGCCGACGTCCTCGGCGGTTCGGTCATAGCGTCCCACCTCAGGGCTCCGTTCGAGATCGACCGCTTGACGGGCCAATACACTGAAACACGGCGTGGACCTCGACCATAGCCGCAATCAAACGGCGGGCGCTCTCGTGAGTCGCGACTAGGCCGAGCGGTTGCCGGCCAGGATCTCCCAAGCGGCGTTGATCTGCTTTAACCGCATCTCGCGCGCCTGCCGATCGGCGGCGTCCACGGCGAAGTCTGGGTGCCAGCTCATGCGCAGCCCATCGACGACCTTCTTGATCGCCGACAGGCCGGTATCGCTCGCGAAGCCCATGCCCAGCACCTGCAGCGCTTCCTCGCGCGTCTTGGGCATCCTGCCACTGCCCATGATGGACTCTCGGAGCGGCTGCGGGGGAGGCGAATTGGCCGGGGGCCGGGATGGTCCCTGCCGCAGGGCAATAACGCGCTCATCGGCGGCGCGCCTCAGCGGGACGGCAGCAATGTCGCGGGAGGTCATGGCGACAACCTCCGCATGCTCCCTGCGCCGCGCCACCACGAGGGCGACGCCGAGGCTCAGCACAAGCAGCGCCAAACCCACGGAGACGAGGGCCACCGGAAGGCCGAATGCGCCGCCTTCGCCCGACGCCGGCGGCGATGGCGCCGGTGCGCCCGTCGATCCGGTGACGATATCGGGGCCTGCCTTGGCGCGCGCCGCGGACGGGGATGGCGGCGCGGCGCCCGTCTCTTTTGCGGCGGGCGCCGGCGCCGCGGTTTGCGCCTGAGCGGCGACCTCTTTACCGGCCGGCGGGGACGCGGAGGGCCGTTGCGGCGCCGGGGGCGCCTCACCCTGCGAGGCGGAGGCCCAGTCGCGGTTGATGATCCGCGGCGTAACCGGCGGGGCGCCGCTTCCGGCCGGCCCAGATGGGCGTGGCGCGGCCGGCGGCGACGCGGCATCGGCAGGCTTCCTCGCCGGCGGCGGCGGGGGCTCGCTGGACGCGACCGGGGGGAGCGGCTCGGCCGGCTTGAGGGCCCACGCGCTAGCATTACCCTCCTCTGTCTTCCTGGCCGCAGACGATGCCCGTTCCTCGACCGCCGCGACCTTGGGCTCGGTCAGCTTCGCCGGTGGGGGAAGCGCGCCCTTGGCCGGCGGCCCGGCAGTCTGATTGAGCGGTTCGGGTCCACCCTGCGCCACCGGGGCCGGCACGAAGATCGCATCGATCCCAAGCGTCGGCGCGAAAGTGGCGGGAAAGGCCACCACCGGCGGCGGCATGGTTGCGACGCGCTCGGCGCAATAGCGGCTTAAGCGGCGCTGGCGCCAAGGGTTGGCACCGGGAACGGCCTCCGCGCACGGATCGTCGGGGCCCATGTTCCAGTCGGGAGGCATGCGCAGGTGCAGCCGGCCATCCTGGAGCCAGACGTCGCCGCGCGCCTCCTCGATCGCTGCCACCGCGACGATCCACGGCACGGCGGCGCCGTTGCAGTCGAACTGGAAGCGGTACACGGTCCATTGCCGGCAGAAGCCAGGATTGGCGGGAGAACAGGCCCGAAACGGTCGCGTCTCGCGCGGCCCGATAACGCGGTGGCCCTGCTGATGGGAGGGACGCAGCGACGGCCGGCCGGCGATCATCGTACACGAGTAGGGCATCACCACCAGTTCCTCGGCGTGCACGGCCAAGCTGCCCGTCGCGCCGAGGATGGCCGCGAGAACCAAGGCCTGAGCCAGCCGCATTGCCCGCATGCGCCCCACTCGTCCGAACCTGCCCCGTGGCTTCGACCGGGGCCACCGACGCCCGAATCGAGCGCCGCAATTGCCAACGAAATCAGACTGAAAGGTGTCAGCCTTGTGGCAGGTCCGCTGAGAACGCAGGACACCTCGTGAGCCCGCCGAGTTCGGCCTCGGCGGGCGGAGGATGACCGAGACCAAGGAACCGATGACGGCGCCCTCGGGCTTCTAGCCTGCCTTCCTCGCCGCCTTGTACCTCTCTCCCGCCTCGTCGACGGCCTTGTGCGCGCGCTTCACAGCCGGGCGGGCATCGATCGCCTTGAACCAGCGCTTGACGTTCACATAGTCGTCCATGCTCTGACCCTGGTTCTTGGGATTGCGCAGCCACACGTAGGTGGCGATGTCGGCGATGGTGTAGTCGCTGCCGGCAAGATAGGGAGTCTCGCCGAGGCGTTTGTCGAGTACCTTCCACAGCCGCGTCGCCTCATCGGTATAGCGCTTGACGCCATAGGCATTATCGGGCGCCTTCAGGCGGAAGTGGTGAGCCTGGCCGAGCAGGGGCCCGATATTGGCCATCTGGAACATCACCCACTGGATGGTGTGATAGCGCTCGACCGGCTCCTTGGGCATCAGCTTTCCCGTTTTCTCGGCCAAGTAGATCAGGATGGCGCCGGACTCGAACAGTGTGATCGGTTTGCCGCCTGGACCTTCATGGTCGATGATCGCCGGGATCTTGCTGTTGGGATTGATGGCAACGAACTCCGGCGTCCATTGCTCGCCACTGTGCACATCGACCATGTTGAGCCGGTATGGCAGCCCCGCTTCTTCCAGAAAGATCGGAATTTTGCGCCCGTTGCCAGTGGTCCAGGTGTAAACGTCGATCACTTGTTTCGTCCTCCGCTTCGCAGCCTGCCAGTCCAAGCAGAGCTTGTGGGAGCGCCAACGCGAACGCAAGGGCGACCTCCACGCTTGCGGAAAGTGGACACTACCGGCACAAACACGCTCCGGTGATGAACGTTGAAAGGATGGCCGCCGCGGAAAGATGCCAGTCGAAACCGATCGAACACGTGAGTTTAAGCGCGCATCCTTCGCCGAGGTACTGGCATGGATCGACCGGCACGTGATACGGCTCCCCGCCGAACACGTGCCCGTCGCGGAGGCAGCAGGCCGTGTGCTGGCGGAGGAAGTACGCGCGGCGATCGACCTGCCGCCGGTCGATCGCGCAGCCGCCGACGGCTTTGCTCTGCGGGCCGATGAAACGGTTGGAGCCAGCGGCTACAATCCGCTTCCCTTTTCGCTCGTCTCCGATCCCGACGAACTGCCATCCGGTTCCGCTGCCCGGATCGCGTCCGGTGAACCGTTGCCGCGCGGTGCCGACGCCGTTGTTCGCCTCGAGCATGTCGAGCCGCATGGAAGCGGCGTTGTCAGTGTCATTGAGCCTGTCATCCCCGGCAACGAGGTTGAGCGGGCCGCAAGCCACCTCGCGCGTGGCAGCTTGATCGCCTCTGCCGGACAGCAGCTTGGCGCGCCCCACATCGGTCTGCTGGCGGCGGCCGGGCCCGTGTACCCATTCGTTGTCCGGCGTCCGCGCGTGCGCTGCCTGCTGGCCGGCCGCAATCTGGTGCCGGCGGGCCGGCCGCAGTCGCCGGGAGCGACCCGCGACGTAGACGGACCGCTATTGCGCGCACTCATCGAGCGCGACGGGGGCACGCTTGCGGGAGAGTGCACGTACGAGCAGGGCCATTCAGGTATCGCCCGACTACTCGCCGCGCCCAATGCCGATATTGTCCTGGTGGTGGGGGCCACCGGGCCTGCGACCGACGATCATGCTGCGGCGGCGCTCGCAGAAACCGGATCGATCGCCGTCCACGGTGTTGCCCTGCGCCCTGGCGAGACGGCGGGTTGTGGTCAGAGCGCCACAGGCACGCCGGTGTTCCTGCTGCCGGGCGCGCCCTTTGCCTGCCTGTGGGCTTACGAGCTTCTGGCCGGCCGGGCGATCCGACGCCTCGGCGGCCGCAATCCCGAGCTGCCGTTCGCCCGACGTGAGAGGAGGATGGCAGGCAAGATCGTGTCGGAGATCGGCATGACGGAGGTGCGCGCGGTACGTTGCCTGCCTGACGGCAGCATCGAGCCGCTCGCCTCGTTCGCGGAAGCGGGGCTTGCCGCCGCGGCGCATGCCGACGGCTTCGTGATCGTTCCCGAGGACAGCGAAGGCTTCGGGCAGGGCGCGCGCATTGCCGTCTACCTGTATGATGAGCGGGCTCTCGCGATGGACGCCGCGACCTTATGAACGATATTTTCGCCGCTGTGCGCCGACTGGCGCGCCAGGATCAGTTCCTGCAGGTCGTCGATCGCGACGAGGCGATTGCGCGCTTTCACGCCCACCTCGCGCTGAAGCCGCTCGCGGCCGAGCGCGTGCCGCTTACCCAAAGCCTCAACCGGGTGCTGGCGAAGGCGGTCATTGCCGAGGTCGACGTGCCGGGCTTCGACCGCGCCAACGTCGACGGCTTTGCTGTCCGTGCGGTGGATACCGCCGGAGCGAGCGAGCGGTCGCCGAGGGTATTGGAACTCAATGCCGAGGTGCTGACACCGGGCGTGGTACCGCGCGCGATGGTGTCTGAAGGTGTGGCAACCCTCATCGCCACCGGCGGCATTATCCCGCGCGGGGCCGATTCGGTGGTGATGCTCGAGCACACCGAGACGCGGCAGGCGGGCGGAAAAGCCAGGATCGACGTGCGTCGGCCGGCTGCCGCCGGGCAGTTCATCTCCTTTGCCGGAAGCGACCTCGCGCGCGGCGAGACCGTGGTGCGGAGCGGTGAGGTGATCACCTCGCGTGAGATCGGGATGCTGGCCGCCGTCGGTGTCGCAGATGTCGAGGTTTGGCGCCGGCCGCGCGTCGCCGTCATCTCGACCGGAGACGAGCTTGTGTCCCCTGGCGCGCCGCTGCCCGCGGGCGCCGTCTACGATTCGAACGGGGCGATCCTGGCGGCGGCGGTGGAGGAGGCCGGCGGCACGCCGGTTCGGTTCGGCATCGGACCGGACGAAGAAGCCGCCCTGTTGCGACTGGTAAGGCAAGGCCTCGACAGCTGCGACATGGTTCTCATGTCGGGCGGCACATCGAAGGGGGCCGGCGACCTCTGCTACCGCGCCCTTGCGACGTTCACCGACCCCGGCGTGATCATTCACGGCGTAGCGCTGAAGCCCGGCAAGCCGGTTTGCCTTGCAGTGACCGCGGGCAAGCCCGTGATTGTTCTGCCCGGCTTCCCCACCTCGGCCATCTTCACGTTCCACGAGTTCGCAGCGCCGCTGATCCGCGCATTCGCCGGTCTGCCGCAGGAGCGAGCCGAGCGTGTCGAGGCGATGCTGCCGGTGCGCATCGCCTCCGAGCGCGGGCGCACGGAGTACGTCATGGTGTCCCTGGTGGCGCGGGCGGATGACGGCGGGCTTGCCGCCTACCCCATAGCCAGGGGTTCGGGCTCGGTCACCTCGTTCAGCCAGGCCGACGGGTTCTTCTCGATCGCGCGCCAGGCCGAGAGCCAAGCCGCCGACACGCCCGTCTCGGTGCAGCTCATCGGGCGCTGTCGGCGTCTCTCCGATCTCGTGATCATGGGCAGCCACTGCGTCGGCCTCGATCTCATCATCGAGCGGTTGAGGAGTGAAGGGCTGGCGGTCAAGGTCATGAACATCGGCAGCATGGGCGGGCTGGCCGCCGCCAAGCGGGGCGAGTGCGACGTGGCCCCCATTCACCTCATGGATGCGACGACCGGCGCCTACAACCTGCCGTTCCTGACGGAGGAGCTCAAGCTCGTGACGGGCTACCGGCGACTGCAGGGGTTGGTCTTCCGCAAGGGCGATGGCCGGTTCGAGGGAAGATTGGCGAAAGAGGCGGTTGCCGTGGCGCGCGATGACCCCGCATGCTTGATGGTTGGGCGCAATGCGGGCAGCGGGACCCGCATCCTGATCGACCGACTGCTTCAGGGTGCGCGCCCGCCCGGCTACTGGTCGCAACCCCGCTCCCACAACGCGGTGGCGGCCGCGGTTGCCCAACAGCGCGCCGACTGGGGCATCACGATCGAGAGCGTGGCGCGCCGATACGGCCTTGGATTCATCCCCCTCCAGGACGAACACTACGACTTTGCGGTACCGAAATCGCGGTTCGAGCGGCCGCCGGTGAGAAGATTCCAGGCGGTTCTCGAAGATGATGTTCTCAAGGCTGCCTTGTGTGCGGCGGGGTTCTCGATGTGAGCGTTGGCAGAGCGGGCCGGTTTCGATCCGAACGCGCCAGGTCGGCGGTGCGGAGGCGGCTTTTGGAGCTTGAGCGGGATCAAGCCGCGCATTACCTGGATCACACCTTGGAGAGGCGAGGGACCGGGCGGCAGCACGCATGTCGGTGAAGCAGGCGAGGCAGTATCCCCCCGCGCCGGAGGGGTACACGGTTTACATCGTGGGCGACATCCACGGGCGGCTGGACCTGCTTGAGCGCGTGCACGAGCGCATCGATACGGACAAGGCCCGCACCCGTTCGGAGCACACTGTCGAGGTCTACCTCGGCGACTACATCGACCGTGGGCCGGACTCCGCCGGCGTCGTCACCCGCTTGATTGGCCGCTCACAGGTTGCCGAGACGCTGTTCCTGCGCGGCAACCATGAGCAAATCCTGCTCGATTTCATCGGCGGTGCGGATTGCCTGGAGCAGTGGCGGGTGCTCGGCGCGGCCGCCACCATGCTCTCGTACGGCGTCCTGCCAGGGCTGCTCAAGCGCTCGGCGCCGACGGAGGTCGTACGACAGGCGTTCGTTGAGAAGCTGCCAGAAGCGCACCGGACCTTCTATGAGAACACGGGCTCCTACGTCTGCCTCGGCAGCTACCTTGCGGTCCATGCGGGGATCAGGCCGGGCGTGAAGCTGGTCGACCAGGCGACGACCGATCTGCTCACCATCCGGCAGGACTTTCTTGACCACGAGGGCGCCTTCGAGTTCATCGTCGTGCATGGCCACACGCCGGTAATGGAACCGGACTTCAGGCGGAACCGGATCAACCTCGATACCGGCGCCTTTGCCACGAACCGCTTGACCTGCCTCCGCATTGGGCAGGATGGCGCCCGCATTCTGGAGGGGTAGGGGTTTGCTCGGGACCCGCGGTGCCGATCCGCAACAGTTGGATGCGTCGGTGCCCGTGAGCCGCGGGTTTGCCACGGAAAGAAGCGCCTTGCGTTAGGCGCAACCATTCGAATCGGCTAGGAGTACCGAAACGTTGAGTTGTGGCCAGATCGCTACAGTCTTGGCGGCATCGGTTCATGCCCGCGTATTGCGGCTGGTCCCACGGCCTGCAATTGGATATCTCGACGTTAGGTTGGTGATATCTTGGTGAAAAACTGAGGACGGTTCGTTTATTGCGCGCTGCCGGTTGGAGCAAGCCTGGGTACAGGTTGTCGCGTATGGGCGGTTGTTTATGAGCTAGTCGGGGTGGCGGCTTGGCTGGGCCCTGGCGGCGACGGGGGGCATAGCCTGGGGACAGGATGACATTGCGAGGGGCACCCGTCTGCGCGCTTGCCGGCCTTCTGGCCGCCGGTTGCATGGCGCTGCCCAACAGTGGTCCCTATCACATCGACATCACCACCAACGCGGTCGCCTCGGTAACCACCGACCGCCACGCCATCGCTTTTGACTACGTTCTGCTCGACATCAACCGGGACGTTTTGGAGCACGTTGCCGAAGTCGGGCCGGGCTCGTTCTTCTCCACCTTCGGCACGGGCAAGGGTCCGGCCCCGGTGATCAGGGTCGGCGTCGGCGACGTGGTGGCGATCTCCATCTTTGAGTCGGCGGCTGGCGGCTTGTTCATTCCGGCGGAGGCCGGCGTGCGACCCGGCAACTTTGTCACCTTGCCCCCGCAGATGATCGACCGTTCGGGGAGCATCACCGTTCCCTTCGCCGGGCAGATTCCGGCGGCCGGCCGCACGCTCACCGAGATCCAGCGGGACATCGAGACGCGGCTTGCCAATCGCGCCATTGAGCCGCAGGCCATCGTCACGCTGGCGGAGCAGAACGCCACCGAGGTGTCGGTGGTGGGCGACGTCATCAACACGGCGGTACGCTTCAAGATCAGGCCCGGCGGCGACCGCATCCTCGACATCATTTCCCGCGCCGGCGGACTGCGATTTCCCGGCTACGAGATCTTCGTAACCCTGCAGCGCGGGAACAAGCGGGCGACCGTGCACTTCCCGACCCTCGTCAACAATCCCGCCGAGAACATCTTCGTCGCTCCCGGCGACGTCCTCTACGTCTATCGCGAGCAGCAGAAGTTTGTGGCGGTGGGCGCGCTTGGCATCGGCGGACAGACGCAGGGCCTCACCAACCAGCTGGCCTTCGAGCAGGAGCGGCTGTCGCTCAACGAGGCGATTGCCAAGGCGGGCGGCCTGGCGGATGACCGGGCTAACCCGAGGCAGGTGTTCCTCTACCGGCTCGAGTTCCGGGAGGCGCTGGAGGCCATGCACGTCGACCTCAGCAAGTTTGCGCCGACGCAGCGACTGATTCCGACCGTTTATCGCGCCAATTTCCGCGATCCGTCGGCCTTCTTCTTCGCGCAGGGCTTCCCGATGCGCCACAAGGACATCATTTACGTTACCAACGCGGATTCGGTGGAGGTGGTGAAGTTCCTCGACTACATCCGTGCCATTACTTCGACGGTTGCCGGCGTATCCGTGGACGCGGTGACCATACGCAACCCCAACAACGCGCTGGGAGGCAACTGATCGCCCCTTGTGCGCAACGAGCCCTTCTTGCATGAGGGCGATGCCTGCCAACGACCAAGCGGCAATTCCCTGACCGCCAGCCCTTCATCTTGCGGCTCGCCTCCGCTTGCTGTCATCCCGGTTGCTGTATAAGGTCTCTGGCCGTCGGGGGTCTGACCACCACCACTTTTCGCCGAGGAATTCATGCACCAAAGGGCGCAATTCAATTCGCCTAACTCCCTCGGTTTCGCCCTCATCGGATGCGGTCGTGCCGGCGAACGGCACGTGGCACAGGCCGGCAAGTTCGGGCGATTTGTGGCCGCCTGCGACATCAACGAGGCGGCGGCACGACGGCTGTGCCGCGATCTCGACGCGGAGGTGTTCACCGATTACGCAGCGATGCTCGCGGCGATGCAGACCAAGGTCGACGTGGTCGCCGTCTGCACGCCCAACGGGCTCCATTGTGAACATACCATCAAGGCCTTCGAGGCCGGCTTTCACGTCATCTGCGAAAAGCCGATGGCGATCACCGTGCACGAGTGCGGCGAGATGATCAAAGCCGCCGAGCGCGCCAACCGCCGCCTGTTCGTCGTCAAGCAGAACCGCTACAACCCGCCGGTTGCGCACTTGAAGCAATTGCTCGATTCCGGCGCGCTCGGCCGGATCTACAGCGCCCATCTCAACTGCTACTGGAACCGAAACGAGAGGTATTTCGAGAGCGATTGGAAGGGTACGTTGAAAATGGACGGCGGTACCCTCTACACCCAGTTCAGCCATTTCATCGATTTGATTTATTGGCTCGTCGGCGATGTGAAGGAGGCATTCGCATTCACCGACAATTACTGCCACAGGGATTCGGTGGAGTTCGAGGACTGCGGCGTCGCCATCCTGCGCTTTTACAATGGCGCCATCGGCAGCGTGAACTTCACCATCAACAGCTACCGGCGGAACATGGAGGGCTCGATAACCCTGTTCTGCGAAAAGGGAACCGTGAAGATCGGCGGCCAGTATCTGAACGAGATCGAATACCAACAGGTGAAGGACATGGCGCCGGCCGAGCTCAAGGCGGGACGCGGTCCCAATGAGTACGGGGAGTACCAGGGCTCGATGTCCAACCACGAGGACGTTTACGCCAACGTTCACAGCGTGTTGACCTCCGGCGGGTCGATCGGCACCATCGGCTTTGAGGGTCTCAAGACTGTCGAGATCATCGACAAGATCTACAGCGCCGCGCGCCGGGCCGGTTGAGCGCGCCAGTGCCCGGGGTTGCTCGCTCCCGCCCAGGATCGATAGTGAAGTCGATGAGCCGACCCGACATTGTCAAAAGCCAAGTGCGTGAGGTTGCCTTCGGCGCCGGAGTGAAGCTCGTGGAGCCGGTCAACCTTTACGAGTGCAGCATCGGTGACGATTGCTTCATCGGCCCGTTTGTCGAAATCCAGAAGGGTGTCGTCGTCGGCAAGCGCACCCGTGTCCAGTCGCATTCGTTCATCTGCGAGCTGGTCGAGATCGGTGAGGATTGCTTCATCGGGCACGGCGTGATGTTCATCAACGACACCTTCGCCAGCGGCGGCCCCGCGCACGGGCGCAAGGATCTGTGGCGGCCGACGCGGATCGGCAACCGCGTTTCGATTGGATCGAACGCGACCATTCTGCCGGTGAACGTGTGCGACGGGACGGTGATCGGAGCCGGGGCGGTGGTAACGCGCAACATCGACACGCCGGGCATTTACGCGGGCAACCCGGCGCGTTTCTTGCGGAAGGTGGCATAGCGGTTTCGCTGGCAGTGGGAAGGCTTAAGTATGGCGTCCGTTGAAGTTGTCTCGGAGGCGGCAGCGCGGGTCAGCGTTGTGCCGTTCATGGACCTCCATGCCCAGTACCTGTCGATCAAGCCCGAGATCGACGAGGCCATCGCCGGTGTGATCGCCAAGTCCGCCTTCATCCGGGGGCCTTATGTGGAGGCTTTCGAGCAGAAGTTCGCCGCTGCCATCGGCGTCCCCCACTGTGTATCGTGCGCCAACGGCACCGACGCCCTCTACATTGCCATGCGTGCCCTCGGCCTCGAAGCCGGGGACGAGGTCATCACCACGGCCCATTCCTGGATCTCGACGGCGGAGACCATTACCCAGGCGGGGGGCAAAGTGGTCTTCTGCGACACCGACCGCGACACCTTCACCATCGACGTTCGGCGGCTGGCTGACCTTATTACCCCGCGCACGGTCGGCATCATTCCGGTGCACCTCTACGGCCAGCCGGCGGACATGGATCCGATCCTTGAGCTGGCCGCGCGTCATGGCTTGTGGGTGATCGAGGATACGGCGCAGGCGCACCTTGCCAGGTACAAGGGGCGCATGGTCGGCACCTTCGGTACCGCCGCCACCTTCTCCTTCTATCCTGGCAAGAACCTCGGCGCATTCGGAGATGCCGGCGCCATCGTCACCCGCGATGCCGCGCTCGCCAGTACCATGGCGCGGTTTGCCCGGCATGGCGCGCTCGGCAAGCACGACCATGAGATCGAGGGCATCAACAGCCGGCTCGACGGGCTGCAGGCGGCAGTGCTCAGTGTGAAGCTTGCGCACCTGCCCGCTTGGACGCGTGCCCGGCGGGCGCTCGCTGCAGCCTACGACAGGGAGCTGGCGAGCATTCCGGCGATAACGAGGCCGGTGGAGGCGGCGGGCAGGGAGCACGTCTACCATCTCTACGTCGTTCGTCATGACGACCGGGACGGGCTCGCCAGTCATCTCAGTTCGCACGGCATCCAAAGCGGGATCCACTATCCGGTGGCGCTGCCCTTCCTCAAGGCATACGCCCACCTCGGCCATCGGGCGGAAGACTTTCCCAATGCCTTCTACAACCAGTCGCGCATTCTCTCGTTGCCGATGTATCCCGAGATGAGCGCAGCGCAGCGAGCGCACGTTGTGGCGACGGTGGGCGATTTCTGTGCGCGGCGCGCGAAATGACAGAGGGAGCCGTGGCGGGCAAGGTCCCCGCGCCACTCGCTGACGCAGCTTGAGCGCCCTCGGGGGAGGAGAGCAATACCAAGAGGTGAGGATGCCAGGCTCCCGCTTGCGTTACGTGCTGATCACACCCGCCCGCAACGAGCGCGCCTTCATCGAGGGGACCATCCGCTCAGTGATCGCGCAGACGCTGCTGCCGACCAGGTGGGTGATCGTCAGCGATGGATCCACCGACGGCACCGATGAGCTCGTTGGCCGCCTCGCCGGCCGCCACGAGTGGATTGAGCTGCTGCGGATGCCCGAGCGCCGCGACCGCAGCTTCGCGGCCAAGGCCACGTGCTTCAATACGGCCTTCGATCGACTGGCGCCGATCGCCTTCGACCTTGTTGCCAACCTCGATGCCGATATCACCTTCGAGCCCGACTACCTCGAGTTTCTGGTCGGAAAGTTCGCCGAAAATCCCAAGCTCGGGGTGGCGGGAACGCCGTTCATCGAGGACGCAAGCCAGCCGCTGAACCACAGCTATGCCCACCGCTTCGCCGACCTGCAGCACGTCTCGGGCGCCTGCCAGATGTTCCGCCGCCGGTGCCTGGAGGAGCTTGGCGGCTACGCCAAGCTCAAGGGCGGCGGGATCGACTTGGTGGCGGTCACGACCGCCCGCATGAACGGCTGGCAGACGCGGACCTTCACCGAGAAGACCTGCTTTCACCACCGCCGGATGGGGACGGCCGCCCGCGGACCGCTGATGGCCCGCTTTCAGCACGGCCAGGAGGACTACACGATCGGCCAGCATCCGCTGTGGGAGCTCATGCGCGGCCTGTTCCAGATGCGAACCAAGCCCTTCGTTCTGGGCGGTCTGTTCCTGCTTCTCGGCTATTTCTGGGCGATGATACGCAGGGTGCAGCGGCCGATCTCGCCCGAGCTCGTCTCGTTCCGACGGGCCGAGCAGATGACGCGGCTGCGCAGCATGATCCTCGGGCGACGATAGTCAGGGCAATGTAGAGGTCGGATCCATGGCCCTGATCGTGCGCATCGACGTCGACCGGCCGTACGGCAAGACACCATTCCTACGGCACGTGTTCAGCAGGATCGGCTCCGATATCTATTTTCCCCGCGTCGAGGCGTTCGGGTATCTGGAGGAACTCGACACTGTGCTTGAGATGCTCAACGCGGCGAGGGCGCGATCCTACGTCTTCTTCCGCCGCTGTACGCTGCCGACCACGCGGACGCTGAAACTCATCGAGGCGGGCGGGCACGAGATCGGGCTTCACCTCGAGAACTCGCGCAGCTATGCGACCTTCAGCGCGGAGAAGACCATGCTCGAGACCTACGTCCGCCGCAAGGTGACGGCGTTCTCCAAGCACGGCTCCGGCAAGTACAAATACGGTTTTCATCATTACGCGCCCTACGAACCCGAGAAGTACGTGAGCTGGGCGCATCAGAGCGGGATGAAGGTGTTTCTCGGCAACCTGGAGGACCCGAGCATTCCGCCCTCCGTTGACGAGCGGCTCATTGTCTATCCGTCGGCCTTCTGGCTCGAGCCATCGTGGCGAGACACGCGCAAATTCACCATTGAGTGGCTGCGCCGCCGAGCCGCCGACAGAGACGTCGTGCTTCTCATGCATCCGGACAACGTTCTGGCCGACGCCACGCTGACCGCGGCGCTTAAGAGCCTCCTCGGCTCGCTCCAAACCAGGCTCCTGACATGAACCGGGCGGCAACCGGTGCGATCGCCTCGGGCCGGGTCGCGGGCCAGACCAGGGCCAAGCTTGAAGACAGCATCGCCCGCTTGGCGGCGTGGGTCGAGGCGCGCGGCTATAAGGGCTACGATCCAACCGACGGCCTGAACTCGTTCCTGCGTCCGCTGACGTTCGGCAACCAGCTCGCCGATCGCGTGCTGATGCAGCTCATCTGGAAATCGCCGGTCAATCTGCGGCCGCTGGTCGGCATCAGGCCCGAGGAGTCGACCAAGGGGCGCGGCTACATGGCGTGGGGATACCTGCTGCGCCACAAGGCGACCGGGGATCCCTCCTACAAGGCCAAGGCCGTCGCCTGCCTCGACTGGCTCGCCGCCAACAAGGCGCCGGGCCACGTCGGCTATTCCTGGGGCAACCACTTCGACTTCGTCACCCGCGCCGGAATAAAGCCTGCAGGTATGCCGATCATCGTGTGGACCGGCCTCTGCGGGCAGGCCTTCCTGGAGGCCTTCGAGCAGACGGGGGAGCAGCGCTTTCTGCAGGTGGCACGCGGCGTCTGCGCCTGGATCCTCAGCGTGCCGAGGGAGCGCACCGCCAGCGGGACCTGCCTGAGCTACGTTCCCTTTTCCCAGATTTCATCGCACAACTCCAACATGATCGGCGCCGCCATGCTGGCCAGAACGTGGAGGCACACCCAAGAGCAGGAACTCCTCGACGTCGCCCGCAGCGCCATGGAATACTCGTGCAGCCGCCAGCGCGCGGACGGTTCCTGGTGGTATGGCGAGGAGCCCAAGTACCGCTGGGTCGACAACTTCCATACGGGCTACAATCTGGACAGCCTCAAGCGCTACCTGGACAGCACCGGGGACGACACCTACCGGCAAAACTTCGCGGCGGGACTGCGCTATTTCAAGGAGACGTTCCTTACGCCCGACGGGGTGCCTCGCTACTACAGCACCAGCACCTATCCGATCGATATCCAGTGCGCCGCCCAGTCGATCGAGACATTGGCGTTCTGCTCGCAAGAGGACGCCACGTGTCTCGACCTTTCGCTGAAGGTTGCCGGCTGGACCATCGACAACATGCAGGATCCCTCCGGCTACTTCCATTACCGCAAGTACCCGCTGATCAAGGCGAAGACGCCTTACATTCATTGGGGCCAGGCCACCATGTACAAGGCGCTCGCCACCCTGCTCGGCAGGATTTCCGGCTGACTTGCGGGCGCCGGTCGGGCGCGCTTTCGGGCGGCGAGATTACAGCTGGCCGTACTGGCCGTAGTGCTTGTCGGCGTAATAGTCCCGCCGATAGCCTTCGTACTGGCCGAGCGTCTTGAAATTGACCTTGTTGAGGACCACGCCGAGCAAATTCTCCTGCACGACCGTGGCCTTGTTGAGCGCGAGCTCCGCCACGTCGATGTTGGTGCGGCCCCACTCGACCACGAACACGTAGGAGTCCACCAGACCTGCCGTCGACTGGACGTCGATGATGGGGGCGATCGGCGAGAAATCGACGACGATGCATTCGTACTTCTGGCGCAGCTTGTCGAAGAAGGTCCGCAGCGCCGCGGAGGAGAGGATGGCGCTCGACTCTGCCGCGCGCGATCGCTTCATGACGGTGGGTAGAAAGGCCAGGCCCGTGGTGGGCTCGCTCCACAGCACTTCGTCGAGCTGCCTCTTGCCCGAGACCACTTCGAGCAATCCGCTCTCGGCATTTGGGGCGAGCGCGGCGGAGAGCGCCGGATTACGCAGGTCGCAGTCGACCAGGATGGTTCGCGCGCCGCTGTGGGCGGAGAGCAGGGCGAAGGCCGAAGCGATGGTGGACTTGCCCTCCTTGGGCAGCGACGAGGTGAAGCCCAGCACCGAGATCGGCTTCTTCGGGCCGTTGAGGTGCACCTCGAGGCGGATGGTGCGCATGGCCTCGGCGAAGCGCGCCAGGGGACGGTCGACGACGTCCCAGATCACGCCTGAGTTGCGTCGGACGATGCGTGACTTGGGGTTCGCCGGCCCAGCCCTGTACTTGACCCGGTTCAAGGCGGGCGCCAGCGCAAGGCAGCGGCACTGCAGCCCTGCCTCCACCTGGGCGGGTGTGCGGAACACCCGATCGAGCGAGGCTCTTAGCGCCCCGGCTCCAAAGCCGAGCACTGCCCCGCCGATCGCCGAAGCGAAGACGATGAGCAGGGTTCGCGGGCTGCTCTTGCCGGTTGGCGGGGCGGCGCGGGCGATCAGGCGCGCATCGGCGACGGGAAACGACTGCTTTTGGACCAGCTCGGTGCCGCGCTGGAGGGCGGTGCGGTAGAGGCCGCGTAGGGTCTCGGCCGAGCTCTCGAGTTCGCGCAGCTTGGCGAGCACCTGGTTGGTATCCTGGTACTGGCGTTCCGCATCCACGACCGCCCTCTCGAGCTCGGCCTGCCGCTGCTTGGCGATCTCGTATTCGCTCCGGTACGTCTCGCCGATGCGGCGCAGCTCGTCGTGAATCGAGCCTTGGATTTCGCGGATCTGCCGCCCCAGGTTGATGACGGCCTGGTGCGTGGCCCCGTACTCGCGCGACCACAACGCCTCGCGATTGAGGAGCTCCAGGTACTGTGTGCGCAGCTTGATGATGATCGGGTTGTTCAGTGTGTCGGTTACGGTCGCAATCGCCTGCTTGTCGGGCGCATTGGAGTTGATGACCTGCTCGATGCGGTCGAGCCTGGCCCGCGCTTCGGCCGTCTTCTCGCGAGCGACGACGAGCTGGCTGTTGAGCAGGGTGAGCTGCTGGTCGGTGATCAGCCGGCCATCGCTGGTGACGGCGACGATGTTGTTCTTGGCCTTGAACTGCGCCACCGCCTCGTCGGCGCGCACGCTCTGCTTACGCAGCTCCTCGATCTGATCGTTGAGCCAGGTGCCGGCCTCCTGGGCGGCCCGCTGCTTGTGCTTTTGCTGGTCCTCGATGTAGGCCTCGGCGAACCCGTTGGCGACCTCGGCCGCCCGCTTGGGGCTGAAGGAGGAGAACTCGATTTCGACGACGTAGCCGGTCCGCGACAGCTTGAGGCGCTCCAGGGCGTTTGTCGCCGCCAAACCCGCCGGGTCGGCCTCAACCGCGGCGTCCGTCGCCCGCACGCTGAACAGCCACTGGCGCAGATGGTCGGCAACGAAGGTGCGCATACGTCCGAGCAGCCCGACCGGCGGATCGATGAACTCGGGGTCCTCTGCCAGTTTGAGCTTGTCGACGACGGCCAGCGCCACCGCTTCGGACTTGATGAGCTGGATCTGGCTGTCGACCTCAACCGGCACCTCCGACAGGATTCCGCCAAGCTGCACCTGCACGGTGCCCTTGTCGATGATCATGGCGGCGCGGGCCGTGTATGTGGGTGGTGTGGTGAAAGCGTAGAGCGTCCCCAGCGCTGTCACCAGCAGCGCCACCGGCAGCATGATCAGGTACTGCTGGCGAACAATGCGGAAAAGGAACTGGAAGAGCTCGACAAAACCCGGCTCCTTGTCTGCGGCCACCGGATCAGCGACCCGCCTGCTGTAGGTGTGGAGCATGACGACTCGAGAACTCCGCTCAACCAGGCAACGATGCCGTCGTCATCCGGTTCTTCGAAACCAGCTTAGCCCGCGCTATTGCCAGGGGCAACGCCGCGGCGACCTGGGCGCCTGCCTGCGGCGGCGAGTGGCCGCCTTAGGTCGGCTAGCACAGGACGTGCCAACCCCGTGACCGTCGTCTCCGCCGCTGCTGCCGCGGCGCCGGCGTGTCCGCTCAAGGCGGAGGACGACCACGCCCGGCGCCCCCGCTTGCGGGCACCTGTCAACCGCGGGAGTGCAGCACACGGACGGGTCGACCTTAACCCTGACGGCAGCAGGACGGGGGCCACGCCGACCGGTCGCATCGGTCGCGCGCCTTCATTGGGCCCAGGCGTCATCGGACCTTTCGACGTTCCTCAACGGTGGTTGCGCGATCTGTCGGTGCACCTGACGGCCCAGGCCTCAGCCGTCACCGCGGGAATTGTCTTAAGCAATATCTTCAAGTCGAGCCACAGCGATCTTTCCCGCACGTATCGGATGTCGAGGTCGATCATCTCGCTGAAGGTGGTCCGGTTCTTACCCGAGACCTGCCACAGCCCGGTCAACCCCGGCAAGGTGCGGACCCGTTCACGCTGCCACGGCAGCAGCCGCTCATACTCGCTCGGCAGGCAGGGTCGAGGCCCTACCAGGCTCATCTCGCCCCGCAGCACATTGATGAGCTGGGGCAGCTCATCGAGCCCGGACGCGCGCAGCGGACGTGCGAAGGGGATGAGCCGCCCATCGCCCTTGGCGTCCAATTTAACCATCGGCCTATCGGTTTCCATCAGGTTTGCGACATGAGCCTCGTGGACGGCGGTGTCGCATCCATCCACCATGGTGCGGAACTTCAGCAGGGTAAACCGCCGTCCATGCAGGCCCACGCGCTCCTGCCGGAACAGCAGCGGCCCCTTGGAGCCGGCCTTGATGGTGATCGCAATGAACGCCAACAGGGGCAACAGCAGCGGCGTCATGAGGAGCAGACACGAGATGTCCAGCGCCCGCTTCCAAAAGGGCACGGTCACGAGATCGGCGACCGGTGCACTCGATACGAACTGGCCGGTAACATCCTGATCGATCACGCGCCGGTCACTCATGAAACGCCCTCTGGTCCGGCAGGCGAGTTGATGCCGCCGCAAACTCTACCGTCGAATGCGGCGGCTCCGCATGGTGCCAAATGCGCCTGAGCCGGCCCGTCGACCGCGCTCGCGCTGCCCATCGAAAAACCCCGCCGTGCAGCCTTGAGAGAAACCGCCCGCCGCGCCGCGACCGGCGTTCGCCGCTGATCCGTTCGTGCCCCACGCACACCCAACTCCCGCAAACAGTCAGCCGAGGTAACGACTTACTTCAGTGGCTTCCTGCCGACTCGGTACCGGCTTTGCCTCTCCTGCGGTCCACAGACGATCATTGTCGACGACAGGTTACAGTATCACGATGCCAAGCGCATCGGCGCAATCTCGACGGGATGCCCCCGCTGCTTGAGCGAGCCCACCGCGCTCTCGAGCATCTCGACGACGTGCAGACCGTTGATGCCCGAAGTGGTGGGCGTTGTGCCTTCCGTCATGCACGCGACAAAATGCTCAACCTCGGTGCGCAGTGCCTCCTTCACGGAGAGGTGCGGCGCCCACATGTCGCCAACACGGTAGGAAACGCGGATCTTGTTCACCTCCTCGGCGCTGGCGTTGAGGTTCACGCCCCGGTCGTAGACCTTGATCTTCTCGCTCGGCTCCAGATCATCGTAGACGATCATCCGGCGGCTCCCCCCGATCAGCGTTTGACGGATCTTCACGGGCGCGAGCCAATTGACGTTGAGGTGGGCGACGAAGCCGTTGGGATAGAAGAGGGCGATGTGCGCCATGTTCTCAGGCGCACCTTGGATATGGCCTGCCCCGCTCGCCGATACCGCGACCGGCCTGGCGTCCATGACGTAGTCGAGGATGGCGAGATCGTGGACCGCCAAGTCCCAGATCACGTTCACGTCGCGCTGGAACAACCCGAGGTTTATTCGAGTCGAATGGTAGTAATAGACCTGGCCGATCGACCCATCGACGATGAGGTCGCGGATCTTCTGCACGGCGGGCGTGTACACGAAAGTGTGATCGACCATCAGCACACGCTTGCGCTTGGCCGCCAGCTCGACAAGGGTCGCCGCTTCCCGGGAGTTCGAGGTCATCGGCTTTTCGACGAGAACGTGCTTGCCGGCGTTCAGGGCGGCGAGGCCGATCTCGTAATGGGTGTCGACCGGGGTGGCGATCATCACCGCGTCGATCGCAGGATCGGCCAAAACCTCGGCCCAGCTCTCAGATAGCTTGGCCGAGGGATGCCGCTTGCCCGCCCGGGAGAGAGCGGTCGACGATTGATCGACCACCGCGGCCAGGTTGCAGCCATCGGTCTCGGCGACGCATCGGGCCAGATTGGGTCCCCAGTACCCGTAGCCAATAACTGCAATGTTGATCATGCCGGTCCTCATCGCCCCACATCAAGTTACGGCTGCCGCTTCCGTGAAACCCGCACTTCGACGCGCGCCCCGCGCTGTGAACTCTCTTGCGCCGCCTAGGGCGCATCCTGCGCACCTGGTTCGGCCGTCATGCTTGCAACCCGCGCTTGCAACCCGCGTGCCGCTGGATCGCTGGCAGAAGGGATGGAGGTGAAGGCTAGAGCCCGGACAGTCCTGCCGCCGGCACCAAGGCAAGCCTCACGGCGGCGGGAGGGAGCGCATGCCGCGCCAACCAAGCCGCCTCCCGTTCGTCCCGTTTCGGCACGTCGTGAGGGAAGAGCTGTCGTCGGATGCGGTTTGGGGAGCCCCGTCGGGCCAAGCACCACGCGAGCGGCGGGTTGTTCGGGATTTGCAGAAGAGGGACGATAAACAACCATTGGCAAACGCAACACAAGTTTGTGAGTTTGTTGATATTTCCCGGTTCGCGCTTTGTGAAAAAGCTGTGGAATTTCTGTGCATTTGTTAAGGCAGCGGTAACCAGCACGCAAGCTTAGCATGACCGAGTAGTTAAGGCATGTCCGAGCAATGTGGCCGTTCTGCCACTTGCGCGCAGACAATGGACGCGGCCGCGCGGTGCGTTCTTGCGGAGCGTGAATTGTCGTCCGGGCATGAGCCGGAAGCGTTCGCGCGGTCACCATCCTTCGCCACTGTTATGGGCCGGTTTGGGTGCGCGCGATGGGGCAGGGCGACCCGCGTTGCCCTTCCTTCGGAGGAGCCGCCGACCGCCGCTCCTCCGCCCTGTGCTGGCAAAGCTGTCGCCGATCTAACGGGCTTCTTCTTCCGCGGTGCGACTGTCGCTTGCGCTTGCAGTGCCGACGCGCTCGAGCCAGATCTCGCGCCAGTAGGGGTAGATGCTCCGTGGGCAGAATTTGCGGTACTTGGCGTAGCTGGCCGTGCAGACCACTCCCTCCAGCATGATGCAGTCCTTTCTCAGGCGCATCATCTTGCCGGTCTTCTCATTGATGATCTGGCCGACCCGATCGAGCACGCGGAAGGTGCGGCCGCAATAGGGAACCATTTCCGCGTCGAACGACATTCCGCGGTTGTACAGGTTCTCGTCCAGCGTCTCGAGGATCTCGCGATAACTGCGCACACGGACGAGCTCCCCTTTCTTCAGGTCAAGTCTCGCCGACGGTGTCGGCATCCCCGGCCGAATTCTGCCGTACCGAACCGGGTACGGCGTTCCCCCACGCACCTTTTGAATCGCGTCGTAGACCCAACGCACCGGCGTTCCCAGGCCGACGCCGGCCGAGGCGAGCTGTTCGGACACGAAAAACAGCAACGAAGCCAGCATCTGCCTGAGGGTCGCGTTTCCGGACGTATAGTCCTCCAGGTACTGGCGCACGTCCCAGCGCGAAAGGGGCAGCGTGGCCTCGTAGACCTGGGTGGCCTGGCAGACGTAGGTCGGGCTGTCTGGTGTGTCGTTGGCGTCCCGGCGGCGCGTTCCGGCGACGACGTCGGCTTCGGAGCAAAGTGGCTGCGCTCCGCTCCCCTCTTCCGCCGGGGGAACGGACGGTTGGTCCGCGGGGTTGCCGGCATCGATCCGCTTCAGCCACGCCTCCTTCCAGAAGACCAGGCACCTGGCCTGGCATCCGCCGTGCGCGGAGCCGTTGCAGCGAAATCCTTCCAGGTGTACCGCTCCCGGCATTCGGCGCCCATGCAGGCCGCTCGGGGGATCGCAGGTCTTGTGCGCGCGTTTGTAGACGCGGAAGCGCTGGCCGCAGGCCTCGAACATCTCGGGCATGAACGGCAGGCCCTCGAGCCTGCCGTCCTTGTCCAGAGTGCGCAGGATCTCTTGGCGGCTGCGGACCACCACCCATTCACCGGCCCTCAGATTGAGCTTTGCCTCGACTGATGCGGCGCCCATGTCTCTCCACCTTTGCGCTTCGACTGTGTTTGGTGCCTTTGGGCCCGCGACGACGCAAGCGTGCAGCGCCGGGTCAGTCCGCCGTCGCCGCTTTACCCGCCGCCGGTTGCGCCTCCCTGTTGGCGGCGGAGACGGCCCACCAGCGCGCTGTTCCGAGCGCCCCGGCCACGATGCAGAAGGCGGAAGTCGCCACCGGCATGGTCGAGAACTGGCCTGACAGCGCTGTATAGAGGGCCAGTCCGACTCCGATCCACAGCAACTTTCGCCATTGGTAAGAGTCGTACTGCTTCGCCAGCCGCCGCCTTGCCGCCCATACCTCCTTGACGGGTTGAGAGAACGCCAACAGCTTGCGCATCAGGGCGGGAACTATTCTCAGCGCCAGCAAGGTCGCCAACAAGAAGGGCACGATGGCCCAATCGGAGAGGGCGTCTCCCAGCAGAAGCGACATCGCGGGCAGCACTGCGAAGCCGATCAAGGTGCGATAGAGGGCGCCAAACGCCCCCTCGTCGATTTTGACCAGAAAGCCTTCGAGCGCTCCGATCTGCGGGGCGCTGGGGGGTGTGGCCATTTCGCTTCCGAGCCCCGATTGTCCGCTGATCCTGCCCGCTTGCAGGCCCGACGTTCGCAGGAGGGTCCGCGTAGCGAGGCCGGCATCGCGGCAGAGATCGGCTCCCGCCGCAACGAGTAAGCGGCGGCTGGTCGCAAAGTCAACACGCGCGTCGCGCCGGTTGCCCGTAAAGGTTCACAAGCGTTTTTTGTCAAACTCGCAGGTGCCGACCGCAGGCCGTTTGGCAGGAAAGGCGGGGTTGCCCGTCAACTCTTTTTGTGATTCGGTTTCCACCAAGTCCGCGCAAGGCGTTAGGAGGGCCCAACAATTGGCGTGTGCCCCGCGCGACTGGACGATCCATGCTGACACCGATGCAAGATCGCTGGCCGACCATGAAGCCCCAGGCCTTCATTGTCGGACCCGACGATCCGATGCTGGTCACAGGTGCCACCGGCTTTATGGGTCCTGCCGTGGTCGCCAGTCTGCTCCGGCACGGCTTCACCAACGTGCGGGCGTTTGCAAGGCCGTCGAGCAGCATCGAACGGCTCGCCGCGGTCGCCGAAAGTCAGGGAGGGAGCGCCCGCGTCGAGGTTGTTCGCGGCAATCTGCTGTCGGCGGACGACTGCAGCCGGGCGGTTAAGGATGCGGCCGTTATTTTTCATCTGGCCACCGGGGGGGATAAGTCGTTTCCGGACGCTTTCATGAATTCGGTGGTCACCACGCGCAATCTGCTCGAAGCTTGCCGGCACCAGACTTCGCTGCGCCGCTTCGTCAACGTCAGCTCGTTCGCCGTCTATGTGAACAGCGAAGGCTGCTGCCTCAATGAACGGTCCGCGGTCGCCGCAAGCGGCGGTGACGCCTATACCTTCGCCAAGGCGAAGCAGGACGAATTGGTTGACGAGTACAGCCGTCGCTTCGGCATTCCTTACGTCATCGTGCGGCCAGGCTCGGTGTTCGGTCCCGGCAAAGAGGCGATCACCGGCCGGGTGGGTATCGACACCTTCGGCGTGTTTCTGCATCTCGGCGGCTCCAATCCCATCCCGCTCACCTACATCGACAACTGCGCCGATGCCATCGTGCTGGCAGGGGTTGCTCCCGGCGTGGAGGGCGAGGTGTTCAACGTCGTCGATGACGATCTTCCGACCAGCCGGCAGTTCCTGCGCCTCTACAAGCGCAACGTGAGGCGCTTCACATCGATCTACGTTCCCCGACCGCTGAGCTATGTACTGTGCCGGCTCTGGGAGAAGTACTCCGACTGGTCGCAAGGCCAGCTGCCGCCCGCCTTCAACCGGCGCAGGTGGAACGCGGAATGGAAGAAGACGCGCTACAGCAACGAGAAGCTGAAGTTGCGGCTGGGCTGGACGCCGAGGATTTCGATGGAGGAGGGTCTGCGCCGCTACTTTGCTGCTTGCCGGGAGAGACTCCGTGCTTAGGGTTGCTATCGTCGGCTGCGGCAAGATCGCCGACGCGCACGCTTCGCAGATCGTGCGGGTGCGGGGTTGCGAAATCGTGGCCGTCTGCGATCGCGAGCCGCTCATGGCCAAGCAGCTCTACGAGCGGTTTCCGGTCAAGCACTGGTTCGAGGACGTGGCCGAGCTGCTCGACAAGGCGCGTCCGGACGTCGTCCACGTCACCACCCCGGCCGAGACGCACTACGAGATTGCCCGGCTCTGCCTGGAGCGCGGCAGCCACGTTTACGTGGAGAAGCCGGTCACTCTCCATGCGGCGGAAGCGGAAACGCTCATTCGCCTCGCCGAGGCGCGGGGCCTCAGGCTGACCGCCGGCCACGACGACCAGTTCAGCCACGTCACCAGGCGCATGCGGGCTCTCATTCGGAGCGGCTATCTCGGCGGCCCGCCCGTGCACATGGAAAGCTCGTTCTGCTATGACCTCGGCGATCCGGCCTATGCGCGGGCTTTGCTGGGAGACAAGAACCACTGGGTTCGCCGCCTGCCGGGCAAGCTGCTGCACAACATCATAAGTCACGGCGTGGCGCGCATTGCCGAATATCTGACCGGCGACGCGCCCACGGTCCTCGCCCATGGGTTCGTCAGTCCGTTGCTGAAAAGCATGGGAGAGACCGATATCATCGACGAGTTGCGTGTCATCATCAGTGAAGAGGAGCGTACGACCGCCTATTTCACGTTCTCCTCGCAGATGCGCCCCACGCTGCACGAGTTTCGGATCTACGGACCGCGCAACGGGCTGGTGCTGGACCAGGACCAGGAGACGCTGATCCGGCTGCGCGGCGACCGCTACAAGAGCTTCGCCGAGAAGTTCATCCCGCCGCTGGGGCTGGCCCGCCAGTACCTCGGCAACCTGAAGACCAACGTTGGCCACTTCCTGCGCCGGGACTTCCACGTGAAGGCCGGCATGAAGTGTTTGATCGAGTCCTTCTACCGATCGATCTTGCACGGCGAGCCGCCACCGATCCCCTATCGGGAGATCCTGGCGACGGCGAGGATCATGGACAGCATCTTCGAGCAGCTCGGGCCGCGACGCTCGACCGACGGCCGCGAGCGCCCATTGGAGCAGCATCTGGCGAACGCCCGCGTCACGGGGCAGTGAGGAACATGGCGTTTACGACCCGAGGCGGGCCGGTTGCGCTCGACCCCGGCTACAGCGCGGAGATTGATGCCGTCGATGAAGCGGGCTGGCGGCGCATCCTCGCTGCCTTCCGCGACGCCAGCATCTACCAGACGTGGCCCTACGACGAGGTCCGCGCCGGCCGCAACAACATCAGCCACCTGGTGCTCAGGAAGGACGGCGAAGCGGTTGCGGCCGCACAGGCGCGGCTCATGACCCTGCCGCTCATCGGGGCGGGCATCGCCTATGTTCGATGGGGCCCGCTCTGGCGCCGGGGCTCGCACGAGACCGACGCCGAGCCCTTTCGGCAGGCCGTGCGTGCGCTGCGCAACGAGTACGCTTGCCGCCGGGGCCTGCTGGTGAGGCTCCGCCCGCGGCTGTTCAAGGAGATTGACCCCCACTTTGCCTCGATCCTGTCCGCGGAGGGCTACGCCCCCGACCTCAAGGTGGTGGAGCGAACGCTGCGCCTTGATCTGACCAAATCGACGGAGGAGCTGCGCAAGGGGATGAGGCCGCATTGGCGCCGCTACCTCAAGGTCGCCGAGAAGAACGATCTTGAGGTCGTCGAGGGTTCAGCGGACGCCCTGTTCGAGGCGTTCATCGGCATCTATCGTGAGCTCGTGCGCCGCAAATCTTTTGCCGAGCCCAACGACATCCGCGAGTTTCGGATGATCCAGCAGCGGCTCCCGGCCGATCAGAAGATGATGATCCTGCTCTGCAAGGCAGAGGGCAAGCTGTGCGCGGGGCTGGTCTGCAGCGCCATCGGAGATACCGCCCTCTACCTCTTCGGCGCTACCAGCGACGCGGGCCTGAAGAGCCGCGGGTCCTATCTGCTGCACTGGCGGCTGATCGAGCGACTGAAGTCGGCAGGTATCGCGACCTATGATCTCCACGGCATCAATCCGGAGGCGAACCCGGGGACCTACAAGTTCAAAGCCGACCTGTGTGGCAACAACGGCCAGGATGTCCACTTCCTGGGGCAGTTCGACACGTGCACCAGCCGCTTGAGCCACGGCTGCGTCGCTCTGGGCGACCAGCTGCGAAGGGCGGTGCGGACCTTGAAAGAGAGCAAGGCACAGTCGCGGGCCAAGGACCCTGCAACCGCTCGGTGATTTGTCTGGCCGCGACTGCGGTGGACCTGCCGCGCAAAAAGGCGCGACTAATCCCGCTTCCACATTGCAATCAGCTCGACGGTTAGAAGCTCCTCGTCCGTGTAGTTGGACAGCTCCCCGTCCCGTCTCAGCCGAGCCAGTTCCGCTCGCACGTGCGGATTCTGGTCTTCAACGGTGCGCAACGAGACGCTCGGCGCCTTGCAACGGAACAGTTCGCGCCAATCGGCCAAGCGGATCTTGTTCAAGTAGGCGTTGCTCCGAACCTTGCTGGAATGTTCCGGCCGCAGATGCGACCAGAAGGGAAGTTCATCACGCCTGCCGGCCGAGATCCTCGGGTCGTGGCAGCCGCTGTCGCTGGTGTAGAGATGGAGCGTGATATGCGCAACGCCGCCCGGCCGCAGGATCCTATTGATCTGGTCGATGACCTTGCCCGGGTCCGACAGATGTTCGAAGGTAGAGCAGGAGAACACGAAATCAAACGTCGCATCCGCGAACGTCATCTTCTCGGCATCCATCTGCAGCACACGTGGCTGCGGCAGGCTCGCCACGCCGAGCTGGCTGCAGAACTCCCTGTGGAATCTCGCATCCAATCCCAGCATCTTCCGCACCATCGTCTTGCCTGTGCGCATGGGCCCGTTGATGCGCCACATGCGCGCAAGGGCAGCCATCGTCAGGCTGTCCTCGACGACGTCCAGGTCTATGCCAGTGGCCCGATTGCGGATCGCGAAGTACCGCAGGTACTTCAGCATCTGTCCTGGACCGATCTCCAGGACGTCGAGGCCGGCAAGCTCACGGCCGGCATAGCGCCTGACGTCCTCCTCGGTTTCGCGCAGACGCCGAAGTACCAGAGCGGCTTTGCCGGGAATGTCGCGCGAGTGAGCGCGATAGAGGTTCACCGCTTCACTAATCCGAGGCGACAATCCGATCCGCGTCGAGGTGTACGATCTGATCATCGTTTTCCTATCGCCGCTTCAAGGCAGAGAGGGCCCGCCAGCCGGCCACCTTCGCAGGCGACGCCTCCTCCAGGTGGCCATTCCTGACCGCCCGTTCCACCGCCGCCCCAATCCCTGCTTCGCTCGAGCCCTTCTCATACGCCATCGGCTACGTCCGTTCGCAGACGGGCTGCTCGGCGCTCGTAGGCCTTTCGCTTGCCGCGCAACTGTACTCCTATTTTCAAACGGAGTGCCACCTGCCAATCTCAGCAACCTCAACGCGCCGCAAGACGTGCTATGCCGTCAATGTCGCGGCCAACATGAAACAGCCGGTAACCCTGATTGGTGACGGGCGGCGACGGGACTTGCGCTTGAGCCACTGTAAGGCGGCCGACTGGTTGCATTCGAGAAAGACCAATGACGGTGGCGAGCAGGGAACTGAAGTCGAGGGCGGCGCAACAAAGCGGCGTGCTGATCGTCAACGCCGACGACTTCGGACGCGACCGGCCGACGACGGATCGCATCGTGGAGTGCTGCGCATCAGGCGCCGTGTCGTCGGTGAGCGCGATGGTGTTCATGGAGGATTCGGAGCGCGCGGCCGAATTAGCCCGGGAGCACTCGATCGAGGCGGGTCTTCACCTGAACTTTACGGCGCCGTTTTCCGGCAAGCCGCTGCCGCCTCCCCTCACCGAGCACCAGCAGCGGATCGCGCGCCACTTGCGCCGGCACCGCTTGGCCCAGGTCGTGCCTCATCCCGGGCTCATCCGCTCGTTCGAGTATGTCACGGCAGCGCAGTTCGACGAGTTCCGCCGCCTGTACGGCGTTCCTGCGGAGAGGATCGATGGGCACCACCACATGCATCTCTGTGCCAATGTTCTCGTGCAGCGATTGCTTCCGCCTGGGACGATGGTGCGCAGGAACTTCTCCTTCGATCGCGGGGAAAAGAGCCTCGCTAACACTGTCTATCGGCACCTCGTGGATCGGGCCCTCGCCCGTCGGCACTGGCTCACCGATTATTTCTTTTCACTGCCCCCGCTCGAACCGGTGAGCCGGCTCCAAAGAATCTACTCCTTGGCAAGCCAATTCACGGTCGAGGTGGAAACCCATCCCATTAACCCGGATGAGCATCATTATCTGGCCGGAGGGGAATTCTTTCGCCAAATTGGCGACGTGCGCCTGGCGCGGCCCTCGGTCGTGCGAGCCCGGCTCGAACGGGGACGGGACTGATGGAACTTTGCGGGCAAGAGCTGACAATCGAGGGGCGTCTGATCCGGATCGGCCGCTTGGAGGCGGAGGGCTTTGAGTACGTAGAGGACCCGGAGCCCCTGCTGGCGGAGATCGCGCGTGAGGGCACCGGGCTCGACCTCTTCACCTTCATCCAGAAGCTTCCCGGCCAGCCGCCGCTCTATCGCTATCCGATGGAATGGGACAATCTGGCCGCGATGCCCATCACCACGTTCGAGCACTGGTGGACGCGGCAGATCGATGCCAAGACCCGCAACATGGTCCGCCGGGCGGAGAAAAAGGGCATTATTCTTCGCGAAGTTCCCTTCGACGACAACTTGGTGAAGGGGATTTGGGAGATCTACAACGAATGCCCGATGCGCCAGCGCCGACCATTCCCGCATTATGGCAAGGATGTCGAGACGGTCCGGCGGATGAGCGCGACATTTCTCGCCTCCAGCGTGTTCATCGGTGCGTTCCTCGGCGAAAGGCTCGTCGGTTTCGCCAAGCTGACGATGGACCGGGCGCGTTCGCAGGCGGCCGTGATGCACATTCTCTCGCTTAACGAGCACAGAGACAAGGCGCCCATGAACGCGCTGATCGCGGAATCGGTGAGGGTCTGCCAAAGGCGAGCTGTGCCGTATCTTGTGTACTCGAAATTCTCTTATTGGAAGAAACAGCGCGACAGCCTCAGCGACTTCAAGGAGCGCAACGGCTTCCGCCGTTACGATGTTCCGCGCTACTACGTGCCTGTCACGTGGCTGGGCAAAGCCGCGCTGTCGCTTCGTTTGCATCACGGGCTGCTGGGCAGCATTCCTGAGCCGGTGGTGGTCGGCCTGCGCCGAGTACGGGATACATGGTATGAACGCACGCGGGGAATGCGTGCCGGGTCCTCTTAGTCCGGCAGCGATCTGGGCCGTGGTCCGCTCCTGAGATGTCGGCATCGATCGCCACATTGTTGTATGCAGCGGTCATCGCCGGGCTGTTCTGGCTCGACCGGGACAAGGCGCGCACGTCCTTTGCCCTCTGGATTCCGATCATCTGGTTGTCGCTGGCCGGTTCGAGATCGGCGTCCGAGTGGCTCCAATCGGCTCGTCCCGGTGCGTCCTCGGAGGCGTTGCTGGAAGGCGATCCCCTCAACCGCGCCGTTTATTCCGGCCTTCTCGCTTTGGGACTGCTCGTGCTGCTTTTCCGGGGGGCCAAGGTCGCAAGGGTGCTGCAGACGAACGGCGCCATCGTTCTCTTCCTGCTCTACTGTGCGTTGAGCCTGACCTGGGCCGAATACCCGGACGTCGGCTTCAAGCGGCTGGCGAAGGCCGTTGGCGATTTCGTGATGATCCTGATCGTCGTGAGCGACCGTGAACCGACCGTGGCGATCAGGCGATTCCTCATCCGCCCCGGCTTTCTGCTGATTCCGCTGTCGGTGTTGATGATCAAATATTATCCTGATCTCGCCCGCTATTACGATCGCTGGGACTGGACCACCTACTACTCGGGGGTTGCCACCAACAAGAACGCTCTTGGCGCCATCTGCCTGCTTTTTGGCTTGGCCTCCGCCTGGCAGTTTCTGGCGGCCCTTTCCGGCCGGCAGCGCACCGGTCGCGTCCGCCGTCTGATTGCGCACGGCACCATACTGGCAATGGTCGCGTGGCTGTTCTGGCTGGCACGGTCGATGACGGCGCTGGCCTGCTTCCTGCTGGCACTTTGCTTGCTTGTGGCTCTGGAGCTTCGACGGGCCTCCCACCCTGGCGATCCGAACGCTCAGTCGGTTCTTGTCAACCGGATGATGCTGCACACCCTTGTCGCCATATCGATCATCGTTCCAAGCGTTGTTTTGTTCATCGGCATCGAGCCGGTTCTGAGGATGCTGGGCAGAAGCCCGACGCTTACGGACAGGACCTTGGTTTGGGATCTTCTGCTGGATCAAACCAGCAATCCACTGTTCGGAACTGGCTTTGAGAACTTCTGGTTGGGTTCGCGTTTGGAAAGGATCTGGAGCGTATATTCGTGGGCACCCAATCAGGCACACAATGGTTATCTCGAGACATACCTTAATCTCGGATGGGTTGGCGTCGCCTTGCTAGCCCTGGTCTTGGCCTCCGGCTACCGGACGGTGATGATCGCAACGCGCCGTTTCCCGTCGCCAGGCACGCTCATGCTGGCGTATTTCGTTGTCGGGGTTGTCTACAACTTCACCGAGGCCGCATTGTTCAGAATGGTGACGCCGGTTTGGATTGTCCTCCTCCTGGCGATCACCAGGATTCCAGCGAGTGAGACGGCGAGGCAGCAGCGACTGAGCGGACGCGCCATCCAGCGCGCGATCCGCGGCCCCGCCTCTGGCGACCCCGCCACTGTCGTCTCAAGGCAGGCTTGACTTGTCCGATCCGGTACCCATTGCAATCGAGGGCAAGCGCCCGAGCGCCCATGAGGAGGCGGAGCGGTGCGCGCCAGCCGTGGTCGAGGCCGCCCTGCTCACCGGGGGCGGGGACCGCTCCTACGCGGTCGGGCTTGCCATGGGACTGATGGCGAAGGGGGTGAGGCTCGATTTCATCGGTGGCGATGAAGTGGACGGGCCCGAACTGCGCGCCGCGCCGTCGATCACGTATTTCCATCTGCGCAGGAACGGCCGAAAAGACGCCGGCTATGTCGAGAAGGCGTGGCGGGTTCTAGCCTATTACGCCCGTCTCATAGGGTACGCGGCTACAGCCAAGCCGAGCGTGTTCCATATCCTCTGGAACAACAAGTTTGAGCATTTCGACCGCACGGTGTTGATGTTGTACTACAAGGTGCTGGGCAAGAGGATTGTGCTCACCGCCCACAACGTCAACGCCGCCGCCAGGGACCAGACCGACTCCTGGCTCAACCGCCTGACGCTCCGCATCCAGTACCGCCTCTGCGACCACATCTTTGTGCACACGGAGCAGATGCAAAGCGAGCTCGTGCAGGCTTTCCGCGTTCCCAAGGAGGTCGTCAGCGTCGTTCGCTTCGGCATCAACGAGGCCGTTCCGAAGACGGCACTCACACCGGCCGAGGCAAAGCGGCGGCTCGGCATCGCCGGCAACGAGCGAACGATCCTCTTCTTCGGCAACATCGCCGCCTACAAGGGACTCGAACACCTGATCGAAGCCTTCGAGCGGCTCGTCAGCGAAGGCAAGCCATACCGCTTGATCGTCGCCGGCCGCGCCAAGAAACCTTCCGATCCCTACGTCGTCGGCGTTCGGGAAAGTCTTGCGCGAGATAGCATTCGCGAACGGTGCATTGTCAGGATGGAGTTTATTCCTGACGACGAGGTGGAGCTTTACTTCAAGGCCGCGGATGTGGCCGTGCTCCCCTACACCAGGATCTTTCAGAGCGGGGTAATGTTCCTGGCGTACAGCTTCGGGCTGCCGGTAATCGCGACCGCCGTCGGCTCGCTGGGCGAGGACGTCGTCGAGGGCGAGACGGGGTTCACCTGCGAACCGGAGGACTCGCTCGCTCTGGCGAAGGCGATCGAGCGCTATTTCGCAAGCCCCCTCTATCGAGAGCTCGACAGCCGACGCGGACACATCCTTGAGTACGTGCGCGAGCGGCATTCATGGGAGGCGGTCGGTGAAAGGACCCGCAGCATCTACCTTGAGGCCATGCGACGCTGAGCAAGCGCCTCCCGGTCAGCGCCGGTGTGAGGCGACGCTGGATTTGGACGGCGGCGAGGAGCGCTTTGTGGCACAGCGAGGCGGCTGCGGACGGAAAGCGAGGCTCAGGACGTCGGCCTTGGCAGCCGCTCTATTGGCTCTCGGCGGCGTCGGCTGCGGCGCCAACGCCGAACAGTGGTACGTCGATAATTCGGGCTCGCCGCCGTGCAGCGACGCTCCCTCGGGGGGCTCGCAAACGCAGCCCTGGTGCACGATCGGCTTTGCCGTTCGCCAGGTCCGCGCCGGCGACGTTGTCTACGTCAAGAACGGCATCTACCGAGAGCAGGTTGGCATCTCCGACCGGCATGGAGGCGCCAACTACATCACCTTCAGAAACTATCCTGGACACGCCCCGGTCATCCGAGGGGAAGGCGTGCACAGCGGCCGCAACCGGATCAGCAACAGCAGCTTCATCCGGTTCGTCGGGCTCACGATCACGGAGTTTCAGCAAGGACTGTTCGTCGAGCAGTCCAATAACATCCTCCTGCAGAACCTGCACGTCTACAACATCGGGCAGGAGGCCATCCGCATCAGGCTCAACTCCAGTTTCGTGACGATCGAGCACTCCGTCATTCACGATACCAGGAGGTGGCGCTCCAACGGCGAGGGGGTCTATATCGGCACCTCCTCCAGTCAGCAGCCCTCTGTCCCGCCCTACGACAACACCCATGACGTCCTGGTGCGCAACAACACGATCTACAACACAGGGGACGAGTGCATCGAGGCGAAGGAAGGGACCTACAATGTCGTCATCGACGGCAACACGTTGCACGACTGTCTGCTGGACCCCAGCATCATCAGCCCCGGCTGGGGGGCGATCGAGGTGATGGAGCACGAGCGATACTTTCGCTCCAATCCCAACCACGTCATCAAGAACAACGTCATTCGCATGGCAAAGACCGGCATCGGCGTGCACACGGGTGCCACCGTCTTCAACAACGTGATCTATGGCCAGACCGGCAACTACCGCGGGATCAGCATCGACAATAGGGATGCCGACGACTACCTCCGCCGCGTCTATCACAACACCATAGACGTGCCTGCGGCGCGGGCCGTCGTCGTCTCAGGTAGCGCCAGGGCGGATATCCGCAACAACATCGGCCCGGCGACGGCGGGCAACATCCCTGCTCAGGGCACGTTCTTTGCCGGCAGCGCGGCGGGCGACTATCGGCTGGTGGCGAAAAGTGCGCCGATCGATGCCGGAGAGGACCTGACAGCGACGGTGGCCAGCGACATCGCGGGCATCAGCCGCACCGGCAGCGCACCTGACCTGGGCGCCTACGAGTTCACGGCCGACTGAGGTCGGCAGGGTCCGCTCACGATTTTACGATGTGGTCGCCGGCGATGCCTCTGCGCTGAAAGACGTTGCGCGTGTCGATCAACAGCCGCGCGTGAGCGGCAACGAGGGCATAGTCGACCGCGTCGTGGTCGGTGACGACGATGACGGCGTCATAAGAGGCAAGGGCAGCGGGAGTAAGGTCCACCGACTTGCGGCCCTTGATCTCGGGGTAGGCGCGTGTGGCCGGTATGGCGGCGACGTGAGGATCGTGAAAATCGACCTTGGCGCCGCGCCGCTCAATCAGCTCGATCAGCTTCAGGGACGGGCTTTCGCGGATGTCGGCGACATTCCTCTTGTAGGCGAGGCCGAGGATCAGGATGCGTGCGCTGCCGAGCGAGCGTGAGAAGCGCCGGTCGAGAGCGGCCTCGAGCTTTCCCACCACGTAGCGCGGCATCGACAGGTTGATTTCGCCCGCCAGCTCGATGAAGCGGGTGGTCAGTTCGTGCTCGCGCGATTTCCAGGTCAGGTAGAACGGGTCGATCGGGATGCAGTGCCCGCCGAGCCCGGGGCCTGGGTAGAACGGCATGTATCCGAAGGGCTTGGTCGCCGCCGCGTCGATCACCTCCCAGACGTCGATGCCCATGGCGTCGTAGATCACCTTGAGCTCGTTGACGAGCGCGATATTGACGGCGCGGAACACGTTCTCGGTGATCTTGACCGCCTCTGCCACCTCGGTGGAGGAGACGGGCACCACCCGCTTCACGACCGCCCCATAGAAGCGCGCCATCAGCTCCTTTGCCGCTGCGCCGTCGCCGGCAACGATCTTCGGGATGCTGACCGTTTCAAAGGCGGCGTTGCCGGGGTCTTCCCGCTCCGGCGAGAAGCCGAGGAAGAAGTCGGCTCCGCTTTTCAGTCCCCCCCGCTCCAAGATTGGCTTTAAAACCTCGCTCGTCGTGCCGGGGTAGGTTGTCGACTCCAGTACGACGAGCTGGCCCCTGCGCAAGTGCCGCGCGAGGGTGAGCGCGGTGTTTTCTACGAAAGAGAGATCCGGCTCGCGGTGCTTGGTCAGCGGCGTGGGCACGCAGATGATGATGACGTCGCACGATGCAAGTTGCCCGAAGTCCTGGGTCGCCCGCAGCCTCCCGCGCTGCACCAGCTCGGCAAGGAGGGCATCGCTGACGGCATAAATGTAGGAGGTCGCGGCGTTGATGTCTGACACCTTGCCGGCATCGATGTCGAAGCCGATGGTCGAAAAGCCCGCGCGCGCCACCGCGGCCGCCAAGGGCAGGCCGACGTAGCCGAGGCCGATCACGCCGACGGTGGCTGCACGGTCGGCGATCAGCCGGCCCAGGGTGTCGCTCGGTTTAATCGATGTCAGCATCAGCCAGGGCGTAAATCCAGCGCCAGAGGGTCCTCGCACGTCGGCCGGCAGCCTCGTTCTTGCCCCCGAAGGCCGAGACGGGTTGGTGCAGGCGCAAGTTTGGGCTGAGCCAGGTGGGCGGCCCGGCCCCCCTCAAAACACTAGCGTGGGTCCCGCAAGCTGTCGAGATTGACCGAGGCACCATGGTTGGCGGCGTTTACGACGTTCCTTTCGCGACGATGAGGCTGCCCGGGACTGTCCGCCCAAGGCCCGGCCGCCCGTGAACCAGACCAGCGGATGCGACCTGACAATGCCTGCCCATCCGCATTAAACTCAATCCGCCTTGCGAGGTCGGAGGGATGACTTGCAACTCGAGTTCGAGAAAGCGGCGCGAACCGACGCGAGCTGCATCCATGACCTCATAAGCGAGGTGGCGAGCAGGAAGCCGGACGCTATTGCCATTGCGGCCCCGGGCCGAAGGCCGCTTCCCTATCGCCGACTGCTGCTCCAGCTCGATGACACCGTCCGTGCCCTGTCCGGGGCCGGACTTGAGCGCACCGACAGGGTGGCCCTTGTCATGCCGAACGGCCCGGAGATGGCCGCCGCCTTCCTTGGCGTCGCTGCCGGTGCAACGTGTGCGCCACTCAATCCGGCCTACAGGGAGGAGGAGCTCGAGTTCTACATCACCGATCTCCACACCCGCGCCGTGATCCTGGCGGCGGGCATGGCTTCCCCGGCGAGGCGCGTCGCCCGCCGGCTTCGCATTCCGATCTTCGAACTCGTTGCGTCAGTTGACGCCGAAGCAGGCGTCTTCCGGCTTGAAGCGGACGGAGGCCCGTTGGCGCCTGGCAAGCCCGCCTTCTCGTCCCCTGACCATGTTGCGCTGGTGCTGCACACGTCGGGGACGACGTCGAGGCCCAAGATCGTGCCGCTCACGCATGCAAACCTGTGCCGGTCGGCCGTCAGCATCGCCAGGACGCTGGCGCTGACCGAGCGCGACCGTTGCCTCAACGTCATGCCGCTGTTCCATATTCATGGCCTGGTCGGCGCGCTGTTGTCGTCGCTCAGCGCCGGTTCGAGCGTCGTGTGCGTGTCGGGGTTCGATCCGGAGGCGTTTTTCGGGTGGCTCGACGCCTTCGAGCCGACCTGGTACACGGCCGCCCCCACCATCCACCAGGCCGTACTGGCGAGGGCCGCTGCCAACCGCGACATCCTCGCCCGGCGGCCCCTACGGCTGATCCGCTCTTCCTCCGCGGCGATGCCGCGGCAGGTCATGAAGGACCTCGAGCACACCTTCAGGACCCAGGTCATCGAGGCTTACAGCATGACCGAGGCCGCCCACCAGATGACGAGCAATCCGCTCGCTCCCCGGCCGCGAAAGCCGGGCTCGGTTGGGCTACCGACCGGAACCGAGGTGGGCATCATGGATGAGGCCGGTCGCCTGCTTGCGCCCGGTGAGGTCGGCGAGGTGGTCATCCGCGGTCCCAACGTCACACGCGGCTATGAGAACAACCCCGCCGCGAATGCCGCCGCGTTTACCAACGGCTGGTTCCGGACCGGCGATCAAGGTCGCCTCGATGCCGACGGCTACCTGTTCCTCACCGGTCGTCTCAAGGAGATCATCAACCGGGGCGGCGAGAAGATCGCCCCGAGCGAGGTCGATGAGGTCCTGTCCCAGCACGCCGCGGTGGCGCAGGCGGTCACCTTTCCGCTCCCCCATCCGACCCTCGGCGAGGATGTCGCGGCGGCCATCGTGCTGAAGCCTGGCGCCAAGGCGAGCGAGAGCGAAATTCGGGAGTTTGCGGCCGCCCGTCTCGCCGAGTTCAAGGCGCCGAAGCAGGTCCTGATCGTTGACGAGATCCCGAAGGGACCGACCGGAAAGGTGCAGCGCATCACGCTTGCGGGTAGGCTGGCAGACGCGCTGGCGGCAAGGCGGGATGCCAACTTCGTCGCCGCCGACAGCGCCATCGAAAAAGAGATCGCTGACCTCTGGCGGGACATCCTGAGAGCCGAAAAAGTCGGCGTGCGTGATGACTTCCATGCGCTCGGCGGCGACTCCCTTTCGATGGTCAGCATGGTTCTCGAAGTCGAAAGGCGCTACGGGGTGACGGTGCCGATCGACCGCTTTCTCAAAGCGCCCACGGTGGCGACGCTGGCGCAGCTTGTACGGCCGGGCGAGCGTGGGTCGAAGGAGGCTTCGGCCGGCGAGCCGCCTTCGCCCAGGCCGATCAAGGATTCACTGTTCAGCGGGATCAGGAACCGCCTCTTCCAGTGCCTCGCGCTTTATGCGCCCGGCTACAAGTCGGCGCGCGTGTGGCTGCACCGGAGGCGGGGCGTCACGATCGGGCGCAACACGTCGATTGGTCTCTCCGTGCTGATCGAGACCGCTTATCCGCGCCTGGTGTCGATCGGCAGCAATGTAACGATCGGCGTGCGCGTGGTGATCATCGGGCATCTTCGCGATGCGACCGACGAGGCGCGGATGCTAAACCGGCCTACGGTGCGGATCGAGGACGACGTGTACCTGGGGCCTGGCGTGATCGTGCTGCCGAACGTGACAATCGGCCGGGGCGCCGTGGTTGCCGCTGGAAGCGTGGTCAACCGCTCGGTGCCCCCGCATACCCTCGTGCAGGGCAATCCGGCGCGGCCGGTGGCCCGGTGCGGGGCCTCCCTCGGCGGGGGCGTGTCCTACGAGCAGTTCCTGCGCCAGCTCACGCCAATCAAGGATGAGGAGTCATGAGTCGCACGGTCAAGGACGCAACCGCGCCGCCACGCTCCAAAGCCTCGCCGAGGGCGGCTGCGGGTGAAGGGGCCGACCCAAAGCCGCCTCAGTGCCTTATGTGCGGCGGCACCGAGCACGGCGTCGCCTTCACCGAGCTCGGCATCGACATCCTGCGCTGCAAGGGGTGTGGGCACGTATTTTCCTCCTACCGAGCTGATCCTCACTTCGCAGGGTACTGGGGCGAGGAGGTGGCGGCCGGCGAGCACTACTATTGGAGCAAGGCCCGGGCCAGGATGCACCGCGATTTCTTCGACCGCTTCATCGCCGGCCGCTCGGGGCGGCTGCTCGACATGGGCAGCGGGCTCGGCTTCTTCGTCAAGGCGATGCAGGCATTCCCCGCCTGGGAGGCCTATGGTTGCGAGATTTCGCCGGCTGCCGTCCGGCACGCGCGCGAGCACCTCGGTCTCGAACGGGTGATCTGCAGCCCGCCGCAGGACGCCGACCTGCCGCGCGACTCCTTCGACATCATCACGTTGTGGGACGTGCTCGACCACATTCCGCAGCCTGACCCGCTGCTCGGGCGTTGTCACGCGCTGCTCAAGGATGAGGGAACCATCTTCATCCGCACGCCCAACGTCGCCACCCAACTCTTTCGGGCGCGGGTCATGAAGGCGATCCGGGGCGTCGCGCCCGACCGCAAGTACCTGCAGGCCAGCGATCATGCCCACTTCTATTCCATGCGCAGCATCCGTGCGCTGCTGGAGCGCAACGGCTTTCACGATGTGGAGTTCACCCACCTGCACCCGATAGGTGGCGACAGCGGCACCTGGTGGAGGTCGCTACTGGTCGCAGCTCTCAAGACGACGGGCTACCATCTGCTGCGCGCGCTCGCGGCCTGCAGCGGCGGGCGGTTGAACTTCGACAATCTGTTCGTCGTCGCCCGCAAACGTGCGGCGGCGCCGTCGTGAAACGGCTCGCCCTCATCTCTTGCGCGCGATCGGTGCGCGGCGAAGAGCGCCTGCTGGAGTTCGCGCAATGGATGGGTGTCGCCACGCAGCGCGTGGTAATTGGCAGCCAGCCGGCGATGGACCAGCTCGCGCACGTGCTTGCCGGCTGCAGCTGCGTGGCGCTCAGTGCAACGACGCTGGCGTTCCTGGCGGAGATGCTGCCGCCGCAGGCCTTAAGCACTCTTGTCACGAGCAGGTGGGCACGCATGCTGGTGTTCACCACTGCCCGTGACGGGCCGTGCGCCGACCTACCGTCGTGGCTCACCGGGGGGACCATTGCCCGTCTTGCGCCGCCGGCGGCTGCCCGCGACTTTCAATTTCCCACCGGCGGGCGCGCATTGAGCGGCGGCTTTGCAGGCCTTGGCTTCGCGCTGAAGAACGCGGTGACCGTGTCCAGCTTCAGGGTTGAGCCGGGCGGGGACGCCGACACACGCGAGGTCCTCCTCGCCGACGAGCGCCCGGTGTTCCTCAGCCTGCGGAGGGGATCCTGCGAGGTCTTTCTGCTTTCGCTTTCCGAGATCCCGGCCATCCGGGCGCCCCTATCGAAGAGCGCGGGAATCGAGGAGCAATACGACCGCATCATTCCGCTCCTGATCTTTCTCAGACACTGCTTTCCGGGGATGTTCTGGCAGGGCGGAGCGCCCACCGCGCGGCTCATCATCGACGATCCTTTGCTGGAGCGGAGTTACGGATTCCTCGATTTCGACGCGCTTGCCGGATCGATGCGTTCGGCGAAGTATGGGACGACGGTCGCGTTCATACCCTGGAATCACTGGCGTACATCGCCGCGACGGGCAAGGCCGATCTTCAATGATCGGTCCGAGCTTTCCCTGTGCGTTCACGGCTGCGACCACACGAAAATGGAGTTCGACGAGACCGATCCCGGTGCGCTGCAATGGATGGCCGATACGGCGCTCGGCCGCATGCAGCGCCACCAGGTCCGCACGGGGCTGGCCTTCGATCCGGTAATGGTCTTTCCGCAGGGGCGTTTCTCGAGCGCGGCGCTGCGCGCCCTTTGCAACAGCGGTTACCTGGCGGCCGTCAACACCACCTGCTTTCCAACCGATGCCGGAGCAGCGCAGCTCGCAATCGCCGACTTCCTGCGTCCGGCGATCACCCGCTTTCACGGCTTTCCGCTGTTCCAGCGCCGCTACCCGCGCCGCCTCGTCGACTTCGCCTATGACATGTTCATCGGCCGGCCGGTGCTGCTCGTTCAGCATCAGGACGATTTCCGCAACGGATACAGCAAGCTGGAGGAGTTCGTCGCGGGCCTCCACCGGCTCGATTCGAGACTGACCTGGCCCCCCCTTGCGGATCAGCTCATGTCGAGCTGCCTGACCCGTAGCCTGCCCGGCGGCGCGACGGAGGTCCTCTTCTTCACGAGGCGGTTCAGCTTCACCAGCACTGGCCCGCTGCCAAACCGCGTCACCTTCTTGAAGGATGAGCCGGAGGCGTCGGCCATCGCCGGTGTTGAGATCGATGGGTCGAGCGTCCCGTTCTGGGTTGAGAACGGCCTCCTCACCTTCACACGAGACCTGGCGCCGGGGCGGGCCGTCGACATCCGGATCGTGGCTGCACCGATGTTGACGGGTCCGGCGGTCAGGCGTGACGGCCTGGGCCATACGGTCGGCGTCGCCGCACGTCGCTCCCTCTCGGAGGTTCGCGACAAGCTGTTGTCGAGGCATCCCCGCCTGCTTGCGGCGGCAACGGGCCTGGCAGCGAGAATGAAGGCCACCGGCGGCAGCGATTGGGAAGAGTGACCCGCGGGCAGCTCGTTGCCGCGGCAGCCGGCGATCTGCATCTCTATGAGGTCCGCCGCAAGCCGGCTGGAGTGAAGTCTCGCAGCAGCGAGAAGGCGAGCCTGATCGGTCTTGTCACTCTGAAAATGCCGACCGCCACGGCGAGGTAGACGGCGATACAGACCGGTACGGAAAGCAGGAATCTTGCCAGCTGGGAGACGTCGTCGAGGAACAGGCCTTGAACCGTTAAGCCGACCACCACGGTGAGCAGCGCCGCAACCGTTTGCGGGCCCACGGCCCGCACCACGTCCCCTGCGCCGATCCCCAGCGGCTGGCCGGCATAAGCCAAGGCCGGCACAAACAGGCAGAACGTGGCGATCGTGTGCGCCACCGCCACTCCGGTGGTTCCGAACGGGAGACCCGCGAATACCGCAACGAGCTGGACGATGGCGCTCAAGAGGCCCCACCGTGTCCAGCGATCGGAACGTCCGGCCGCGACGTGGAGCCAACCCAAGGTGCGCTCGACGACGTGGACTATTCCCCTCACCGCGAAGATGCAGAGCAAGGGCCCCGTAGGCTCCCACTTCTCACCGAGCAGCATCACGATGACGTCCTGCCCGGTAACGGCCAGACCGGCGAAGGCCAGCATGGTGAAGAACGTCAGCGAGGAAAGTGCGGCCGCCCACGATCGCTTGAGCTCGTCCACGTCGTTTCTGAGCTTGCTCAAGCTGGCGACGGCAACGTCGTGCAGCTGCCCGAAAAGGCTCAGCAGGTTGTTGTAGAGCAGCAGCGCGCTCTGGAAGTATCCGAGCTGCCCGGCTCCGTAGAGGTGACCGAGTGCGATTCGGTCGGCCGATTGCGCAGCGTAGTCGGTGACCGTGAAGCCCGTCACGCCCACGCCGAAGGTGACGAGCTCTCTCGCTTCGCGCGTGTAGCGCGGCCGAGCGGGAAGCCAGGGGCAACTGATCCACGCGCCAAGGGTGCCCACCACCGACGTCAGCAGCGGCTTTGCCACCAGCGCCCAGTAGCCCCACCCCGCCAGCGCCATGGCAATGGCGACGACGCTGCTGATTACGTTGGAGGCAATCTCGATCACGGCCATCCGGCGGAACTGCATGGCGCGCCGCATCAGCGCGAAGTGCTGCGCCGACACCGCCGAGACGATGAACATGAGAGAGGCGACGACGGCGATTTCCGTCAATTCGGGTTCGCCGTAGAAGTCCGCTATGAATCCGCCGCTGCCGGCAAGGAGCAGGGTCAAAGTTGCGGCAATTCCCACCTTTAACCAGAACAGTCCGCTGATCCCGACTTGCGTGATCTGCTTGCGCTGCACGGTCGCATCGGTGGTTCCCAGATCAATGAGATGGGGAGCAAAGCCTACGAGCGCGAACACCATGGCGACGAGGCCGTAGTCGCGGGGGGTGAGCAGGCGCGCCAGGAGGATGGTGGTACCCACCTGGACAAACATGTTCAGGATGCGCGCGGCGAAAAATACCACGCCGCTGCGCACCGACTCGCGCCCGAGATCGGGACGGGGTTTGTTTTCCCCGAAGTAGTCGTGGATGGTCGGCTTCACGCGCGGTCTTTCGCTGTTCCTGTCATCGCTGGCGGGCGGCGCACTGGTCCGTCCGCCGGTCCGTTTCATCTTGCGTTGCGGAGCCGGCAAGAGCGGCCCCGGCCAGGGCCTTCAAGCGCTTCGCGCGTGCCGTCATCGCGGGCGAGGGCTCGATGCCGGCATGGTGAAAGATTGTTTGCCATCGATGAATCCAATCGTGCCGCAGCAGCGACTCCGTGGTGTTTCGGCGGCTGATCGCGTGAAGCCGCGTGGGGTCGGCATTGAGGTCTGCGAGAACGTCGATGACGTCCGACCCGTCCGGGCGGACCTCGATTACCGCGTCCGGCCAGGAAAACAACTGCCGGAACGGCTCGCAATCAGGCGCCTGTCCGACCAGCACGGCTCCGGCGGCCGCGCCCTCGAAATAGCGGTATCCGATCTCGACCTGGCCCCGCGTTTCCTGCGGTTGATTCATCTTGGCAGGCGAGACGATGAAATACCTGCTGCGCTTGGCCATGTTTGCGTAAAGACGGCGGTGCTGTTTGAAGTCGATGGGCTCCATCTTGGCCATCGCCCGAAACGAATCGTGGATGTAGAACAAGCGGCTCTGCGAGGCGGCCCGCAGCAAGGCCTCGTGAACGCCGTCCCATCTTCGCCCGATGCTGTAGACGTCGATCACCCGTTCGGGCGGGCTTGGAAGCGGACTGAACGTGATCGTATCGGTGGCCGTGGGCAGCGGATGGCACGGCTGGCCGAGAAAGTCCGACAACGGTCCCGCCGTGGCCAGCGTATTGAGAAAGACGTGATCGAATCGCCGCAGCGTGCGCAGCAACTCGCGCCGTTGCATGATGTCCGTGATCCAAATCTCATCCAACCAGCAGACGCTGGTTCTGCACCGCTCCTGCCATCCCTCGATAGCGTTCACGTACATAAGGTCCCAGGCGTTGTTGCAGGTCGCGACGAACAGCTCGTAGTCGTGGGCAAGACGAACTCTCTTCAGGCCGGGATTGGCGTAGGCGAGGCCCGGGGCCATGTGGCGATGGAGGAGCCTGCGCTGCCAGCGGTCCCGCAGACGGAAGGTACGGCCCGCCTGCAGTTCCAGGAGGTCGACACGATCCGCTTCGGCCAGAACGTCCTGGGCCTCGTAGAATCCGGCCTGGAAGGCCTCGCGCGAGATGGTCCGCATGGTCGGCATCAGGATGCGCGCCGGCGCCTCCTGCTGCTGGGATTGGGCGGGCCGCATCATCTGTGCACCCGTCGGCCCGAAGTAGTTCGTATGAGCACGAACGCCATCCCTCGCCTATCCCGCGTGCGCTTGGCCGAGCATACGCGCCGAGCAGGCAACCCTTGTCAAGGTCACGCCCGGCCGCTGAGGGCCAAGCTGGGGCCGATTGGAGGGGCGCGGCACGGCCAAATGCGCACACCATGAATATTCATGGTCAACGGGCATGTGGCGAAGCGGCGTGCACCGGCCGCCGGGGCGTAAGGGGCAGCGGTGCGGGTGATGAGAAACCGACAGAGCCGGCTGAGCCGCCCGTTTGGCAGAATTGGTCTTTTGGCGTCCGCCGCCGTTGCCGCGGAGCGCCTGCCAGGGGTAAGCTTGCCATTGGCTCTGCAATTTTGGGGAACATGACGGGGAGCAGGCGGCGTCGCCGCACTTTCCTCGGCCAACCCGACCTCGAGCGTAAACCCAAACGAGCTGCGCTTCGGGTTTGGCCGCCTCCGGCGTGGTATGGGTGCCTCAACAGCCGGCCGCGAGGCGAGACGCATCGGTATCGTGAGGGCGGCGCCGTTGATCAGGCAGTACATCCATGCGGAGCTCGATGGGGTGCAGGCCGCGCTCGCTGCCATTCGCGCCGATGCACCCCTGCTTGCCACCCTCGAGGCGGCGGCGCGCGCGTGCATCGACTGTCTGCAGCGCGGCAACCGGATCCTGCTGGCCGGTAACGGTGGCAGTGCCGCCGATGCCCAGCACATAGCCGCCGAACTGGTCGGCCGCTTCGCTTTCGACCGGCCGGGTCTGCCGGCCATCGCGCTGACCACGGATACGTCGATTCTGACCGCGATCAGCAACGACTACGGCTACGACAGCGTCTTTGCGCGGCAGGTGCAGGCGCTCGGATCCAAAGGCGACGTTTTCATCGGCTATTCCACCTCGGGCCGGTCGCCCAACGTACTGCGCGCGTTCGAGGAGGCGCGCCGGCGGCAGCTCGTTTGCATCGGACTGACCGGAAGCCGCCCCGGGCCCATGCGCGAATTGTGCCATCACGTGCTTGAGGTGCCGGCCGACACCACGGCGCGGGTGCAGGTCGCGCACTTGACGCTCGGGCACATCCTGTGCGGCCTGATCGAGAACGAGATCTTCAAGGCGGCGGAGTGATGGGACAGACAAGGCGCTGCGCCATGCTTGATGGTCTCCTCGACGGCGTGGCCAAAGCCGCGCGGTTTGTTGCAAAGGGGTGAGTGGATCGCGTCCGATGTCCAACCTTCTCGTCACCGGCGGGGCAGGCTTCATTGGCTCCAACGTCATTGCAGCGCTGAACGAGGCGGGCTGCTCCGACATCGTTGTCAATGACGAGCTTGGCGTCGGCGACAAATGGCGCAACCTTCAAAAGCGTCAGCTTTCCGACATCGTTCCGCCGTGCGATCTTGCGCGGTGGCTGGAAGGCCGCAAGCTCGCCGCCGTCATCCATCTAGGCGCCAACTCCGACACCACGGCAACCGATGCCGATGCGGTGATCGCTGCCAACTTCCGGCTCTCGCTTATGCTTCTCGACTGGTGTGCAGCACGCCGGACGCCCTTCATCTACGCCTCGTCCGCCGCCACCTACGGGGATGGTTCAGCTGGTTTCGATGACGACTTCTCCCCCGCTGCCCTGCGGCGACTGCGGCCGCTCAACCTCTACGGTTGGAGCAAGCACCTCTTCGACCTGGTCGTGGCCGAGCGGCTGCGGCGGCGGGTCGACTTGCCACCACAATGCGCCGGCCTGAAGTTCTTCAACGTCTTCGGTCCGAACGAGTATCACAAGGGGCATATGCGCAGCGTCGTGGCAACGGTATTCCCCGACGCGCGGGCCGGGCGGCCCGTCCGGCTTTTCAAGTCGCACCGCGATGGCATCGCAGACGGCGATCAGCGGCGGGATTTCATCTATGTTGAGGATGCGGTGGCAGTGGTTCGCTGGCTCCTCGAGCACACGGCCGTCTCGGGCATCTTCAACGTCGGTACCGGTACGGCGGCAAGCTTCCGCGAGCTGGTGACGGCGTTGTTCGGCGCTCTTGGGCGGGAGCCGCATATCGTCTACCACGATATGCCGGAAGCGATCCGTGACCGCTATCAGTACTTCACTCGGGCGAATGTGGAGCGGCTCCGGCGGGCCGGGTTCGAGCGAGATTTCACGCCGCTCGAGGTCGCGGTTGGCGACTATACGAGGCGGTATCTGACCACGGCCGACCCTTATCGTTAGCGCGCACCACCAGGGTCACGTTCCATGATCGACTTCAAGGATCTCCTGTCGCGCTTGGGCCGGCAGCGCGTGCTCTGCGTCGGGGATCTCATCATCGACGAGTTCGTCTACGGCAAGGTGTCGCGCATCTCGCCGGAGGCCGCTACCCCGGTACTCGCCGCACAGCGCAGCGAGCTGCACATCGGTGGGGCCGGGAATGTGGCGCGGAACATCACCAGTCTGGGGGCCAGGTGCGATTTCGTAGGTGTCATCGGCTGCGAGCCGGACGCTTACAAGATTGCATCGGAGCACCTGCAGGCGGAGAGCGTCGACGCCCATCTCGTGACCGACGCTTCCCGTCCGACCACGCGCAAGATTAGGTTCGTATCGGAGCACTACTCGACACACCTGCTGCGAACGGACTGGGAGAGCGCGGAAGCCATAGGCGGCGGCACTGAGGAGGCAGTGCTGGAGCGCGCCACGGCGGCGCTGCCCCGCGCCGGCGCGCTGCTGCTCTCGGACTATGCCAAAGGCGTGCTCACCAAGCGTGTGGTCCGCACTCTGATCACGGCTGCCCAACAAGCAGGACTGCCCATCGTCGTCGATCCCAAAGGGCACGACTACAGCGTCTATCGCGGAGCGACCCTCATCACGCCCAATCGGCAAGAGCTTGCCCAGGTTACGCGCCTGCCGGTCGGCAACGACGCCGAGATCGAGCAAGCGGCCGCTAGGTTGTCGGAACTCACCGACAGTGCCGCGGTGGTGGTGACCCGCAGCGAGGACGGCATGAGCCTCTTCCGGCGCGGAGAGGGTGCGCTTCATATCTCGGCCCATCCGGTGCGCGTACGCGACGTGGCGGGCGCCGGCGACACGGTGGTGGCGACATTGGCGACGTTTCTCGCTGCCGGCGCGGATTACGAGCCCGCCCTGCGGGCGGCGAATGCGGCCGCTTCGGTTGCCGTTGGCAAACGCGGAACGGCAACCGTGTCGGTGGCGGAACTGAGGGCGCGCCTTGTACCGGCGGCGGCACGGGCGAACGAGGAGAAGATTTTGGTCGATCACGGCCTGCTTTCGGGCCATCTCGCCCAGTGGCGCCGCGATGGTATGCGTATCGGGTTCACCAACGGCTGCTTCGATCTGCTGCACCCAGGCCACATCCGGCTGCTGGTGGAGGCCCGCGCTGCCTGCGACAAGCTGATCGTCGGACTGAACAGCGATGCTTCCGTAGCGAGGCTCAAGGGCCGCGATCGTCCGGTGCAGAACGAGCAGGCCCGTGCCGAAGTGCTGGCGGCGCTCGAGGCGGTGGACCTGGTCGTCATCTTCGACGAGCCGACCCCGCTCGAACTGATTCGCACGGTGCGGCCGGCCGTCCTGGTCAAGGGCAGCGACTATCGGCCCGAGGAGGTTGTCGGCCGCGATCTCGTCGAGGCCTACGGCGGCGAGGTGATGCTCGTCGAGATCGTGCCCGGCCACAGTACCACGAACCTGGTGCGGCGGATGCGGTCGCCCCACGAGGAGGTGATCGAGCAGTGAGCAACCCTCAGGAAACGCAGCGCGTACTGATCACCCCGAGCGATGTCGCTGCAGCAGCGCAAGCGCGCGCAGCAAGCGGTCGTGGGTGATGGTTGCATTGTCCGCGTCCTTCGCATAGGAGCAGTAGTCGGCTGAGGTCGAGACCACCTTGGCAAGGCGGCCGAAGCCGTCGATCTCGGCCGCCGAGGTAGGGGCAAAGAACGCCACCGTCGGCACGCCTTGAGCCAGGGCCAGGTGCATGGCCAGGCTGTCGCTGCTCACCATGTAGTCGAGCCCGCGGACGAGGGCTGCAAGATGCAGCGGCGAGGCGTCGGTGTCGGCGACGCGCACGCGTGGGTCGGCAACGGTTGCGGCCAGCGCGCGGTTCCTGTCGCGGTCCGGCCCGGCCCCGATCAGAACGACGCTGCCGCCCTCGGCAAGCAGACCATCTGCGGCCAATAGCGAGCGGATCAGCGCCTCGATTTCCCGCGCGCGCAGCTCCTTGGACGGCCAGCGGCCGCCGGCGAACGGATTGAGGCCGACCGCCGGGCGCCGATCGCCGAGCCAGCGGCGGTAGCTCGCCTCCAGATCGCTGTCGCCATAGAAGGCCGCCTCGGCCCCGGCCACCGCGAACATCTCCGCGAAAATTTCGCCGTGCGTGCGCGAATTGCGCTTCTTCAGTTCATCGGCGCGCGCTTTACCGAAGCGCGAACGCAGCCCCATGTCGAACCACGCTGCCGAATCCTGGGAGTATTTGACCTGTTGGCCGTCGAGATACACCCCCACGATCCGTGCGCACGCGAGGCGACTGACGCCGGCGACAATCTCCTCCTCGTCGTCGAGAGAGTAGATGATGTCGAAGCGTTCACCGGCCACATCATCGAAGCTCGTGAGGATGCGATCGATATGAGGATTCCGGCGGATGAGCGGGACGGCGCCGGGGGCGGTGATCCATGTCAGGTTCAGAGCATCGCCGTATTTCCTGCGGAGCGGGCCGGCAAAGTAGGAGGTGCGAACGACGTCGCCCAGTGCACCGTGCTTGACTATGAGGATCTTCATTCGATGGCCTCAAGCCGGATCAGTTTCGCTGCCGGTTCGCAGCAAAGGTCTTTCACAGCGGCTCGCCGCGGGAGCGTGCTGCTCGCATTGCGCCGAGGCACTCGTCCACGAACGCCGCCAGATCACCGCCCTGGAAACGGAAGCCCCTAATGCCCGCGGCGCGGGCGGCCTCCAGATCCGACGGCTTGTCGCCAACGAGGAAGCTCGTTTCGGGATCGACGGGCCATGCTTGCAGCAGCTCGAGGATCATCCCGGGTGCGGGTTTTCTTCGGTCGGACGGACGCGCATAGTCGGGAACGCTGCCCTCCGGGTGATATGGGCAGTAGCGGATGTCGTCGATCCTTGCCCCCTTGGCGCACAATTCTGCTTGCATCCAGCTATGCAGCGATTGAACGTCGGCCTCCGTGCAGTAGCCGCGCGCCACCGCGGATTGGTTGGTCACGACGAACACGTAGTATCCGGTGTCATTCAGGCGACGGATGGCCGACGGCACTCCCGCAATCCATCGAACCCGCTCGGGCGAGGTCACGTATCCGTCGTCGTGGATGAGAACCCCGTCGCGGTCGAGAAAGGCGGCTGGGGCCCTGGCAGCGGGCCTTTTCACGGCGGACGGCTTCGCATCGACGGGATGAGGCATCAGGCGTCCATCTCGCGCTTGTTCAGCGATCCAGGCTCCGCCCTTCCGGGCTCGCCAGCTTGTCGAGCAGGGCAAGGTATTTCTGCTTTTCTCTGCTCCAGAGAAACTTGTCGCGCAGCGCCCGCGCTCGCTGCTGATAGTGCGCGAGAAGGTCGGGGCTCTCCGCCAGTCGATCAAGGAGGAGACGCAGCGACTCGGGGTCTTCAGGGTCGTAATAGAGGCAGTCCTCCTCGCCGAAGTAGTAACCGATTGCGGTGTTGCGAACCGTAATCGAGGGCATGCCGAGGGCCAAATACTCGAGCAGCTTCAGCGGCAGCACGTACTTCGTGATCGAAGAGATCTGGAGCGGCACCAGGCCGAGATTGCAGTCGCTGAGGCGCGCCGGCATCTCGCTCAAGGGATACATGCGGTTGTCGAACTCGACGACAGAGGCCAAATCCAGGGATTGGATCAGCGCGCGCAGCGGCTCGCTGAAGTCTCCCTCACCGATGATCCTGACCGCCACCCGGTCTCGGTGGCGCATGCGCGCCAGCGCCTGCATGGCGTTGCGCAGCCCGTTCCGCTCCAGAATGGTGCCGTGGTATGCGAGACGCAGCCTGCCATCGGGCTGTTGCGGCTCCTGCAGCGCAAACAGCTCGTCATCGGGGAAGTTGGCGACGACTTCGATTGCCTGCGGCGCAAGGCCATGCTGCTTGACCAGGACGTACTGCTTGACCGGCTCGTGTACGGTGAGGACTTGGTCGGCAAATGCGGCGCTGAGCTTCTCCTGCCAGAGCAGGGCTCTGAAGAACAGGCCGCTCTCGCCGCTCTTGAACTTGGAGGCAAAAGTGTTGGGCATGGGGTCGTGGATGTCGAGCAGGACCTTCGCCCCCATCAATTTCGGCGCGAGCGCGCAGAACACGAGGAAGTCGGGCATGTTGTTGACGTGCACCGCGACATAGCGCTTGCGCAGGTGCAGACGCGCGGCCTTGACAAGGCTTCTCAGAAAGAATTCGAGATATGAAAGCATGTAGCGCAACGCGCCGCCGCCGCGGTAACGGGCCTGGTTCAAGTGAAGGACCCGGACACCGTCGATGACCTCCTCGGGAGGATCGCCGGGCCGCCGCAATGCGATGAAGTCGACGTCGTATCCCGCCCGCGCCGCCGCCACCGCCGCACGCATGACCCTCGGGTCGGTCCGGTAGTTCGTATAGGCGATCATCAGGATCGCTTTGCTGCGGGCCGACCGCTTCATGCGCAGGAGCCTCCCTCGTGGGCAAGGCGGACCCATCGTCGGGGCACGCCATCGCTCGCAGCCTGCGGCACAGGTTTGAGCCGGTCAACGCCGCTGCTTGTGTGCTCGAGTACCCAAAACCGGGAAAGCTCCCGCGGTGCGGTGCCGCCTGGTAACGTCCGAGTTCTCGGGTCAGCATTTAAGCAACGCAGAAGAGTATTCTGTATGAGATCAAAAACAAGCAAGTAGTTCCGGGTACACGCACCGTAGCGTCGCCAGCCCTATTTTTGCCATGAGCGTTGTAGAAGAGTGTTAATAAACGAGCAAGAATCAGTCATTTCAATTCTTTGCCGCATTCAGCGTCGCTGTCGCTCTGGGGACGGAGACTTCGATGCTCTGGTTCTACGTCGGGGCAGCCGGCTTAGGCCTGCTGCTTGGTCTCGTCTTTCGGGCAGGCGCCGTGATTGCGGCGTCGGCTGTACTCGCCGCCGCCAGCGCCGTCCTCGGTCCGCTGCTCGCCGGCTGGTCGATCTGGCTGGTGCTCGCGGCCGCCTTTGGCGGCACGTTTGCTCTTCAAGCTGGATACTTTTCGGGGCTGCTTTTGACCTGCACCCTGTCGCGCACCGACTGGGCCGACGTGCGCGAGCGGCTGCTTGGTGGTTACCGTTCCTTCGTTGCCCGAGCCTCTCGCGTGTGGACGTCCTGATCTCTGGCGCCCATTGTTGGTATCGGGGCGGGGTTCGACGCTGGCTCGATCTCAGCGTCTGGAGCGGCCCCTGCGCGACCGGCCAAGGCCAGGTCGGTTGTCAGTGCGCCGAGGGAGAGATAAGGTAACGATAACGGGGAGAATTTCTATCACCAGGGCCGGGATCTGGGCAGAAACGGCCTCAGCCAATGGGCCTCAACACGTGCGCAAGGGGCGCGGCCATGACCACCGTATACTTCGATCCGGGCTTCAGCGACGAGGAGAGGCGCCGCCACCTTTATGAAGGGCAGCTCGTCGTACTTTCTCCGGTAAAGAGCTCACTCGAATTTTGCCAGTTTGCAAAGGAACTGATCAAAGAAGCATTTGCGCCGCTGGATCCCGAAACAGCACAATTCGACATGCCGGTTGAAAAGTACGCCGAGGTGCTGCAGAAGCTCAAGCCGCAGTTCATCCACCACCCGGAATCGAAAAAGTACGTGCGCGGCATTCTTGAGGAGTGCGGCTGCGACCCGGAGAAGACCTACTACGAGGTGCCCAAGCTGCGCAGCTCGACGAGCAACGACTATCTCACCACCGGCATTGCCTACGCGTGGCATCCCCATCGCGACACGTGGTTTGCGGCACTGCCCTGCCAGATCAACTGGTGGGTTCCGATCTATCCGCTGAAGGCGGACAATGCGATGACGTTCTATCCCCAGTACTGGAGCACCCCGGTCAAGAATAGCTCGAAGGGCTACAACTACTACAAGTGGAACGCGCAGCACCGCGGCACCCATGTGTCGCAGTACCTCAAGGAGGATCCGCGACCGGTACCGAAGCCGACCGAACCGCTGCAGCTCGAGCCCGAGATCAGGCTGCTGCCTCCCGTCGGCGGCATCATCCTGTTTTCGGCCGCGCAGCTGCATGCGAGTGTGCCCAATACCTCGGGGGTGACGCGTTTCAGCTTCGACTATCGGACCATTCATCTTGACGATGTCGCGGCAAAGCGCGGCGCCCCCAACGTCGACTCCGAATGCGAGGGCCACATGCTGAGGGACTACATTCGGGCGACGGATCACACCCATGTTCCGAATGAGTATTTCGCCCTCTACGACGATGGAACGGAGGGCGAGGGCAGGCTTGTCTATGAGCCGACCGCGTAGGCAACGACGCTGCCGCCCGGCGATCTCACGTCTATCGATCTCGAAGTCGGCATCCCTGCTTCTTTACTCTGCGTGCGCCGGCTTGCACGGCCGGCATACTCTTCAGCGACAGGAGAAATCTCGTGAGTGAGCCCTTCCGGATCGTCAACCGGTCGTCGAGCGACGAACTCAAGGTCCGGAGTCGGCTGCTCGAGCTCTACAAGAGCTCACCCATTCCGGAGGAGGAGCAGCCGTTTCATCTGGGCCTTTTCGTCAACCGGCAGACGATGGCGCGCTTCCTGTGGATGCACGAGATCTACACGAAGATCATCAACGTTCCCGGCGTCATCATGGAGTTCGGCGTGCGCTGGGGACAGAACCTCGCCCTGTTCCAGTCGTTCAGGGGCATCTATGAGCCCTACAACTACACCCGCAAGGTGATCGGCTTCGATACCTTCAGCGGTTTCGCCGGCGTTCGCGAACAGGACGGCAAGGCACCGATCGTCAGCGAGGGTGCCTACTCGGTGACCCCAGGCTACGAGGAATACCTGTCGCAACTGCTCGACTATCACGAGAAGGAAAGTCCGATCCCGCATATCAAGAAATACGAACTGGTCAAAGGCGATGCGGCCGAGACCGTCGAGCAATATCTGGAGCGGCATCCGGAGACCATCGTGGCGCTCGCCTATTTCAACATGGACATCTACCAGCCGACGGCAAAGGCTCTTCAAGCCCTGAGGAAGGTCGTCACCAAGGGCAGCGTGATTGGTTTCGACGAGCTCAATTGCCCGCATTTTCCCGGTGAGACGACCGCGCTCAAGGAGGTGTTCGGGCTCGATAAGTATCGATTGATCAGGTATCCATACAACCCATATCCGGCATATCTGGTCATCGAATAGCCTGTCGTCGGGCACCTTCGCGAGACGGCGATCCTCGCTGCGGGGCGGGTCGCGGCTGTGGGGCGGCAGCTGCCGTTAACGCTGGGCGTTTGCCGCTTCGGCAGGATGGGTCGGCAGCAGACGATGGTTTCATGGTAGGGATGCTGCTTGCAACATCGGGGCGGCGCTGCGCTGTTCGCCAGCTTTTCGCAATCGACGGGTCCCGGTAATGAAGGAAGTGGCCGAGGCGGTTCCTGAGCAAGCGGGGGTGGTCCGACCGGCGCGGGTGTGCCGGCTGTGCGAGGCGCCGCTGTCGACAACGTTCCTCGACCTCGGTATGTCGCCGCTCTGCGAGAGCTTCCTCACCGTCGAGCAGGCCGACGAGATGGAGCCCTACTTTCCGCTCCACGTCCTCGTCTGCGACCGTTGCTTCCTCGTCCAGCTGCAGGAGTACGTGAAGCCCGAGCACATCTTCAGCGAGTACGCCTACTTCTCCTCCTACTCGACCTCCTGGGTAGAGCACGCCCGCAGATATTGCCTCATGATCAAGGAGCGCCTCGGGCTCGGACCAACGAGCGAGGTGTTCGAGATCGCCAGCAACGACGGCTACCTGCTCCAGCATTTCCTGCCGCTCGGCGTGCCGGTCACCGGCATCGAACCCGCTGCCAACGTGGCCGAGGCCGCGCGGGCAAAGGGCGTGCCGACCATGGTCGAGTTCTTCGGACTTGCGCTCGCCGACAAACTCACCAGCGAGGGCCGGCGTGCCGATCTCGTTATCGCCAACAACGTGCTGGCGCAGGTGCCCGACCTCAACGGCTTCGTCGCCGGCATGGCGCGCCTGCTCAAGCCCGACGGCGTCATCACCATCGAGGTACCTCACCTGCAGCGGCTGATCGAGGAGAACCAGTTCGACACCATCTATCACGAGCACTTCTCTTACTTCTCGCTGCTTGCCCTCGACGAGCTCGCGCAGCGCCATGATCTAAAGGTGTTCGACGTCGAGGAGCTGCCCACGCACGGCGGCTCGATCCGCGTTTACCTGGCGCGCGCGGACGCGAGGCATGTGCCGACCGAGAGGCTGAAAAGGCTGCGTGAGAGGGAACGGAGCCTCGGCTATCACGCGATCGCTGCCTATACGACGTTCGCGCCGAAGGTGCACCGGACCAAACGCAAGCTGCTGTCGTTCCTCATCGACTGCAAGGAGAAGGGCAAGCGCATCTGCGGCTATGGTGCCCCGGGCAAGGGCAACACGCTGCTCAACTACTGCGGCATCGGCACCGATTTCCTGGATTTCACCGTTGACCGCAATCCCTATAAGCATGGCCGGCTGACGCCGGGAATGCACATTCCGATCCGACCGGTGCCGGAGATCGATAAATATCGGCCCGACTACCTGCTGGTCCTTCCCTGGAACCTGAAGCAGGAGATCGCCGCGCAGATGCGCCATACGGCCGATTGGGGCTGCAAGCTCATCGTGCCGATTCCCGAGGTTCACGTACTCGACCCCAGAGAGGTTGCGCCATGAAGGTCGTGCTCTTCTGCGGGGGGCTCGGCACCCGCATCCGCGACTATTCGGAGAGCATTCCAAAGCCGATGATCCCGGTTGGTCACCAGCCGATCCTCTGGCACATCATGCAGTATTACAGCCAGTACGGGCACCGCGATTTCATCCTGTGCCTTGGATACAAGGCCAACGTGATCAAGGAGTATTTCCTCAACTCCAAGCCCTCGATCCACACCGACTGCGTGATTTCCGATCACGGCCGCAAGATCGAGATTCTTGGCGAGATGCCGCCGGACTGGCGCATCACGCTCGTCGATACCGGCATGTGGCGCAACATCGGCGAGCGCCTCGTTGCCGTGAAGCACCTCGTCAAGGGCGAGGAGATGTTCCTTGCCAACTACAGCGACGGTCTTACCGACGCGCCGCTGCCCGAGATGGTCGAGTTCCTGAACAAGAGCGGCAAGATCGGCTGCTTCGTCGCCGTCCGCGCTCCGCTTAACTTCCACCTTGCCGAGTTCGATGAAGCGGGTGTCGTCACCCGTTTCCGTACCAGCAGCGAAACCGATATCTGGATCAATGGCGGCTACTTCATTTTTCGCAACGCCATCTTCGACTACATCCGCGACGGCGAGGAGCTGGTGCTCGAGCCCTTCAACCGCCTAATTGCCGAGCGCCAACTCGTCGCCTTTAAGTACGAGGGTTTCTTCCGCGCCATGGATACGATGCGCGACAAGCAGGCGCTCGAGGAGATGGTGGACAAGGGCCACATGCCCTGGCGCAAGCTCGATCCGCCAAGATAGGTGGATTTGCATGTTGCCCCTGGTTCCCGCCGGGAAGCACCTCCGCGTTCTGTGCCTCGGTGCCCATGCCGACGACATCGAGATTGGTGCAGGCGGCACGCTGCTGTCATGGATGGGACAGGGGCATGTGCTTGAGGTGCGCTGGTGCGTGCTCAGTGCGGCCGCCGAGCGAGAGAGCGAGGCCAAAGCCTCGGCGGAAGACTTCCTCGCCGGGGCCGAGAGCGCGCGCATCGAGGTGATGTGGTTCAAGGATGGGCTGTTTCCGGCCCAAAGCGCTGAGATTAAGGCCTGGTTCGAGACGCTGAAGGACGGCCCCAGCCCCGATGTCATCCTCACGCACAGGCGAAACGATGCGCATCAGGATCATCGGGAAGTGTGCCGGCATACGTGGAACACGTTCCGCGATCACCTGATCCTGGAGTACGAGATTCCCAAGTGGGACGGAGATATGGGCCAGCCGAACCTCTACGTACCTCTGACCTCCAAGACGCTCGAGCGCAAGATCGAGCTGCTTATGGCACATTTCGGCACGCAGCGATCCAAGCACTGGTTCGACGATGGGACGTTTCGCGGCCTGGCGCGGCTGCGCGGCATGGAGTGCCGAGCGCCCGAGCGCTATGCCGAGGCGTTCCTCGCGCGCAAGCTGGTCATGGCGTGAGTGCAGATGGCGGCGGCGCCGATCAGGCGGCGGGAGAGGCGGCCTGGCGCAGCAGGCCATGGCTTAAGAGCGCCGTCGCCGCGTGGCGCACCGAGCTGAAGGGAAGGCCGGCCCGCTCGGCGATGTCGAGCAACGAATGGCGGCCGTCGGACAGGTTCAGCACCCAGAGCATAGCCATGGTGGTGGCGGCGGCGTCCTTGCCCCCGCCGATCGCGCCGTAAAGACCACGCTTGCCGAGCTGCGGCTCTCCTTTGGGACACGTGTTCTGGAAGGTGAGATTGCACTCCAGGACCTCTATCAGGTCGCAAACGATGCGATACGAGGCTTCAAGGTGCTCGGCCGCGATGAAATCGAGGTTGTCGGCCGAGGTGTGGTACTCCGGAAACGTGCCGAACCTGCTGCGCTGGAACAATCCCACCGGCAGGTTGAACCCCGGCGAGCAGTACTGGCGCTCGTCGTATCCGTAGGGCGAGAAATCGAGGATCGTCGGCCGGTAACCCGAATGGCGCAGCACGTGGGCCATGGCGCGGTCGATCTCTGCATCGCCGCGCCGGCTCCTCTTATAGGTCGGCCCTCCGCCGTCACCCACGCATGAGAGCACGAGCCCGTGCTTGATGCATCCGACCTTGTCCTCGTTGCGCGCAAGCCAGGTGAGCGCGCCGATCGAGCCCGGCGCGAACAGGAAGCGATAGCTCAGCCTCGTCTTCAATCGGCCGATGCGCTTGGCGAGGTGGGTGAGCAGCGCGAGGCCCGAGCAGTTGTCGTTGGCGAGCGAGGGGTGGCAGATGTGGGCCGAGAACAGCACCTCGTCCTCGCTTTCTCCCTTGTGCAGGTACTCGCCGTAGGTGAGCGCGCCGTCCTCCAGCGTGGCGTCGATCATCACCTCGTAGACATCGTCCTCCATGCGTTCGAGCAGGCGGTGGGGGAGACAGAACCCCCAGTTCTCTGCGTAATAGGACGTGCGATAGGGGATTAGGTCCGGCTGATCGGGCAGGGAATGCAGATGCTTCTTGAGCTCGGCTAGCGGCAGTCGTGCATCGACCGGGGTGCTGTAGCTCATCACATGCAGGTTGGAGGCAGCGAAATCGACGATCTTGTCGCCGCGGGAGTTGCGTATATAGGCGCCGCGGATGTTCCACTCGCGCGGCACCGTCCAGTCGAACGCAGCGGTACCGGTCGGCACCTCGGTTACCTTGAGCGGCACGTGCTCGCCCAGTCGGGCGAGCGTGGTGCGCACGCCGTTGCCCGTGATGCTTCGACAGATCGGAAAGATCTCGGCGGCCAGCGCGTATATGTCGCGGCCGATACCGGCCGGCACCAGCGCCCCGCTCAGGCTGCCGTTGAGGTTCATGCGATCTGCCGTCGGCGCTCCCGCCGCTGCCTTATTCTCCCGCCGGTACTGCCGCGGGCGCCGATGATTGGGCGTCGGGCAGAGCTGCTGGTTTGAAACGCAAGTCCGGGCCGAGGACGCCTTCGCTCATCAGCTTCCTGATGTGGGCGATGCGCTGGTAGCGCGGGCCCTCGAACTCTTCCAGCGTGACCTTGGACGAGAGATAGGCTGCATAAAGCTGTTCGGCGCCCTTGCGTGCATCCCACTGCGGCTTAAACTCGGGCAGCTGTCGCCTGATCTTCTCGAAGCTGACGCGGTAGGAGCGCTTGTCGGGCCCCGCATCGGGCGCGTACTCGATGCGGCAGCCGGGCACGACCGTGGCGACGATCTCGGCAAGCTCGCGCATGCGATAGTTGTGGGCCGTCTGCCCGACGTTGAAGGCCTCGTTGAATACGCGCTCGCGCGGCGCCTCGAGGGCGGCAATGAAGGCACGGGCGATGTCCTCGATGTGAACGACGGGCCGCCATGGCGTGCCGTCGGACTTGAGGTAGATGCGCCCTGTGGTGACGGCGTGGGCGACGAGGTTGTTGATGACGATGTCGAACCGCAGCCGGGGGGAGACGCCATAGGCCGTGGCGGGGCGCAAGAAGACGGGGCAGAAGCTGACGCTGGCCAATCGCGAGATATCCAGTTCGGAACGGACCTTGGACTCCCCGTACGGCGTCACCGGATTGAGCGGCGCGCTCTCGTCGATCAGCTCCTCTCCGGCCTGGCCATAGTTGCTGCAGGAGGAGGCGTAGACGAACCTTTTCACGCCCGCCTCCTTGGCAAGGGCGGCCATGCGGACGCTCGAGCGGTGATTGATCGCGTAGGTGGTCTCGGGATCGAGGTCGCCCAGAGGATCGTTGGAGAGAGCGGCAAGATGGATGACGGCGTCGATGCCCTCGAAATCCGTGACCTCGGCGTCCCGCACATCCTTGCGGATGGAGGGCACCGGATGAATCCGGCCGCCTGCCGAATAGGTGCAATTCCTGAACAGATCGCTATCGTAGCCGACGACGCTGTGGCCGGCCTCGAGCACCATCGGGGTCATCACCGTACCGATGTAGCCAAGGTGCCCGCTAATCAGGACACGCATAAAGACAAACCCCTCTGCCAAACTCCCTGACCCGGACTGAGCTCCGGCCATTGATCGAACATCGCCCAAATGCTGCTTCAAAATCAAGTTGGTGCGGCAGCAAATGAGGTTAAGGACAACGCCGAGCGCGGCCGCGAGCTGGGCGGTGCCGAGCGGCGGCGTGGTGAAGCCCATGCGATAAACCCTAAATCTCCTTTGCTGCGCTAAAGTTGCCAGACGGCCGTAGATGGAGCCCGGCACCTGCCGCTACCATGCCGGATGCCGCTTACCCGCGGTGGGACCAGTAGCCATGCTGTTCCGCGCCACCCGCTTGCAGGACGTGCGCCTGATCGAGCTCGAGCCGATCAGGGATGAGCGAGGCTTCTTCGCGCGCACCTTCTGTGCCCGGGAATTTGCGGCGCATGGCCTTGCGGGAAGCTTCGTGCAGCACAGCATCTCGCGTACCGCGCGCGTAGGGTCCATTCGGGGTCTGCACTTCCAGCGGCCACCCCACGCGGAGGTCAAGCTCATCCGGTGCGTGAGCGGGGCCATCTACGACGTCCTTGTCGACCTTCGGCCGGGATCGGCCACCTACATGCAATGGGAGGCTTACGAGCTGCGCGCGGGCGACGGGCTACAGCTCTATGCGCCGGCGGGCTTCGCGCACGGCTTCCAGACGCTCGCGCCCGACAGCGAGGTCGCCTATGCGATGACGGCGTTCTATGCCCCCGAGGCCGCCGACGGCGTCCGCTATGATGATCCCGCCTTTGCAATATCGTGGCCGCTGCCCGTGGCCGACCTCTCGCCCAAGGACCGCAGCTGGCCCGACTTCTCGGGAAGGCCGCTTCCTGCGGCGGGCTGAGGCCGGGCTTCGGAAGGAGGCGACCTGCCGGCGCCGGGGGAATGCCCCGACGGCGACTTAAAGGTTGGTCAGCACCAGATAGATCGCGAGCATGGCCGTGGTCCAGAAGGCCATGGTGCCCGTCTGCCATGTGCGTCCAAGCAGGCCTTCGGGCCCGTGGTGCTTGTGAAGGCGGGCGTTCGCGCGTTTGGCGCCCGATACGACGGCAGCGACGAGCCACTGCCAGACGCGCCCTGCAAGCTCATCGAGCAGCCGCGCCGCGTTGAGGCCGAGACGCCGATAGAGCCAGTCAACGTCGAGCGTTATGGTGAGCGTTCGCTCGAGCCAACCCAGCATCAGGAAGAAGGCAAGCCCCGAGAACAGCAGCAACTGGAGCTGGACGACGACGTGGCTCGCCGTGTACGGCACGTAGTCGACCGTGAAGGGCAGCATCGCATAGAGCGGGCCGGGTAGCATGCCAAAGCCGATGCAAAACGCGGAAAAGAGCACCATTGCCACGCGCATGTTCCATGGCGGATCGGGCGGTCTGAGCCCCGAATCCCGGTGGAAGAACACGAACCAAGGAAACTTGATGCCCGCGTGCAGGAACACGCCTGCCGAGCCCGCCGCCAGCAGAAACCATACCAAGGCCAGGTGCTGATCGGCGGCACCTTGCGCGATCATCGACTTTGAGACGAACCCCGAGGTGAGGGGAAAGGAGGAGATCGAGAGCGCGCCGATGATGCCGCAAACCGTCGTCAGCGGCATGGTACGGAACAGACCGCCGAGATCGGTGCACTTGCGCTGACCGGTCATGTACAATACGGATCCGGCCGACATCAGCAGCAGCGCCTTGTAGATGATGTGCGTGAAGGCGTGCGAGGCTGCCCCGTTGAGCGCCATCTCGGTGCCGATGCCGACCCCCGCCACCATGAACCCCACTTGGTTGACGATTGAGTAGGCGAGGATGCGGCGCATGTCGTTCTCGAGGATCGCATACACGATCCCATAGAAGACCATGTAGAGACCGACATAGATCAGCAGCTCCGTTCCGGGGAAGCCGCGCAAAAGGGCGTACACGGCCGCCTTGGTGGTGAAGGCCGAAAGAAACACCATGCCCGACCACGACGACTCCGGGTAGGCATCGGGCAGCCAGGCCGACAACGGCGGTGCCCCCGCATTGATCAGAAAGCCGGCGAGGATCAACCAGCGCGGCAGCGAGTCGGCCGCCATTGCTCCGAAGCTGATCGAGCCGGTGGCGGCCACCTCGCCGGCGATACCCGCCATCAGCAGCACGCCGCCGAAGAGGTGGATGACGGCATAGCGCAGGCCCGCTCCCTGCGCTCCCGGCCCACCGCACCACACGATGACCGTGGAGGCGATCGCCATGACCTCCCAGTGGATGAAGAAGGTGATGAGATCACCCGCCAAGCAGACGCCGACGGCACTGCCCGCGTAGACGAAGGCGGCTGCGAGTTCGACGATGCGGGACTGGTGGAGGGCAAACAGCGCACCCGCGAACGCCATGATGGCGAATACCGTCGCGAACAGGCGCGAGAGCTTGTCCGCCTGTAGCAGCGTGAGCTCGTAACCGAGGAACGGGGCCACCAGCACCGGGCCGTCCGGGAGACTCCACACCAAGGTGAGTGTCAAAAGTGGCAGCCCGAGGAGGGCAACCAGGCGCAGGCCCTTGGGCAGCAGCGGCAATGCCAAACCGCCGGCGATCAGGATCAGACCGGGCGGGATGGTCAGGCTATCGGTCATAGTAGGTGTCCGGCCGTTTGAGGACGGCGCCGATCGCTTTGGCTAAGACGACAAGGCCGACGCAGGCGAAGAATCCGTACCAGGCACCGAATCCGAAGGTACCGTCGATGCCGAAATGCGGGTGATGGGCGACGACGAGGTCGAGCGCCACAAGCCCCCCGAGCACGATGATGAACGTGATCCACAGTCGCCGGATAGTCTGCGGCTGCACCAGCCAGTGGTCGCGATCGGAACCGTTCACGTTTCACCTTGCGAGCATCAGCTTTGCCAAAGCGAGCGCCACTTCTGGGAAGCAGAACAGGGCGACCGTACCGAGCGCCGTCGCCGTCAGCGCCGCCACGATCGGCCAGGGCGATTCCCCGTGCTCATGGCGCGCGGGGTGCGAGTTGTCGGGATCGCGGAAGAACGCATTCACCACGATGGGGAGGAAGTAGGCCGCGTTGAGGACCGTGCTGAGCACGATGACCGCCACGGCCACCCACTGTCCGCTTTGCATGGCGCCGCTAAGCATGAACCACTTGCCGAGAAAGCCGGCAGTGGGCGGCACGCCGATCATGCTCAGCGCACCGACGGCGAAGGCCCCCATGGTCCACGGCATGCGCCGGCCGATGCCCTTGAGCTCGCTCACCTCCGTCTTGTGTGCCGCCGTGTAGATCGAGCCGGCAGCAAAGAAGAGCGTGATCTTGCTCACCGCGTGGGCCGCGATGTGCATGGCCGCGCCGACAGCGGAGATGGGAGCAAGCATGGCAGCCGCGAGAATGACGTAGGAAAGCTGTGATACGGTGGAATAGGCGAGCAGCTTCTTGAGGTTGTCCTGCCGGAGCGCGACCAGAGAGGCGACGATGACGGTGGCGCCGGCCGCGTAGACGAGCCAGCTCGAGTGCCCCGACGTTTGCAGGACATCGATTCCGAACACGTAGACGATCACCTTCACAATCGCGAACACCCCCGCCTTGACCACCGCCACCGCATGCAGCAGCGCGCTCACCGGTGTCGGCGCCACCATGGCCGCCGGCAGCCAGAAATGGAGCGGCATGAGCGCGGCCTTGCCGATGCCAAAAGCGTAGAGGCCGAGCAGCAGACCGATCACCCAACCGCTCGTCTTGCCGGCGAGGATGCCGCCGGGCGTGAATTCGATGGTGCCGGCGACGATCCAGGTGGCAACAATGGCGGGCAGGAGCAGCACCATCGACGTGCCCAACAGCAGGATCAGGTAGATGCGGCCCGCGCGCATGGCCTCAGCATCGGCCTTGTGGGTGACGAGCGGATAGGTCGACAGCGTCAGCGCCTCGTAGAACAGGAATAGCGTGAACAGGTTCTTGGCGAAGGCAACGCCCATGGTCGAGCCGAGCGCCACGGCGAAACAGACGTAGTAGGAGGTCTGCCGCGGCTCGTTGTTGCCGCGCATGTAGCCGATGGAATAGATCGAGGTGACGATCCACAGGCCCGAGGCGATGAGCCCGAAGAGGAGACCGAGCGGCTCGACCTTGAAGGCGAGTTGCAGACCCGGCACTACCTCGAAGTTCAAGGCTTCCGGCCGCGCCCCGGCAAGCACCGGCTCCAGCAGGCTCGCGACCGTCGCGAACAGCAGCCCGGCCGTTGCGAGCGTCGCCGTCTCGCGCAGGTTGGGGAGGCGGTGGAAGGCGGCGATGAGAACGGCCCCCGCGAACGGGACGATGAGCGCAGCAAGGACCAGTTGACCGGGCGTGAGGGCCATGGCTACTTGAGCCCTCCGATCAGCGCTTCAGCCGCCTTGCTTGCGAGCCCGGCCGACAGCTCGGTGTCGATGCCGAAGTAGATGCTGGCCGCCGCCAGTAACAGGATCGGGATCAGCATGTTGAGCGGCGGATCCTTGGCCAGCTCACACACGCCCGACGCCGACCGGAAGTAAGCGACCTCGACTACGCGCCCGATGTAGACGACGGAGATCAGCGAGCTGGCCACGATCAGGAACACCAACGGCCACCAGCCGTTGTCCAGGGCGCCCACTGCCAGATACCACTTGGAGATGAAGCCGACCGTCCCTGGCGTGCCGATGATACCCAGTCCTGCGATCACGAAGGCCGCAAACGTGAGCGGCATCTTGCGGCCGATGCCGCCGAGCTCGGCCACCTTCACCGTGCCCAGCCGGTAGACGATCGCGCCGAGTGCCAGGAACAGCGCACCTTTCATTACGGCATGGTTCAGAAGGTGCACGATGCTGCCGGTGAGCCCGCTCTCATTCGCCAGGCTCATGCCGAAGGTGATGTAGCCGATCTGCGCCACCGAGGAATAAGCGAGCATGCGCTTCACATTCTCTTCGTAGACGGCCAGGATCGAGGCGACGAACATGGCGGCGATCGAGAGCACGAGCAACAGCTCCGTGATCCGCAAGGCGCTGGTCGCGACGGCGACGCCGAATACGGAGAAGAAGAAGCGCAGAAGCAGGTAGACCGCCACCTTGGTGGCCGTCGCTGCCAGGAACGCTGTCGCGAACGAGGGAGCAAAAGCGTAAGCGTTGGGCAGCCAGACGTGCAGTGGGAACAGCGCCAGCTTCAGGCTGATGCCGACCGTCAGGAAGGCGAGTGCGGCCATGGCGGGGCGGAACTGCTCGGCTGTTGCCGGCCCGAGCCGGCTCGCCACGTCGACGATGTTGAGGCTGCCAGTGATGAGGTAGAGCAGGCCGACGCCGACCACGTAGAAGGTAGCGCCGATGGTGCCCATGATCAGGTACTGATAGGAGGCGAGCAGCGCCCGCCGGTCCTTGCCGAGCGCGATCAGTACGTAGGTCGAGAGCGAGGAAATCTCCAGGAACACGAAGGCGTTGAAGGCATCGCCCGTGATCGTGATGCCGAGCAGGCCGCCCAGGCACAGCAGGTACATGGCATAGAACCAGGCCTGCTTGTCGCCCTCGATCTCGAACGCGACGCTGCGCCGCGCGAACGGCATCATGGCCGCGCTGACGCCTGAGACCAGCAGCAGGACGAACGCGCTCAAGATATCGACGCGGTACTCGATGCCCCAAGGCGGCGGCCAACCGCCGAGGTGATAGGAGATCGGGCCATTCGTGAGCACCTGCCAAAGCAGGGCGCTGGCGATCACTGGCATCAGCCAGGTGATCGCTGTGGCCAGCGCCCAGGCGAGGACGCCGCGGCGAAGCAGGGCCGCGAGGAATGCGCCAAAAAGGGGAAGGACGACCTGCAGCGCGGGCAGCTGCGCATGAATGCCGCTCATTCCTCCGCTTCCCGCGCGAAAATTTCGTCCTCTTCGATGGTGCCGTAGGCCTCGTGGACGCGTGCGACAATAGCGAGCCCTAAGGCCAGCGTCGCCACACCGACCACGATCGCAGTCAGGATCAGCACGTGGGGCAGCGGGTTCGCGTAGACCTGGAAGGCGGGATTGAGCACCGGTGCCGTCCCGCCGATGATCTTGCCGGGCGCGATGTAGAGCAGATAGACGGCGGTCTGGAACAGTGCCAGGCCGACCAGCTTCTTGATCATGTTGCCGCGGGCAATCACGATGTATAGACCCGCCACCATGAGGAAGATGGTGATGAAATAATTGTAATGGTCGATGAAGGTCTTGAGCGTGCTCATGATCGCCCCCGCTCGGTGAAGGCATAGAAAATGGCAGTCATGGTGCCCGACACGGTGATCAGAACGCCCACCTCTACCAGGAAGATGCCGAGCTCCCGTCCGTGGGGCGGATCGTGCGAGAACACCGCGTAGTCCAGGAAGTTCCCCCCAAGCGCTTGGGCGGCCGCGCCGGTACCGGCGAACACCAGCACGCCGAGCGGCACCATGACCTCGACCAGCCGCTGTGGGGCAATGCGCTTGGCGGCGTCAACCCCGAACATGATAGCATAGAGGATCAACATGCCGGCGGTGATGACGCCCGCTTGGAAGCCGCCGCCCGGTCCGAGTTCGCCGTGGAACTGCACGTAGAGCGCAAACAGCAGGATGAACGGCAGGAAAAGCTTGATGACGACGCGCAGGATGAGATCGAGCTTCACGGTCCGCGCTCCTCTTTTGCTGCGCCGGCCCTCTGCCTGCGCCTTCCTTTCAGGAGCAGCAGCACACCGATCCCGGCGGTGAAGACAACCGTCGCCTCGCCGAGCGTGTCGTAGCCGCGGTAGTCGGCCAGCACCGCCGTCACGACATTGGGAACCAGCGTCTCCTTCACCGATTCGCTTAGGTAACGCGGGGCCACATGCTGGTGGATGGGCGCATCGGCCGTTCCAAACGGGGGCAGGCTGAAGGTGCCCCAAACCAGCGCCGCCCCGGTCACCAGAGCGACGAACAACGGCAGGTAGGCCGTGCGCGGCTGCGGATACTCCATCGCGCCGGTCAGATGCAGGGTGGCCAGCAGCACCACTGTGGAGATGCCGGCCCCGACCGCGGCCTCCGTCATGGCCACGTCGACGGCATCAAGGGCCACGAACAGGCTTGCCATCAGGAAGCTGTAAATGCTGGCGAGGACGACGACGCCGAACAGGTTGCGCATGCGCACGACGCCGATCGTGACGGCGGCGAGCAGCGTGAGCAGGGCCATGTTGACGAGAGCTTCTATGGCTGCCTCTCCCCGGCCCCGTGGGCCTCCTCCAGGCGATGGGTACGGTCCTCCGCCAGTTGCGGCACGATGCCGGCATGCAGCGCTGCCTGCGCCAGCGCGTGCGTTGACACCGGTCCGATGAAGAAGAACAGGATCAAGATGATGAAAAGCTTGAGGGCAACGAGCCCGACTCCGGCCTGAAGCATGAGGCCGGCGAACAGAAGCCCAACGCCAAGGGTGTCCGCTACGCTGGCCGCATGCATACGGGTGTAAACATCCGGCATGCGCACCAGACCGACCGCACCGACCACAACGAAGAAAGACCCAGCGAGGATCAGCGCCCAGCTTGCGGCGTTGACGATCGTTTCAACCACCTAAGCTTCCTCCTCGGTATCGTAGGCAAGGTTCCCGTGGCGGAAGAACTTTAGGATCGCCAGCGTGGAGATCACATTGAGAAGGCCGTACGTGATGGCGATGTCGAGCCACTCGGGACGCCCGGTGAGAAAGCCGACCACGGCGAGCAGCATGATGGCGAGGTTACCGACCGAGTTGCCAGCCAGCACCCTGTCGAACACCGTCGGCCCCCTGAGCGCACGGACCACCACCAGGGCAAGGGCGAGAAGGATCGCTGCTGCTGCCGCCGCAAACATCACGCGCCTCCCTCGAACCGGGTCACGCGCGCATCCATGCCGCCCGCTTCAACGTCGAGGGCTCCGGTGCGCGTCAGTGCATGAACTGTCAGAATATTGCCTTTGACGCCGGTCGTGATGGTGCCGGGCGTCAGCGTGATCGAGTTGGCGTACGTCACGACACCGACGCTGGTTTTCTGGCTGGCCTGCACTTTAGTCATGGTCGGCGAGATCGGCAGACGCGGGTTGAGGATGAGCTTGGAGACGGCCCAAGCCGACTTTGCGATTTCCCATACGAGCCATGGGAAGTAGGAGGTGAGGGCGGCGCCGGCCAGGTGAATGGGGTGCCCCTCGGCATCCGTCACACCCATGCGAACCGCAAGGACCACGCATAGGGCGGCGGCACCGACGCCCACACCGAGCAGGAACGGCGTGTAGTGCCCGGAGAGGCCGAGCCAAAACAGAAACAGGACGACGGCCAGGCTGGCCGGGCGCATGGCGGCCCCTCCCAAAGCCGTTCCCCTTGAGGACCGGAGGGGAGTGCGGCGCTAGTCGATGTCTCGTTCGAAGACGACGGAGTGTGCAGGTTATCGTCAGCGAGAGCCGCGGGCAACACGGATCGCCCGCATCATTTCGTCCCTGCATGCGGCAGCCAAACCGCCGCACGGGTCCGCACCATACTCGGAGTGGCGCGCGGGTCGATCGCAACGATGCCGAGATCCTCATGCGACCGCCTTGACCATGCGAGCCGCGGCGGCCCGGGTCATGTCGGGAAAACTGGACCACACGCAGAGCTTCGGCTCTGCCTCTCGATCGATCTGCTGTAATGTTCCCACCTACGGTGCGGCGTCTCGAGCACCACTTCCTGACCCTACGTCCTGGGGGACCATGAACGACTACCTAGCCCTTCTGCTCGGCATCGTTTGCGCCGGTGCCGGAGGTGAACTGTTCGTGCGCGGCATCGTCGGCATGGCATCAGCCTTGCGGATTTCGCCCGGCATCGTAGCAGCAACCGTCGCGGCCTTTGCCACTTCCAGCCCGGAGCTCACAGTTTCCATCAATTCGGCTCTCGCGGGAACGCCGCGCCTCGCCCTTGGCAACGCGCTCGGCAGCAATGTCGTCAACGTGGCCTTGATTCTGGCGGCAGCCGTGTTGATCGCGCCGATCACAGCAACGCGCCATACCATCGCCCGCGACTTTCCCGTCGCTCTCACGGTTCCGGTGATTTTGGGCGTCCTGCTTGTGGACGGCGTTCTTTCGCGACTCGAAGGAGCGTTGCTGTTGGGGCTCTTTGTCGGCTGGCTTGTTGTCGTCATCCACGAAGCGCACCGGCAGCGAAGCGCGACCGCTGCGGTCCTCGGCGAGTATAAGCCCGTGCGAGCGGCGATCGAAGCAATAGCCGGACTCGCTCTCCTCATCCTCGCCGGCCGTCTCATCGTGGCAGGCGCAACTGGTGTCGCGCAAACGCATGGGATAGACCCGTTCATCATCGGCGCCACAGTGGTCGCGGTCGGCACTACAGTGCCCGAACTGGCGACCGCGATCGTTTCCGGGCTCAAGGGACACGAGGAGGTGGGGCTCGGCACCGTACTCGGCAGCAACATCTTCAACGGCCTGTTCATCGTCGGCGTCGCCTCCACCATCGCGCCCATTGCCATCACTGTACGGGAGGTTGCCCCGGCGCTGGTGCTGGGGCTGGCGGCGGTTGCCCTGAGCTATCCGCGGCGCTCGGGCGCGATCGAACGCTGGCGCGGCGTCATCCTGCTTGGCGTCTACGCCGCCTACCTGGTCGCGGTCCTTCAATGGGCCTGAGCGGCATTGCCGGCGCGCACGCGTATCGCACTCGGCCGGTCGCTCCCGGACGCCACGTGCATCGTGCTGCCGCCAGTCGGCGCCGGCCAAGAGATTGGTGAACTCCTGCAGCAGACACACTTGAACTTGCTTCCGTGCGCCAGTGTCAAAGGCTAGTCTGCCTGCGCCCGCTCTCCGAGCAGGCCAACACAGCACACCGGCAGCGCAGTGGGGAGGTTGTACGCTTGAACGCAGATGACCGGCACGCCTTGCCGCCTGTGTCGGGCGGCGCCCGGCGTGCGGCCGACGTGGAGCGGCCCGTTCCGTCCGGCCCCAATGCGGCAGGCTTCGGCAGCGACGTGGTCGCCGATGCCCTGCGGGCGCTTTCCATCGACTACATCGCCCTGAACCCCGGCGCCAGCTACCGCGGCCTGCACGATTCCCTCGTCAATTATCTCGGCAACGATCGCCCGCAGATCCTGCTCTGCCTGCATGAAGAGTCGGCCGTCGCCATCGCCCATGGCTATGCCAAGGTCACCGGGCGCCCCATGGCGGCGGCCGTCCATTCCAACGTCGGTCTGTTTCACGCCACCATGGCCATCTTCAACGCCTGGTGCGACCGCATGCCGGTGCTCGTGATCGGCGCCACCGGGCCAGTGGATGCACCCAAGCGCCGGCCGTGGATCGAATGGATCCACACCGCCATCGACCAGGGCGCCATCGTGCGCGGCTTCACCAAGTGGGACGACCGCCCCGCCTCGGCCGAGGCTGCTCGCGAATCGATCGCGCGGGCCTGGCGGGTTGCCAACACGCTGCCCAAGGGGCCGACCTACGTCGTGCTCGATGCCGGCATGCAGGAGGCGAGGCTTTCCGCCCCGCTGCCGCCGCTGGAGATGGGACGGCTCGCGCCGGCGATCTCGAGCGGTGCACCTCGGGACGAGGTCGCCAAGGCCGCCGCCATGCTCGACGGCGCCAAACGCGTCGCTATCTTGGCGGGGCGCGCTTCGCGTCGCGAGGATGCCTGGGCGGCGCGCGTGACGCTCGCCGAGAAGCTCGGCGCACGTGTGGTCACCGATCTCAAGATCGGCGCGTCGTTCCCGACCGATCACCCGCTCCACGCCGGCGTACCCGTGCTGTCGGTGCCCTCCGATGAGGCGCGAGCCGCCCTCGCCGCAGCCGACGTGATCCTGAGCCTCGATTGGGTCGACCTTGCCGGTGCGCTCCGCCATCTGTCGCAGCCGCTCGCCGCGAAAGTGATCCACGCCTCGCTCGACCACACCGTGCACAACGGCTGGAGCATGGATTATCAGGCTTTGGCGCCGGTCGATCTCTATATCGCCGCCGATCCGGATGCGGTCGCCATCGCCCTCGCTGGCGCAGTTGCCGCTAGGCCGCCAGCGGTGCCGGTCGCCTCTCCCCCTCCCACGCGGGGGCCAGATCGCAACGGCCCCTTGCGCGTCGAGCACCTCGCCTTTGCCCTGCGCGAGGCGGTCGGTGCACGCAATGTCTCGTTGCTCCACCTACCGCTTTCCTGGAATGGCGGCTGGTGGCCGTTCCGCCATCCTCTCGATTTCATCGGCGGCGACGGCGGCGGCGGCGTCGGCGGCGGGCCCGGCATTTCGGTCGGTGCCGCACTCGCCCTCAGGGGGAGTGGGCGGTTGCCTGTTTCGGTCTGCGGTGACGGCGACTTCCTGATGGGGGTTACCGCGCTGTGGACGGCCGTGCACTACCGTATTCCTTTGCTCATGGTCATCGCCAACAACCGCTCCTTTTACAACGACGAGGTACACCAGGAGCGGGTCGCGCAGGCGCGCAACCGGCCGGTCGAGAACAAGTGGATCGGGCAGCGGATGGAGGACCCCGAGATCGATCTTGCGGCATTGGGTCGGGCGCAGGGCGCTGCCGGCTTCGGTCCGATTCGTGATCACGACGCGCTGGCGGCAGCATTGAGGGAGGCCGTTGCGGTGGTGGAGAACGCTGGCGTGGCGGTGGTCGACGTGCGTGTCGAGCCGGGCTATGCCACGCCGACCGGCCTGATGTTCAAGGCGGGCGGGTGAAGGGTCATGCCCGTTGGAGCGCTCGACGTCGTTATTAGGCCCAGGGCCGAACCCGAACGGGACAGCATCCTGGCCGTCGACGATATCGTCAAGAGCTTCGACACCCCCGACGGACCGATCGTGGCGATCGAGCACGTCTCGTTCAAGGTCCGCCCGGGTGAGCTGCTGGCTGTCATCGGGCCTTCCGGTTGCGGCAAGTCCACGCTTTTCAACATCATCGGCGGCATCATCTCCGACTACCATGGCCGCGTGACGGTGGACGGCGAAAGGGTAACGGGCCCGCACAAGTCGATTGGCATGGTGTTCCAGGAGGAGTCGACCTTCCCGTGGCGCAACGTGCTCGACAACGTGAGCTTTCCCCTCGAGATCGCCGGCATGCCGAAGGCGGAGCGGCATGACAAGGCGCGCCACTTCATTGCGTTGGTCGGCCTGGCGGGCTTCGAAAGGCGCTATCCGGCCGAGCTCTCGGGCGGCATGCGCCAACGAGTTGCGATCGCCCGCACGCTCGCCTTCGAGCCGAAGATCCTGCTCATGGATGAGCCCTTCGCCTCGCTCGATGAGCAGACCCGCCTGCTGCTCGGCGACAAGCTCATCCAGGTTCAGCAGCAGCTGCAACAGACCAGCCTGCTTATCACCCACAACCTCACCGAGGCCGTGCAGCTCTCCGACCGCATCCTGGTCATGACCTATCGACCGGGCAGGGTGAAGCGGATCGTCGACATCAACCTGCCGCGGCCGCGCACCTCCGAGATCGTCGGCAGCGACGCCTTCGGCCGCTACGTGGCGCAAATCTGGAACGACCTGCGCGAGGAGGCGAGCCGCGGCATGCAGGAATCCGAGACGCTGGCTCGCAGAAGGAGTGAGGCGTCATGAGCGCCGCCGAACGGGCCGTGCGCTTCTGGGCACCGGTCGCCTTCGGCGTCGCCGTGCTGATGGCTGTGGCGGCCGCGGTCGAGGGTTTGTTGCTGTTGGGCGTTCTCAACCGCTACATCATTCCTCTGCCGTCCGAGGTTGTTGTCGGGCTTCGCCGCATCGTTGCCGAGGAGGACATCCTCGGCAAGCTGCTCGTCACCTGCCAGGAGTGCCTCTACGCCATGCTGCTGGTGGCTGGTGTCGGCATTCCCATGGGCGCGCTCCTGCACCGGTTCGCGGTCCTGCGCGTGGCCTGCGAGACCTGGATCGCGGCGATGGCCTCGGCACCGATTGTTCTGATGTACCCGTTGTTCCTGGTGATCTTCGGCCGCTCGCAGACGACCATCATCACTATGGGCTTCATCGCCGGGCTGCCGCCGGTGATCCTAAAGACGATCGAAGGTCTCTCCGGCACGCGCCGCGTCCTCATCGATGTCGGCAAGAGCTTCAACTTGCGCCCCGCCCAGTCGTTTTGGAAGATCCTGTTTCCGGCGGCCATGCCGACCATCTTCGTGGGCCTGCGGCTCGGGCTCATCTTCTGTCTGATCAACATCGTTGGGGTGGAGTTCCTGATCAACCTTGGCGGGCTCGGCGCGGCCATCAACGAGTTCGCCGAGCGCTACGATCTCGCTGGCACCTACGCGGCAATCTGCTTCGTCATCCTGACCAGCGTTATCTTTTTCGTTGCCACTGAACGGATCGAGCGATGGCTGAGGCCGCAGGACTGAGCCGCGCGAGCGGCGTGCTGCCCTCGCCGGGCCGGGTCGGCCGCGTCCGGCTCCTCCTCGTTGCGGGGATCGTGACCATCTGGGAGACCCTGTCGGCTTCGGGTCTCTTCTATCGGGACGTGATCCCCTCGCTGCTCGCCATTGCTCGCGCGATGGGGGCCGTTCTGGCTCAGGGGGAGTTTTATCGCCACCTGACGGTGACCCTTGCCGAGGTGGCAACTGCCCTCGCCATCGGTGGCTCGATCGGCATCCTGCTGGGCCTCTTGCTCGGCGCCAACCGCTTCCTGTCCCATGCCTTCGAGCACTACCTCTACTGGCTGGGCCCGACGCCGAAGATCATCTTCTTCCCGATCATGATTATGTGGTTCGGCATCGGCCCCGAATCGAAAGTGGCCATGGGCGCCATCTCCTGTTTCTTCCCGATTGTGCTGTCGACCGTCGCCGGCATGCGAGGTATCGACCCTATCCTGATCCGGGTCGGCCGCAGTTTCAAAGCGAGCCCCTGGCAGGCAGCAACCAAGATTTACCTGCCGGCCATGCGCGAGCCCGTGCTCAACGGCGCACGGCTCGGGCTCGGCGTCGCCATCATCGGCACGCTGCTGGCCGAGACCAAGCTGTCGAATGCCGGCATCGGCTACCTCATCATGCAGGCCTACGCCGTGTTCGACATGCCGCGCATGTACGCCATGTTGATCGTCCTGTTCGCGCTCGCTATCGGCGCCAACGAGTTGGTCGGCCGGTTTGGGCGCCGGCCGGCGTTACGCCTCTAAGGAGCAACTTCGACAGGGAGGACTGCACATGCGGAACGGAAAGCTTTGGATCGGCGCCTGCGCCGCCCTTGCCGCGCTCACCGCGGCCACTGCCGCACCGGCCCAGGATACGCTGAAGCTCGCCATCGGCCAGCGTGGTAATTGGGAGCAGTCGGCACCCGAGATCGGCACCCGCGCCGGCATCTTCAAGAAGCACAATCTGAACCTGGAGCTGACCTACACCGCCGGGGCCGGCGAGACGCTCCAAGCGGTGATCTCGGGCGCCGTCGACATCGGCACCGGTGTCGGAACCGCTGGTGCGATGGGGGCCTTCCAGAAGGGCGCGCCCGTCCGCGCCATCGGCAATGCCACCGTCGGCTCCAATGACCTCTACTGGTACGTGAAGGCGGACTCCCCCATCAAAAGCCTGAAGGACGCCACGGCTGACACCACGATCGCCTACTCGACCACCGGCTCCTCGACCAACATGCTCGTGCTGGGCTTCATCAAGACCTATGACCTGAAGGCCAGGCCGACCAAGACCGGCAGCCCGCCCGCCACGCTTACCGCCGTCATGTCCGGCCAGGTCGACATCGGCTGGGCGGCGCCGCCCTTTGGCTTGAAGGAGATTGAGGAGGGTAAGATCCGCATCGTGGGACGCGGCAGCGAGGTGCCCTCCACGCGCAATCAGACCGTGCGGCTGCTGATCGTCAACGCCGATAAGCTCAAGAAGGACAAGGCGCTCATCGAGCGCTTTCTCACCGCCTTCAATGAATCGCTCGAGTACATGTACACCGATCCCGAGGCTTTGAAGCACTACAAGAACTTCTCTGGCATCGACGAAGAGCGCGCCAAGAGAGCGCGGGCGGAGTTCTATCCGAAGGAAGCGCTCGATCCCTACCGCATCGAGGGCATCGACAGCGTCATGGCCGATGGCGTCGAGATGAAGTTCCTCAAGGAGCCGCTCACCAAGGAACAGCTTGCCGAGTTCTTCCAGGTCCCGCCCCGCCGGAAGTAGACGCGCTGCGCGCCCTGCCCCGATTGCGTTCGGGCGGGGCGCGCTTGGCCGCGGTGGGTGGGCCGGACCCACCCCAATCGCCGTTTCCTTATCTGCCTTCGTGGGCGCCTGCTTCGGCCTTGCCAATTGCGCCATCTCCAACTAATAGCCTTGCCCATCTCACACGCGGGCCTTGCGCGCGGGCGGCCATAGGCCATCTCGTGGCGCTCCGGTGGGCGTTCCTTTGGATACGCCGTCTGGCCCGCGGCGGCTCAACCGGAAACAGGAAGCACACGATCCGCATGGCACTTCCCTCATTCACCATGCGCCAGCTTCTCGAGGCTGGCGTCCACTTCGGCCACCAGTCGCACCGCTGGAACCCGAAGATGCGTCCCTACATTTACGGGGAGCGCAACAACATCCACATCATCGACCTCACGCAGACGACCCCCTTGCTGCACCAGGCCCTGGTAAAGATCTCGGATACGGTGAGCAGCGGTGGGCGTGTCTTGTTTGTTGGAACCAAGCGGCAGGCGGCCGAGGCGATTGCCGAGGCTGCCCGACGCTCTGCCCAGTACTACATCAATCACCGCTGGCTCGGCGGCACGCTGACCAACTGGAAGACGATCTCCCAGTCCATCCGCCGCCTGCGTCAGGTGGAGGAGATCCTGGCCGGCGAGGGGCAGGGCCGCACCAAGAAGGAGATCCTGAACCTGACGCGCGAGCGCGACAGGCTCAACAAGGCGTTGGGCGGCATCAAAGGCATGGGCGGCACACCCGACCTCCTGTTCGTGATCGATACGAACAAGGAGGCGATTGCCATTGCCGAGGCCAAGAAGCTCGGTATACCAATCGTTGCCGTGGTCGATACCAACTGCGATCCGGACGGCATTGACTTCCCGATTCCCGGCAATGATGATGCGGGGCGGGCCATCACGCTTTACTGCGACCTCGCGGCGCGGGCCGCCATCGACGGCATTGAGCGCGCCCAGACGGCGGCTGGCATCGACCTCGGCGCAGCGGAGGCCCCCCCGGCCGAGAAGCTGCCCGTCGACGAAAAGGAGGTTGCCTTCCAGGGCATCGAGGCGCCGCGCGGAGAAGCCGACGATCTGAAGCGTATCAACGGCATCACGGTGAAGCTCGAGCAGCGCCTCAACGACGCCGGTGTGTTCCACTTCTGGCAGATCGCCGACTTGGATGCCGAATCCATCCAGCTGCTCGACAAGAAGTTGCGCCTCAAGGGCCAGATCGAGAGGGAAGACTGGGTGGGGCAGGCCAAGAAGCTGGTCGAAGCCTCGGCTGCCTAGTCTGGCGGAGGCCGGACCTTGAGAACCGGTCGGCCGCTGGCTCCGGCGCTGAACCAATTGGGCTGAGGCTGCGCCGCTCGGCCGGTGGGCCGCGCAGAAATGGGAGGGCCGACCGCAATTGGCCCACGTTGAACGGACGAAAAGGCGAGATACGCGATGACGACAGTCACGGCCGCCATGGTCAAGGAGCTCCGCGAGCGCACCGGAGCTGGCATGATGGACTGCAAGCAGGCGCTGACCGAGAACGGCGGCGATATGAACGCCGCCATCGACTGGCTGCGCAAGAAGGGCCTCTCCAAGGCCGCCAAGAAGTCGGGGCGCATCGCCGCCCAGGGCTTGATTGGCCTCGCCGTGGAGAAGCAGCGCGGTGCCATGGTCGAGGTCAACTCGGAGACGGACTTCGTCGCCCGGAACGAGCAGTTCCAAGACATGGTGCGCGCGATCGCGGACTGCGCCTTGGCTGCGGGCGGCGATCTGGCAAAGCTGTTGGCAGCGACCTATCCCGGGAAATCGGTGACCGTGCAGGCTTACGTCCAGGAGATGATCGCCACCATCGGCGAAAACATGTCCGTCCGTCGCACAGCCGCCGTCGACGTGGGTTCGGGCACCATTGCCGACTACGTTCATGGCAAGCTCGGCAACCGTGTCGGCAAGATCGGCGTCCTCGTTGCGGTCGAAAGCAAGGGTGAGCAGGCCAAGGTTGCAGCGCTCGCACGCCAGCTTGCGCTGCACATTGCAGCTGCCAATCCGCTCTCGATAACCGTCGAGGAACTCGACAAGCAGGTGATTGCCCGCGAGCGCGAAATCTACTTCGAGCAGGCTGCAGCGTCGGGCAAACCCCGCGAGATCATCGAGAAGATGGTGGAGGGCCGCCTGCGCAAGGAGTTCCTCCAGCAGGTGGTGCTGATGCAGCAGATCTTCCTCGGCGAGGGGGGAGATGGCAAGCAGACGGTGGAGCAGGTGATCAAGGCGGCCGAAAAGGATGCCGGTGCGCCCATCAAAGTGACCAAGTTCGTACGCTTTGCGCTGGGCGAGGGCATCGAAAAGAAGGACGAGGACTTTGCCGCAGAGGTGGCGGCGGCCGTCAAGACGAGCTGAAAGTCTGTCGATTTGGCACGCCGCCGCCGCGCGGCGGCTGCCCGGCATGCTAGAAGGAATGTGTCGATTCTTCTGAGCGCGCGTTACCGGATCCGCTGCCAACAACACATGGTTACGCCATGAGCGCCCACGGCCAGCTGCGCTTCAAACGCCTGCTCCTCAAGCTGTCGGGCGAGGCGCTCATGGGTCAGGGCCAGTTCGGCATCGACATGCATGTGACCGAGCGGCTGGCGCGAGACGTCAGCGAGGCGGTGGCTGCCGGCGCCCAGATCGGGATCGTGGTTGGCGGTGGCAACATCTTCAGGGGCCTCGCCGGGGCGGCCGCGGGCATGGACCGGGCAACGGCCGATTACATGGGCATGCTGGCGACGGTCATGAACGCGCTGGCGTTGGGCAACGCGCTCGAGCATCAGGGCACGGCGGCGCGCGTGCTCTCGGCCATCCCGATGCCGACCGTTTGCGAATCCTACGTTCGCGCCAAGGCGCTCCAGCACATGTCGGAAGGCCGTGTGGTGATCTTTGCCGCCGGCACCGGCAACCCGTTCTTCACCACCGATACCACTGCGGCATTGAGGGCGATCGAGATGGGGTGCGACGCGGTGGCGAAGGCGACCAAGGTCGACGGCGTCTATTCGGCCGACCCGAAGCTTGATCCTGCCGCAGTTCGCTACGATCACCTCAGTCATGCCGAGGTCCTGGCCCGCGACCTCCGCGTCATGGACGGGGCGGCCATCGCGCTTGCTCGCGACAATCGACTTCCGGTAATTGTATTCTCGATCGTGGAGCCTGGTAATCTGTTGAAAATGCTAAGGGGCAAGGCTCGCGCCACCGTGATTTCCACTGCGGGCTGAACAGGCGCCCATTGCCACGTGACGGCGCCCTGCTCTTGGGGCTCCCCGATCGTGCTCCGGATGGCGTAGACTTGATTGGGGTGACCTTCGATCCCACGACGAGGTGCTGCGATGGCCCAGAAGTTCGACCTCAAGGAGCTCGAGAAGCGCATGCGGGCCGCCCAGGACGTTCTGAAGAGGGAGTTCGGCGGGCTGCGGACGGGCCGCGCCAGCGCCACGCTGCTCGACCCCGTGCAGGTGCAGGTTTACGGGCAACGGCTTCCGATCAATCAAGTGGCGACCGTGTCCGTACCCGAGCCTCGCATGATCAGTGTCCAGGTGTGGGACAAGGCCGCCGTGTCGGCGGTCGACAAGGCGATCAGGGAAGCCAACCTTGGCCTCAACCCCATTGTCGATGGCCAAATACTGCGCCTGCCGATCCCTACGCTCACGGCCGAGCGGCGCCAGGAGCTCGTCAAGATCGCTCACAAGTACGCCGAGCAGGCCCGCGTCGCCGTCCGCAACGTGCGGCGTGAAGGCATGGAGGCGTTGAAGAAGGCGGAGAAGGACGGCGACATGAGCCAGGACGAGCACAAGAAGAACTCGGCCAGGGTCCAGGAGCTGACCGACAAGATCATCAAGGAGATCGACGCCGCCCTCGCCCAGAAGGACGCCGAGATCAACAAGGTCTAACCCGCGTCCCCGCGTGCCGATCCGCCCAACAAGCCCCGAGCCTGCGTGAAGCCTTGGAGACGTTTGACACACATCCGAGAAACCGCTCAGGGGCCGATCCGGCGGCGCCGCGGCACGTGGCAATCATCATGGACGGCAATGGGCGCTGGGCCGAGCAGCGCGGCTTGCCACGCTCGGTCGGGCACCGAATGGGCGTGGAGGCGGTGCGACGCACGGTGCGTGCCGCCATTGAGATCGGCATCCCTTATCTGACGCTCTATAGCTTCTCTTCCGAGAATTGGACCCGGCCGGCGGCCGAGATCGACGACCTGATGGACTTGATGAAGCGGTTCATTCGGCGCGATCTCGCCGAGCTGCACCAGTTCAACGTCCGCATTCTCACTATCGGTGAGCGCACCAACGTCGATCCCGAACTGCTCGCCTTGATCGACGAGGCGCTGGAGCTGACCAGGGCCAACACGGCACTCAATCTGGTCATCGCCTTCAACTATGGCTCGCGCGCCGAGATCGCACGCGCGGCCCGCCGGCTGGCCGAGCGGGTGGTTCGTGGCGAGCTTGGCGTCGATCAGATCACGCCGGAAGCCATCGGCGAGGAGCTCGATACCAAGGGCGTCCCCGATCCGGACCTGCTCATCCGCACCAGCGGCGAGCTGCGCTTGTCCAACTTCCTGCTTTGGCAGGCGGCCTACACCGAGTTCGTCTTTCTGGATGCCTATTGGCCGGAGTTTGGCCGGGAGCTGCTCGAGCAGGCGATCGCCGAGTTCAATTCCCGCGACCGTCGTTTCGGCGGCGCCTCCAAGCGGTCGAGCGCCTGAAGGATGGTGGGCGAGGTGACAGAACGCATCGCGGCCGCGCGCTCCGCCCGACTGCCGAGCGATTTGAAGTTGCGCATCGTTTCGGGTCTCGTTCTGGCCGGCGTTGCGCTGGCTGCCGATTATGCCGGGCCACCTTCGTTTGCCGCATTGGTCGTGGTGGTCGCGGGGCTGATGTGCTGGGAGTGGGGCGCAGTGGTGCGCCGCCGGGCGCTGGATGCTGTCCACGTTATGCACGCGGCGAGCGTCGCCGCCGCGGCCATGTTGGCCGCCGGCGGAGCCTATACGCTGGCGCTGTCGACGCTCGCACTCGGCTGCATCCTTATCGTTGTGGTGCGGCCCGCTGCCGCGCCGTGGCTTTCTGTTCTCGGCGTTCCCTACGTCGGTCTGCCTGCGGTGGCGTTAATCTGGATCCGCAACGACGAGCCCTTCGGCGCACTGGCGGTCCTCTTCATATTCGCCGTTGTGTGGACCACCGACACCTTCGCCTACGTCTGCGGGACCCTGATCGGCGGGCCCAAGTTGTGGCCGCGGCTGTCGCCGGCCAAGACCTGGGCGGGCACGATCGGCGGCCTCCTGTTTGCGGCAGCGGCCGGCTTCCTATTGGCTGTTTTGATCGGTCGGCCATCGCCGGTAACCCTTGCGGCCACCGCCTTGTTCCTGTCTGTCTGCGCCCAGGCAGGCGACCTCGCGGAGTCGGCGCTGAAGCGAGCCTTCGATGTAAAGCATGCGAGCCGGCTGATCCCCGGCCATGGCGGTTTCCTGGATCGCATGGATGGAATTGTGGTAGCAGCGAGTGCGGCTGCCCTAGCGGCCATGCTCGTGAATATCGCGGAACCGGCCCGGGCGTTGCTCTTTTGGCATTAAGAGCGCGGCTGGGTCCTGGAGTGCCCATGACGGTTGTCATGCCCGCAGCACCCTTGGCGAGCGCCTCCCTGGCCGGCGCAACGGCGCCGCCGCGCCGCATCACCGTGCTGGGCGCGACCGGCTCCATCGGCATGAACACGCTCGATCTCATCGCCCGCAACCCCGAGCGGTTCGAGGTGGTGGCGCTCACCGCCCAAAGTCGGGTGGACAGGTTGGCCGAGCTGGCGCGTGCCCATCGTGCCCGGCTCGCCGTGATCGGTGACGAACGCCTCTACGGCGAGTTGAAGCGACTGCTCGCCGGCAGCGGCGTGAGCGCGGCGGCGGGCCAAGCCCAGCTTATCGAGGCGGCGGCCTGCGATGCCGACTGCGTCGTGGCTGCGATGGTCGGCGCCGCCGGTCTGGCGCCGACCTTGGCGGCGGCACGACAGGGCCGCAGACTGGCGCTCGCCAACAAGGAGTGCCTGGTGACGGCAGGAGCCGTGTTCATGGCGGTCGTCAGGTCGGCGGGCACCGAGTTGATCCCGATCGATTCGGAGCATTCGGCTGCCTTTCAGGCGCTGGCCGGATCGGATGCCTCAACCATCGAGAAGATGACGCTCACCGCCTCGGGCGGTCCGTTCCGCACCTGGGACCGGGCCAGGCTGGCGCGCGCCACCCCCGAGGAGGCGCTGCGCCACCCCAACTGGACCATGGGCCCGAAGGTGACGGTTGACTCCGCCACCTTGATGAATAAGGGCCTGGAGCTGATTGAGGCCTATCATCTGTTTCCCGTCGGGGCGGACCAGCTCGACGTGGTGGTGCACCCGCAATCGATCGTCCATTGTCTCGTCTCTTACCGCGACGGATCGGTGCTGGCGCAACTGTCCTGTCCCGACATGCGCACGCCGATCGCCTTGAGCCTGGCCTGGCCGAGCCGGATGCCGACGCCGACCCGGCGCCTTGATCTCGTCACCCTCGGATCGTTGACTTTCGAGGCGCCGGATGAGGAGCGGTTTCCCTCGCTCGGCCTGGCCCGCGCCGCGCTGGCCCGCGGTGGCAGCGCGCCGGCCGTGCTCAACGCTGCCAACGAGGTTGCCGTGGCTGCTTTTCTTGGTCGCAGCATCGGATTTCTTGACATTGCCCCCTCTGTCGCCGCATGCCTGGAGCTGGCCGAGGGCAGGGGATTAATCATTGAGCCGCATTCGCTCGATGACGTGCTGGCCGCCGAAGCCGAGGCCCGCCGGTTGGCACATTCTGTGATTGGTGCCAGGGTCGGCGCGGCCTGAACGCCGCCGACTCGGTCAGCGATCAGCAGCGGGAAAGGAACCTAAATGCTGTCTGTCTCCAGTCTGCTCGACGGTGTGACGGGATTCTTCTTTGTCCTCCTATCCTTCCTGTTCGTGTTGACCGTTGTCGTGTTCGTGCACGAGCTTGGCCATTTTCTGGTGGCGCGCTGGTGCGGCGTGCGCGTCAAAACCTTTTCCATCGGCTTCGGCCGCGAGATCTTCGGTTTTTACGATCGCCATGGCACGCGTTGGCGCCTGGCATGGATTCCCCTCGGCGGCTACGTAAAGTTCATGGACGACGAGAACGCGGCGAGCGCGCCTTCTGCGGAAGCGCTGGCCCGCATGAGCCCTGAGCAGCGGGCCGGAAGCTTCCACTTAAAGCCACTTTGGCAGCGTGCCGCGGTTGTTGCGGCTGGACCGCTCGCCAACTTCCTGCTCGCCGTCGTGATCTTTGCGGTGATGTTTTCCGTGGTGGGTATCCGCATCACCGAGCCCCGGGTCGACGAGGTGGTGGCGGGAACACCTGCGGCGCGGGCCGGCTTTCAGGCCGGGGACGTGATCGTATCCATCGACGGCACCGAGACCGAAAGCTTTAGTGACGTCCTGCGCATCGTCAGCGCCAACGCCGATCGCCAGCTCGCCTTCGAGGTCGATCGCGGCGGCACCCGGCTCACGCTTTTGGTGACGCCGGAAGGCAAGGAGGTGAGCGACAACCTTGGCGGTACCGTGCGTCGTGGTCAGATCGGCATCAAGCGGGTGACGGGCCCCGGCGGCACGGTGTTGAGGAAGGCTGGGCCGCTCGAGGCGGTCTGGCTTGGCATCGCCGAGACCAACTTCATCATCACCTCCACGCTTCAATACCTCGCCGACGTCGTGGTCGGGCGGCAGAACGCGGACCAGCTCGGCGGGCCGCTGCGCATCGCTCACGTTTCGGGCGAGGTGGCAAAGCTCGGGTTCGAGCCGCTCATGCACTTCATCGCGCTGATTTCGGTCTCCATCGGCCTGATCAACCTGTTTCCCATTCCGCTGCTCGATGGAGGCCACCTTTTGTTCTACGCGGCGGAGGCAGTTCGCGGCAAACCGTTGAGCGAGCGCACCCAGGAGATCGGCTTCCGCATCGGGCTCGCTCTGGTGCTCATGCTGATGGCATTCGCCTTCTGGAATGATCGTCTCATTCCAGCGCTTTGGCTGCGCGGCAACGGCTGATGGGAAGGCCGCGGGAATCGGCGGCGCTGACGTATTATTGCCACTTCCAATGGGGATGCTGAATCGTTAAAACGCGAAGGCTCGGTTGAGGGTAGTTCGGGTACAAACCGTGGCGCTGGGGTGCCGCGCCGGACGCCCCCACAGGGACGAGTACGCGGGCTGCCTGGTGCCGACGGGCGTGCCGCGCAGGGGGATCGGCGACGAAGGGCAAACTCCGGGATGCCGCAACTCCGATTCAAGGTGTTGGCAGGATTGAGAGCGCTTGCCCTTCTGGTTCTGGTTTTTGCAGGGGTGTCGTACTCGGCGGCGGTGACGCTGCCGAGCCAGGTGTTCGCGCAGGCCGGCGGCATTCGCGAGATACGGGTGGTCGGCAATCGCCGCGTCGAGCCCGAGACCGTTCGCTCCTACCTCCAGTTCACCGTCGGTGATCCCTACGATCCCGCCAAAGTTGACGCCTCCTTGAGGGCGCTGTTCGGCACCGGGTTGTTCGCCGACGTGCGCATCGATCGCGAGGGCGGCACGGTGATCATCACCGTGGTCGAGAACCCTGTCGTCAACCAGGTTGCCTTCGAAGGCAACAGCGAGGTCGACAAGGAGACGCTGCAGAATGAGGTGCAGCTCAAGCCTCGCGCCATCTACACGCGCGCCCGGGCGCTGGCCGACGTGCAGCGCATCCTCGACGTCTACCGCCGCCAAGGCCGCTATGCCGCCTCCGTGGAGCCGAAGCTGATCGAGTTGGAGCAGAACCGCGTCAACGTTGTGTTCGAGATCAACGAGGGCAAGGCCACCAAGGTCAAGGCCATCAACTTCATCGGCAATCGGGCGTTCTCGGACTCCCAGCTGCGCGACATCATCTCGACGACGCCGTCGGGCTGGTTCGATTTCCTCAAAGGCACCAATGTTTACGATCCCGACCGCCTCAACCTCGATCGCGAGTTGCTTCGCCAGTACTACATCAAGAACGGCTATGCCGATGCGCGCGTGGTCTCCGCCAACGCCGAGCTCGACCGGGACGGATCCGGGTTCTTCATCACCTTCACCATCGACGAGGGCGAGCTCTACACCTTCGGCGACGTGCGGATCGAAAGCTCGCTTCCCGAGATACGCGCCGAGACGCTGCAGGGCGAGGTGCTGACCAAGCCCGGCACCTATTACAACGGCGCCGACATCGACAAGACGGCGGAGCGGCTGACGCTGGAGGTGGCCGAGATGGGCTTCGCCTTCGCGCGCGTACGCCCCCACATCGATCGCGATCCCGTCGCCCGCCAGATTCGGCTTACCTACATCATCGACGAGGGTCCGCGCATCTACATCGAGCGGATCAACATCTCCGGCAACGTGCGCACCAAGGACTTCGTGATCCGGCGCGAGTTCCGCCTGGCCGAAGGCGACGCCTTCAATCCACTGCTGGTTGACAAGGCCAAGAAGCGGCTGCAGGCGATGGGCTTCTTCAAGAAGGTCGAGGTCAAGCGCCGCCCAGGCAGTGCGCCTGATCGGGTCGTCCTCGACGTGGAGCTCGAGGAGCAGCCCACGGGCGAATTGTCGTTCGGCGCCGGCTATTCGACGGTCGAGGGCGTCATCGGCGATGTGAGCTTCACCGAGCGCAACCTGTTCGGCAACGGTCAGTTCCTGCGGCTCAAGCTCGGCGCCTCTACCGAGCGCTTCCAGATCGACCTGAGCTTCACCGAGCCCCGCTTCCTCGACCGCAACCTCTCGGCGGGCTTCGACCTGTTCCACAAGGACGTGAACATGCTGAGCACGTCCTCCTACAAGAGCCGCAAGACGGGCGGCGGCGTTCGGCTCGGCATGCCGCTGTCGGAAAACCTGTGGCTCAATACCAGCTACACCCTTTCCCACGACGACATCTACGAGGTCGACGAGGACGAAGCCTCCCTCGCCGTGCTCGAGGCCAAGGGCGCCTACCTGACGTCGGCGATCGGGACGGCGCTCACCTACGATACACGCAACCACCCCCGCAACCCGACCCGCGGCCTCTATTTGCAGGCCTCCACTGAGTTCGCGGGTGTCGGTGGTGATGCCCAGTACGTCCGAGTCCAGGGCGAGGGCCGCGCCTACTACCCCATTACCGACAACATCGTCTTTGTCAGCCGCATCGTGGGCGGCCACGTCGAGGGCTGGGGCGACGAGGGCGTGCGTTTGCTCGACCTGTTCTACAAGGGCGGCGAGACCATCCGCGGCTTCGGCCGGGCGGGGATCGGCCCACGCGACCTCGACACCGGCGACGCGCTCGGCGGTAAGACGTACTGGGCGGCCACCGCCGAGGTCCGCTTCCCGCTGCCGCTCATTCCGGACGAGCTCGGCATGTCCGGCGCCGTGTTCGCCGACGCCGCCTCCCTGTTCAATGCGGGCGATACGGTGACGAGCCTGCCGCAGAGCTGCCCTGGAACCAAGGGAGCGTCGATCTGCCTGGGCGACGACGCCACGATCCGCTCCTCCGCCGGCGTGAGCCTGATCTGGAACTCGCCGGTTGGGCCGCTGCGCTTCGACTATGCTTTCCCCATCACCAAGGAAAGCTACGACAAGATCCAGGAGTTCCGCTTCGGCGCCTCGACCAAATTTTAAGGTGCGCGGCCGGCCCTGTCCCTTGCGCAATACATGAGCCTCGGTGTCGTCCGGGACCGCCGGATATGCTAGCAGGATGCTTGGTAGCGCCTGCAGCGCATGCCCGTCATCGTCGGAGCGAGGCAGTCTAGCGATGGAGCATCCGGGATTCTTCGAGCGCGCCGGCCCGCAGCGGCTCCGCGACGTGGCCAAGGCGACGGAGGCTGAGCTGGCTGCCGGGGCCGACCCCGACCGTTGGCTGACCGACGTCCGCTCGCTGTCCGACGCCGGGCCTGCGCACGTCACTTTCTTCGAGAATCGCAAATACCTGGACCTGCTTCCGAAGGTCCGAGCCGGCGCCTGTCTTATCGGGCCCGAGTTTTCCGGTCGCGTTCCGCCCTCGACCGCTGTCCTGCTCACTAAGGCGCCCTATCGCGGCTTCGCGCTGGCGCTCAGGCTGTTCTATCCCGATGCCTTGCGGCCCAAGTCCACCCGCGTCGGTGGCCCGCTCGGGGTTGATCCTACCGCGCGGTTGGAAGAAGGGGTGGAGGTCGAGCCTGGCGCCATCGTCGGCCCCGAGGCCCAGATCGGCAGCGGTACCCGCATCGCCGCCGGTGCGGTCATCGGTTACCGCTGCACCATCGGGCGCGACAGCTATGTCGGGCCGGGAGCAAGCCTGATGCACGCCCTCGTCGGCAACCGCGTCATCATCCATGCCGGCGCCCGCATTGGTCAGGACGGCTTCGGCTTTGCCATGGGCCCGAAAGGACATTTCAAGGTGCCGCAGATCGGTCGCGTGATCATCCAGGACGATGTGGAGATCGGGGCCAACACTGGCATAGATCGGGGGGCGCTCAAGGACACTATTATCGGCGAGGGCACAAAAATTGATAATCTCGTGCAGATCGGGCACAACGTGGTGATCGGGAGGCATTGCGTGATCGTCGGCCAGGTCGGCATTTCGGGCTCAACCGAGCTCGGCGACTTCGTGGTGATGGGTGGCCAGTCCGGCATTGCAGGGCACCTGAAGGTCGGCCACGGCGCCCAGATCGCCGGCGCCTCCCATCCCAAGGATGACGTGCCCGCCGGCGCCCGCATGGTGGGCACCCCGGCGCTGCCGATCAAGGAGTGGGCGCGCGAGCAGGGGACGCTGAAGAAACTCGCCGCGCGTGGTTCGGGGTCGGACCGCGCGGATGGCTAGCGTGGATGAAAGGGGCTGACCTGGGAAGGTGTACGGAGCAGGAAGACGATGAACGAGGCACGACCGCGCAAGGAGCTGGCGTCGGCTGACGTCACGCGTGTGATGAAGCTGCTGCCGCACCGCTACCCGTTTCTGCTCGTGGACAGCATCCGCGACATGGACCGCGACGAGACTGCGGTTGGCATCAAGAACGTGACCATCAACGAGCCCTTCTTTCAGGGCCACTTTCCCAACTACCCGGTTATGCCGGGCGTGCTGCTGATCGAGGGTTTGGCGCAGACGGCCGGTGCGCTGTGCGTGCATTCGCTGGGCGAGAACTATACGCCGCAGGTCGTCTACTTCATGGGCATTGAACGTGCCAAGTTCCGCCGCCCTGTACGGCCCGGCGACCAGCTCGAGTACCACGTGAAGAAGCTGAGAAGCCGCGGCCGCGCCTGGCGCTTTTACGGCGAGGCCAGGGTGAACGGTCAGGTCGCGGCCGAGGCCGAGATCAGCGCCATGATCGTCGACACGCCGGAGACCCAGGCTTTCGTGGCCCAGCATGGCTGAATCGGACATTCATCCGACCGCCATCGTTGAGCCTGGCGCCAAGCTCGGCGAGGGCGTGAGGATCGGCCCTTACTGCACGATAGGCGCCGAGGTCGAGCTTGGCGCGGGCTGCGAGCTGGTGAGCCACGTCGCCGTCGCCGGGCGCACGCGCATCGGGCCGGGCACCCGCATATTTCCCTTTGCCTCGATCGGCCACCAGCCGCAGGATCTTAAATACCGGGGCGAGGCCTCGACGCTGACCGTGGGCGCCAGGTGCATCATCCGCGAGGGTGTGACCATGAACCCTGGCACCGCCGGTGGCAGCATGGCCACCATTGTCGGCGACGACTGCGCCTTTCTTGCCAACTCGCATGTCGGCCACGACTGCAGGGTGGGTAACCGGGTGGTGTTTTCCAACAACGTTATGCTGGCTGGGCACTGCTCGGTCGGGGACTATGCGATCCTCGGCGGCGGGGCGGCCGTCATCCAGTTCGCACGCGTCGGGGCGCACTCTTTCCTCGGCGGAATGTCTGGCCTTGAGAACGATCTCATTCCCTATGGCATGGCCGTCGGCAACCGCGCTCACCTGTCGGGTCTCAACATCGTCGGTCTCCAGCGGCGCGGCTTTTCACGCGAAGAAGTGCACACCCTGCGGCGCGCCTACCGCCTCCTGTTCGCTGCGGAGGGCACCTTGAAGGAGCGGGTGGAGGACGTTGCCGAGGAGTACAAGGGACATCCGATCGTCGAGGAGATCGTTGCCTTCATTCGCGCCGGCGGCAAGCGGGCCCTTTGCATGCCGCGCGACGGGACCGAGAGCTGAGCATGCCGGCCGCGACGCGGCCGGCGCTCGGCATCCTGGCCGGCGGCGGCGCGCTTCCGATCGAGATCGCCGATGCCGTAGCCCGAAGCGGCCGCCCTCTGCACATCGTCGGCATCGAGGGGGAGGCTGACCCCGCCATCGGCCGCTATCCTCACACTTGGGTCAACCTGGGCGGGATCGGCGCCATGACGCGCGCGCTACGTCAGCACGGCTGCCGCGAGCTTGTCATCGCGGGCAGCACGCGCCGTCCGAACCTGATGCGGCTGCGGCCCGACCTCGGCTTCCTGACGAGCCTCCCCGATCTTGTGCGCTGCCTGCGGGGCGGGGACGACTCGGTGCTCCGTCGCGTGGTGCGCTTCTTCGAGGCGAAGGGCCTCCAGGTTTTGGGCGTCGAGGACGTCGCGCCGCACCTGCTGGCACCGCCGGGTCCGCTGGGCTCGCACGCGCCAGGCGAGGCCCAACGTACCGCCATCGCGCGTGGCTTCGCGATGATCCGCGCGCTCGGACCGTTCGACGTCGGCCAGGCGGTTGTCGCCGCCGGCGAGCGCATCGTTGCTATCGAAGGGGCGGGTGGCACCGATGCCATGCTGGATGGCATCGCGACCGACGTGAAGGGCGGCGTGCTGGCGAAGGGCCCCAAGCCTGGCCAGGAGATGCGGGTGGATGTGCCGACCATCGGTCCCGAGACCGTCCGCAGGTGCGCGGCACTGGGGCTTGCGGGCATCGCGGTGCTCCGGGGCAGCACAATCGTGCTTGCCCGCGAGGAGGTGCGCGGCCGGGCCGACCGTGCAGGCCTGTTCGTCATTGGGGTCGATGTCCCCGAAGTAACCATTGCGGCCCATGCCGCGACTGCGATCGAGATGCGGCCCCGCGACCTCGCCGTCCTGGGTCACAAGTGTCCGAGCGCCGAGGACTGGAAGGACATTGCACTTGGACGCCGGCTGCTGGCGGTGTTGAAGGCTGAAGGCGCGGGCTACTCGGCCGTGATCGCGCGCCGATACGTCCTGGCCGTAGAGGGGGAGGAGCCCAGCATCGACGTGGTCCGCCGCGCGGCCAAGCTGAGGCCCTGGGGCGGGCGGCTGGCTCGCCGGCGGGCGGGCGTCGTCGTGGTGCGCGATCAGTCCTATCGCCCCTGGGGTCTTGATGGCTATGCGCCGTCGGGACCGGTGCTCGAGGATCGTCTGTTCCGCCTGGCCTCGGAAGCCGGCATGGCTGGCATCGCGTGTACCGAAGGTCCGGTCCCGTTCGGGCTCGCCACCGACGCCGCCCGCCGCGCCGATGCCGCCGGCATCTTCCTGGTGGCGCCGAGGGCTGCGCCATGAGGGCCGGAGCGGGCGAAACGGCTGTGCCCGGCCATGAAGGCTCACAAGCTGCGGCGCGGTCGATCAGGCTGTTCATGGTTGCCGGCGAGCAGTCGGGCGATACCCTGGGAGCCAAGCTGATGGCGGCGCTGGCGGCGGCGCACGCAGGCCGTGTCTGGTTTGCCGGCGTCGGCGGCGAGCAGATGGCGGCAGCCGGGCTGCGCAGCTTGTTTCCCGTGGCCGAGGTGGCGGTCATGGGACCCCTGTCGATCCTGAAGCGCCTGCCACGCATCGCCCGGCGCATTTTTCAGACCGCCGATGCCGCGGTGAAAGCGGCGCCGGATGCGATCGTCATCATCGACAGTCCGGAGTTCACCCATCCGATCGCCCGCCGCATCCGCCGCCGCAGGCCCGACATCCCGATCATCGACTACGTGAGTCCGACCGTCTGGGCCTGGCGCCCAGGCCGGGCCCGCGCCATGCGGTCATACGTCGATCATGTTCTGGCGCTGCTGCCGTTCGAGCCGGAGGTTCACGCGCGCCTCGGCGGCCCGCCCTGCACCTATGTCGGCCATCCCCTCATCGAGCGGGCCGAGTGGCTTGCAGCGCTCGATCCCGCGCCGCTCGCCGGCCGGCTCGGCCTTGCGCCGGGCGAGCCGGTGCTGGTCGTTCTCCCGGGCAGCCGCTCCTCCGAGGTCAGCCGCCTCATGGGCCCGTTCGCAGAGACGATCGGCCGCTTGGCGGCGCGAGGGCTCTCGCCGCGGGTCCTGCTTCCGGTCGTACCGCACCTCAAGGGCGAAGTCGCACAGGCCGCGAGCGCCTGGACAGGCCCGGTCCACCTCATCGAGGGCGAGGACGACAAGTTCCGCGCCTTCAAGCTGGCGCGCGCCGCGCTTGCTGCCTCCGGAACCGTGACCCTCGAGCTTGGCCTTGCGCGTGTCCCGATGGTCGTTGCCTACAGGGTCGATCCCATCGCCTCCCTCGTCCGCTATCTGCTTTGCGTCGATACGGTGGTACTGGCCAACCTGGTGCTCGGTGAAAGAGCCATCCCCGAGTTTTTGCAGGAAAATTGCACGCCCGACGCGCTGGCCGGTGCCCTGGCGCCGCTCCTCTCGGACACGCCGGCGCGGGCGCGCCAGCTTGAGGCTCTGGCGCGCATGCCCGGGAAGCTGTTGCTCGCTTCTGGGACGCCCAGCGAGGCCGCGGCCGAGATCGTGCTAGACTATGCAACACGCGGCCGGTCGAGGCCAGATTGAGCGGCTGCGCGGCTCGCGCGGGTACCGACGGCATCACCCTGGACGGCTGGACCCTGGCGAGCGTCGAGGCACATAATCTGCGGCTCGAGGCCATTGCGAGCCGCCTGGGCGCAAGCGGTTTTTCGTATTCGACCTCGATCCGCTGATCACCGGCGTAGTGCGGCGACTATGCCATCGCCGACATTCCTCCCATGAGGTGTGAGTATTGTGAGGGACCTTTGAAGGTCATGCTCGCCGCCGGGCCCGGCTGCACCGGGCCACAATGGCACGAGCTGGCGCCGTCATCTGAACCGTGCTCGTGGTCCCCTTGCCGGACACGCGCTGCAAATGAGATGCTGGCGATCGGGAAGCATCACGCGGAGGCCCTTCACCATGTCCACCACCACCGCCAGCAGCAGTCTCGGTCAGAAAGCCAAGGAGTTCTCGCTCAGGGGTGTCGACGGCAAGACATACACGTTCGCGAGCGTGCGCGGGCCGAAGGGGACACTTGTCGCCTTCATCTGCAACCATTGCCCATACGTCAAGGCGGTGATCGGCCGGCTCGTTGAAGAGGCCAAGGCGCTGAAGGCGCTCGGCATCAACACCATCGCCATCAATTCCAACGATCCCGAGGCCTTCCCCGAGGACTCCTTTGACAATATGAAGCTGTTCGCCGCCAAGCACGGCTTCCCCTTTCCTTACGTGTTCGACGAGACCCAGGAAGTGGCCCGCGCCTATGGCGCTCTGTGCACGCCGGATTTCTTCGGCTTCAACGCCAGGGACGAGTTGGCCTACCGGGGTCGGCTCGACGCCTCGCGCAAGGAACTCGTTCCCAACGCCAGGCGCGATCTTTACGAGGCCATGAAAATGATCGCCGAAACCGGCAAGGGCCCCGCCGAGCAGTTTCCCTCCGTGGGCTGCTCGATCAAGTGGCGGGAGTGACGGGTGGTATCCGGCTGCATCGGCGATAAGGGAGGTATGTGATGCCGAAGGCCTATTGGATTGCCCTGTATCGGTCGATTTCCAAGCCAGCAGCCGTGGCCGAGTATGCCCGGCTCGCAGGCCCCGCCATCGCTGCGGCCGGCGGGCGTTTCCTTGCCCGCGGCCTGCCTGCGATTGTCTACGAGAACGGGGCGAAGGAGCGCACCGTTCTCATTGAGTTCGACAGCGTGGAGAAGGCGAAAGCTGCCCACGACAGCCCTGCATATCAGGCCGCCCTTGCGGCGCTGGGCGATGGTGCCGACCGCGAGATCCGCATTATCGAGGGCGTGGCCTGAAGCTTTGTGCCGGCCTTCAGAGAGGGGCGCCGGTGTAACCAGGCTGGGAGGGCGGACCGCCCTGCCGCCACGCGGAAGGCTCATGGACCCCGCAGCCGACCGGCGAACAGCACGATGGTCTGCCGGTAGACGAGGGCCCGGTTCCATTCCCGCAGCACCTCGAAGTTGGCGGTGCCCTCGCCGTATGGCGCTCCGGCGCGCCATCCCGAGCCTTTGAGGAAGTTGGCCGTGGAGGCGAGCACATCGGGCAGGCTGCGGCGCAAATCCGCCCGCCCGTTGCCGTCGTAGTCGATGGCAAAGCGCAGGTAGGAGGAAGGCAGAAACTGCGTTTGCCCGAGCTCGCCGGCGAAGCCGCCGCGCAGTTCGCCAAGCGGCAGGTCGCCGCGCTGCAGCAGCTTGAGGGCCGCGATCAGCTCGCGCTGAAAGAGCTCGCTGCGGCGGCAGTCGTGCGCGAGCGTGGCGAGCACCCGGATCACGGGCCGATTGCCCATATCGCCGGAGCCGAAATCGCTTTCGAGGCCCCAGATGGCAACGATCACCTCTCCCGGCACTCCGAACTGTTTTTCAATGCGCGAGAACAACGCCGCGTGGCGGACGAGCATCTGTCGGCCGCGGCTGATGCGCCCCGAGGTGACGCGGGTGGCGGCGTAGGCCTCGAAGCTCTTGGTGAAGGTGGCGCGCTGGCGCCGATCGAAGGCGAGTACCGCGCCATCGGGAGCTAAGCCCGCGAAGGCGCTGTCGATGACGGAACGGGAAACCCCCTGCGCCTGCGCTTCTCGTGCAATGCTGGCAAGAAAGCTGTCGAAGTTGCCGCCGCATGGGGCAGCCGCGGCGGGACCGGCCAGCGCGAGCAGAAGATTGAGGAGGCCGGCTCGACGGATCACGTCCGCTCCACTCCTATTCCCTCCCACGACTGCAATTTGGTGGGGCGCATCGACCGCCGCGCACCATTCGGAATGGCGCGTCGGAAGGTAAAGGATAAGGACAAACGAGCCCTATGCAACTGCGAGCCACGTGTCTGCGGCACTGGCATATTCGACAGTTTTGGCTGATCAGCCCGGTGGGCAAAATGGCGAGCCGTGAGAGACAAAGGAGGGTTTGGCAATGCCCGGTTTCGGAAAGGTCCCGATTTTGGACTTCATCCCCAGCGTGCCGGTTGGGGCCATCAGCGCCGCACCCGTCGGCTCGGCCACGATCGGGGATCCTACATCCGTTATCACGCAACAGACCGGAGGTGGGACGGCAAGCGACACCTCTGCGGCCGCCGATGCTTCTCCTGTGGCCCAGCCCCCGCTGACCGCAGATGCGCTCGATCCTATGGCCGAGGTCGTCGGCACGGCCGTTGCGCCGGGCTTCGAGCCGACCGGCGGCGCACTTGATCCGATCGGCCAAGCGATCTTCGGGCCCGACTTTGATTTCGCCTTTATCGGCCGCGCCACCACCGACTTCGCGCATGAGGCGACAGCAGCGGTTGCGGAGGCGCTCGATGAACCCGCGACCGATCCGGTGCCGAACGTTATGAAAGCGCTGGCGCACGATATGGCGCGCATCGCCGCTCCCGATTACGATCCGACCTACGGCGAGTTCGGCCCCTGGGAGCACTCGATCTTCGGCGCCTCGCTCGACTTCGTGGCACCGACAACGACCGCGCTTTTGCATCAGCCGATGCTGCAGATCGCCGCCATTGTCGAAGGGCTCGACGCCGGGGAGCTCGCATCCCCGCTCGAGGCTCTCGATGCGCCGCTGGAGGTGCTGGGTGGCTAGTCGGCGCCGGACGAGGACCCATTGGACGAAGGTTGCAGATGCCAGTGCACCGGGGCAAAGCCCGAGGCGGCGGCCTAACCTCCACCAAAGCGGCCCTGGCTAGCGCGGCGCCCGGCCTGGTCCTCCGGCCCATGGCGGGGGACCGTCAGGGGCGCGGATCGTTACCTCTCGGCCGTCCTCGTGCAGGATGCGGAAGGCCTCGAAGCCACCGTCGTCCCGGTGGCCGGTGGCCTTGATCCGTTCGCCGATACGAACCTCGATGCGCCGATGCCATTCTGGGCCGGTCTCGACGAGAACGCGTTCGCCGCCGTGCTCCACCACGAACCTGTTGCCGAACACGTCGGTAACGCGGCCCTCGATGAGCGCCGTTGGTCGATCGGCAGCGAGGCTCGGCATCTGAGCAACAATCTGAGCAACAACAACCGTCGCCACTGCACTCGCGAAAACGACTGAAGCGGCGAACAGGATCCTACGAGCCATCTGATTCAGTTGTCCAAAAAGCTCCTGAGCTTCCGGCTCCGGCTCGGATGCTTCAATTTCCTGAGCGCCTTGGCCTCGATCTGGCGGATGCGCTCGCGGGTGACCGAGAACTGCTGGCCGACCTCCTCGAGCGTGTGGTCGGTGTTCATGCCGATGCCGAAGCGCATTCTCAAGACGCGCTCTTCGCGCGGGGTGAGTGAAGCCAGCACCCGCGTCGTCGTCTCGCGTAGGTTGGACTGGATGGCGGCTTCGAGGGGGAGCACCGCGTTGCGGTCCTCGATGAAGTCGCCCAAGTTGGAATCGTCCTCCTCGCCGATCGGTGTCTCGAGGCTGATCGGCTCCTTGGCGATCTTCAACACCTTGCGCACTTTTTCCAGCGGCATGGCGAGCTTCTCGGACAGCTCCTCGGGCGTCGGCTCGCGGCCGATCTCGTGCAGCATCTGCCGGCTTGTGCGCACAATCTTGTTGATGGTCTCGATCATGTGCACGGGGATGCGGATGGTACGCGCCTGATCCGCGATCGAGCGGGTGATGGCCTGGCGGATCCACCACGTGGCGTAGGTGGAGAACTTATAGCCGCGCCGGTACTCGAACTTGTCCACCGCCTTCATCAGCCCGATGTTGCCTTCCTGGATGAGGTCGAGGAACTGCAGCCCGCGGTTCGTGTACTTCTTGGCGATGGAGATGACCAAGCGCAGGTTGGCCTCCACCATCTCCTTCTTAGCCTGCCGCGCCTCGCGCTCGCCCTTCTGCACGAGGCGGACGATGCGGCGGAACTCGGGAATCTCGAGGCCGGTTTCGCTGGCGAGTTTATGGATCTCGGCGCGCAGCCGCTCGATCTTCTTGGCCTCGTGCTTGATGAAGTTGGCCCATGGCTTGCGCCCGCTCGCCGCCATGCGCTCGATCCACGTCTGGTCGAGCTCGTTGCCATAGTACTCGTCGATGAACTCCTGGCGCGGCACGCCGTAGTTGTCGGCGAGCCGCATGAGCTGGCCTTCCAGGCTGACCAGCCGCCGGTTGATAGCATAGAGTTGCTCGACCAGGCTCTCGATGCGGTTGTTGTTGAGCGATAGGCTCTTGACGTCGGCGATGATCTCGTTGCGCAGCTTGTCGTACGCTTTCTGCTGCTGGCGCGACCCTTGTTCGCCGGCAACCTGCTGCTCGAGCATTACATCCTGCTTCTTGCGCAATTTCTTGTAATTGGCGGCGATCCGGTCGAAGGTCTCGAGCACCTTGGGCTTGAGCTCGGCCTCCATGGCCGCAAGCGACAGCGCGTTCTCGTAGTCGTCCTCGTCGTCGAGCTCGCCAGGCGGCGGTGCGCCCTCCTCACCACCATCGGCCGCTGCCGCCGCCTGTTGCCGAGCGCTCTCCGGCGTGGGCGGCACGTGCGGCGCGCCGGGATGGACGATCGGCGGCGGCACCTTGGCCTCCGGCCCCTCGTAGGTCGCCTCGAGATCGATGATGTCGCGCAAGAGCACCTTGCCGGCGTTGAGCTCGTCCCGCCAGATGATGATGGCCTGGAAAGTGAGCGGGCTCTCGCACAGCCCCGCGATCATCGCCTCGTGGCCGGCCTCGATGCGCTTGGCGATGGCGATCTCGCCCTCGCGCGACAACAGTTCGACCGAGCCCATTTCGCGCAGGTACATGCGTACGGGATCGTCCGTCCGCTCGGTCGGCTCCGCCTTGCTTTCGGTGCGCGCCGGCACCGCCTGCGGGGCGACGGCCCGGCCGGTTGCCTCCTCATCCTCAAACGGCTCCTCAGCCGCCTCCGCTCCCTCGTCTTCCTCCTCCTGCTCGACGACGTTGACACCCATCTCCGAGAACATGGCCATCACGTCCTCAATCTGCTCGGACGTCACCTCTTCGGCCGGCAACACCGCGTTGATTTCGTCGTAAGTGACATAGCCGCGCGACTTGGCGGCTTTGATCAGGCGCTTAACCTGGGAGTCCGAAAGGTCCAGGATGGGGCCGTCGCGCTCGGGAGTGTCTTGGGGAGCCTGCTCTTCGGTCTTCTGGGTCATTGCCATGGCGGTCTTCAATGCCTCGCAAAGGGAAAGCTGAAGGGACGAACAGAGCAAAAAGCCTGCTACCACTCATGCGCGGAGCATTCGTTGCGCCACCACTCCGGACTCCAGAGAGGCCGCGAGTGTGGCGCTTCCGCCACAGTACACATGCCGGTCGTCGTCCTCAGTGGCTCGCTGACAAATAACGGCCATCCGCCCGATTTGTAGCCTGGTCGCACTACCCGCCCGGCGTGGTTGCCCCCATTGGTCCCGGGTATGGCAGGCTACGGCTCGGTAGGAAACTCCACTTCATCCGGGCTTGCCATCTGGCGCTGGATCTCACGAATACGGGCGAGCGCTTCCTCGCTGCCTTCTTCGTGCCAAGCGCGCTCAGCGGCCTTAAGTGCCCGGCTCAAGCCCGTCTGCCTGTTGTGCAGCGCGAGGGTGTGGCGCCAGCCAACTTCCACCTCGGCGCGATCGGCATTGGGCTCCGCGAACCGGTCGCTCCTGTGCGTATTGGCGCGCTCGATCAGGTCCAGCACCTTGTGCAAACCTGAACGCTCCAATTGGGAATGCAGGGCAGCCCTGTCAAGGGAGTTTTCCTCGCCGGCGCATATGAGAAGGGCCTCGCGCAGGCGCTGCATGGGCGGCGAGGTGAGCTCGAGGGCGGCCACTTCCTCGGCGTAGCGCTCGAGCAGCCATGGATGGTTGATCAACACTCGCAAGAGCAGAGCCTCCCGGGGCGGCACCAACGGCGATCTGCGCGCAAGGTCCTCGCTCGGTACAGTGTGTGGCATGAGTGCATCAGTTCCGGCGCGGCTCAGGCGGAGCCGCTCCCGCACTCTCCAGTCCGGCCGGCTGTTGTTGCGCCGCATGCTGGCGATTTCGCGGATGCACCGCCCCCCTGGTGCGGCCAGCGCCTGGATGGCGATGCGGTCGCGGGCCCACAGTGTGGCTCTCAGTTCCTTCTGGTACTGCCGGCGCACGGCGTGGTCGGCGATGCGCGCAACGCTGGCCTCGAGCCGGGCGGCAAACGCGGCCCTCTGCTCAGGCGTAGCGGCGCTGGGCCCCGCCATTTCCTCCCGTTCGAGCAGCACGTCGAAGAGAGCTCGCCGCCGCTGCTCGAGCAGGGTGCGCAGCGCTGCCGGCCCGTACTGGCGCACCATGTCGTCCGGGTCGAGACCCTGCTCCAGAAACACGAACGACAGCGAACGGCCAGGCTTGAGCAGGCCCAGCACGGTGTCGATCGCCCGGTGGGCGGCTTTGCGTCCGGCACTGTCGCCGTCGAAACAGAGGATCGGCTCGGGCGCCATCCGCCACAGCAGCTGGATCTGCTCCTCGGTGAGCGCGGTGCCGAGCGGCGCCACCGTTTCCTCAAATCCCGCCTCCACCAGCGAGACGACATCCATGTAGCCTTCCACCACGATTACGCGGCCGGCATCGTGGGCGGCTCGCCGGGCGGCCGCTGCGTTGAAGAGGACCGAACCCTTGTGAAAGAGCGGCGTCTCCGGCGAGTTGAGGTATTTGGCAGGAGCCTCAGGATCGAGCGCACGGCCGCCGAAGGCGATGATGCGGCCCTTGAGATCGGTGATCGGAAAGGTGATGCGGTTGCGAAATCGGTCGTAGGGGATAGCGACGTCATCGCCGGCGATCAACATGCCCGCACGCGCCATTTCCTGGGCCGTGTAGCCGAGCCGTGCGAGGCGCTCCTTGAGCGCGCTTCTGCCGTGCGGCGCATAGCCGATGCGGAATCGTGCCACCGTCTCACGCTTGAGGCCGCGCCTCTCGAGGTAGCGGCGGGCTTCCGAGGCGGTGGGGGCGCTGAGGCTCTCTTCGAAGAAAAGAGCCGCCGCTTCGAGTAGCTCGTAAAGACGCGCCCGTTCGTTCTCAAGCCCCCCATCGCGCGGCTCGGCTTTCGGCATCGGCACCCCGGCCTCGCCGGCAAGCCGTTCCACCGCCTCGGGGAACGACAACCCCTCGGTCTTCATCACGAAGGTGAAGATGTCGCCATGCTCGCCCGAAGCGAAGCAGTGATAGAAGCCCTTCTGGTCGTTGACGGTGAAGGAGGGCGTCTTCTCGGCCTTGAACGGCGAGAGGCCTTTGAACTCGCGGCCCGCCTTCCTGAGCGCCACCTTGCGCGCCGCCACTTGGCTCACCGGCAACCGGGCGCGGATCTCATCGAGGAAGTCTGGCGGAAAGCGCATGCGCCCATGATGCGCTGATTCGCGAGCTTCCCGCCCCAGTGTCCCTGCCAGCCGGTCCTCGGTCTCTCAACGCAATCCACACCCGGCTGCCGTCAGTCGGTCGAAGCCAGCGGGGGCGCTACCGTCTAAAGTCGCTTGCGCTCGGCCGCCACCCTCCATCGCGGCAGCCGCCCCGGCCGCGATCATCAGCGTGGCGCTGAGCAGGTAGCCGGCGAGGACGCTGTAGCAAGCCGCCTTTGATCAGGGCGAGCCCGCCCTTGTGGTGGGCAATAGTCGGCCCCCTCAGCTACCCTATTTGAGCAGCTCTTTGACGAGCGCGCTCGCCTGGGCGAAGTCCATCTGCCCCGCATAGCGCGACTTGAGCGCCCCCATCACCCGCCCCATGTCCTTGGGCGCGCTCGCCCCTATCTCCTTGACCAGCGCGGCGATCGCCGCCTTGGCCTCCGCTTCGCTCATCTGCTTGGGCAAGAATTCCTCGATCACGGCGATCTCGGCAGCTTCCTTTTCGGCGAGGTCCGGCCGGTTGCCCTGCCTGTAGGTCGCAATCGAATCGCGGCGCTGCTTCACCATCTTGTGGAGCACCTGCACCATATCGGCGTCGGTCAGCGCCCCGCCCTGAGCCTGCCCGCCGGCGCCGACGCCGAGCTCGCGGTCCTTAATGGCGGCGAGCATGAGCCGCAGCGTGCCGAGCCGCGCCTTGTCGCCGGCCTTGAGGGCCGCCTTCATCGCCTCGTTGATCTTCTCGCGCATGGGCGCCTCCGTTGCGCAATGCTGAACGTGTAGTGCGGCCAACTCGAGCCAGCAACCCTGCGCGGCAGGTTTGTTGACGGGTGAGGACCCCCGACATAGGGTCCGGCCGAGCACAGAGGAGAACTTGGTGCCCGCCGACGGAGCAGGTTTATGACCACCATCGCCACTCGGGGTCCCTTTGCCGCGGCCTGGACCGATCAGCCGCCGACCGGTCGTCTCGTGCTGGCCGACGGCACGGTCATCACCGGCCAAGGCCTCGGCGCGATCGGCTCGGCCGTGGGCGAGGTCTGCTTCAACACGGCCATGACCGGCTACCAGGAGATCCTGACCGATCCGAGCTACGCCGGACAGATCATCACCTTCACCTTCCCGCACATTGGCAACGTCGGCGCCAATGCCGAGGACACCGAAACGTCCAATCTGGCCCAGCGCTCCGGCGTGCGTGGCTGCGTGTTGAGAGCAGCGGTGACGGAGCCTTCCAACTACCGTGCACTGGAGTCGCTCGATCACTGGCTGAAGTCGCGCGGCATCATCGCCATCACCGGCGTCGACACCCGTGCGCTGACCGTCCGCATCCGCGAGCGCGGCATGCCGAATGGGGTCATTGCCCATGAGCCTACGGGCCAATTCGACCTCGCCAAGCTGAAGGCCGAGGCCAAGGCTTGGCCGGGACTGCTGGGCCTCGACCTCGTGCCCGAGGTGACCAGCGGCCAGAGCTACACCTGGGACGAGACGCGCTGGGTTTGGGGCAAGGGCTACGGCCGCCAGACGGCGCCGCAGCTGCACGTCGTCGCCGTCGACTACGGCCTCAAGCGCAACATCCTGCGTTGTCTGGCCAGTGCCGGCTGCAAGGTCACCGTTGTCCCCGCCGCAACCAAGGCCGAGGACATCTTGGCGCGCAAGCCCGATGGCGTTTTTCTCTCCAACGGTCCCGGCGACCCGGCCGCGACCGGAACCTACGCGGTGCCCGAGATCAAGAAGCTGATCGCCTCGGGCTTGCCCGTGTTCGGCATCTGCCTTGGCCATCAGATGTTGGGTCTGGCCGCCGGCGCTCGCACGAAGAAGATGCATCAGGGCCATCACGGCGCCAATCATCCGGTGAAGGACTTCACCACCGGCAAGGTCGAGATCACCTCGATGAACCACGGCTTCACCGTCGACCGCGAAACGCTCCCCGCCAACGTGGAGGAGACCCACGTCTCGCTCTTCGATGGCAGCAACTGCGGACTGCGCTTCAAGGACCGACCGGTATTCTCCGTCCAGTATCATCCGGAGGCATCGCCTGGTCCTCAGGACAGCCATTACCTGTTCAACAGGTTCGTGAACCTGATGCGCGAAAAGAAGGGCCTGTCCGCCATCGCCGAGAAGTGAGCCAGCCGCATGGGCACGCCTGCCCGCCTTGCGAGCGTTCTCGCCCTCGCGCTCGCCGTTTGCTGCGGGAGCGCCGCCGCCGACGTGTACCGCGCCTGGCCGGAACGCTGGCGCTCCCCACTCGCCGCCGATCATCCCCTACTCGGCCGCATCTGGTCGCCACGAGAGGGGCAGATCATCGCCCTGGCCCGCCTGCACGCGGCTCTGGCTGCAGCCCCAGTCGTCCTGCTCGGGGAAGTACACGATAATCCCGACCATCACCGCATCCAGGCCTGGGCCGTCGGCGCCGTCGCGGAAGGCGCCAAATCTGGCGGCCTCGCCGTCGTTTTCGAACAGATCCGCGCCGACCAGCAGCACGCCGTCGACCGTCTCGCGCAGACCAGCGCCGGCTCGCTGAGCAGCGCGCAACTGTTCCAGGTCCTCGAGTGGGAAGAGACCGGCTGGCCGTCGGCCGAGATCTACCGACCGCTGTTCGAGGTCGTGATCGCATCGGACGCTGCAATCCTCGCTGGCCACCCGACGCGCGAGCGGGTGCAGGCAGTGGCAAAGGCGGGAGCGGTTGCGCTCGATCCTTGGGAAAGGTCGCGGCTCGATCTCGCCCGCCCTCTGCCGCCGACGCTCGGCGACAGCCTGCTCGATGAACTGGCGGCGAGCCACTGCGGGCTGATGCCGAAGTCGGCCCTCGCCAACATGGCCGAGGCCCAGCGCTACCGCGATGCGCATCTGGCGCGCGCCGTGGCCGAGGCGGCAGCGCGTCATGACCGCGCCATCCTGATCGCCGGCAACGGCCATGTGCGCCGGGACCGCGGGGTGCCCTGGCATCTTGAGCGGATGGCGCCGGAAAAGCCGGTCGTCACGGTGGCGCTCGTGGAGGTCGAGGCGGGCAAGGACGAAGCCGCCGCCTACGCCGAGTCGCGCGTGGGTTGGGACAGGTTTGCCGACTACGTGGTGTTCACCCCGCCGGCTGAGCGTGCCGATCCTTGCCGGAGGATGCGCGAGCACATGGGCCGAAAAGGCGAGCGGCGATGAAGAGCTGGATCGAGTTCTGGGACAGCGGACCGGCGATCTACGTCAGCGACCGCCACAAGCAGCTGCACGCCGAGGCCATTGCGCACGACATTATGCGCTACGTTCCCGCCGCCGATGCCATCGTCCTCGACTACGGCTGCGGCGAGGCGCTTTACGCTGAGGCGGTCGCGGCCCGCTGCGGTCGGCTGATCCTGTGCGAGGCCGCACCGAACGTGCGCCGCGCCCTGGCGCGGCGCCTTGAGCGCGTTCCCAACATTTCCGTGTTGGCGCCCGATGGCGTGGCCGCACTGGTCGGCGGCTCGCTCGACCTCGTCGTCGCCAACTCGCTCGTCCAGTATCTCTCGCGCGAAGAGCTGTCGTCCCTGCTCGAGGTCTGGCGGAGCAAGCTCAAGGCTGGCGGCACGCTCGTCGTTGCCGACGTGATCCGCCCCGATACCGGTCCGCATGTGGATGCCGCAGCACTTTTGCGATTTGCCTGGCGCGGCCGGTTTCTGCTCCCCGCGCTTGCAGGTCTCGCCCGCACCGCGCTGTCGGACTACGGCCGCCTGCGCCGCAACGCTGGCTTCTCCACCTACCGGGAGGCCGAGATGCTGGCGCTGCTTGCCGCCCACGGCTTTGCCGCTGAGCGCGTCCGCCCCAATTTCGGCCATAACCAGGCACGCATGACGTTTCGCGCCGTCCCGGCGCCGAATCCGCGGCTATAGCCAAACCGGCCACGGTCAAATAGAAGACGCGCCCATCATGCCCAAGCGCACCGACATCTCCTCGATTCTCGTCATCGGCGCCGGACCCATTGTCATCGGCCAGGCCTGCGAGTTCGACTATTCAGGGACGCAGGCCTGCAAGGCGCTGAAGGCGGAGGGCTACCGCATCGTTCTCGTCAACTCCAATCCGGCCACCATCATGACGGATCCGGAGCTGGCCGACGCAACCTACATCGAGCCCATCACGCCCGAGGTGGTGGCCAAGATCATCGCCGATGAGCGCCCCGATGCGCTGCTGCCCACCATGGGCGGGCAGACCGCGCTCAACACCGCGCTTGAGCTGCACAAGCAGGGCATTCTCTCCGCGCTCGGCGTCGAAATGATTGGCGCCAAAGCCGAGGCGATCGCCAAGGCCGAGGATCGCCAGCTCTTCCGCGAGGCGATGAAGAAGATCGGGCTCGAAACCCCGCGCTCGATGCTGGCCCACACCATGGCCGAGGCCTTGGCGGCGCTCGAGTACGTGCGACTGCCGGCCATTATCCGCCCCTCCTTCACCCTGGGCGGCACCGGCGGCGGGGTCGCCTACAACAAGGAGGAGTTCGTCGAGATCGTCGAGCGCGGCCTCGATGCCTCGCCCGCCCGTCAGATTCTGGTCGAGGAGAGCGTGCTCGGCTGGAAGGAGTTCGAGATGGAGGTGGTCCGCGACCGCGCCGACAACTGCATCATCGTCTGCTCGATCGAGAACGTCGACCCCATGGGCGTGCACACCGGCGACTCGATCACCGTCGCGCCGGCGCTGACGCTGACCGACAAGGAGTATCAGATGATGCGCACCGCCTCGATCGCGGTGCTGCGCGAGATCGGCGTGGAGACCGGCGGCTCCAACGTGCAGTTTGCGGTCAACCCGGCCGACGGCCGTCTGGTCGTCATCGAGATGAACCCGCGCGTGTCCCGCTCCTCCGCGCTCGCCTCCAAGGCGACCGGCTTTCCCATCGCCAAGGTCGCCGCGCGTCTGGCCGTGGGCTACACGCTCGATGAGCTCGACAACGACATCACCGGCGGCGCGACGCCGGCCTCCTTCGAGCCGACCATCGATTACGTCGTCACCAAGGTCCCGCGCTTTGCCTTTGAGAAGTTTCCGGGCGCCGATCCGACCCTCACCACCTCCATGAAGTCGGTAGGCGAGGTCATGGCCATCGGGCGCACCTTCGCGGAAAGCCTGCAGAAGGCCCTGCGCTCGCTCGAAACCGGGCTTACCGGCCTCGACGACATCGAGCTCGAAGGCCTCGGCCAGGGCGACGACAAGAACGTGATCCGGGCGGCGCTCGGCCGGCCCGCGCCCGACCGCATTCTGAAGGTGGCCCAGGCCTTGCGCCTGGGCTTCAGCCCCGCCGATGTTCACGCCTCCTGCCGCATTGATCCCTGGTTCATCGCCCGCATTGGGGAGATCGTCGAGATGGAGGGCCGCGTTCGCGCGCACGGGCTTCCTTCCTCGCCCGTCCAGCTGCGCGCGTTGAAGGCCATGGGGTTCTCCGATGCTAGGCTGGCGAAGCTCACAGGTACCAGCGAGGACGCCGTACGCCAGGCCCGCAAGGCCCTGAAGGTGGAGCCGGTGTTCAAGCGCATCGACACCTGCGCTGCCGAGTTCGCCGCGCCGACGGCCTACATGTACTCAACCTACGAGGCGGGTCTGGTTGGCGAGCCCGAGTGCGAGTCGCGGCCTTCAGACCGGGACAAGATCATCATCCTGGGCGGTGGGCCGAACCGCATCGGCCAGGGCATCGAGTTCGACTATTGCTGCTGTCACGCCTGCTTTGCGCTGACCAGGGCGGGCTTCGAGACCATCATGATCAACTGCAACCCGGAGACCGTCTCGACCGACTACGACACGTCCAACCGGCTCTACTTCGAGCCGCTGACCGCCGAGGATGTGCTCGAGATCATCCGCACCGAACAGCAAAAGGGTACTCTCAAAGGCGTCCTCGTCCAGTTCGGCGGGCAGACGCCGCTGAAGCTCGCCGGCCCGCTCGAGGCGGCCGGCGTGCCCATCCTCGGCACCTCGCCCGACGCCATCGACCTCGCCGAGGACCGCGACCGTTTCAAGCTGCTCATCGACAAGCTCGGGTTGAAGCAACCCCCGAGCAGCATTGCGCGCTCACCCGATGAGGCCAAAGCCATTGCCGAGGAGATCGGCTATCCTGTGCTGATCAGGCCCTCCTACGTGCTCGGCGGCCGGGCCATGGAGATCGTCCACGACGGCGGCGAGGTCGACCGCTACGTCGCCCGCCTGTCGGCCACTCTGGACAAGCCCTCCGAGCTCGTCGTCTCTCCCAAGCGGCCGCTGCTCATCGACCGCTATCTCTCGGATGCGACCGAGGTCGATGTTGACTGCATCGCGGACGGTACCGACGTCTTCATTGCCGGCATCATGGAGCACATCGAGGAGGCGGGCATCCACTCGGGCGACTCGGCCTGCTCGCTGCCACCCTATTCGCTGTCGGCGCAAACCATCGCCGAACTCGAGCGACAGAGCGGGGAACTGGCCCGTGCACTCGGCGTTGTCGGACTTATGAACATCCAGTTCGCCATCAAGGCGGGCGTCATCCATGTGCTTGAGGTCAATCCGCGGGCGAGCCGCACCGTCCCCTTTGTGGCCAAGACCATCGGCAAGCCCGTCGCCGGCATCGCCGCCGAGGTGATGGCGGGCCGCCCCCTGCGCGACTTCCGCCTGCAACGGCCGAAGCCTGAGCACGTCGCCGTCAAGGAGGCGGTGTTCCCGTTCGCCCGCTTCCCGGGCGTCGATCCGATTCTCGGCCCCGAGATGCGCTCCACCGGCGAGGTCATGGGCATCGACCGCGACTTCGCCATGGCCTTCGGCAAGAGCCAACTTGCCGCCGGTCAACAACTGCCGACGACTGGCACGGTATTCGTCTCGCTCAAGGACAGCGACAAGGATCGCGTCGTGCCGGCCGTACGGGAGCTCGTTGCCATGGGCTTTGCCGTCATCGCCACGCGCGGCACGCGGCGGCACCTTGAGGCGCAGGGCATCCGCTGCGACCTCGTCAACAAGGTGCTGGAGGGTCGGCCCCACATCGTCGATTTGATGAAAAACGGGGAAATCGCCTTGGTGTTCAATACCACCGAGGGTGCCAAGGCGCTGGCCGACTCCAAGGACATTCGGCGGACCGCCTTGCTCAACCACATCCCGTACTATACAACATTGGCGGGTGCTATCGCCGTGACGAAGGCTATCAAGGCAATGAAAGCCAACATTCTCAAGGTGGCGCCGCTTCAGCGCTATCTTGTGCACGCTGCCTGATCCCCGAGCCCACCCGCCTGATCGGGCAAGTTCAGAATCCCCCAGGCCAGTACAAGTTTAAAGGCGTGGCTCCGGCAGAGGACGCGAGCGGTTTGGAGGCATTAAGAGATGTCGATGGAACGGGTCCCTATGACGAGTGAGGGGTTCGAGAAGCTCGAGGCTGAGCTTCACCGCCTCAAGTCGGAGGAACGCCCGCGCATCATTCAACTGATCTCCGATGCGCGCACGCACGGCGATCTGAGCGAGAATGCAGAGTACCACGCTGCTAAGGAGCAGCAGAGCTTGAACGAGGCGAGAGTGGCCGATCTTGAGGACAAGCTCTCTCGCGCCGAGGTGATCGACCCCTCCCAGCTTTCGGGAAACACGGTGAAGTTCGGCGCCACCGTCACTCTCGTCGACGAGGACAGCGGCGAGAAGGTCAAGTACAAGATCGTCGGTGAGTTCGAGGCCGACGTGCGCGAGGGCAAGATTTCGATCGGCTCGCCCATCGCCCGTGCGCTCATCGGCAAGTCGAAAGGGGATACGGCCGAGGTCACCACGCCCAAGGGTACCCGCTCCTACGAGATCCTGAAGGTGGAGTGGAAGTGAGGAGCCGGCGGGGCCGCCGCCAGGTGGCCCCCCTCGCCGCGCGCATAATCGGTCCCTAGGGATGGGACCCCAACGCACCGCACCCGCTGCTGGTTCCCTCGCCCGGCGCCGGTCACCGCAGCATCAACCGCATGGGTGCTGCGGAACGCCGGGTCGCGCGCCGCGTTTCAAGGCAGGTTTGGCTAGCTGGAGTCCGCCATGCCCGGACCGACCGAGATATCGATCCTGCTGATCGGCGCATTGCTCTTTGGTGCGACGGTCGCCTGCTTTCTGATCTTCCTCTTCGATGAGCCTCGCAAGGTGCCGGGCAAGCCAGCGCAGCGCAAGGCCCGCCCCCGCGGGGTCAAGGTACGTCGGGTCCCCGCGTGAGTTCCTCCGCCAGCTCCCGCATCGGCACGCCCGGTTCCAGCTTGGCGCGTCGCATGGCGAGCGTGGTCTTGACGCTCGCCACGTTGGGGGCGGCGGTGAGCTCGCGGATCACGAAATCCTGGAACGTGGGCAGATCCGGCGCGATGCACTTCAGGATGTAGTCCATCTCGCCCGCCATCATGTAGGCCTCGCGCACGAGCGGCCACCCGAGCAGGCGGTTCTCAAACTCCCTCAGGTCCGGCTCGGCCTGGGCGTGCAGACCGACCATCGCGAACGCCGTGAGTTCGAAGCCCAGCATCTTCTCGTCCACCATCGCGCGATAGCCGGTGATGAATCCGGCCTGCTCGAGTGCACGCACGCGCCTGAGGCATGGCGGCGGCGTAAGGCCGACGCGGCTTGCGAGCGCCACGTTGGTGATCCGGCCGTCGGCCTGCAGCTCCTTCAGGATGCGCCAGTCGATTGCGTCGAGGCGGGCCGGCATGGCAGGCTCGAGCTCCAAAGATTGGTGTGCTGCTCTTGAGCGGCGCACGGCCGTTGATAGGCTGCGTCTGTGGCGGGTGCAACCATGATGCGCTCGCGACGGCATCGACAATTGACGCCGCGCTGTACAAATGCCGCAATCACCGCATCGAGGGGTCGTGACTAAGCTCACCCGAGTCCGTACCGCGTGCCCAGCAGCCCGGAAGGGAAGCGTGCAGACAAGGCAGGATCGACCGCTGGCCGGTGCCAGGGCCTGGATCATCACCGACGGCAAGGCCGGCATGGATGTGCAGGCTACGGGGGTGGCCGATGCCCTTGGCGTCGACTACGCGATGAAGCGCGTCGCCCCAGGCGGCCTTTGGAAGCTGGTAGCGCCGTGGGGACCGGTGCCGCCGAGCGAGCGCTTCGGCGCACCGGGCACGGCCTTCTGTCCGCCCTGGCCGACGATCGCCATTGCCACCGGGCGCGCCAGCATCCCCTATATCCGGCGCCTGCGTGCGTTGGCCGGCCCCCGCACCTATACCGTCGTGCTGCAGGATCCCAAGACCGGCGCCAACACGGCGGACCTGATCTGGGTGCCTGAGCACGACCGCCGCCGCGGTCCCAATGTGATCACGACCCCGACGGCGCCCAACCCCTTTTCGACGGAGCGGCTTGCCACGCTGCGCGCCTCCATGCCGCCCGCGATAGCGGCGCTGCCCACCCCGCGCGTGGCGGTGATCCTTGGCGGCAAGAACGGCGTTTACCGGTTCACCGAGGCCGACGACGAGCGCTTTCGCAAGGCGCTGCAGTCGATCGCAGCGCTCGGTGCCGGATTCATGGTGACGCCCTCGCGGCGCACCCATCAGCGCCTGATCCGGGCCGTTGTCGCAGCCACCGAAGGTTGCCAGCGCGTGCTCTGGGACGGCACCGGCGAGAACCCCTACCCTTACTTCCTCGCGCATGCCGACGCCCTTTTGGTCACCGCCGATTCGGTCAACATGACGAGCGAGGCATGCGCCACCGGCCGACCCGTGTGGGTCTTCGAGCCATCGGGCGGCAGTCCCAAATTCCGCCGCTTTCATGAGGCGTTGCGACGCTACGGTGCGACCCGGCCGCTGCCCGCGAGCCTGGCCGCCCTCGAGACGTGGCAGTATCCCCCGCTCCACGCGGCCGAGACGATTGCCACGGAGATCGAGCGTCGCTGGCTGCGGCGGGGTGAGTTGCTGCCCGGCCTGTTGGCCAACGCGGGTACGGCTTGATGCGCGTGTGAAACGGCGAGGAGCGATAGAAAGCATGGCACATCTTCGACTGGACCGCCTACGAGAGGCCAGGCTCGAGACGAGCCCGTTCCTCTATACGATCGTGCCGGGCTTCCTTGCGGCCGAGACGGTGAAGGCCGTCAACGCCACTTATCCTGCCATCAAGGCCGGCGGCTCGTTTCCCGTCGAGAGCCTCGATGCCGGCACCGCGATCAAGGCGGTGATCGACGAGCTTGATGGGCCCGAGTTTCAGCGGGCCATCGAGGAAAAGTTCGGGGTCGACCTCGCCGGCCGGCCCAAGATGTACTCGCTGCGCGGTTACACGCGTGCCAAGGACGGCAAGATCCACACTGACAGCAAGGACAAGATCATCACCGTCTTGCTCTACCTCAACGAGATCTGGCCGCATGCCGGCGGGCGTCTGCGGCTCCTGAGGAACGGACACGACGTCGATGATTTTGTCGCCGAGGTTCCGCCTGACAACGGGACCCTGCTCGTGTTCAAGCGCTCTGACAACTCCTGGCATGGGCACCATCCGTTCGAAGGGCCGCGCCGCTCGTTGCAGATGAACTGGATGACCTCTGAGGGAACCAAGGGCTTCCACAAACTGAGGCACACCATTTCGGCCGGCTTGAAGAAGCTGACATCGGCGGGATGACGGCGATCGACACCGCAGACGGGCTTGCCGCGGCAGGCTCTCTGCCGCGTGCGCCAGCCAATGCCCGACCCAGCGCCGCACGGCGCCTGCGGCTCATCATCGAACTCCTCGTCATCTTCGTCGGCATGCCGCTGGTCATGGCCTATGCCATCCACGGTCTGAGACTGCCGCTGTTCCTGGTTCTGCCGCCCGTGCTAGGCGGACTGGTCATCCACCTGCTGTGGGATCCGGCCTTCAGCGTGACACGCGAGCTGTCGCGCGGCTTCCCACTCGGCGAGCTTGCCTCGATTTTAGCGATCTTCCTCATCGTCGGCGGCGCCATTGCAGTCTTCGTGGAGCAGCAGCTTCCTCACCTCTTTCTCGCCATGCCGCGCTATCGCACGCCGCTCTGGCTCACCATCATCACCTTCTATCCTCTGCTGTCTGTGCTCGCGCAGGAGATGGTCTATCGCACCTTCTACTTTCACCGCTACGGCCCGCTCTTCGGCAGCCGGCGCTGGCTGGCGATCCTCCTCAACGCCGCCCTGTTCGGCTTCGGCCACATCCTGTTCATGAATTGGGTCGCCGTCATTGGCACCTTCGCGATCGGGCTTCTGCTTGCCTACCGCTATGAGCGCACGCGCTCCTATTGGGCGGTCTGCCTGGAGCACACCCTCTATGGGTGGCTGGTTTTCACCGTCGGCCTCGGCACCTACTTCTTCACCGGCGTGTCGAACCCAATTTGGCGCCTGTTCTGGTGAGCCCGGTCCTCACTGAGCGGCCGCGAGCCACCTCTCCAGCGCTTCAACCATTCCCTCGATCGGCCGGTAGCCACTGGTCACCAGGGCGTATCCACTCGTGTCGCTTCCCGCTATCAGGGTCGGAAATCCGCGCACCCCTGCCTCCTGCGCCATTAGGAAATCGCGGAACGTCGCATTGCGCGCTTCGTTGGATTGCATCTCGGTCTCGAACCTGTCGCCGTTGACGCCTGCCTCCTCCGCGAGGCTCGACAGCACCCCGGACGATGTCACATCCCGGTTTTCGGCATAGAAGGCCTGCTGGATGCGCTCCATATAGCTCAGCGCGAGGTTGCAGTTGAGCAGACGCATGGTGACCACCGCGCGGCAGGCCGGCTCGGTGTCGTAAACGAACCCTTCGCGGTCGAAGAAGGAGAAGTCGAACGCCTGCCCGCTCGCTTCCGCCACGTGCTTCCAGTGCTGGCGGATGGCATCCCTGTCGCTGGCGCTCATCGGCCGACGGTTGCCGGCTCGCAGCCCGCCCATGACGAGGGTCAGGGGCAAGCGGTCCTCGAAGTGGCGTGCAAGCTCCGAAACCACCGGTGCAAAGCCGTAGCACCAGGAGCACATCGGATCGGCGAAGTAGATGAGCCTTTTATCAGCCACCGCGTAGCCCCGCACACACGGATCGATGCTCAGCGAGGCGGAACTTGAGCGCAAGGCCACTCGTTCCCACCTCTCCGGAACCGGAGCAACAAGGCACCACAACCCGCGAGAGCAAGCAAACTGTTTCCCATCCGCGACAACGTCAGCCGCACGCGACTGCCCGCGATCGTGTGGACGATCATCGCGCTCAATGTCGCGGCCTTCGCCTATCAGCTCACCCTCGGCCCCAATGCGACGCAGGCCTTTCTCTATGAGTACGGACTGGTGCCGCTTCGCTATTTCAGCCCCGCCTGGGGCGAGCGCGTCGGCCTTCCCGCCACCGACCTGACGCCGTTCCTCACCAACATGTTCCTGCACGGCGGCTTCCTGCACATCATCCTCAACATGTGGACACTCCACATTTTCGGCCCGGCGCTCGAGGATCGCCTGGGTCACCTTCGATTTTCGGCTCTCTACCTGCTTTCAGGGTTGGCGGCCTCGGTGACCCACGCGATCTTCAACGCCTCCTCTCCCGTGCCGGTGGTTGGCGCCTCTGGCGCCATTGCCGGTATCATCGCCGCCTATGCGGTACGCTTTCCCTATGCCTGGATCCGTGTTCTGGTACCGATCGTCGTCATTCCGCTGTTCTTCGACATTCCGGCGCTGCTCTTCGCCGGCATCTGGTTCTTCATGCAGGTGTTGCAGGGTACGAGCGAACTGATGGTCCCCGCGCTGGGCAGCGGCATCGCCTGGTGGGCCCACATCGGCGGCTTCCTTGCCGGTCTCATCCTGCTGCGGCAGCTCGAGCCGGCAGTGCGGCCGGGCCCGCCCGGCGGCCCCTGGGAGCGCACCGAGTCACCTCGCCATTCCAGTCCCTGGCGCTGGTAGCGGCCGTTCCTTGCGCGGTGAGCGTGCGGGGCTTGAGGCGCAGCCGGGCTATGCGCTAAGAGGCCCCATCTCCTACCAGAGAGGCTGATGCAGGAGTCGCCCCATGGCGAACCCCCAGTTCGTCTACCACATGCATAAGCTGTCCAAGACCTACCCGGGGGGCAAGCAGGTCTTGAAGGCTATCTCGTTGTCGTTCTTCCCCGGCGCCAAGATTGGTGTGGTGGGCCTCAACGGGGCGGGTAAATCGACCCTTCTCAAGATCATGGCCGGCGAGATCGAGGATTACGCGGGCGAAGCGTGGGCGGCCGAAGGCGTGCGAGTCGGTTATCTGCCGCAAGAGCCCGAACTCGACCCGGGAAAGGACGTGCTCGGCAATGCCATGGAGGGCGTCGCCGACAAGAAGGCCCTGCTCGACCGCTACAACGAGCTCGCCGCCAACTACTCCGACGACACCGCCGAGGAGATGGCCAGGCTCCAGGACGAGATCGACAGCCAGAACCTGTGGGATCTCGAGGCCCAGGTCGAGCAGGCGCTCGATGCGCTGCGCTGCCCGCCGGGAGATGCCGACGTCACCAAGCTCTCCGGCGGCGAGAAGCGGCGCGTGGCGCTCTGCCGGCTGCTGCTCTCGAAGCCCGACCTCCTGCTGCTCGATGAGCCGACCAACCATCTTGACGCGGAGACGGTAGCTTGGCTCGAGAAGTACCTGAAGGAGTATCCTGGCTGCATCATGCTGGTCACCCACGACCGCTACTTCCTCGACAACATCACCGAGTGGACCTTGGAGCTCGATCGCGGGGCGGGCGTGCCCTACAAGGGCAACTACTCGAGCTGGCTCGAGCAGAAGGCTCGGCGGCTGGAGATAGAGAAGGGCCAGGAGGAGGCGCGCCAGCGCACTTTGAAGCGCGAGCTCGAGTGGATCCGGTCAAGCCCGCGGGCCCGGCAGGCGAAATCGAAGGCCCGCATCGCTGCCTATGAGAAGCTGGCCGAGGAAGCCGGCCGGCAGGAGGTCGGCCGCGCCCTAATCCAGATCCCGCCGGGCCCGCGGCTCGGCGGCATGGTCATGGAGGTGGAGGGTCTCACCAAAGGCTACGGCGACCGCCTGCTCATAGACAACCTCTCCTTCAAGCTGCCGCCCGGCGGCATCGTCGGCGTCATCGGCCCCAACGGCGCCGGCAAGACCACGCTGTTTCGCATGATTACCGGCCAGGAGAAGCCCGATGCCGGCACTATCCGCCTCGGCGAGACGGTCAAACTCGGCTACGTGGATCAGAGCCGCCATCACCTCGACCCGAAGAAGACGGTGTGGGAGGAGGTGTCGGGCGGCCTCGACGTCATGAAGCTCGGCGACAAGATGGAGGTGAACTCCCGCGCCTATGTGAGCTGGTTCAATTTCAAGGGGCCCGATCAGCAGAAGAAGGTAGGGCTTTTGTCAGGCGGCGAGAGGAACCGCGTGCACTTGGCTAAGATGCTCAAAGAGGGCGGCAACCTGCTCCTGCTCGACGAACCCACCAATGACCTCGACACCGAGACGCTGTCCGCACTCGAGGCGGCGCTCGAGGACTTCCCCGGTTGCGCCGTCATCATCAGTCACGACCGCTTCTTCCTCGACCGCATGGCCACTCACATCCTGGCCTTCGAGGGCAACAGCCACGTCGAATGGTTCGAGGGCAACTTCGCCGACTACGAGGCCGACAAGAAGCGCCGGCTCGGCGACGCCGCGGTGGAGCCGCACCGCATCAAGTTCAAGCGCTTCGAGCGCAAGTGACGCTGGCGGACAACCCGTCCGCTTCACCGGTTGAGCGCAACCACCAGAGCCTGCACGTTGCCGCCGTTGTCGTTGACGTAGCGTTCGAACAGGTCCTTGAGGAACGGCGTCATCCAGAACGACAGCACCTGCGCATCGAACACACGGTAGGAGGCGCCGTGCGGGATCAGCCGCCACTGTACGTCGTAGGAGCTGCCGTCTTTGAGGTGCACGCGGCTGTCCACGAACACGCCCTTGCTGGTGTGGGTTGGGGGCGAGAAGAACTCCGCATGCGAGACCGGGTACTTGGGCGCTTCGCCGGCGGCGTAGCGGGCAATGAAGCGGACCATGCCCGAATAGTAGATTTCCCGATCGGTCGGTTGCAGCCGCGGCTTGTAGGTGCCGAGCGCATAGTCGCCGATGGCCCGGAAATGACCGTAGCGGTTGATCGCATCGGCGAACGCCTGCGCCGAGCCGGAGTTGGCGGCCGCGATCAAGTCTTTTGCCACGCGCTTCATGAATTCGACCGCCGGTTCCTGGGCGGCTGCCGTCGACGGCTTCATCGCCATCGCAAGCACGAGGCCGGTCGCAACGATCAGGGTGGCTGCCGATCGAAGCAAAGTCGAACCGAGATCACGACCGATCATGTCCGTGCCCCTCATCATGCAATGGCCCTCACTCCGGCACGCCGCGCCGACCGCACCCGCTGCGCACCGAGCCTGCGTTCTTTGAATCACAGCTCGGCTGAGACGTCAAAGCAGACTGCGATTTCAGCTTAGTGAAAGCGGCAGCAGCAAGGCCGCTGCGTGGCCCGTTCTCTGTTTGGCCGGCCCGCACTGTCCCGAAGCGTCGGCACGATGCGCACGCAACTCCGTTTACGCTATCGCCCTCACCCCGTGTCCGACGTTACACATGAGACAGCCGCGGCGTGCTAGGCTGTGGCCGCGTACCCCGGCCGCGCTGGCCGCTTACGTGCAGGGGGTTGCTGTGGGCCGCGTGCTGTGGTGCTGGCTGGCTTTGTTTACGGCGCTGCCCTCGGCCGCCGCCGAACCGACAGGGGTCATGGTCGAAGAGCGGGCGCGCACGTTCCTCGTGCGGCGGCCTGCCTCGCATGGCCCGCATCCAACCATCATCATGCTTCATCGGGGCGACGGGACGGCCGAGGAGGAGCTGCAACTCTCGGGCCTTGCTGAGGCGGGCGTCGGGCGGGGCTATGCGACAGTGTTTCCCCAGGCCCTCGCCGGTTATTGGAACTTCTTTCCCTCCGGTCGGGAGAACGGCTTTTTCACGCACTATTTCCGCGCGAGCGGCGGGGTACCCGACGACCTTTCGTTCCTGAGGGGGCTTGCCGACCGTCTCGTACGGGATGGGATCACCGATCCGCGTCGGATCTATCTCGCCGGCCGCTCGCTGGGCGGCGCCATGGTGCTGCGCTTGGCCTGCGCGGACGCCGAACGCTTCGCCGCCATCGGATTGCTCACCACCGCGATGCCGGACGTTGTGGGTGCCGAGTGCCGGCCGTCGCGCCCCATCCCGGTCATTGTCGTCAACGCGACCAAGGATCGCGTGCTGCCCTACCGGGGTGAGCGGCACGGCGGACTTGAGGTCCTGTGGTCGACCGAACGTCTGGTCGCCTTCTTCCGCCGGCTGAACCGCTGTGGCGACGGCGAGCAGCGCACGATCCCTCCCGATCGCCAGACCCCGGAGGTCGTGGTCGACCGCTGGGGTGAGTGCCCGGGCGGACCCGTCGTCCTGCATTCGATCGTGGGCGCCGACCACCAGCTCCCCGGTGAACTGAACACCGCCCGGACCCTGCTCGACTTCTTCGCCGGCCAGGCGAGGTAGGCCGGATCGGCGCTGCATCATTGGGCGATGCGGCCGAACCGGGCAAAGGCCGGCTCGCCGGTCGGATCGTTGCGGCCTGGCGCCGGCATGACGGGAGTGTGGCGCGTCGGAGGAGGAGCGGCACCTGGCCTGGATGCCAGGCTACGCCGGCGTGACGGAAGGGGGAGGATCGCCGGGGCCGGCATGACTGGGGAGCCGGGGCCGGCATGACGGGTTGAGAAGCGGGTGTGCGGCCCCGGCCTTCGCCGGTGCTGGCGGCGCCGGCGTGACGGGGGTTTGCTTGGCGCACACGCTTGCGCCTGCCTCGCCGTCATCCCGCCACGGGTCGGAAGCCACGCCAGCCCGGGCGCGCTCGTTCGATGCCGCGCGCAGGCCCACCCCTAGCCCGCATCCGTTGCATGCCGTATAAGCCGATCCGCAGCCTGCACGCATCGTGGCGTACTGTTGGCGCCGGCGGCCCACGGTGCCTGCGCCTTGGGCTGCCGCTTCCGGGCCCTCAAGCTTGCGATCTGCAAGGAGTACACCGCATGCCGGCACCCTGGTCGCCAGACAGCTGGAGAGGCAAGCCCATTCTCCAGGTGCCAGAGTACCCCGATCCGAAAGCGCTCGCCGAGGTCGAGGCGCGGCTTGCGACCTTCCCGCCGCTGGTCTTTGCTGGCGAGGCGCGCGATCTCAAACGCGGCTTGGCTCAGGTGGCGGCGGGAGATGCATTCCTGCTGCAGGGCGGCGACTGCGCGGAAAGCTTTGCCGAGCATCGCGCCGACAACATTCGCGACTTCTTCCGCGTGTTCCTGCAGATGGCCGTGGTCCTGACCTATGCCGGCTCCTCGCCGGTGGTGAAGGTCGGCCGCATCGCCGGCCAGTTCGCCAAGCCCCGCACGTCCGATACCGAGAAGCGGGGTGGAGTGGTGCTGCCAAGCTACCGCGGCGACATCATCAACGCGGCGGAGTTCACCGCCGAGGCGCGCCGTCCCGATCCGCAGCGCCAGCTCCAGGCCTACCGGCAGTCGGCCGCCACCCTCAATTTGATCCGTGCCTTTGCCATGGGCGGCTATGCGGACCTTGAGCGCGTGCACCAGTGGAACATGGGCTTCGTCGCCGACTCGCCCCAGGGCCACCGCTACCAGGAGCTCGCCGACCGCATCACCGAGTCCCTTGGCTTCATGCGTGCCTGCGGCATCACCTCCGACAACACGCCTCAACTGCGCACCACCAACTTCTATACCAGCCACGAGGCGCTGCTGCTTGGCTACGAACAGGCGATGACGCGCACCGACTCCACCACCGGCGAGTGGTATGCCACCTCTGGCCATATGCTGTGGATCGGCGACCGCACCCGCCAGCCCGACCATGCCCACGTCGAGTTCTGCCGCGGCATCCGCAATCCCATAGGGATCAAGTGCGGGCCCACGCTCGAGGCCGACACCCTCTTGCGGCTGCTCGACATCCTAAATCCCAGGGACGAGGCCGGCCGCATCACGCTCATCTGCCGGTTCGGAGCGGACAAGGTCGCACACGGTCTGCCCAAGCTCATCCGCGCCGTGCGCAAGGCAGGCCGCACCGTGGTGTGGTCGTGCGACCCCATGCACGGCAACACCATCACCTCAGCGACCGGCTACAAGACACGACCTTTCGACCGCATCCTGTCCGAGGTCGAGACCTTCTTCGCCGTGCATCGCGCCGAGGGCACGCACGCGGGCGGCATCCACGTCGAGATGACCGGGCAGAACGTGACCGAGTGCACGGGCGGTGCCACCGCGATCTCGGATGCCGATCTTTCCGACCGCTATCACACCCACTGCGACCCGCGCCTCAATGCCGACCAGTCGCTCGAGCTCGCGTTCCTCATCGCCGAGCGGCTGAAACAGGAGCGCGCGAGTCGCGCCCAGCCTGCCCCCGCCGCTGCGATGGGTTGATATTGGGCGCCTTCTTCTCGCCATCCGCGTTCCCCGGCCAGGGCCGCGTCAGCCGCCGCGCGCCGGAACTTCACCTCAACACGGTGCGCAACCCTCACCGGCCGCGCAAGTCGCAGCCACCGGCAACGCAGATGGGCAGGGGCGTCAACGAAGCTCGCGTTGCGCTTCCTGCCTGAGACGCCCTACATTTGCGCGATGTCGAACGCGATTGAGCAACGCATGAAAATTGCGCTGGCCCAGGTCGACCCTGTGGTCGGCGACATCGTGGGCAACCTTGCCAAGGCCCGGGCCCTCCACGCCGAGGCTCGCACCCAGGGCGCCGATCTCATCGCATTCCCGGAGCTCTTCGTCACCGGCTATCCGCCGGAAGACCTGGTCTTGAAGCCGGCCTTCGCCCGCGCCGCCCGCGAGGCCACCGAAGCGCTGGCCGCCGAGCTCGACAACGGCCCCGCGATCCTCATGGGCACGGTCTGGCCCGACCAGGGTCACACCTATAACGCTGTGGCGTTGCTGGAGGGGGGCCGCGTAACGGCCGTGCGCCACAAGGTCGACCTGCCCAACTATGGCGTGTTCGACGAGAAGCGCGTGTTCACCGCCGGCGCTCTGCCGAGCCCGATCAACTTCAACGGGGCGCGTCTTGGCGCCCCAATCTGCGAGGACATCTGGCGGGAGGAGGTCGCCGAGTGCCTCGCCGAGTGCGGGGCCGAGCTGCTCCTCGTCATCAACGGCTCGCCCTTCGACTGGACCAAGCCCGACGTGCGCATGAACATTGCGGTGGCGCGCGTGGCCGAGACCGGACTGGCGCTCGCTTACTTGAACCAGGTCGGCGGACAGGATGAACTCGTGTTCGACGGCGCCTCCTTCGTGCTGAACCCAGGCGGTGCCCTCGCCGTGCAGATGCCCGCCTGGCAGGAGGCGTTGCTCGTCACCGACTGGGTGAAGGGAGCCGACGGGTGGCGCTGCAGCCCGGGCCCGAGGGCACTCATCGAGGAGGGCGAGGCGGCGGCTTATCACGGCTGCATGCTGGGCTTGCGCGACTATGTGGGCAAGAATGGCTTCCCGGGCGTGGTGCTGGGGCTCTCGGGCGGCATCGATTCGGCGCTCGTCGCCGCCATCGCCACCGATGCCTTGGGCCCTGAGCGCGTGCACTGCGTGATGATGCCCTATCGCTTCACCTCGCAGGCAAGTCTTGAGGATGCAGCTCAATGCGCCAAAGCGCTCGGCGTGCGCTACGACACGGTGCCGATCCACGAACCGGTCGAGGGCTTCATGCGCGCGCTCGCCCCCATGTTCGAGGGAGCCGCGCCCGACATCACCGAGGAGAATATCCAGGCCCGCGTGCGCGGCACCACGCTGATGGCCATCTCCAACAAGTTCGGCGGCATGGTGGTGACCACCGGCAACAAGAGCGAGATGTCGGTCGGTTACGCCACCCTTTATGGCGACATGAATGGTGGCTTCAACCCGATCAAGGACCTTTATAAGACCGAGGTCTACCGCTTGGCCCGCTGGCGCAACGCCAATCGGCCCAAGGGCGGCCTGGGTCCCGCTGGCCGCTTGATTCCGGAGAACATCCTGAGCAAGGCGCCGACCGCGGAGCTGAAGGAGAATCAGACCGATCAGGATACCTTGCCGCCTTACGCTGTGCTCGACGACATCCTCAAGTGCCTCATTGAGCACGAGATGCCGCTCGCCGACATCGTCGCACGCGGACATGCGCCCGATACCGTGAAGCGCGTGGAGCGCATGCTCTACCTCGCCGAGTACAAGCGCCGTCAGGCGGCACCGGGCGTCAAGATTTCCTCCCGCAACTTCGGTCGCGACCGCCGCTACCCGATCGTCAACAAGTTCCGTGAGGAGACTGCTCAGCGCCCGCCCGCACCGAGGGCCGCTGCGCCGCGCGTCGTCGCGCCGCGTGCCGATGGCGGCGAGATGAGCTGAGGTTCAACCACTCGAGCGCCAGCCCGAGCTTGGACAACGGACCAGAGGTTTGACCGGAACCCCTTCCGGCGCACGCCACGCAAACCCGAAAAAGACAATACGGAGCATCTCCCGCCCATCAGGGAGCGTGTACGGACGATTGCGTTACAACTTTGGCTTGCAGGGTCAATTTGACGCGAGCTCAACACCACTTTTTGCCCGATTGTTCGTCCCGATCTCGCGCCGTCTCAATCAGCAGGGGAAAGCACGTGATGAGACTTGGTATTTTTGTACTGGTGGGAACTCTTGCCGCGCTGCTCGGATCGCCTACCGCGAGGGCCGAACGCTCCGAAATTGCCTGGATGTTCGAGCAGTTCGAGCCGAGTTCCAAAGCCACCGTCAAGGGCAAGCATGCCACTCGCAGCGAACGACGACAGACGCGCTTGCGCGTCGCCTCCCTCGAGTCCAGTTCCGATGCGCTCGAGGATGCGCAGCCGCAGCGCCGGCGGAGCGCTCGCGCCGAGGTTAGGCAGCGCGTCCGTGTCGCCTCCCTTGAGCGCGAGGTGTCGGTGGCCGACGTGGGCGCCCGCTACAGCGGCGTCGGTCCGCGCCCGCGCAAGTGGTGCGGCTGGTGGATGAGGACGCAGCGCGGCGGCGGGCCCGAGTTCAACGTCGCTTGGAACTGGCGCAACTACGGCTCGCCGATCCCAGGACCGCAGATCGGCGCCGTGGTCGTCTGGCGTCATCACGTGGGCGAGATCGTCGGGCAGACCGCCGACGGGCGCTGGATCGTGCGCTCGGGTAACGACGGGGGCCGCGTGCGCGAGCGGGTCCGCTCAGTTGCGGGCGCCATCTTCCGCATCTGAACCCATCCCGGCCGCCCGCGCCGGCGGCCGGGCCCTTTCACCGGGTTGTCGCTCGTCGGCTATTGCATGAGGACTTCGACCTGGGTCGCCTCGCCCGGGCGCACCGAAAAGCTGCGCCGGAACACTCTGCCCCCCGACTTGGCGCTCGCCACGTATGAGCCCGGGGCGAGCGTATGCGTTGGCAGCGCGCCGGCACTTTCCTTGACGACCTCGCCCTCTTTGGTGGCGATACTCCATTGTGTGCCGGCGAGCGCCTCGCCCCCTGGCCGGCTGACGAGCTTGAACGTCACTCTGGCGGCGGCGTGCACGACCTTGGCTTCCGTGAGCTTGCCCGGCTCCACCGTGAAGTCTGCCCGCACCGTCGCGTTGGCGTCACCGTAAATCGAGACGAGGTGATAGAGCCCCGAGTTGAGGCGCAGGATCACGCCCGGCTTGCCGCCGCCCATGATCCGCGTGCGCTGACCGAACTGGTCGCGTTCGTCCGAATATACCTCATAGGTGACGCTGCCCGGCGGCGCAGGATCGCCGTTGGCGAGCAGCGCGGTGACGCGCAGGCCGCCGACGCTCAGCAGGAACTGCTCGACGGCGTGGCCCGTGGCCGGAATGGTGATCTTGCGCGAGGTATGCGCGCGACCGAAGGAAACGTTCACCAGATAATCGCCTGGCGGATTGCGGAGTATCGGCGTCGCATCGCGGTGCTGGGAGAGGAGCCTGATCCTGCCGTCGGCCCCAGGCTTGCCTTCGAACACGCGCCAGAGCAGACCCTGCTCGATGCGCCGACCTTCCTCGTTCATGACTGCAACGAGCGTCACCTGACCAGCGCCCTGCTTGTCTGGCGCCTTGGGGTCCCCCGGCGTGGGCGGGATGCTTGTCGCATTGGCCGACCCCAGCAGGTCGATATCGATGCGGTCGGGAATGGCGCCCCGGATCTCGATGCCGTAGTTCTGCCCCGGGCTCTGCTGCGCGACGGTGTCCGGCGCGGCGAGCGCCGCTGCCAGCGTTGCAGCGACCAACCGGCCGATGCCGGCACGGGGCGCCAAAGACCGGTACAATCTTCTCATGCCGCCATCCTTGTTCGGGTTCGATGCGTCGGTCAGCCGCCGACGATGTCGACCCGCCGTGTTTCTCCTGCTCTGATCTCGAAGCGCTGCTCGAGCACCCGCTCCCTGAGCTCGACTCTGACCGTGTAGCGGCCGGCGGCCAGCACCAGCTCCGGCTCGAACTGGCTGGTCCGCCACACCAGGCGGCCCGCCGCGTCGCTGATTTGCCAGAAGGCCTCGGCGCCCAAGCCGCCCGAGCCGTCGCTGAGCCGCAGGCGCACGAATCCGGCAGGCTGTTCCAGCACGATTCGCTGCTCCATGCCCGCCCTGAGATCAATCTCTCGCACCGCCACCGCGTTCTGGCTGCCGAGCCGGCTCTCGAGCCGATACTGGCCAGGGGTCAGCTCGAGAATGGGTTCGGCGGCGCGCGTGCGCACCACCTCGCGCAAGCCGCCGTCGAGCCGCAGCACGCGATAGCTCACCTGCTCGCTGGTCGTCGCCGTCGCGCCCGAAATCCGCGTGGCGAGCTGCACCCGTGCCACGCCGATGGCGAGCGTTTTCTTCACCTCATCACCGTGGCGCAGCACGATCCGCTCTCTCACCTCGGCCATGCCGCGGCGGGCGGTGACGTAATAGGTCCCGGGCGGCAAGGTGAATTGTGCCCGCGGCGCTGCCGAGCGTGCCACCTCGCGGCGGCCGTCCGGGCTCTCCGGATCGTCCTCGTGAACGATATAGAGCGCCTGCTCTCGCCCGCCCTGCGAGCGCAGGGGTGCTGCCTCGACCTCGAGGCGACCGGCGCCGAGCGGCACCTCGAGCGCCGCGCGCTCGCCGGCTCTGACGCTCGCCGGGCGTTCCGTCCGCACCAAGCCCTCCTCGGCCACCACCCGGTAGTTTCCGGCCGGCAAAACGAGCTCGGTTGCGCTCGGGCGCGAAACCCACAACGCCGGCGATGGAGCCCGCCCCGACCCCACCGCGGAGACGGACAGCATGGCCTCGGGCGCCGCCCTTCCGCCCTTCTGCAGCGACGCCGTGAGTGCCAGAAGACCCGCATCGAGCGGGATCGTAAGTCGGGAGCGCCCTTGCGGTGTCACCTCGACCTGCCGTGTTGCGCGGGCCAGCCCCACCTGCGCCTCGACCGTGTAGCGCCCGGGTGCGAGATCGAGATCGAGGGCCGCCGCATGGGCCTCGATCGGTTCGGCCTTTGCATCCGCGCCGGTGATCCGCCAGCGGATGGGCTGATCGAGGGGAGGGCCCTTCTCGGTCAAAGTCGCTGCAAGCGCCAGTCCTGGGGTGGTTGCGGCCGGCTGCGGTGCGCGCGCGGCCGGCATCGGCGTCGGCACCTTCGGCTGGGCCGGCAGCCGGTCGGCACCGGCGAACGCGAACACCTGTTCGACGGCGCTCGCGACGCCGGGGGCGTCGTTGGCGGCATAGAACCTGCCGCCCGTGCGCGCTGGCAGGCAGGTAAGCTGCTGAGCATCCTCCGGCTTGAGCGCCAGTCCGACCACGTGTATGGGCAGGTTCGGATAGGCCGCTGCGATCTCGCCCGCCACCGCGCAAGGATCCTCCCGGCAGCTCGCCAGGTCGTCAAGGACCAGCACGATGCTCGCTGCCGGCGCGCCCTCGGTTGCCTTCGCCGCTTGCCTCAGGCCCAGCATGGCGGGGCTGTAGCCCCGCGGTGGCAGCCGCTCGAGGATGTCGAGTGTTCCGACCGGATTGACCGGACCGGGCGGCATGACGAGCTCCGAGTCCGTGCAGTCGGCGGAGCGGCGGTGACCGAAGGTGACGAGACCGAACCGGGTGGCAGGCGGAAGCTTCGGTAGGGCCTGGCGAAGTGCCTCGCGCACGAGCAGGTGCTTGGGCGTCGGATCGGCGCCGATCCGCCCGTTCATGGAGTTGGAGCCGTCGAGCACGAGCATGATGGTGGCGCCCCGAGCGTCACTCGTCTGGGCGGCCGCTGACGCCGCCACGCCGACCAATCCGAGCGCGGCGCCCAAGACCAGCAGGTGATTAAGGAACGGCTGCATACCTGTGCGATCCGCATGCTGCCGAGGCTGGCATGGCAACCTCATTGTACAGCATTGGGATTTGCGTTAGCGAGGGCACTCATTGCATGGAAAAGGGGCAAACATCATGACGCAATCGGCGCTCGAGCTGCTGCTGACCCGGCGTTCCGTCAAGGCGGCGATGCTCGGCGAGCCGGGGCCGACCCCGGGCCAGCTCGAGCAGATACTGACCGCGGCCGTGCGTGTGCCCGACCACAAGGCGGTGGTGCCCTGGCGCTTCATCGTGTTTGAGGGCGAGGCCCGCGCCGAGTTCGGCGAGCTGCTGGCCGCGGCGTGCCTCCATGAAGAGCGCGAGCCGCCCTCGCCGATGCGGCTGGCGACCGAGCGCGCGCGCCTGATGCGGGCGCCGACGGTGGTTGCTGCGATCTCGCGTGTGGTGCCCACCCCGGGCGCACCCGAGTGGGAGCAGATCCTCTCCTGCGGCGCCGTTTGCTTCAACCTGTGCCTGGCCGCCAACGCGCTGGGCTATGGCACCTGCTGGATCACCGAGTGGTATTCCTACAGCCCGGCCGTCCGCCAGGCGCTGAGGCTGGCCGATAACGAGCGTCTGGCCGGATTTATCTACATCGGTACTGCCAGAGAGCGTCAGCCGGAACGGCCGCGGCCTGCACTGTCGGCCGTCGTCACCCGATGGCGGAAGGCGGCGGAATAGCAGGCAACCGCCGGCTCGCAGTAAGAGTGGCCGTTTCCGCTCAACCAAGCCAGGCAAGTGCGATGGCGCCGCCGACAAACACGACATGGGCGGCAAAGAACATCAGCAGCGGCGGCAGAACACGGGCCATGGCAGCGGACCTCAAACCACAACCGCGAGCGCCGCGCCGAGCCCCACGCTCAAGCTTACGATGCTGCCGACCACCAGAGCGAGCCACAGCATCTCGCGCATCTCCTCACGCACCACCGTCCACATGCGATGCTCCTGTCGCTGCCGCGCAGCCGCGGCCGTCACGGAAAGCCATTACTGCTTGCTAAAACAACGTGCGCCGCCCAACTGTTCCTTGGGGAACACCTGCTTGGACAAAAGGGCCGCCGATCGGCCGCGCCGCCACCGCCAGTATGAAGCGGGGTTTGCCGCCTTTCCCTCCCGATTGACGGGTTCGGGTTCGCTTGCTTTAGAGGATCGCCCTTTTTCACCGGGAGGAGGGAACCTGAGTGTTTTACGATGCGATTCGCAACGACCATGGCCTGAAGCACGACCCCTTCAAGGCGCTGGTGGTGCCGCGCCCCGTCGGCTGGGTATCGACGGTCGGCGCCAACGGCATCGCCAACCTGGCGCCCTACAGCTTCTTCAACGCCGTGAGCGAGCGGCCCCACTTCGTGATGTTCGCATCCGGTGGCCCCAAGGACAGCCTGCGCAACGTGGAGGAGACGGGCGAGTTCGTGTGCTCGCTCGCGACCTACGCGTTGAGACATCAGGTCAATCTCACGTCCGCCGTGGTCCCCTACGGCGTCGACGAGTTCGCCCTTGCCGGTCTGACGCCGGCTCCATCCCGCATGGTTCGGCCGCCTCGCGTGAAGGAGAGCCCGGTAGCCTTCGAGTGCCGCCATTGGAAGACGCTGGCGCTGCCGGGCAGCAGCGAGCGCGCCTCCTATTGTGTGGTGTTCGGCCAGGTGGTCGGCATCCACATCGACGATGCCTTTATTAAGGACGGCATGGTGGACACCGGCGCGCTGCAGCCCATCGCCCGGCTCGGCTACCGCGAGTATGGCGTCATCACCGCCGATGCCGTGTTCGCCATCGAGCGCCCACGCGTCGATGCGTCGGGCAACGTGGTCGCCGCCAGCGCCGCCGAATAGCCGGGCAACGCTCCGGCTTGAGCCTGCCGCTCGAGCTATTTGGCCGGCGCTTCCTTCTGAGGCGACCGCTTCACCAGGATCGCGAAGTGCGCCTCCGCGTCCGGGTGCCCGAGGCGCTTGGCCTCCATGTACCAGTACATGGCACGCGGGGCGTCGCCGGCAACGCCTGCCGGCTGGTCGAAGGTCTGTGCCAGCTCGAAGGCCGCCTGTGCGTTGCCGCGCTGGGCCGCGCTTTGCAGCAGCACGCGGGCCGATCTGACGTCGCCGGCCTTCAGGAACGTGCGCGCACTTTCGAGCAGCAGCAGCGCCGCCATGGCGTCACGTTCCGGATCCCGGCTGGTCCGTCCTTCGGGCAGCGCAATGAGGGAGGTGATTTCGCTTGCAACGAGGGTGCCGTCCGGTCTGCGCAGGCCGATCTCGAGCTCGAACGGGCCCTGCACGGAGGAGGGAACGGTAAGATTCAACGCCGTCTCGCGCCCCGCATCCACCGACCAGGTGTCGGCACCGAGCTTGCGCGCGCCGGAGATTACCGAGCCGTCCGGCAGCCCCCTGATGGTCAGCACGAGGGTGCCGCGGAACTCGCCGGGAGGAAGCAGGCGGAAGCCGAGGTTCGAGGCCTGACCCGCGACGATCTGAATGGGACGGGGCAGATCGAGCACGAGCCGCGAGGCTGCCGCGCGCTCGCCGGGGGCCACGTCGCCCGACCACGGACCGGCCGCAGTCCCGATCGCTACCGCGGCGGTGAGCTGGTGCAACAGGTCGGGACGGGCGACGAGCAGCGTCAGCGCCACCGCTGTGGCGACCAGCAAGACGCTCTGCACGAACACCAGCGCCATGAACACTGTCGGCCCGATCAGGAATCCTCCGCCCGCAGGCGGGCCCGTTGTGAGTTCGGTGCTGTTGCGCAAAGCCGGCGCGTTCGCCCCCCCGATGCGCCCGTCGGCGGCCGCGGGACCGGTGCCGAGCCGCGCCGCTCCGTCACTGAGGCGGGGTTCATCGACCATAGCGACAGCACCTTCACCTTGTGCTCATCTGCCCGCAAAGCCTGCAAAATCGAATATCAACGCTCTCGCAATGCGCCGCGGCTCTCGCCCAAATCACTCAAATTGGCGAAAGGCCCTGATTGCCGAGCTCCCCCCTCTAACCAGGTTTATTTCTCTGCATGGAGATAAAGCCGACGAATGTGAAATTTGTGAGGGACATGAGGGCAACGCCGAAAGCGATCATCCATGCCAGCGTACTTTGCGGGAAAAGCGGGGCGGCGAAGTTCGGCGCCGCCTCGAGGGGCAGAAAGTGGGTGGCCGCCATCGCCGTGTAATGCATCGACGCGATGGCGAGGCCTTGGACCACACCGCCGGCGACCGTCATCATGACGCCGCGCTGGACGAAGGCGAACCACAGCGCTGCCATCGAGGCAACGACGGCGATGGCGATGGAGGCCGCGACCAGGCCCGCATCGTAGGCGAGGCCGCAACCGCGGATGGCACTCATGCCCATGTAGTGCATGCCGGCGATGCCGAGCCCCATCAGCGTGCCGCCGACCGGGACGCTCCAAGGCCCGAGCCGCCGCGTTGCGGCAAGATAGAGGCCGAAGCCCGTCGCCACGATGGCGACCGCCACCGAGCCGAGCGTTTCCGCCAGATTGTAGGTGACCGGCACCGGAACATCGACCGCCATCATGGCGATGAAGTGCATCGACCAGATGGTGAGACCCATCATCAGGCCGCCGTTGGCGAGCGCGAGTTTGGCGCGCCAGCCGGCCGCGCCTGCAGCCCTCCCCGACGTCAGCGCCAACGCTGTCAGGGAGCCGAGGATCGCAACGAGGATCGACAGCAACACCAGACCGGGCTGATAGGTAACTGTCATGTCCGGCCTCCGACGCAAACAGAACCGCTGACACCCGGATGGGTCCGGGCGCTCTGCCGCAACTGGAGTTAGAGAATCCTGGATAGTCCGCCGTTATCCAGGATCGGTCCAAACCGTGTCAGTTTTGTGAGACGAAATAGAGCGGTCAATATGCGGCAATGTCAAGGCCGCGCTGGCGCGTGCCGTATGACAAGAATTTTACCGCGCGCGAAGCGGCGTGCGGACCGCCAATTCCGCTGGTAATACTCGGCACGCGAATACGTCTCGCGTTCGCGCATTTGGCCGCGCCGGCTCACAAGGAGGTGGAGCGGACGATTAGCGATGCGGGCGCAGCAGTATGCGCTCGATGACGTGATCGAGCGAGATGGCACCCGCGCCGCGTGTCAGCAGGAAGACGAGCACCGAGGCCCACAACAGGTGCTCGGTCCAGGCCTGTGGGTAGACGAAAATCTGGATCACGGCGAGCATGCCGATGAGCGGCAGCGTGGCAAGCCGCGTCGCCAGCCCGAGGAAGAGCAGGATCGGGAAGGTCAGCTCGTTGAAGGTGGCAATCCGTGCCGCGAGCGTCGGATCGATGAACGGCACCTTGTACTCGTCCTCGAACAGCTTCACCGCGAACTCCCACGAGTTGATCTTGAGCAGGCCGGAGTTGAAGAAGACCATGCCGATCGCGATCCGCATGGCGAGCTGGATGAGCGACAGCGGGAACCGCTCGAGCAGGGCGCGTGCGGCGAGCAGGGCCCGCAGCGCGGCGGCATAAGAGCCGGGTCGAACGGCGTCGGCCATTGGTGAAACCCCTCAGTTGACGGCGACCACCAGTCGTGCGGCGCAGAGCTGCGCCAACGCGCCCCCCGGGTCGAAGGAAGGATCGGCTTCGAGCGCAGCTTCAGCGGCAGCTCCGATCCGACCACCGGCCGCGATTGCGCTGTGGAAGGCGAACGTTGCCGGATCGAGGCGGTCGATCCTGAATGCGCCACGCGCCCCTCTGACCTCGAGGCAGACCGTGCACTCGTGCATCACGTAGCTGTCCGGCGCATCCTCCGACAAATAGAGCCGCATCAGCTCATCGATCGGCCAGCGAGAACCGAGATGGGCGAGGCCCGGCTGCAGGCGCAGGGAAACATCATAGAGCGCCTCGCTCGGAAACGGCCGCAGCGCCGACATCGCGAGCGGTGGAAGATCGATGGCGACCGATACCCGTCCCAGGTGCCATTCGAGCGCGGCGAAACCGCGAAGGTAGGGCATGGCGGCGGATGCGGTCTGCTCCGCCAGAAAGCTTGGGAACTCGGCCCCGTATTCGGCCATGCAGGGCGTGGTGGGTGGGCAACGGTGTGCGAATCGGCGTGCCGTCTCCGCCAAGAACCGCTCCCCGAGCAGCCAGGCGCATGCCGGAAACTTGGCCGCAAGTGCCGCCATGAGGCTCGCCTCGTAGTGCCTGAGGTGGATCGAAAGCCGACTGGCCGATCGCTCTCCGCCGGCCAGCAGCGGCACCATTGCGGAGCTCTCGCCGCTCAGCATGGCGCTTGCAAGCCGCGCTTGCGTCTCAGCCAGCAGCGGCATGCCGTCCCTCCGCCAGGAGTGCTTCGGCCGCCACCCGGTCTGCCCGGGCCGCCTCGGCCAGGATGGTGGCGAACGGCGGGATGTCGTTGTCCCACTCGATCAGCGTGGGCAGTGGCCCATACCGACGCACCGCATGCGCATAGAGCTGCCACACCTCTTCCGCGATCCGCGCCGCGTGCGTGTCGATCAGCACCTCCCCGCCGGCCTCGCCATCCGCCTCGGGCGTGAACCCGCCGAGATGCAGCTCGCCGATGGCATGGGCTGGCAACTGGTCGAGGTAGGCGTAGGGGTCAAACCCCATGTTGTGGCCGCTCAAGTAGATATTGCTGACATCGCAGAGCAGGCGGCAGCCGGTGCGCGCCACGAGCTCGCAGAGGAATGCCGCTTCGTCCATGGTGGAAGCGGCGAGCCCCACATAGCTCGACGGGTTCTCCACCAGGTAGGGTCGGGCGAGAGCGTCCTGAACCTCGGCGAGATGACGCGCAAGCAGATCGAGCGTTTCCTCCGTGTAAGGCAACGGCAGCAGGTCGTTGAGGTAGCCGCCCTCGTGCGTCGACCAGGCGAGATGGCCCGAGACGAGCACCGGATCGATGCGGTCGATCAGTGCGCGCACGCGCCCCACGTGAGCGCGGTCGATGCCGCTGGCGCTGCCGACGGAGATGCCGACGGTGTGTACCGAGATCGGATAGTGCGCTGCGATCTCCTCCAAGAGCTCCGCGGCGTGGGGATTGGCGAGGAAATTCTCCGGATGGATCTCGAGCCACGCCGCTGGCGGCCGCGCGGCCGCGACCTCCACGAGATGCGGAAGCCGCAGACCGACGCCGGCCCCGCGGATCGTTCTGCGAGACGATGCTGCGGCCATCGTTGAAACCTAGCAGCGGGCGGGATCAGGCCTTGGGCTTGGTGGAGCCGTTGACGATGCGCTCGCAGTAGCCCTCGGGGACGTAGATCCACGCCCTGGGATCGGCGTTGACTTTGGAGGTGCCGGCGCAGGAGTTGTTGCCGGTTGATGCGCAGTCGTTTTTGCCCGCCTTGGCAAGACCGTAGCATTTCTCGTTCTTCCAGGGCGGGACCGGAGCAGGACCGCCTTGTGCTGAGGTGATGCTCGGCGCGGCAACGGCCGCGGCCAACGCGGAAGCGATGACGGCACGTTTGTTCATGAACCATTCCTCCTGTTGAGCGGCGCCGGCACGGCGGCCGGCCTGGCGAGCCGATCCGGGCTCACCTGACGTTGATTTCGAGGTGAGGTTCAAAAAAGTTACAGTCGGTCGCGCTGGCGGGTGCGGGAACTGCGGGTGGCGGCTCGACATGCTTGACGACAGCGAGCAGGACCGGTGCCTCGCCGAGCTCATGGCCCGCGCGCAAGGCGGTGACGGCGCCGCCTACGGCGAACTGCTCAGGCGCGTGACGCCGCGCCTGCGTGGCGCCGTAAAGCGCCGGCGGCGGCTCGAGCCGTGCGACGTTGAAGACCTGGTTCAGGACATTCTCCTCTCGCTGCACGCCGCGCGGGCGACCTACGATCCCGCCCGTCCGTTTATGCCCTGGTTGCTGGCGATCGCCCGCAATCGCATTGCCGACTGGGCCCGGCGCGAGGCGCGCCGCGCCGCCAACGAGGTCGTCAATGGCGAGCTGCCGGAAACCTTCGCCGCGGCCGGTGCGAATAGGCTCATCGAGAGTTATAGCGAGGAGCGCTTCGGCGATGGCGAGGCCCTGACGCGGGCATTGGCGAACCTGCCCGCGGGCCAGCGGCGGGCTGTCGAGCTGACCAAGCTCGAGGAGCTGTCGCTGAAGGAGGCCGCGGCAGCGAGCGGTATGAGCGTGGGCGCTCTCAAGGTCGCGGTCCACCGGGCGATGGGCGCTTTGCGTCGGGCGCTGGGGACAAAGGCATGAGCATGGACACAGAGGATCTCATCAGGCGCCTTGCGGCCGACCTGCGTCCCATTAACCGGCTGCCGCCACCCTGGCGAAGGGCCGCGCTGTGGCTGGCGCTGTCGCTTCCTTATGTGGCCGCCGTCGTCTGGGGCAAGGTTGCCATGGTCGACGCCGCCGCCCATGTGCTCGCCGATACCCGTTTCTTGATCGAGCAGGCCGCCACCTTCGCCACCGCCGCCGCGGCGGCGGTGGCAGCGTTCGCCAGCACCGTCCCGGGTTTCGACCGGCGCCTCCTGCTGCTCCCTCTCGCGCCGCTCGCACTGTGGCTTGCGAGCGTCGGAGCGGGCTGTATTGACGACTGGCTCCGCCTTGGCCCCGAAGGGCTCGCCATCCGCCCGGATTTGGATTGTCTTCCGGCAGCCTCCGTCATCGGCATTGCGCCGGCCGCCATCATGGTGCTCATGCTGCGGCGCGGTGCACCGCTTTATCCGCGGACAAGCCTGCTGCTCGGCGCCCTGGCGGTCGCCGCCATCGCTAACTTCGGCATGCAGATCTTCCATTTCCGGGACGCCAGCATCATGGTGCTCATCTGGCACTTGGGCAGCGTTGCCGTCGTCGCGCTGCTGGCGGGTCTGGCGGGCGAACGCCTGATCGGTTGGCGCCAGCTTGGCTTGACAAGGTAATGACCGCTCACTCCTCCCGCGGCATGCCGGTAAGCGGCACCGGGCCATAGGCGTCGTTGGGATCGAGCGACAGCCAGGCCTTGGGATCGACGTAGGACTGGCGCATGACGAACTGGTAACCCGTCTTGTGCCAGATGCGGATCTCTGATCTCTTGTTGTCGAGCACGAAGTCGCCCTGCGTCGTGCGCACGGTGAGCACGGCATGGCCTTCGCCCATCTCGTCGCGCACCACCGTGAGCAGCAGCGCGCCCGCCGGCCACCCTCTCGCGATCAGCAGATGGCGCTTGAGGATGGCGTAGTCCTCGCAGTCGCCGCGATCCGTAGGTATCGTCCAGACTTCCTGCACGCCGTAGAGATCGAGGTCGGTAGCGGGCGCGATGGCCCGATTGACGGCGCGGTTGATCTCGTCGAGCTCGCTGAGCCGGGCCGGCGTGGCCGCGATCCGGCTCTCGGTGAGCAGTCCGGCGACGCACTCTTCCGGCGAGCGGCGGCAGAACTGGACGAAGCCGTATGGCGGGTAGGCGCTGGAGTACACCCGCATGAACGGCGATGGTACGCCGCCGGCTTCCGGTCGCACCGGATCGGCACCAGCCGCGGCCGGCAACAGCCCGAGCACCACCACCTGCAACAGACAACGCAGCGCTCTCATACACCACTCCCAATCAGACCCACTACAACGGCGCCGGCCCCGGCGCACTGTCCTTGCCTGTCAACGCGCTGCGCAGAGCGCCGGTTGCTCCGCCGCTCTCTCGATCCGCTCTCCGCTAGGCGTGGCCTCGGCCGAAATGACGGCGCAACGACTCCGATCCCTGCACGTCCTTGAACTCGACCGCGATGCCCTTGGCGTGGTGGCGCACCACACGGCAGCGCAGCTTGCCGAGCATGACCTCCGATCCGAGCGCGGGCCGCGCCTCTGTTTCGAGCAACGCACCTGACACCGAGACGTCCCGCACGCGCGCCTCCGCCAACGTCTCAGCATCGATCCGCAGCGCGGCCGTACAGGACTCCGGCGTATAGCGCTCGTGCCGGCGGCCGAGGCTCGCGGGCAGCGCATCGCGATTGATGAGCCAGGTGAGCTGGGCGGCGAGCTTCTCGCGCTTGTGGCGGCTCGCCGAGATGGTCATGGCGAAGCCACCGTCGAAGGTGCGCACGACCGACCCCTCGATGCCGCCGAGGTGATCGAAGTAGGCGACGATGCGCTCGCCGATCTCGACCGCCGCAGCCGACATCATCGCCGCGCCGCCGACCGAGATATCGATGAGCTTCGCAGGATACTCTTGCTTGGTAGCGCGCATGATGCGGCCGAGCAGGGTGATCTCGACGCGGCGGTGCCGGCGGCGCTCGGCGGCGAGGCAAGCGGGCGCGCTCGCGGCAAGGTGTGCGATACGGGCTGCCGGAGACTGCATGGCACCTGTTGCGCCCTACGCTGCAAAATGGGCGGCGACCGACCGCCCGCGGCGGTGGCCAACGGGTGCGGCGCTCAAGCGCCGACTATGGCGGTGAGGATTTAACGAAGGGCTAAGCCAGGGATCGATTTTGGGACATCGCGGAGCGGGCTTCGCGCTCGCACCCTTATGATTTGCGGCCGCCCCCCCCACTGCGGCCGCCGTCAAAGACGCGGAACGCGCGTCGCTCAAGGCGCACCAGGCGGCCCTGCCGCTCCGCTGGCAGGAACGGCGACTGACGATCCATCCTGTCGATGAGGCTGTGTGGGCGCCCGTCGGGCCATGACACCTCCACGCGCTCCAGCACCACCTCGCTGATCGGCTCGCGACCTAGCCACAGCGGCGCTCGAAAGCAGCTGATCGAACCCAGGAAACGGTCGACGGTCGGTTGCGCATGAAAGAGCGGCAGCAGCAGCGCCTCGAACTTGGCGGTCCGACCCTCGCCGGCGCGGCCCTCGAATTCGATCACCGCCGCGCCGCCCTGTTCGGCGATGAGCTGGAGCTTCTGGACGAGGCACGCGCGGTCCCCCGCGCTCCACAGGTCGAGGAAGTTGCTGCCGCGGAACTCGGCCTGGAACTGCTCGCAGATGCGGGTGCCGGCGAGGCGGAACGGGTAGCTCGTGGCGCTCACCCGCTCCAGGATCAGCGTCTCGGCCAGGATACCGGCGAGCCGCGCCGGCTCGATGTCGAAACGGCGTGGCGCGAGTCGGCCGCGGCGCACCTCGTTCCAGTAGGCGTAAAGGATTTGGCTCGTCCTCTGTCGCATCGCTCGGCTCTCGCCCTGGTGGCGGTGCGGCCGGTCCCGGAGAAGCTCGTGAACGGCTGTCCCAAACCGGTACTGCGCCCGTACCGCCGTGGTTTCTGCCGATTGTGGAGCAGCTTCCGTGCCAGCTCGCCGGGCTCGCCTGATGATGCGCGCCAAGGCTTGCCGGCCGGGCCGTGGGCGACTAGGGGTTGTGCCGCCGACGAGCCGGGGGTTGCGCGTGCATTCAAGGGAACCTGTGTTGAACGTCCCGCCGAGCATCGCGTGGATGTTCGCCGTTCTGGCGCTTGTGCACGTGAGCCGCGGCCTGCTGACTGCCGAGGATGATGCCTGGCTGGTGCGGGCCATGGGTTTCATCCCAGCCCGCTACACGGAGGCGGGCCACCAGCTGCCGGGAGGCGCGACTGCGGCCGTCACCTCGTTCCTGACGCACATGCTGCTGCATGGGGACTTGACCCACCTTCTCGTCAATGGCGCCTGGCTGCTGGCGGTTGGCAGCCCGCTGGCGCGTCGCATCGGTGCCCTGCGTCTTCTCGGCCTTGGCTTCGTGAGCGGCTCTGCCGGCGCGCTGACCTTTCTCGCCGTTAACCCAGGCCTTGCAGCGCCGGTGGTGGGCGCGTCGGGGGCCATATCGGGTCTCATGGGTGCCTTGTTCCGGCTGATCTTCGCCACGGGCGACGGGCCCGATCGCCACCTGCCGCGCGAGGAACCCTGGAACGCGCCGCGGCTTGGGTTGTGGGCGACCTTCACCGACCGCCGGGCGCTCGCGGCGGTCGTGGTGTGGATCGTGCTGAACCTGGTGTTCGCTTCCTGGCTCGGCGGCCTGCTCACTAACGACGGCATCGCCTGGGAGGCCCACATCGGCGGGTTTCTTGCCGGCCTGCTGACGTTCGGCGCCTTCGACACGGGGCCCGTGAAGGTCACCGGGGCATCCGCTGGGGAGGAGGAAGGGCCGTTTGCCTGAGCTGCTTGCGCACCCTCGGAAGTTAACGGATACTTCGACAATTAGGGGTTGAGAACCCCGTTCGAGGATCAGGCAAGGCAGCGCAGGCTGGTCAGGCTCAGGCACGTATTCGACGCTCGGCGTCCACCCTGGTCCTCGCCCCGTGCCGCACCCCTCGCCGCCTGGCGCGCGGACCTGGGAGGTTGCGCAATGAATGTCGCCGCCATTCTCAAGGGCAAGGGTCGCACTGTTGCCACCGTTACGCCGGACGTGACGTTGGAGGAGGTCGCCCGGCAACTTGCGGCCCGCAACATCGGCGCCATGGTGATTACGGGCGTCGACGGCAGGGTCGTCGGCATCGTCTCGGAGCGCGACATCATCCGGGCGATCGCCGAGAAGGGGGCCCAGTGCCTTGAGGCGCCCGTATCCAGCATGATGACCCGATCGGTCGTGAGCTGTCAGGAAAGCGATACGCTCGAGCAGCTGATGGCCACCATGACCGCCGGCCGCTTCCGCCACCTCCCGGTGGTGGAGAACGGCGCGCTCGTCGGCATCGTTTCAATCGGCGACGTCGTCAAGCACCACATCGCCGAGGTCGAGATGGAGGCGAGTGCGCTGAAAGGCTACATCGTCGCCGGATGAACGCCGGCGACGCCGCGTGCACGCAGCGCGAGCGACCGCTTCATGCCCCTTGGGGAAGGGAAGCTTCATGCCCCTTGGGGAAGGGAAGAAGCGCAGCGGAAGGTCGCCAAGCGCGGTAAAGGACGCAAGGAAGGTCGCGCCACACTCAGTTTGGCACTGCCACCTTGGGCGTGAGCCGCGAGCGCAGATTGAGCTCGTGCATCAGATCTTCCAGCTCGCGCTGGACCGCAGCGTGCCCGCGCGCGATCAGTTCGTCCGCCCGATAGAAGTCGAATGGGCCGATGCCGCCGAGCCTCGGGGTAATGATGGCGTCGGGCGGATCGCCAGCAAGTCGCGAGCGGGCGATGCGGTCCTGAACGATGTTGAAGGCGTCGATCATCACCGTTGAGATGCCGGGCACGTCCTCACCCCGGCCGAACAGCTGGCGCTGCAGCAGCTTGAGCGCCGAACGACCGTTGCCCTTAGCCTCGGCGAGGGTCTCCGCCGGTGCATCCTCGACCTCGTGGGCGGCGATTTCGGGCAGCACGGTGCCGCGTCCGTAAAGATCGGTGTTGAGGTTGACGGCGATCACGTAGCGCGCCCCCATCGCCCGGCACACGGTGACCGGGATGGGATTGACCAGTGCACCGTCGAACAGCCAACGCCCATTGATCCTGACTGGCCGGAAAATGCCGGGAAGCGCGTAGGAGGCACGAATGGCGTCGACCATCGGCCCGCGCGACAGCCACACCTCATGGCCCGAGCCAATTTCGGTCGCCACCGCCGTGAACGGCACGGGCAGGTCCTCGATCGTCCGATCGCCCAGGTGCTCGAGCAGGCGGTCACACAGTCGCTGCCCGGTGATGAGCCCGGTGCCGGCGAAGTTGAAGTCGAGATAGCCGAACACCTTGCGGCGCGTGAGCCCACGTGCGAACGCCTCGAGCTCGGCAAGCTTACCTGCGGCGAAGCAGCCTCCCACCACCGCCCCGATCGAGGTACCGGCGATCAGGTCGGGCGCGATACCTGCTTCGAGCAGCGCCCTGAGGACGCCGATATGCGCCCAGCCCCGGGCCGCTCCGCCACCGAGCGCAATGCCGATCCTGGTTCCAGCCATCGGTCAACCCATCCGCGTGCAAAACCTCCGCGGCCGCCGCTCCCGCCCAGCCTGACAATCCGCTGCGCTGCAACAGACATGCCAGTATGGTGCTTACGGAAGCTTCGATAGCAAAGTCACGACCTCGCTACCATGCCATGATTCCGCGCTGAAGACGGCCAACAAGCGGCGGCGCCACTCGGCGCTTCTCGACCAAAGCCGGGCTGTCCGAATGGCTGCCTCGAGATCGATCACTTCCCCTTCTCGTCGCAGAACTCGAGCGGCAAAGGCTTGGCACCGCTCCCCACCGCCACCCGCCGATAGAAGCAGGAGCGGCGGCCGGTGTGGCAGGCAAGTCCCGCGCCCTCCACCTCGACCCGGAGCCAGACGACGTCTTGGTCGCAGTCGGTGCGCATTTCGACAACGCGGAACTGGTTGCCGCTTTCCTCCCCCTTGCGCCACAGCCGCTTGCGCGACCGGCTCCAGAAATGAGCGACCCCGCTGCTCACCGTAAGGGCGAGTGCCTCGGCGTTCATGAAGGCGAACATCAACACCTCGCCGGAGGCCGCATCCGTCACGATCGCGGCGATCAGGCCGTCGGCGTCGAAACGGGGAGCAAAGAGCGCTCCGCTCTCGACCTCTCGTGTGCTCCCGGGCGCGGAGAACAGGGTTGCGTCGCTGCTGCGCATGATAGCCGATCAATCCATCACGGCGGCGGCCGTGCGCCGTCGCCTCACCGCCGCACCATGGTCATGAACCGCTCGCGCAGGGCGTCGTCCGTGGCAAAGGCGCCAAGAAAGCGGGTGGTCACCGCCGTAACGCCGGCCTGCTGCACGCCGCGCGTTGAGATGCACTGGTGCTCGGCCTCGACCAGAACGGCAACGCCCTTGGGCGACAGCGCCGCATCGATGGCCTCGGCGATCTGGCCGGTCAGCGCCTCCTGGGTTTGCAGGCGCCGGGAGAACGCTTCGACCACGCGAGCAAGCTTCGACAGGCCCGCCACGCGGCCGCCGGGCAGATAGGCGACGTCGGCTGTCCCGATGAAAGGCGCGATGTGGTGCTCGCAGTGGCTCACCACGCGCACGCCGCGCAGCAGCACCATGTCGTCGTAGCCGGCCACGTCCTCGAAGGTGGGCTCCTGGAGAATGGCAACGGGATCCTGGCCATAGCCGCGGAAATATTCCTCGAAGGCCTCCACGACGCGGCCCGGCGTATCCTTGAGGCCCTCTCGGTCTGGATCGTCGCCGGTCCACGCGAGCAGCGTGCGCACCGCTTCCTCGGCCGCCGCGCGGGATGGACGGCGGGCTGGCCGGATGTCTCTGAGGCGCTGCGGCGAGGTGATCTTGCTCACGTCACGGTCCAAATCTCGATCAAGCCCCGCCGCCCGGCGCGGCGGCGTGGGTCATGCTGTGCGGGCGCGCCGATTGCTATATATACTCTCGATGGGCCGGCGCCAAAACGCAAGGCGCCGGGCATACGACTGCGCGACCATGACGACACTGAGCGAGATATACAACGCCAAAATCCTGGAGCTGGCCGCCGCCATTCCGCATTGCACGCGGCTTGCCGAGCCGGACGCCACCGCCACCGCCCATTCCAAGCTGTGCGGCTCGACGGTGAGCGTCGACCTCAAGATGGACGGCGATCGCGTCACGGCCTACGGCCAGAGCGTCAAGGCTTGCCTGCTCGGCCAGTCGGCAGCCTCCGTCATGGGCCGCGAGATCATCGGCTCGACGAGCTCGGAGCTGCGCGAGGTCGGCGCCCAGATGCGCCGCATGCTGAAGGAGAACGGGCCGCCGCCGACGGGGCGCTGGGCCGATCTCGCCGTGCTCGAGCCGGTGAGGGACTACAAGGCGCGCCACGCCTCCACCCTTCTGGTGTTCGACGCCGTGGAGCGCGCGCTCGATGAGATCGAGGCGCGGGCGGCTGGTGACCGGCCCGCTCGCGGAGCGGCCTCCCGCCACGCCGTGTGAGCCATGCTCGGCCGGATTGCAGCGCTGGTGCTCAAGGCCCCGGTCCACGCCTACCGCTGGACGCTGAAGCCGTTCGTCGGCTGGCAGTGCCGGCACCTGCCGACCTGCTCGGAGTATGCGCTCGATGCCATCGACCGCAACGGCGCCTGGCGCGGGCTCTGGCTCGCCGTCTCGCGGCTGTTGCGATGCCATCCCTGGGGCACGTCGGGCTTCGATCCTGCGCCGGACTTGAGCCGCGAGCACCACCCGCTGGCCCCCTGGCGCTACGGCCGCTGGTCCTGGCGGCGCCTGCCGGGGGAGGCGGCCACGAGCACCCAAGAGACGCTGCGCCGCCGCCCTTGACACCGCGCCCTCCCCCGCTGCACAAGCGCGGCTCGCGGCGCGCATGAGCCTTTGGCCCCGGCCGCGCACATCATCTTACCTGCTTGGTAGGCAGCGAGTGAGAGGACGAGCCCATGCCCGAGATCACCCTGACATTTCCCGACGGCGCCAAGCGGAGCTTCAGACAGGGGCTCAGCGGCAAAGAGCTTGCGGCGGCCATCTCCAAGTCGCTTGCCAGGAAGGCGGTGGCGATCAGCCTCGACGGCAAGCTCGCCGACCTCGCTGATCCCATCATCGCCGATGCCAGCGTCAAGATCATCACCCGCACCGACCCGGAGGCGCTGGAGCTGATCCGCCACGACTGCGCGCACGTGATGGCGGAGGCCGTGCAGGATCTCTGGCCCGGCACCCAGGTCACCATCGGCCCGGTGATCGAGAACGGCTTCTTCTACGACTTCGCCAAGAACGAGCCGTTCCACCCGGATGATCTGGCCAAGATTGAGGCGCGCATGCGCGAGATCATCGCGCGCGATGCCCCCTTCACCAAGGAGGTGTGGAGCCGGGACAAGGCCAAGAGGTTCTTTCGCGACAAGGGCGAGCACTTCAAGGTCGAGCTCGTCGATGCGATCCCCAACGGCGAGGAGATCCGCATCTACAGGCAGGGCGAGTGGCTCGACCTCTGCCGCGGGCCCCACATGACCTCGACGGGGCAGGTCGGCACCGCCTTCAAGCTTCAGCGCATTGCCGGCGCCTACTGGCGCGGCGATCCGTCCAAGGCGCAGCTCCAGCGCATCTACGGCACCGCCTGGGCGAGCGAGGCCGAGCTTGCCGCCTATTTGAAGCAGCTCGAGGAGGCCGAGAAGCGCGACCACCGCCGCCTGGGGCGCGAGATGAACCTCTTCCACTTCCAGGAGGAGGGCCCGGGCGTGGTGTTCTGGCACGCCAAGGGCTGGACCATGTTCCAGGAGCTGATCGCCTACATGCGCCGCCGCCTCAAGGGCACCTATCAGGAGGTGAACGCGCCCCAGCTGCTCGACAAGTCGCTGTGGGAGACCTCCGGCCACTGGGGCTGGTTCCGCGAGAACATGTTCATGGCGACGTCGGCCGGCGAGAGCACCGACGATGACCGCGTGTTCGCCATCAAGCCGATGAACTGCCCGGGCCACATCCAGATCTTCAAGCACGGATTGAAGTCCTACCGCGACCTGCCGCTCAGGCTGGCCGAGTTCGGCATCGTGCACCGCTACGAGCCGTCGGGCGCCATGCACGGGCTCTTGCGCGTGCGCGCCTTCACCCAGGACGATGCGCACGTGTTCTGCACCGAGGAGCAGATGGCCGCCGAGTGCCACCGCATCAACGATCTGATCCTCTCCACCTACGCCGACTTCGGCTTCGAGGAGGTGGTCGTCAAACTATCGACCCGGCCCGAGAAGCGGGTCGGCAGCGACGACATGTGGGATCGCGCCGAGGCCATCATGATGAAGGTGCTGGGCGAGATCGCTGAGCGCTCGAAGGGGCGCATCAAGACCGGCATCAACCCGGGCGAGGGCGCCTTCTACGGCCCCAAGTTCGAGTACGTGCTGCGCGATGCCATCGGCCGCGACTGGCAGTGCGGCACCACCCAGGTGGACTTCAACCTGCCGGAGCGCTTCGGCGCCTTCTACATCGACCAGGACGGCGCCAAGCGCGTGCCCGTCATGATCCACCGCGCCATCTGCGGCTCCATGGAGCGCTTCCTGGGCGTGCTGATCGAGCACTATGCGGGGCATTTCCCGCTGTGGTTCGCGCCCCTGCAGGCCATGGTGTGCACCATCGTGTCCGATGCTGATGCTTACGCTGGCGAAGTGCTCGAGGCGCTCAAGCGCGCGGGCTTGAGGGCCGAGGCGGACCTGAGGAACGAGAAGATCAACTCCAAGGTACGCGAGCACTCGCTGGCCAAGGTCCCGGTGCTGATGATCGCCGGCAAGCGCGAGGCCCAAGAGCGCACCATCTCGATTCGTCGCTTGGGGAGCCCCGAGCAGAAGATCATGCAACTCGACGAGGCCATCGCCATGCTGGCCGAGGAGGCCGTGCCGCCGGACATCCGCCGCGCGCGCTCGAAGGCGAACACCCGACGCACATGAGCAAGAGGCGGGTGTGGAGGCTCAAGATGCCGCGCCTGGCGATCCCGTTTCCTGAGCTCACCTATGCAAGCCCCGAGGACCCGTGGTTGAAGCGGACGGTGATCCGCACCATCGAACTGCTGTCGGGCCGCAACTACTTTGCCCCGCTCTACGACATCTGGCGCCGCGAGGTTATCCCTTCGGGCGGTCCGGTGATGCGCCCCGTCTTCGACCTTATCGACGTCAAGCTCGAAGTCTTGGGTGCCTGGCCCCCGTTGCTCGATCCCGCTGCCCCGCTCGTCATCGTCGCCAACCACCCCTATGGCTTCCTCGACGGCTTTGCCGCGCTGGCGCTCGCCGAGGACTTGGGGCGCCCTTTTCGCGTGCTGATCAACAAGGACCTGATGAAGGTGCCGGAGATCCGGCCCTACTCGCTGCCCGTCGATTTCGCGGAGACGCGGCAAGCCCAGCAGAACAACATCCGCATGCGCAACGAGGCGATCCGCCTGCTGAAGGAGGGCACCACCGTCATCGTTTTCCCCGGAGGCGGGGTCGCCACCTCGCCGACGCCGTTCGGCCGAGCGGTGGACCTGCCGTGGAAGACCTTTACTGCCCGCATGATTCAGGCCGCGCGCGCGCAGGTGCTTCCGGTCTACTTCGAGGGCCAGTGCGGTCCGCTATTCCACACCGTGAGCTGGATCAGCCTGACGCTGCGCCTCTCCCTGATCGTCGCCGAGTTCCGCCGCCTGGTCGGCACCACCTTCCGTGCCCGTGTCGGCGAGTTGATCCCGGCCGCCGAGCTCGCCGACAAGAAGGACAGGATCGCGCTGATGGCGGAGCTGTATGACCGGGTGCACGGCCTCTCCGACACGCCCCTTGAGGAGGTGCGCGCCCGCGCCCTGCGGCTGCCGGCCTACCTGCGCGGCACCCGCTAGGGCGCCACGTGGGGCGCGGTTGCTTGAGCCACTTTTCTCCCGTCCGCCGCCAAAAGCCGCTATAATTCCGCCCATCGCGACGAGCACGCAATGCCGACCGGTCCCGGGGCCGCCGGCCGCAACGGAAAGTGCTGGATTGTCCTGACGTTAACGTTAACGCAATGCGCCTGCGCTTACGTCGAGAGGCCGGCGGGCGGAGGCCCCGGCCGCCGGGGCTTGGAGGTGCGCGGTGATGCCGCAACTGATTTTCGCGCTGATCTGTGTAGTGGCCGTTTTCGCCTTGGCATTGCGCCGGGCGCCGCTCAAGCTCTGGGCGCTGGCCGTCGCCATCGCGACCTTCGCGCTGCTGACCGGATTGTCATCCGGTTCGTTCGATCCGGTACCGTTCGGAATCGCAGCGATCATCGGCTGGCTGCCGGCCCTCACCCTCGCTCTGTTGGCCGTGCCCGAGCTGCGCCGCGCCCTGTTGATCCACCCGGCTTTTCGCTTGGTGAAGCGCATTCTGCCCCGGGTGTCCGACACCGAGCGGCAGGCGCTCGAAGCCGGCACCGTCGGCTTCGACGCCGAGCTGTTCTCCGGGCGTCCCGATTGGTCGAAGCTGGCCGCGGTGCCGGGCATCGTCCTTACCCCTGAGGAGCGGGCCTTCCTTGACGGGCCGACGGAAGAGCTCTGCCGCATGATCGACGATTGGCAGATCAGGCATCACCGGCGTGAAATTCCCGACGAGATCTGGAGCTTCGTCAAGCGCCACGGCTTCCTCGGCATGCTGATTTCCAAGGAGCACGGGGGCTTGGGCTTCTCCGCCCAGGCCCAGTCGCTCGTGCTCGGTAAAATCGCCTCGCGTTCTCCCGATGTCGTCACCATCGTCATGGTGCCGAATTCGCTGGGTCCGGGCGAGCTGATCGAGAAGTACGGCACCGACGAGCAGAAACGCCGTTACCTGCCGCGGCTGGCAAAAGGCGAGGAGGTGCCGTGCTTTGCGCTGACCGGACCCGCCTCTGGGTCGGATGCCGCTGCCATGCGCGATATCGGCTATGTCACCCGCGGCCAGCACGATGGGCAGGAAGTGACGGGCATTCGGCTCACCTGGGACAAGCGCTACATCACGCTCGGTCCTGTGGCGACGCTTCTCGGCATCGCCTTTCGCCTGTTCGATCCCGATAACCTGCTGGGGCGCGGCGAGGATGTCGGCATCACCCTTGCCATCATCCCGGCCGATCATCCAGGCGTCAACATCGGCCGCCGCCATCTGCCCTGCGGCGCCGCCTTCCCGAACGGCCCCAACTGGGGCAAGGACGTCTTCATTCCCATCGACTGGATCATCGGCGGCGAACGCATGGCCGGCCAGGGCTGGCGCATGTTGATGGAATGCCTGTCGGCCGGACGCTCGATCTCGCTGCCCTCCTCCTCTGCCGCCGGCATTAAAGCGATGCTGCGCTTCACCAGCGCCTATGGCCGCATCCGCCGCCAGTTCGGGCTCCCTGTTGCCCGCATGGAGGGCCTCGAGGAACCGCTTGTGCGCCTCATCGAGGCGGCCTACGTGACCGAAGCCGCGCGCGCGGCGACCGCGGCCATGGTGAGCCGAGGCGAGAAGCCGTCGGTGATCTCCGCCCTCATGAAGTACCAGTCGACCGAACGCATGCGCCGCGCCGTCAACGATGCCATGGACCTGCACGGAGGCCGCGGCATTTCCGACGGGCCCTCCAACTACCTTCAATCGGCCTACCAGATGGTGCCGATCGGCATCACGGTCGAAGGAGCCAACATCCTGACCCGCACGCTGATCACCTTCGCGCAGGGCGCGCTACGTTCCCACCCCTATCTCTACCGGGAGATTCTGGCCGTCCAGAACCCCGACGAGGAAAGGGGGCTTGCCGACTTTGAGTCGGCGTTCCTTGCACACGTGTCGTTCACCGTCTCCAATGTGTTCGGAGCGCTGCTGCACAACCTCACGTTCGGCCTGTTTGCCGCTGCCCCACCCGCCGCCGGCGCCCATGCCCATTGGTACCGCCAGCTCTGGCGCGCGAGCCGCAGTTTCGCCCTCCTCGCCGACCTGGCGGTCGCGTTTTTGGGCGGCGGCCTCAAGGTCAAGCAGAAGCTCACGGGGCGTCTCGCCGACGCGCTCTCCGAGCTTTACCTGCTGGCGTGCACGCTGAAGCGCTTCGAGGACGATGGTCGCCCCGCGCCCGACCGCAAAATCGTGACGCTGGCAATGCACAATGGCCTGCATCGCTTCGAGGAGGCGATGCGCGGCGCCGTCGACAATTTTCCCGGCTTGGCCGTCCGCATCCTGTTGCGCTGCCTGCTGTTCCCGCTCGGCCGCTCTCATCGGCCGGCATCGGACGCGCTGGGGCACGCGGTGGCGCAGCTTGTCCTCACCCCGGGCGATGTGCGCGATCGTCTGACCCGCCACATTTTCGTCTCGCGAGAGGAGCGCGATCCGACCGGCCTGCTGGAGGTAGCCTTCGAGAAGGTGGTCGCGGCCGAGGAAGCCGAGCGCAAGCTCGAGCGGGCTGTCCGCGCCGGCATCGTGCGCCGTTTCCACGGCCTCGACTGGATCGCCGAGGCGGCTGCCAAGGGCGTCGTCACGGCAGGCGAGGCGCAATTGCTGCGGGAGGTCGATACCTTGACCGAGCGCGTCATTGCCGTCGATCACTTTGATCCGGCCGAGCTCAGGCCCAACTATGTGAGCCTCGGTCACAACTCGCGCAGTGCCCCCGGACTGGCCGCCGAGTGATGCGAAGAGGAGGGCGTCGTGCCTGCCGACGTGAAACAGCTCAAGGACTGGCGGTATTCCCTCGATCTCGAGAACATCGCCTGGGCGATCTTCGATCGCGAGGGTGAAAGCGCCAACGCGCTCGGCCGCCGCCCGCTCGAGGAGTTGGCCGCGATCGTCGATCACGTCGAAGCCGAGGCCCGTGCCGGTCGCCTGAGGGGCTTGGTGCTCATCTCCGGCAAGGAGAAGAGCTTCATCGTCGGCGCCGACATCCGCGAATTCGATCAGCTTGACACCGAGGCCAAGGTCATCGACGCCATCACGCCGGTGAACCGCATGCTCGATCGTATCGAGCGCCTGCCGATCCCGGCGGTGGCGGCCATTCATGGCGCCTGCGTTGGCGGCGGGCTCGAGTTGGCGCTCGCCTGCCACTATCGCATCGCCACCCGCGATCGTTCGACCCGAGTTGGTTTCCCGGAGGTGAAGCTCGGGCTGTTCCCGGGCTTCAACGGCACCGCCCGCTCCATCCGCCAGGCCGGCGCACTCGCCGCCATGCCTTTGATGCTTAAGGGCTCGCTGGTCAGTTCCGCGGCGGCGCGCGGCATGGGGCTCATCGATGAGCTTGTGCAGTATCCCGAGCAGTTGCGGTGGTGGGCCCGGCGGGCCATCCTGCAGCGGCGCCGGTCGAAGCCTGCCGGACTTGCCAAGCGGCTTGTTTCACAGTGGCCGGCGCGCGGACTGCTCGCGGCGAGGCTACGCGCGGAGACTGCCAAGAGGGTGCGTGAAGAACATTATCCCGCGCCCTTCCGGCTGATCGATCTCTACGAGAAGTGCGGCGGCGATTACGTCGCGCTGAAGCACGCCGAGACCCCGGCCTTCGCTCCTCTCATGGTCGGCGAGACCTCCCGCAACCTGCGGCGCGTATTCCGCCTCTCCGAGATGCTCAAGGCCCAGGCGCCCAAGGATCTGGACTTCCGCCCGCTGCGCGTGCATGTGATCGGTGCCGGCACCATGGGCGCCGACATCGCCGGCTGGTGTGTGGCCTCGGGCATGGAGGTGTCGCTCGAGGACATCTCCGAGGCGCAGATCAAGAAGGGCATCGCCGCCCAGTCCAAGCTCTTTGCACGCAAGTTCCGCACCAAGGCCGAGCGCGACGCGGCGAGAGCCCGGCTCATCGCCGACCCGGCCGGCGAGCATTTGCCCCGCTGCGACGTGGTGATCGAGGCGGTGGTCGAGAAGCTCGACGTGAAGCAGAGCCTGTTTAAGCGCATCGAGCCGCGCCTCAAGGCCAGCGCCGTGCTCGCCACCAACACCTCCTCGATCATGATCGAGGACATCGCCAGCGGTCTTGCCGATCCGGGCCGCTTGATCGGCATTCACTTCTTCAACCCCGTGGCCCAGCTCCCGCTGGTCGAGATCGTCCGCGGCGCGGCCACGCGCGAACTCGAGGTGAAGAAGGGTGCCGCCTTCGTGACGGCGATCGACAAGTTTCCGCTTATCGTGCGCAGCGTGCCGGGCTTTCTCGTGAACCGCGTGTTGGCCCCCTACATGATGGGCGCGCTCGAGCGCGTCGAGCGCGGCGAGGAGAAAGAGCGCATCGACGAGGCGGCGCGCGCCTTTGGCATGCCGATGGGCCCCATTGAGCTTGCCGATTCCGTCGGCCTTGATGTCGTGCTGCATGTCGGCAGGATCCTCAAGTCGGCCGCACAGGGCTCCCGGCTCGAGACCCTGGTCGGCGCCGGCAAGCTCGGCAAGAAGACCGGCGAGGGGTTCTACAAATGGGTCGACAACCGTCCGCAAAAGGAAAAGAAGGAGTACGACAAGGCCGAGCTGGAGGCGCTCGGGCGCGAGCTGATCGAACCGATGGTCGCCGAGTGCGAACGCTGCCGCGATGAGCGTGTGGTGGAGAATGCCGATCTCGTTGATGCCGGCGTCGTCTTCGGCACCGGCTTTGCGCCGTTCCGCGGCGGCCCGCTCCATTACCGGGCGAGCGAGAGGGCGGCCGCTGCCGAGCCTCGTCGCGCCGCTGCCGAGTAGGTCTCACCTGGGTCGGGCCCGGCCGCCTGACCGCCAACCGATGGGAATTCCATGAACCAGACCCTTCGCCGTGTTGCCGTGATCGGTGGCGTGCGCATCCCCTTCTGCCGGTCGAACACGCTCTATGCCGATCTGTCGAACCTCGACATGCTGACCGCCGCGCTGAACGGCCTGGTCGGCAGGTACCGCCTCGAGAATGCCCACATTGACGAGGTCGTGGGCGGTGCCGTGGTCACACACTCGCGGGACTGGAACATCGCGCGCGAGGCCGTGCTCGGTACCAAGCTTGCCCGCTCCACGCCCGGCATCACCATGATGCAGGCCTGCGGCACCAGCCTGCAGGCCGCCGCCGGCATTGCCGCCAAGATCGCCACCGGCCACATCGACAGCGGCATTGCCATGGGCGCCGACACCACCTCCGATGCGCCGATCGTATTTTCGAAGAAGTTCGCGAGCCGGCTCACGCAACTGCCGCAGCAGAAGAGCGCCTGGGACAAGGTCAAGGTGTTCAAAGGCTTCTCGCCCGGCGAACTCGCCCCTCAGCCGCCCTCTGTATCCGAGCCTCGTACCGGCCTTTCCATGGGCCAGCATTGCGAGCTGATGGCGCAGGCCTGGCGCATCTCGCGCGCCGAGCAGGACCAGCTCGCTTACGACAGCCACAAGCGCGCGGCCGAGGCCTACCGCTCCGGCTACATGGACGACCTCATCGTGCCGTGTGCGGGCGTGTTCCGCGACAACAATATCCGCGAGGACATCGACCTCGCCAAGATGGCGACCTTGAAGACCGTGTTCGACAAGTCCGACCGCGGGACTTTGACGGCCGCCAATTCGACGCCGCTGACCGACGGGGCTGCCGCCGTGCTGCTCTCCTCTGAGGCGTGGGCGGCTCGGCGCGGGCTCGCCCCGCAGGCCTATCTCACCTATACCGAGACCGCCGCCAACGACTTTGTTGCCGGCGAGGGCCTGCTGATGGCGCCGACCATCGCCGTTTCGCGCATGCTCGAGCGGGCCGGCCTGTCGCTGCAGGACTTCGACTTCTATGAGATCCACGAGGCGTTTGCCGCGCAGGTGCTGGCCACCCTCCGCGCCTGGGAGGATCCCGAGTACTGCCGCACGAAACTCGGGCGCGCCGAGCCCCTCGGCTCCATCGATCGCGCCAAGCTCAACGTGAAGGGCTCATCCATCGCTTTCGGCCACCCCTTCGCGGCGACGGGCGCGCGCATCGTGGGCAATCTCGCCAAGCTGCTCTCGATCCACGGCGGGCGGGGGCTCATCTCGATCTGCACCGCCGGCGGCATGGGCGTCGCCGCCATCATGGAGAGCGCCCGCGCCTCCCAAATGTCCATGGCCGCCGAGTAACCACAGGGGGGAAACCGGCGCGGCCAAGCTGCGCAATCCGCTGGCCAACGGTTGTCGCGGACGAACCGAGCGAGTAGCATTGGGTCGCTGAACTACCCCAGGCGGATGTCGGGTAGATCAAGTGAAGCCCAGCGGCGGTGCGTCTGCTCATGAGCCGGGCCGCATGCCGCCTGCATCACCCGATGTCGCGACCGCTGAACTGTCGAGTTCGGGAGCACGGGCGATGCAGCAGCAGCCGGTCATCATAGCACCCGCCGACCCGGCCGAGACGTTGCCGGTGGTCCGCACCATCCATCTGCTCGATGTAAGGGATGCTCTGCGCAGCGGCCTGGACGATTTCCGGGCGATGCCGACCCACGTGGCCTTCCTTTGCGTGCTCTACCCCGTCGTCGGCCTGCTCCTCAGTCGCGCCCTGTTCGTGGCCGACCTGCTACCGCTGCTTTACCCGCTTGCGGCCGGGTTTGCGCTCGTCGGTCCGTTCGCTGCCGTCGGCCTCTATGAGCTGAGCCGGCGGCGGGAGCTGGGTCTTGAGACGACCTGGATGCATGCCTTCGATGTCGTCCACTCACCGTCGCTTGGCGCCATCCTGGCACTCGGTCTGCTGCTGCTTGCGATTTTCGTCGCCTGGATCGTTTGCGCCCAGGCGATTTACGTCGCCAACTTCGGCGATCGAACGTTTACGTCGCTGGCGGAGTTCGCCGAGGCTGTGCTCGCCACCCCGGAAGGCCACAATCTGATCATCGTCGGCAATGCCGTCGGCTTCGGCTTTGCCCTGCTCGCCGCTTGCCTGAGCGTCGTCTCTTTTCCGCTTCTGCTTGATCGCAATGTTGGGTTTGCGGTTGCTGTCTATACGTCGTTGAAGGCGGTGTTCAAAAATCCGCTGACGATGGCGGTGTGGGGTTTCATCGTTGCTTCCATGCTGCTGATCGGCTCGCTGCCGTTCTTCTTCGGGCTGGCCGTCGTCCTGCCCGTGCTCGGGCATGCGACTTGGCACCTTTACCGCCGGCTCGTCGAGCCCGATCCGCGCCCGCGCCCGCAGTTCCGGCCGCGGCCGAAAGGACGCCGATACGCCGCCGAGTTTCCGGCCTCGCTGTTCTTCCCTGCCTCGCGCGACGAAGGGCAATGACGGTTTGGGATCATCGCCCGAATGAGCGGCGGCCGAGACGGCACGCGCCGGCGCGGCAGCTGATCGGGCGGCCGCCGTTGGCGCTCAGATCGATCCGACAAGATTGCGCGCGACCGTCTCGAGATGCGCGCGCATTGCTTCCTCCGCTTCGTCGAGATCGCGCGCGGCGATGGCCGCGATGATACGGTCGTGCTCGGCGAAGCTGTGATGGTCGGATGGCGGCCGCTCCGGCGTCTTGCGCAACCGCCCCCAGGTCACGGTGCGCCGCACAGCGTTAAGGATATCGAGCAGCCCGATCAGCAGGAGGTTGTGGCTGGCATTGGCCACCTGGTGGTGGAGCAGCGCGTCCCATGCTTCGTATTGGCGCCACGTCCCCGCCGTGCGGCAGCGCGCATTGGTGTTGCGCATCCGGGCCAGCTCGTCCTCGGTCGCATTGAGCGCGGCCAGCCGCGTGATCTCCGGCTCGAGCGCAATGCGCGCGCGCATGACTTCCTGCGGTCGGGTCTTGCGGGCGAGCGCGGTAATGTCGGCAGCTGTCGCCAACGGTCGCGTGCCGACGAACGTGCCCTTGCCGACGTGTCGCCACAGCGCCCCTTCGCTTTCGAGAACCGCCAGCCCCTTCCTGAGCTCGGCGCGCGTGACGCCCAGCATCTCGGCGAGGTCGCGCTCGGGCGGCAGACGCCCGTTGGCGGCAATGCCACTGCTTGCCAGATAGGCGCGCAGCTGCGTGAGCACGCCTGCGGACTCGTCCTTGATATCAAGCTCGGGCAGGGCAACGCGGTCGCTGAGTTTCATGTTTCGTCTAATGGTACGGGCCGGCGCCGACATGGCATGCGGCGAGCGGCGCGATTGGTCTTGACAACCATTGATAACCAATATTGGTATTGGTTGAAAGTGGCACCGGCAGGCCCACGGTGCTTCTAACCGGAACGCAATACCTTTCGCGGGCCCTCGCAGGCGATGTCGGCCGCGCGGGAGCGCGATGATCGTTCTCGGGCCCAAGCTCGAGGCAAGCATGGCTGTTTGAACGGCCATTTCAAGGGAGGCTATGACATGACCCATAATGCCGGGCGGATCCTGGGCGGTTTGACCCTCGCAGTGGTGCTGGCCGCCGCCACCTCTGCCGTCGCGCAGACCAAGGTGCGCTTCGCGTTGGGCGAAACCGGGATCGAGGCGATCCCCTATTACATTGCGCTCGAGCGCGCCAAGGAGAAGGGCGTCGCCTACGAAGCGACCAACTTTTCCAAGGAGGACCTCTCGATCCAGGCTGTGGTCAGCGGCCAGGCCGATCTTGGCATCGCCACACCCTATTCGGTGATCCAGAAGTCCAAGGCGCCGATCCGCGGTCTCATGCAGATCAGCCGGCTCGTTTTCTTCCCCGTTGCCGACAAGTCGCTTTACAAGACCTGGAAGGACCTGAACGGGCAGCCGTTCGTGTTCCACGCTCGCGGCAGCGGCACCGAGGCGATCGGCAATATCATCGCCAAACGGCAGGGTATCGAGTTCGGTCAGAGGAGCTACGTGCCGGGCTCCGACAATCGCGTCGTTGCCATGCTCAACGGGCAGATCAAGGCCACCATTCTCGATCTCGCCAACATGAAGGTGCTGATGGAGAAGGGGGGCGGCAAGTTTCACGTTCTGCCCAGCGTCGATACGCCGGCCAGCGACGAGATCCTGTTCGGCAACGTCGAGTTCATCAACAAGAACGCCAAGGCCGTCGACATCATCGTCGAGGAGTTCGCGTGGCTCTGGCGCGAGATGGCCAAGGACCCCTCGATCATCGAGACCGAGCGGGCCAAGCGTGGCATCCTGAAGGACCTGCCGAAGGAGGTTCTCGCCAAGGTCACCGCCTTCTACACGGACGCGGTGAAAAACGGCATCTATGATCCCAAGGGCGGTGGACCGGCGGCCATCAAGTCGGACTTCGAGTTCTATACCGAAGCCGGCCAGCTCCAAGGCAAGGCCAGCGACCTCAAGGTCGAGGACTTCTGGGATCTCAGGCCCTGGGAGCGGGCACAGAAGAAGCTCGGCGGCTGAAGCGCGCCGAAATCCTTGCCCGGCGTGACGGTGGACAACGACCGTCACGCCGGCGCTTTAGATGAGGGCGAAGAATTGGCGGCGATGGCGCTGAGGGCCGACCAGATTGCGACATCGATGGCTGGCGCGGAGCCGGCGGGCCTCCTCACCCGCCTGAAGCTTTGGGCCTCCCACCCCTATACACTTCGTTTCGTCTCGATCTTCGCCGTGCTGGCCGGCTGGGAGGTCGCTGGCCGAATTCCGGTCAGCCCCTCCTTCCCGACGTTCCTGAATACGGCGGTGGCCACCGTTGGCATGGTGCTCGACGGCAGCCTGCCGGCCGGGCTTGCCATCACCCTCGTTCCACTGCTGATCGGCTTTCTCATTTGCACCCTGCTCGGCGTGGCGATCGGGGTCGCCATGGGCCTCGCGCCACGGATCGAGTGGCTCGGCGTGCCGCTGTTCATCGTGCTGCAGGCCGCCCCGCTTGCGGCGCTCGTGCCGCTCATCATCATGGCCTACGGCATCGGCCTCACCACCAAGGTGTTGATCGTGTGCGTGATGGCCATGCCCGTGATCGTCTTGAACTCGTTCAAGGCGGTGCGCAATGCGCCGCTCTCTCTGATCGAGATGGGGCGGGCATTTCTCGGCAACCGCCGCCAACTCATCTTTCAGATCATCCTGCCGGCGGCGGCCCCCGTCATCTTCGCCGGCCTGCGACTGGGACTCGCCTCCGGGTTCGTCGGCGCCGTGCTGGCCGAGCTGTTGGTGACGCCGACCGGAGTGGGCGACATCATCACCTACAATCAGTCGATCGCCGAGTATCCGAAGATGTACGGCGCCATCGCCGTGGTCATCGCCGTCTCGGTCGTCTTCATCGAGCTGCTCGAACGCATCGAGCTCCGCTATTTCCGCCCTGAGAAGCGAGGTCAATGATGGCGACGGCAGCCCCCCTTACCGCGTCTTCCCCTTCGGCGAGCGGTGCGATCGTCGAGGTGAGGTCGGTCTCCAAGGTCTATCCCGGCGGCGTCGAGGCCTTGAACGCGATCAGTCTCGATTTCCCCGAAGGCCAGCTCACGTCCTTGCTCGGCCCATCCGGCTGCGGAAAGACGACGCTGCTCAAGATCATCGCCGGCCTGATCCCGGCCACCAGCGGCGAGGTGCGTATCAAGGGGAGAAAGGTAACCGGTCCGGGCCCCGACCGCTCGTTCGTGTTTCAAGACTTTGCGCTGATGCCCTGGGCGACCGTGCTGCGCAACGCCGCCTTTGGCCTTGAGCTGCGCGGCGTGCCGCGCTCCGAGCGCGAAGCGATCGCCGAGAGTTACATCGCGCAGGTGGGCCTTAAGGGCTTCGAGCAGAAGTTTCCCCACGAGCTTTCGGGCGGCATGCGCCAGCGGGTGGGCTTGGCGCGGGCGCTCGCGGTCAAGGCTGACGTCATCCTGATGGACGAGCCGTTTTCCGCCGTCGACGAGCAGACGCGCCGCAAGTTCCAGGAGGACTTGCTCGAGCTGATCGCGCGGGAGCGCAAGACCTTTCTCTTCGTCACCCACTCGATCGAGGAGGCCGTCTACGTCTCCAACCGCATTGCGCTGCTCTCCAAGCGGCCGAGCCGCGTGTCGCAGATCATCGAGGTCGACGTACCGCGCAACGCCTCCCCCGACGCCATCCGCCGCCATCCGGCCTACCTCGACACGGTGGAAAGCATCTGGGCGGGTTTGAAGCAGTATCTCGATTGAGGCCGAGGACATGCAGATATTCGGCACGCGCGTTCCGGCCATGGCCTCGCTGCTGATCTGGGCGGCGCTGTGGGAGCTGGTCGGGCGGATGGAGGTGTCCATCCTGTTTCCGCCGCTCACCGTCATCGTCGGGCGGCTCGGCGAGCTGTTTGCCACCGAGTCGTTCTGGAATGCCCTCGCCCTCACCGCCCGCAGCTATCTGACCGGCACCGCCATCGCCATCTGTGCCGGCGTGCCGATCGGCGTCGTCATGGGTCGATCGCAGATTTTCGACCGCCTGTTGCTGCCCTGGGTCAACACCTTCACCAGCGCCCCGCTCACCGCCATCGTGCCCGTCATCATGGCGCTGTTCGGCTTCGGCGAAACGACCATCGTGCTGACCGTGGTTTTGTTCGCGATCTGGATCATCATCCTCGATGCGCGTGCCGGTGCGAGGTCGGTTTCTACCTCTCTCGTCGAGATGGCGGCCGCGTTCGGCGCCACACGCTGGCAGTCCTTCACCAAGATCTATCTCTGGGCTGCCCTGCCCGAGATCCTGACCGGCATCCGGCTCGGTCTCATTCGGGCCGTGAAGGGGGTCATCATCGGCCAGCTGCTGGTGTCGGTGGTCGGCTTCGGGGAGCTGTTCGAGGTCTACTCCTCCAACTTCCTGATGGAACACATGTGGGCGCTGCTGCTCGTGCTGTTTGCGCTAGCCTTCGTGATCGACGAAGGATTGAGTTATTTGGAGCGGAAGGTCGAGTATTTTGCCGCCTCCCGCAATTGACGAGCCTGACTGGAGAAGAGAGCGTGCAGCAGAAAACCGAAGTGTCCTACGTCATACCGCCACCCGCAATCCCGACCTTGCCGGTGCGCGGCACCACCAAGCTGTTCCCGATCCGGCGCGTCTACTGCATCGGCCGCAACTACGCCGAGCATGCCATCGAGATGGGCCATGATCCCACCCGCGAACCGCCGTTCTTCTTCCAGAAGAACCCTGACAACGTGATTCCCGAGGGACGGGACTTTCCCTATCCGACGAAGACCAAGGATGTGCACCACGAGATTGAACTGGTGATCGCGCTGAAGAGTGGCGGCACGTCGATTCCCGTTGAGCGCGCGCTCGATCATGTCTACGGCTATGCGGTCGGCCTCGACATGACGCGACGCGACCTGCAGGGCGAGGCCAAGAAGCTGGCGCGCCCCTGGGAGATCGCCAAGGCGGTGGAATATTCGGCGCCGTGCAGCGTCATCGTTCCGGCAACCGAGACGGGGCACCCGACAAAAGGCGCGATTTGGCTGAAGGTGAATGGCAAACTGCGCCAGCAAGGGGACCTCAACCAGATGATCTGGAAGATCCCGGAAATGATCTCGTATCTTTCGGACTATTTCCAGCTTGCCGCGGGCGACCTCATCATGTCGGGCACGCCGGCCGGCGTGGGGGCGGTCGTGCCGGGCGATGTGATGGAGGGCCATGTCGAAGGGGTGGGCGATCTGCGGGTGAAGGTGGTCTGAAGGCCGAGCCCTTCGGGTCGCCAGTTCTTGTCAGTGAAGCAGCTAGCTCGGTGGAGGTGAGCACGATGACAGTATCTAGACACACGATCACCCGGCGTGGCGCTCTCAAGGGCGCTGCAGCGGCGGGCGCGGCGGGCTTCCTGGGGTCGGCGGCCCCGTTCGGTGCGCTCGCCCAGCAGAAGTATCCCTCCCGCAAGTTCAGTGTCGTGATCCCGACCGGTCAGGGCGGCGGGGCTGAACGTCTTGTGCGCGCCTTCGACGTCGCCTGGTCGAAGCTTCTGGGCCAGCCGTTCGAGTACGAGTTCCATCCTGGCGCGGCGGGGCAGGTGGGCTATACGCTGTTCGTGCAGAAGCGCCCGCGCGACGGCCACAACCTGCTGTTCGGCAACATGGGTCCTGAGATGATCATGTATGCCCTGCAGAACCCCGACTACAAGTTCCCGCAGGACTACATCTACTTCTGCCGAACCGACATCGACGACTCCTGCGTCTTCGTGCGCGCCGACAGCCCGTTCAAGAAGATCGAGGACGTCGTCGCCGAGGCCAAGAAGCGGCCGCTCAATGTGGCGACCAGCCGCATCCCCCATCCAGCCTCGATCGGCATTTTGGCGCTCGGTGACGCCACCAAATCGAAGTTCAACCTGATCCCCTACGGCGGCGGCAATCCCACCCAGGTGGCGGTGATGAACGGCGAGGTCGACATCGGCGTGCTGCCGATCGTCGGCATCATCCGGCTCGGCGACAAGATGCGTATCCTGGGCCTCTTCAACGACAAGAACATGCTGCCGAAGGAGACCAACAACGCGCCCCTGATCAACAACGTGTTTGGCACCAAGATCCCCGACCTTTCCTCGTCGCGGTCGTGGGCCATCCACACCGAGTGGGCCGACAAGAACCCGGCCGAGTTCAAGCTGCTGGTGGACACCTCCAAGAAGGTCTTTGACGACCCCGAGTTCAAGAGCGCGGCGGAGAAGGCCGGTGTACCGCAGGCGGCGCTGGCCTACGGCGACCGCAAGGTCTGCACGCAGTACGCTTTGTCCATGGTGGAGCTCGCCAACCGCTACAAGTCCATCCTCTCCGCCAAGGAGACCAAGAAGGGCTAGAGCCAGAGCGGGGGCGATGGCGGGCGGGGGCTCCTGCCATCGGCTTTCTGCACGACAAACTGCGCTTGAGCCCGCTCGGGCCGCGACCTCCCCCATGGTGAGGAGCCCCGGCCCACGCGGCATGAGAGGCATCGGCCTGCGGCTTCCCTCCAAACCGGAGCCGCAGCCGGCTGCATTTCTAACAGGGAGGGCGAAGTGGAGGGCAAACCCCGCAACGGCGAGCAGGAGGAGCGGCCCCAGCCGGTCGGCGCGGATTTCATCCTTCCCGTACTGGCCTGCGCTCTGACCGCTTACTACCTCATCACCACGCGCAACCTGGTCTGGGAGGCCCGCGTCACCGCCACCTTCATCGGCGTCATCCTCTTCTCGCTTTCGGCCATTCAGTTCGCGCGGCTGTTTGCGCGGCTCGTGACCGGCCGCGCCAGCCTTTCGCTCGGCGAGCTGGTCGCCAACACGCTCCACAACCGCCAGCGCCTTGCCCTCGTTTCCCTCGTCGCCGTCTTCATCGCCACCATCGAATGGGTCGGCACCACGCTCGGCCTCGTTCTCCTGCTGATGGGGTGTATGCTGATTCTCGGTGTACGCAAGATAACCACCCTGCTGGCGGTATCCCTCACCACGGCTGCCGCCGTCTACGTGCTGCTCATTTATCTGCTCGAAAGCCGCCTGCCCAAGGGGCCGGTCGAGGCGCTGATTGCGCACGCGCTAGGGCTTGGAGCGTAATCATGCAGACGCCCGATCCGGCCATCTTGGATCTGTTCTTGAAGTCGCTGTCGCTGTGGTGGGTCATTCTGCCCGGCATGTTCATCGGCCTGGTGGTCGGCATCCTGCCCGGGTTCAGCGCCCAGAACACGCTCATCATCCTGCTGCCGCTGACCCTGCACATGGGGGTGGAGGCCGGCATGGCCTTCATGATCGCGCTCTATTGCACGACCCAGCTCGGCGGCGGCATTCCGGCCATCCTGTTCAACATGCCGGGCGAGGGCGGTGCGGTTGCGACCACCCTCGACGGCTACCCCATGACCAAGAAGGGGCAGGCTCAACAGGCGCTCGTGCTCTGCTTTGCCGCTTCCGCGTTCGGCGGCCTCATCACCACGCTGGCCACGATCGCCCTGCTGCCGGTGCTGGGCCAGCTCGGCCTCTACTTCCGCAGCGTCGAGATGGTGGCTGTGATGGTGTTCGGCCTGACCCTGATCGCGGCCATCGCGGCTCACGACTTGCTCAAAGGCCTGATCGCCGGGTTCACCGGCCTGATGATCGGTGCCATCGGCGCCGACCCCGTATTCGGCACCGACCGCGCCACCTTCGGCTTCATCGAGCTTTACGACGGGGTTCCCCTCATCCCTGCCCTGATCGGTCTCTTCGCCATCTCCGAAGCCTTCGTGATGATCGAGACGGAGACCGTGGTGCGCACCCAGGACCTCGAACGGGCCAAGGAGGCCCGCTGGAAGGACACCCTCGAAGGGCTCGTCATCAACGCCCGCTACTGGTGGCAGACGATCTGGACCTCGATGATCGGGCTCGTCATCGGCATCCTGCCCGGCGCCGGCTCCACGGTGGCTGCCTTTCTCGCCTATCACTATTCCAAGCTGTTCTCCAAAACGCCGGAGCTCTACGGCACCGGCCATCCGCCGGGCGTGATTGCGCCCGAGTCGGCCAACAACGGCGTCACCTCGGGCACCCTGGTGCCGGTGCTCGCGCTCGGTATCCCGGGCGGCACCACCGGCGCCATCATGATGATCGTGCTCTCCTATCACGGCATCCTTCTCGGGCCGCGACTGTTTACCGAGCGCCCCGACCTCGCCTACGGCGTGTTCATGCAGATGACCGTGTCCTACCTGCTGATGACCATCATGATCCTGCCGCTCGCCCGCTACATGAGCCGCGTGGTGTGGGTTCCGACGCGCTACCTGGTGCCGCTCATTCTCTCGCTAATCACTGTCGCCGCCTTCTCCGAGCGCGAGTATCTCTTCGACATGGGGCTGGCCCTGTTCTTCGGCGTCATCGGCTACATCGCCCGCCGCACCCGCTACGAGGTCGCCGCCATGCTGATCGGCGTGGTTATGGGTCCGCTGTTCGAGCAGTACTTCCTGCGTTCCATGCGCGTCGGCCAGGGCGATTTCACCATCCTGTTTTCCTCCAATCTCGGCAATGTGATCTGGGTGATGGCGGGGCTGGCGCTGCTGCTGCCCTGGCTGCGCAGCCGGCGCAAGGAGGGCGTACTGGCACAGACCGCGGCCGCGGGGCATGAGTCCTAGGCATGGCCGCATCGGCTAACGGAGCAAGGCAACATGGGTGAACCACTGGCCAAGAACATGAAGCGGGTCGGCCACCTCAACGTGGCGGGCGGCGGACAGGTCTACGTCGAAGGCGGCTATGCCTTTCTCGGGCACATGAAGCCGCCGTTCGGCACCTCGATCGTCGACGTGCGCGATCCGAAGAACCCGAAGGTGGTGGCCGCCATCGAACTCGCCGATCAGCGTTCTCACACGCACAAGGTGCGCGTGGTCGGCGACCTGATGATCACCAACGTCGAGCAGAACGAGCGCCATGCGGTGCGCGCGGCACAGAACCTGAAGGGCGCCGAAGCGAAGCTCGCGGCATCGCTCGGCCGCGCGCCGACCGACGAGGAGCTGTGCAAGGAGCTCAAGGTCAAGCCGCACCAGCTCGCCCTCGTACGCGACTTCGCCGCCAAGCCTTACACGGAAGGCGGCTTCAAGGTGTGGGACGTGTCGAACAAGGCGAAGCCCCAGTTGCTCGCCTACGTGCGCACCCACGGCTTCGGCGTGCATCGCTTCGACATGGATGCCGACTATGCCTACATCTCGACCGAGATGGAGGGCTTCATCGGCAACATCCTCGTCATCTACGACCTCAAGAATCCGAACAAGCCCGCCGAGGTCTCCCGCTGGTGGATGCCGGGCCAGCACGTTGCCGGCGGCGAGAAGCCGACCTGGAAGGGTTACGGCAACCGCCTGCATCACACCATGCGATGCGGCAACGAGCTGTGGGCTGCGGTGTGGAACGCGGGCATTCGCGTCATCGACGTCTCCGACATCACCAAACCGCGCACCATCGGCTCATACAACTATCATCCGCCGTTTCCCGAGCCGACGCACACCGTTCTCAAGGTGCCGTTCCCGGTGGCGGGCCGCGACATCGCGGTCGCCTGCGACGAGGAACACGATCACGTGCCCGGCCAGCTCCACGCCGGGCTCTGGGTGTTCGACGTGGCCAAGCGCGACGACATCCGGCCGCTCGGCATGTTCCATCTTTCCGAACTGGCCTCGCCCTACACCAAGTCCGGCCACCGCTTCGGCATGCACCAGTTCCAGGAGCACCTGGAGGACACGCGGCTTTATTGCTGCTGGTTCGGTGGGGGCTTGCGCGTCATCGACATCAAAGACCCGACGCTGCCCGAGGAGGTCGGCTACTTCATCCCTGAGCCGGTCGGCGGCGAGCCGGCCCCGCAGACCAACGACGTCGACACCGACAGCCGCGGCCTCGTCTACATCATCGACCGCAATCGCGGCTTCGACATTCTGGAGCCGACCGGGGGCTCATGACCTGCGCTTCGCGCATCAGCGTTTGACCCGCGCCAGCATACGCTCGGCACGTATGAGATGCGGCCGGTCGAGCATCCGCCCATCGTGCACAACGACTCCGGCCTCCGGGTTGTCGCGGAACAGGCGCACGACCTCCTCGGCATAAGCGATCGCCTCCGCCGTCGGCGTGAACGCCGCGTTGATCACCGGCACTTGGTCGGGATGTACGGCGAGCTTGGCGGTGAAGCCGTCGCGCGCGGCAAGCTCCGCCTCCCGCCGCAGGCCCTCGGTGTCGCGGAACTCCACGTAGACGGTGTCGATGGCCGCTGCTCCCGCCGCCGCCGCGGTGAACAGCGTCAGGTCGCGCGCGAGCCGATAGGGCGAAGTGGGCTCACCGTCCGCCTCGCGCGTGGCCGCTGCGCCGAGAGCCGCCGACAGGTCTTCCGCGCCCCAGGTCAGCCCCTCGAGCCTCGAGCTCGCCCCGACATAGGTGTGAAGCAGCAACAGCGAGGCAGGCACCTCCGTGGCGAGCGCGATGATGCGCACGCTGCCGGCCGGCAGGCCCACCCCCTCCTCGGCATGGCCGAGCGCCACCGAGAGCTGGTGCACGTCCTCTCCCGAGCGCGACTTGGGCAGCAGGACGCCGTCGGGTGCGGCTTGCATCACCCCCGCAATGTCCTCCTGCCAGTCGCGGGTGGCGAGATTGTTGATGCGCACGTAGAGACGCGGCCTGTCTTGTGCGAGCTGGGCCTTCGCCCAGGCGATGAACTCTCTCGTCATCTGCCGCGCCAGGGCTTTACGGTCGGGCCCGACGGAATCCTCCAGATCGAGGATCAGCGCGTCGGCCCCCGTCGAGAGGGCCCGGGCAAGCTTCCTCTCGCTGTCGCCTGGCACGAACAGGAGCGAGCGCATCGCCGTCTATTCCTTCTGCGGGGTCTTGAGCACAAAGATCTGCCGGCGGCACTCGGCGACCAGTTCGTTGCGCTGGTTGTAGGCGCGGTGATGCAGCTCGAGGATTCCGGCGTCTGGTCGCGAGCGGCTCTCGCGTTTGGAGACGACCTCGGATGTGACGTGGATGGTGTCGCCGCAAAACACCGGTTTGCCGAACTTGACGTCGGTCATGCCGAGGTTGGCGATGATGGTGCCGATCGTCGTGTCGTTGACCGAGATGCCGATCATGAGCCCGAGCGTGAACAGGCTGTTCATGAGCGGCTGGCCCCACTCGCTCCGCGCCGAGAACTCGCGGTCGATGTGCAGCGGCTGCGGATTGTGGGTCAGGCACGAGAACAGCGTGTTGTCCATTTCGGTGACGGTGCGCCGGATGGTGTGTTCGAACACGTGACCGACGTCGAACTCCTCGAAATAAAGCCCGCGCATGGTTCGTTGCCTCTCTGTTTGGCCGGCGTGGAGGCGCCGGGACGGGGCTCTAATAGCGGAACTGCTCCGACAGGATCCGCTCGTCGAGACTGTGGCCCGGGTCGAACATCATGAGAAGCTCGATGTCGCCGGCCTCCTCCACGCTTACCCTTGCCACGGAGCGGACCTCGAAGTGGTCGGCGACGGCGCTCACCGGGCGCTTGTTGGCCTCGAGCACGTCGATGTCGATATGGGCGGCGCGGGGCAGAAGTGCGCCGCGCCAGCGCCGCGGCCGGAATGGGCTGATCGGGGTGAGTGCCAGCAGCGGTGCGTTGATGGGCAGGATCGGTCCGTAGGCGGACAGGTTGTAGGCGGTGGAACCGGCCGGCGTTGCCACCAGCACGCCGTCGCAGATCAGCTCTTCGAGCCGCACCTTGCCATCGACCGAGATGCGGAGCTTGGCAGCCTGGTAGGTCTCCCGGAACAGCGACACCTCGTTAATGGCAAGCTCGTGGTGGGTGCGGCCGCCCACGTCGACGGCCACCATGGACAAAGGATGAATGCGACTGATCTCGGCCCGCTCGAGGCGGCCGATGAGGTCGTCCTCCCGGTACTCGTTCATCAGGAAGCCGACCGATCCGCGGTTCATCCCGTAGATCGGCACCTTATCGTTCATGTACCGGTGCAGGGTCTGCAGCATGAAGCCGTCGCCGCCGAGCGCGACAATGGCGTCAGCGTGCTTGGGATCGGTGTTGCCGTAGCGGCGGGTGAGCTGGGCCAGCGCCTGGCGGGCTTCCGGCGCCTCGGTGGCAACGAACGCGATCCTCTCGAATCTTCGGGCCTTATCTGGCATGGTACGATGTCCCCGGCCGGGCACTAGTCCGGGGAGCCCGGTTGATCCGAAGCTGGCTCAGATGCAGCAAAACGACAAGCCCGTTTTCATTTACTCGACATTCCCGAGCAAGGAGTCGGCGGAAGGCGCCGGCGGGCGGCTCGTGGACCAGGGGCTTGCGGCCTGCGTTAACATTCTGCCCGGCATGACCTCGATTTACATCTGGGAGGGCAAGCGTCATCAGGACAGCGAGGTGGTGATGATCGTCAAGACCACGGCGGGCCTTGCCGACCGGGTCATTGCCGAGGCGAGACGCATGCACCCCTACGACAATCCGGCTCTCGTCGTGTTGCCGCTTGCGGGCGGGTCCGCCCCGTTCCTCGACTGGATCCGGCAGCAGACGCGAGAGCCGCAAACGCCATGAACCTTCGGCCAAGGTCCGCCTTGCGCGGCTGGTGCCGATGGCCTAGTCGGATGCGAGCAGCCTGCGCTAGGGGGAACCCACTTGAACATATGCATGGTCGGGGCAGGGTACGTCGGACTGGTGTCGGCGGCCTGTTTTGCCGAGTTCGGCTGGTCGGTCACCTGCATTGACAAGGACCGCAATCGTATCGAGAGCCTCCAGCGCGGCAAGGTGCCGATCTACGAGCCGGGCCTTGACGATCTCCTCCAGCGCAACCTGGCGGCCGGGCGCTTGGCGTTCTCCCACGAGATGGGGCCGGCCGTGGCCGGGGCCGACCTCGTGTTCCTCGCCGTCGGCACGCCGATGCGCCGTGGCGATGGTCACGCCGATCTGTCCTATGTGCATGCGGCCGTCGAGGAGATTGCACCCAACCTCAGCGGTTATACGGTCGTCGCCACCAAGTCGACGGTGCCGGTCGGCACCAGCCGCAACATCGAGGCGATCCTGCGGCGGATGCGGCCCGACGCCGACCTTTCCGTCTGCTCCAACCCGGAGTTTCTGCGCGAGGGCTCGGCCATCGAGGACTTCATCCACCCGGACCGCGTGCTCGTCGGCTGCGACGACGACGCCCGCGCGCGCGCCGTCATGGAGCGGCTCTACAAGCCGCTGGCGCTTCGCAACGCGCCGGTAATGTTCGTCTCCCGCGAGTCGGCCGAGCTCGCCAAGTATGCCGCCAACGCTTTCCTTGCGCTCAAGATCAGCTACATCAACGAGATTGCCGACCTCTGCGAGGAGGTTGGCGCCAACGTGCAGGAGGTGGCGAGCGCCATCGGCAAGGACGGCCGCATCGGCGAGAAGTTTCTGCACCCGGGACCCGGCTACGGCGGCTCGTGCTTCCCCAAGGACGTGGCGGCCTTGATCCGCACCGCGCGCGAGGCCCGCGCTCCGCTTTCGCTCGTCGAGCAGGTGCAGCGCGTCAACGACGAGCGCAAGATCGCCATGGCCGGCCGCATCGTGCGCGCCGCCGGCGGCTCCGTCGAGAACAGGACGGTTGCGGTCCTCGGCGTCACCTTCAAACCCAACACCGACGACCTGCGCGAGGCGCCGAGCCTCATTATCGTGCCGATGCTGCAGGAGCGCGGCGCCACCGTCCGCGCCTACGATCCGCAGGGGCGCAAGCACGGTGAGGCGCTGCTGCCGGGCGTGGTGTGGTGCGACAGCGCGCTCGCCGCTGCGCAGTCCGCCGACGTGGTCGCAGTGCTGACCGAGTGGAATGAGTTTAGGGCGCTTGATCTTGCCGCCTTGAAGTCCGTGATGCGTGGCGATGTGCTGGTCGATCTGCGCAACGTCTACCAGATCGCCGATGCCGAGGCGGCCGGACTGCGTTACGAGGCGGTCGGCCGAACCAGGCGGCTGGGCTGACCGCCTGCCCTTGAAGGCGGGGCCGCGGTCGTGTGGCTAGCGTCCGTAGAGGTCGCCGAACACCTTGCGCTTCCACGAATTGTCCCTGCGCGGCGCATCGCCGTAGCGGAACCAGGACGTGGGCGGGCGCGGCCGCTGCAAAGCCGGCCCAGGCTCGCCCTCCTGCCTCGGACCGCCGACCGCCATCTGGCCGGGCAGCGGCGCTGGCGTTGTTGCTTCCGGCTCGTGCGCACCGACACGCTCATCGACGTGGCCGCCCGCCGCCTGCCGGACGTAGACCCGCGGCTGGCACTGTCCCGTGTCGGACACCGGCACCTGCTCGGGCGGGCACGGCCTGCGGCAGGCCTGGTCGGGTTGCGTGCGGGCCAGCGCCAGCAAAATGTAATCCGGCTCGTTGACCGGAAGCGTGGCATTGACCCTGGCCATCAGTGCGCTCATCGCCCGCCTGGTGCCCGGGCCCCAGGAGCCGTCGACCTCGCCCCAGTAGCAGCCGAGGCGGCGCAGCTCGCGCTGCAAATCCCGCACCAGCGCGTAGTAGGCCTCATCGCTCGCGGGCTGCGGTGAGCCGAGCCGCGGCTCGGCCGCGGCGAGAGCGGCGTTGCTGACGGAAGCCTGCCCGGCGATGCCCGACCGCTTGCTGTTGGGGACCGGGCGCCGAGATGGCGAGTGGAGGAACGCTGGCGGCTCGCCGCGCGGGCGCCTCGCTTTCGGCCGAGGCGGCGGTTTCGGGTGCGTTGGGCACCGCCAGCCGCGCCACCCCGTCCCGGATTTCGACGACTTCGGCGAGCTGTCTGTTCCCCTCGCTGGCGGGCAGCCACAGCCAGGTCAGAGCCAAGCCGCTCATCAGCAGGATGAGCCCGAACAGCTTCTGCATGACCTACTCCGAACCGGGCCCGCTCGAACGCTACCTAAGGCCCACTCAAACTAACGCCGGGCATGCCGCGAAGTTCGCACCCGACACCCCACGCCGGGGCATTCCGGCACGATCAATGTGACGACATCAGATGTAGACCGAGTTGACCGGGGTGCCAACCCCGCGGCTGGCTTGATGAACTGTGGAAATTCGCATGACAGATTGTGGAAAATTTGACGACCTCCATGCTCAGGGCTTCGACCGCCTGCCGCCTCGGGAGAGCCGTCCGCCGCGCTAGCGCTCTGATCCGGTTACCTTTTGGAAACGAATCTGTTAGCGTCGGGTGCAGAGGGGGCGTTCTAGTCGATTCGCGTTCCGCAGCGGTTGGAGGCGTTTTCCACCGAGGGCCCAGGGAGCCACTCGTACAGGGAAACTCCACTGACCGGTAATCGGGGGTCTTCGGTCTCGTTCGGTGTGCCCTTTGCCCGCTGGCGTTGCCGCTTCCGGGCCTGTGGGCGTGCGTGCGCGGCCATGGATCAGAGGGCGCTTCGTTGTGGTGCCCTTGCCCGTCTCCCCTCGCAAGTGAGGCTCTGAAGGGTAGCGCGTCGCACGAAAGGAGCCTCTCCCAAACAAGGAGAGGGCAAAATGCTAAGGCATGCTCTGGGGGTATGCGGCGTTGTCGCGGCGGCTGTGCTGTTGGCCGTGTCCTGCGCCATGAACTGGCGCTTCGGTTTCAGTCTCGGGCGGACCGAGATTGACGGGCAGATTTACGGAGCGGCGAGCGTTGCCGCCGACTGCCTCAAGGCGCTGGTTCCGTTCTTCTTCTTTGCCGCAATACGCAACCGGATGTGGTCGCAGGCGATCGCATCCATTTTGGTCTGGGGCGTGGTCAGCGCCTATTCGCTGACCTCGGCGCTCGGACACGCTGCGCTCAACCGCTTCGACATGAGCGGCCATCGCGCGGCCGAGGCCCAGTCCTACAAGGACCTGCGGGCCGATCTTGAGCGGGCCAAGGAACAGCTCGGCTGGATTCCTCAGCACCGCCCGATCGCCACCGTGGAGAACGAGATCGAGGGCCTCAAGACGAAGCGTGAGTGGGTCTGGTCGAACGGGTGCGCGGAGATCAAAGGTCCGCAGACCCGCAGCTTCTGCCAGCAGTTCCACACGCTGTCGTCGGAGCTCGCGTCTGCCCAACAGGCGGCGGCTCTCGAGGTGCGCATCGCCGACGTATCGGCGAAGCTCGCCCAGGCGGGCGGCGGCTCGGTGATGACCGAGGCCGACCCGCAGGCGAAGGTGCTGGCCGACCTGTCGGGCCGGGGTCTTGAGGAGGTGCAGATGGCGCTGACCATCTTCATCGCACTGCTGCTTGAGATCGGTTCCGGCCTCGGCATGTACATCGCCTTCAGCCAGTGGCGTCTCTACGACCGCCACCTGCCGACGCCGCCGGTCACGGCCGCTGTCGCTGCGGCGCCGATCGGGGAGAGCCTGGCCGTTCCGGCCAAGTCCCCGCGCGAGCGTCGCCGCCCGAGCGCCAACGACAACCGGTCGCTCCCGGCTCCTGCCGCCAAGCTGCTTCCGCCCGAGGACGACGTGCAGCGTTTCTATAAGGAGCGGATCGAGACGCAGGACGGGGCCAGCCTGACGGCGACGTCGCTCTACGAGGACTACTGCCAGTGGTGTGAAGAGAACGGAAAGGAGCCTTTGGCACTACCCACATTTGGTCGTGATTTCGGTGAGTTGGGCGTACAGAAAGCCAAGATCGCGGGACGGATCCGGTACATCGGCATCGCGCTGAAGTCCGGTCACAGTGTCGAGGAGGATAAGAAACTGCCGGCCGCAGAGGTCGTGGCCGCCTGATGAAGGCGCCTGTGGGAAGGCGCCGGACCAGATAAGAGGCGCAAGTCTCACAGCAAAAGGGCCGCCAACCGCGGCCCTTCTTGCTTTTTGGCCTCCGCTCCTCGACAAATTCCCTGTCTCACTTCGCGGAAGGCGAGAGGGAGAAGGAGGACGGGACAGTGGCCGAGCGCGTCGTCATGCGGCGCAGCAAGGGTTGGCGCAAGCCCGCCAATACCGTGTACGTTGGCCGCCCGACCCGATGGAGCAACCCCTTCCGGCCGGGCGCCGAGCATCCCGAACACGGCCGCCCGATGAGCCGCGAGGAAGCGGTGGCGCTCTACCGCAAGGCGCTCACCCGGCCCAAATCCGCCCTCAATGCGCGGCTTGATCCCCGCTGCACGGTTGACGCGGTAAAGCGCGAACTCGCCGGCCGCAATCTTGCCTGTTGGTGTTCCCTCGACGGGCCCTGCCACGCCGACGTCTTGCTTGACGTCGCCAACAGGTAAAGGACCATGCCGCTGCCGCCACCCGCCCGCGAAGGGGACAGGCTCGAGGAGGTCGACACCCCGGCACTCGTTATCGACCTCGATGCCTTCGAGGCCAATCTCGCTGCCATGGCCGAAGCCGGCCGGCGCCTCGGTGTGCGCCTGCGCCCTCACGCCAAGACCCACAAGTCTCCCGTTATCGCGCTCAAGCAGATCGCCGCCGGCGCGGTCGGCGTCTGCTGTCAGAAGGTATCGGAGGCGGAGCTTCTGGCCGAGGGCGGCGTTGGCGACATCCTCCTCTCCAACGAGGTGGTGGGGCCGCGCAAGCTCGATCGGCTGGCCGCACTCGCTCGCAGGTGCCGGCTTGCAGTGTGCACGGACAGTCTCGCCAACATCGCCGATCTGGAGCAGGCGGCGGCGCGCCATCGCGCCAAGCTCCAGGTGCTCGTCGAGATCGACGTCGGCGGCGGCCGCTGCGGTGCCTCGCCCGGTGCGGAAGCGGCGCGGCTTGCGCGCGAAGTGGCGGCGGCCGAGCACCTGATCTTTGCCGGCCTGCACGCCTACTACGGCTCGGCCCAGCACATGCGCTCGCCGCCCGAGCGGCGCGCGGCCATCGAGTCGGCGGCGCGGCTTACGCGCTCAACCATCGCCGCGCTGGCCGAGGTGGGCCTGCACGCGCCGGTCGTCACCGGCGCCGGCACCGGCACCTTCGAGCTCGAGGCGGCCTCGGGCGTGTGGAACGAGCTGCAGCCCGGCTCCTATATCTTCATGGACGCCGACTACGCCCGCAACGCGCCCGATCCCGCAGCCCGCGTGCCGCCCTTCGCGCACGCGCTCTTCGTCTACGCGACGGTGATGAGCCTGCCCCATCCCGAGCGCGCCGTGATCGACGCGGGCCTGAAGGCGCTGAGCACCGATTCCGGTCTCGCCGAACCTTGGGGTTTGCCGGGCGCCGTGTATAAGCGGCCGTCGGACGAGCACGGCATCATTGACCTGACGGGCTCGTTCGCACGCCTGCGGCTGGGCGAGAAGCTGCTGCTGGTGCCGGGCCACTGTGACCCGACCGTGAACCTGCACGACTGGTACGTTGCCGTACGCGGGCTTCACACGGCAAACGCGCGGGTCGAGGCGCTCTGGCCGGTTGCGGCCCGTGGCGCAGTGTTCTGAGACAGTGGGTCAACCCTTAAGCCGCGGCCAGCGGGCGAGGCGTTCGACGGCCGCCTCCATGTCGGCCGTGGTGCCCGAGTAGGAGAGGCGCAGGAAGCGCCGGCCGCGGTCCGCATCGAAGTCGACGCCGGGCGTCGCCGCGATACCGGTCTCGGCCAGCATCGCTTTGGCGAAGGCCAAACTGTCGTCGGTGAAGCGGCCGATATCGATGTAGAGATAGAACGCGCCGTCGGCCGGCACGATCTCGCGCAGGCCGAGCTTCGGCAGCTCCTTGAGCAGCAGGTCGTGGTTGGCGCGGTAGACCTGCCGGTTGGCTTCCAGCTCCTCCGTCGCATCGAACGCCGCCAGCGCCGCCACCTGCGCGATGGCCGGTGCCGAGATGTAAAGGTTCTGCGCCAGCCGCTCGATGGTGCGCACAAGCGCCGGCGGCACCACCATCCACCCGATACGCCAGCCCGTCATCGAGAAGTACTTGGAGAAGCTGTTGATGATGATCACCTCATCAGACAAGGCCAATGCCGTCTTGGCGGGGAAGCCGTAGGTGAGCCCGTGATAAATCTCGTCGGAAATGAACCACACGCGCGCCCGCCGGCAGGCGGCGACGATGTCCGCGAGCCGTTCCGGCACAAGCATGGACCCCGTCGGATTGGCTGGGCTCGCGATGAGCACACCGGCCAGGCCGCGCGCCTCCGCCTCCGCCGCGATCTGCGCACCTGTCGGCATCCACCGCCCGGCCGCATCCGTCTGGAGTATGACGGGAGTAACGCCGAGCGCGCCCAGGATGTGGCGGTAGCATGGATAGCCGGGCGAAGGCAGCGCCACCCGGTCGCCCACATCGAACAGGGCGAGGAAGGCAAGCACGAAGGCGGCGGATGAGCCGGTCGTCACCACCACGCGATCGGGTGCGAGCTTGACCCCGTACCAGTCCAGATAATGACGTGCGATGCGCTCCTTGAGACGCGGGATGCCGAGCGCTTCCGTATAACCGAGCTTGTCGGTGTCGATCAGGCGTTTGACCGCCTCGCGCGCGGCCCGCGGCGCCGGCGTGCCGGGCTGTCCGACCTCCATGTGGATGATCCTCTCGCCCGCGGCCTCGCGCGCGGCTGCGGCTCGGATCACATCCATGACGATGAAGGGTTGCACGTTGCCGCGCTGCGACAGCTGGCGCAGGATGCCGCCGGCGGCGGAAAACGTGTCGTCTCGCATGAGCGGGCCCCAGAGCCTTGGCCACGACGGATGGATAGCCGCCATCTTCTATCACACCTGGGCGGGCCAGCACCCGCGCTGCGCGCCGCCCGGCGCCGACCTTGACAAAATCGTGACCCGCCGCGGCCCTCGATCGCTGGCTAAGCCTTGCATTGTCCGCATTTGCGTTCCTAATTAGCCGGCGGTGCGGGTCCCCCTTGCGGGCAGGGCCTGTCGGCGGCCATCCTTCCATCGAGGGTCATTGCTACGTGGCGTTGAACGCTTGGATACGGGGCAGCGGGTGGGCAAGCAAGGGCGTGCTCGCGGCGGGCATTCTCGCCGTGCTGCTTCAATCGGCGCCGCTTCGCGCCCAGGGCATCCCGCTCATCCGTGACGACGAGATCGAGACGCTCGTTGCCGACTATGCGCGGCCACTGCTGAAGGCAGCCGGGCTTGCGCAGGGCAACATTCAGATGAAGCTCGTCAACAACAAGAGCTTCAACGCCTTCGTGCTCGACGGTCGCAACGTCTACATCCACATCGGCACGCTCATGCAGGCCGAAACCCCGAACCAGGTGATCGGCGTCATCGCGCACGAGATCGGGCACATCGACGGCGCCCATGTCGCCGCCATGCGCTCGCGCATGCAGCGCGAGCAGACGCGCATGCTGCTGTTGCGGCTTCTCGGCATCGGGGCGGCGATCTTTTCGGGCAGCGGCGAGGCGGTGGTGGCGGCCGACGAGATCATCGTGCGCGGCTTCCTGGCCGAGCGGCGCCAGCAGGAATCGGCCGCCGACCAGGCGGGGCTGCGCTTCCTCAATGCCACCCGTCAGTCGGGGCGCGGCATGCTCGAAACCTTCGAGCGTTTGGGCCAGCAGAATCGCGGCTTCTCGGAGGCCAATCCGTACCTGTTGAGTCACCCCATCGAGCGCGTGCGCATCGCCCAGCTTCGCGATGCGGTGACGGCCAGTCCTTACTACGCCACCAAAGACCCGCCCGAGCTGCAGCTTCGCCACGATCTGATGCGGGCCAAGCTGTTCGGCTTCACCACTCCGCCGCAGGACGTCTACCGCACCTATCCAGCCTCCGACACCTCCCTTGCTGCCCGCTATGCCCGCGCCATCGCCCGCAACTGCTCGGGCAACTGCGCGCAAGCCGTGCCCGACATCGACGGCCTGATCAAGGAGCAGCCATCCAACCCGTTCTTCTGGGAGCTCAAGGGTCACGTCTATGCCCGCGAGGGCAAGCACGCGCAGGCCGTCCCGCCGCTGCGCAAGGCACTGCAGCTGCTCGGCGGGCGCTCCACGCTGATCAAGATGGAGCTCGCCAAATCGCTGGTGGAGATGAACGATCCAGGCCAGCTCGACGAGGCCATCCGTATCCTCGAGCCGGCGCTGGAGGCCTCTGGCGGCGAAGATGCGTCCGGCTACATGGTGCTGGCGCGGGCGTACGCCGCCAAGCAGCGGATCTCTGAGGCCGACCTCGCCATGGCCCGCGCTCACCTCATCCGCGGCGACCACGACCAGGCGGTGATCTTCGCCAAGCGGGCCCAGGCGAGGCTCGCGCCCGGCAGCCGGGCGTGGCTTAAGGCCGATGACATCATTAAGATCAAGCCGCAGACCCAGAATTGAAAGGCAGGCGGCGGATCGGCTCCGCCCACATGAGGAGACACGTCGTCATGATGCCCCCAGTGATCGCGCGGTCCGCCGATTGGCTCAGGAATAAGAACGCTGCCGGCCTGGCCGCGGCCGCCGTGTTCCTGGCCGCGCTCCTACTTGCCGTCGGCTACAGCCTCCAGTTCGACCGCGCCGCCGAGCCCGGTCGGCCGGCCGCCCCGGCGGCGCAGGTGCTGAAGACGGCCGAGGCAGCCGGACTGACGCCCGCGCAGGTCGAGGCGGTGCGCGACATCGTCAAGGACTACCTGATGAATAATCCCGACATCCTAATCGAGGTGAGCCGGGAGCTGGAGGCGCGTCAGCAGCTCAGGATGGCCGATGAGCACAAGCGTGTGATCGCGGAGCGCAAGGCCAAGATCTTCGCCTCTCCCACCGACTTCGTGTTGGGCAATCCCAAGGGCGACATCACCGTGGTCGAATTCTTCGACTACAACTGCGGCTGGTGCAAGCGGGCCGTCGACGACGTCCAGAAACTCGCCCAGGCCGAGCCCAACGTGCGCATCGTCATGAAGGAGTTCCCGATTTTCGGTGAGCACTCCACCTATGCGGCGAAGGCGGCGATGGCCTCGATCAGGCAGGGTAAGTACTGGGACTTCCACCTCGCCCTGATGCGCGAGAAGCAGGTGACCAAGGACAACGTGATGACGATCGCCGCCCGGGTCGGCCTCGACGTGAACAGGCTCAAGGCCGACATGGAGGATCCCAAACTTGACGCGGCCATCAAGGAAACCCACGACATTGCCCAGGCCCTAGCCATTGAGGGCACTCCTGGCTTTATCGTCGACGCCAAGGTGAACGTGGGCTACCTGCCGGTCGAGGGCTTGCGTCAGCTCGTCGGCGAGGCCCGCAAGAACGGCTGCCAGGTGTGCTGAGGGAGCGGCCGAGGCGGCGCCAGCAGCAGCGGGTTCGAAAGGTTTACGGGAGGAACACCGGGCGCTGCCCTTTCGCATTGCGGCAAAAGCTGATAGAGGGGCTGCGGCCGACTCGACCACGCCGGTCTGCGGCCGCCGGCCTTCCAAGCGCCGCCTCGGTCCATGTCCAAGCCGCTCTTCGTTCTCAACGGCCCCAATCTGAACATGCTGGGCATGCGCGAGCCCACCGTTTACGGCCACGCGACACTGGCCGACGTGCGCCGCCGCGTTGAGGCGCGTGCCCGAGCGCTCGGGTTTGCTGTCGACTTTCGCCAGACCAATGACGAGGGGGAACTGATCGGATGGATTCAGCAGGCGCGCGAGGAGGCGGCGGGCATCATCATCAATGCGGGCGCCTTGACTCATACCTCGATTGCCGTGCTCGACGCGCTGAAGGCGGCCGACCTGCCGGCGGTCGAGGTCCATCTTTCCAACATTTTCCGCCGCGAGAGCTTCCGCCATCGCTCCTACGTGGCCATGGCCGCGGTGGGCTCGATCTCGGGCTTTGGGCCGGCGAGTTATGAGCTTGCCGTCGAGGCGATGGCCGCGATTCTGGGCGAGCGGTCCCGGGGGTAGTCGGCTCACGGCACCGGCCGGTCACAGGGCAGCGCAACGACGTCGGCAAGCGGATCATGGCAAAAGACCCCAAGAGCAAAAGCATTGTTGAGGCAGACGCGATCCGCGAGCTTGCCCGCCTGCTGGAGGAGACCGGCCTCAACGAGATCGAGGTCGAACGCGAGGGGCTGCGGGTCAGGGTGGCCCGCACCACCGAGGTGATCGCCGCCGCACAGCACCTCGCACCGCCGCCTCCCGCTGCGGCGCAGCCGGCGAATCCGGTACCGCCGGCGCCCGACGCCGGGCCGGCCGACTATGCGAGCCACCCGGGCGTGGTCAAGTCGCCGATGGTGGGAACCGCCTACCGGTCGCCGGAACCGGGCGCCGCTCCCTTCGTCGAGATCGGCTCGCGGGTGGCGCAAGGTCAGACGCTGCTCATCATCGAGGCCATGAAGACCATGAACCACATCCCGGCGCCGCGGGCCGGCACGGTGACCCAGATTCTGTTTGAGAACGGCCAGCCGGTCGAATACGGCGAGCCGCTGGTGGTGGTGGAATGAGCGGCGGTCGGCCGTCGGCAGTCGGAACGAGGATCGACTGCCTACTCCCGACCGGCAGCGGGCGTAGCGAGGCATGTTCGACAAGATCCTGATCGCCAATCGCGGTGAGATCGCGCTCAGAATCCAGCGTGCCTGCAAGGAGTTGGGCATCGCCACGGTGGCGGTGCATTCGACCGCCGACGCCGATGCCATGCACGTGCGCCTGGCCGACGAGAGCGTGTGCATCGGCCCGCCGCCCGCCTCCGAGAGCTACCTGAACATTCCGCGCCTGCTGTCGGCCTGCGAGATCACCGGTGCCGATGCCATTCATCCGGGCTACGGCTTTCTCGCCGAGAACGCGCGCTTCGCCGAGATCCTGGAAGAGCACGGCATCACCTTCATCGGGCCGACCTCCGAGCACATCCGCATCATGGGCGACAAGATCGAGGCCAAGGAGACGGCCAAGCGGCTGGGCATTCCCGTGGTGCCGGGCTCCGACGGCGCCATCGAGAACGAGGCCCAGGCGCTCGACGTGGCAAAGCGCATGGGCTTTCCCGTGCTCATCAAGGCGGCGGCCGGTGGTGGCGGCCGCGGTATGAAGGTGGCGCGCAGCGCCGCCGAGCTCGGCCAAGCGCTCGCCACCGCCCGCGCTGAGGCCAAGGCCGCCTTCGGCGACGATGCCGTCTACATCGAGAAGTACCTGGCGCGGCCGCGTCACATCGAGGTGCAGGTGTTCGGCGACGGCCGCGGCGACGCCATTCATCTCGGCGAGCGCGACTGCTCGCTCCAGCGCCGCCACCAGAAGGTGTGGGAGGAGGCGCCCTCCCCCGCCCTCAACGCCGCCGCCCGCATGATGATCGGCGACGCGGTGGCCCGCGCCATGCAGAAGCTCAAGTACCGCGGCGCCGGCACCGTCGAGTTCCTTTACGAGGACGGGGAGTTCTACTTCATCGAGATGAACACCCGCCTGCAGGTCGAGCACCCGGTCACCGAGATGATCACCGGCATCGATCTGGTGCTCGAGCAGATCCGCATCGCCTCGGGCGCTCCGCTCAGCGTCAAGCAGGAGGACGTGACGTTCTCCGGCCACGCTATCGAGTGCCGCATCAATGCCGAGAACCCGAAGACCTTCCGTCCTTCGCCGGGCAAGATCACCTATTGGCATCCGCCGGGGGGCTTGGGGGTGCGCGTCGACTCGGGCGCCTACCAGGGCTACACCATCCCGCCCTACTACGACAGCCTGATCGGCAAGCTGATCGTGCACGGCAAGAACCGCAACGAATGCCTGATGCGGCTCCGCCGCTGCCTCTCCGAATTCGTGATCGACGGGGTCGAGACCACCATCCCGCTGCACGCCGAGCTGGTGCGGCAACCCGACATCGCCAACGGCCTCTACGACATTCACTGGCTGGAGCGGTTTCTGGGCAAGGCGGAGTGAGCCTCGCCTTTCCCTCTTCGACAACGCAGCGGGAAGGAAGCCGTCTCCGTCACAGCTTCGCCGCCTGCACGTGCATCCAGTCGTAGTTCTTGGTGCGCCCGAGGGAAAGCCAGCCCTCGCGCTCCCAGATCGCCCACCAGTCGCGATAGACGGGCTTGGCCAGCGTGGCCCGGTCGCGGCCCCACTGCAGCTGGTTGTTGTCCGGATCCCAGTCGATGGCAATCGCCCACGCGTGCGTCGACATCCGGTTCGAGCCCCGCATCTGGCGGCAATTGTAGCAGCCGCCGAACTGGTCGAGCCTGAGCTTCCTGATCTCGGCCTCGCCGTAGTGGCGGTGCACGGCCTCCAGCACCCTGGCGAGGCTCTCGGCCACCTTCTCGTGGCAGCTGATCTCGTTGAGTGTGGTGCTCTGGTCCCAAGCCAGCCGAAGCGTCCACGGGCAGCGCACTTTCACCTGCCTGACCTGGCAGGCGCGGCCGTAGTAGGCGGCGAGTGCCGCCTCCGACTGGCTGGGCCAGCCGTGGGGATTGACGTCGATCGGCTCGTCGTCGCGCCAGTTGGAGAGCGGGGAGCCGGCGCGCAAATGGACGAGGCTGTCGAAGGCGTACTGGGTGAGCTGACCCCACAGCCCGTCGATCACGCCGGGATCGATCGAGCACGATTTGGCCACGAGCTGCACGAGCGCCACCGACATGCGCTTGTCGTCCCAGCTCCGCCACCCGTCGGGCAGCTCGGCCTGGCGCCTCTCGAGCAGTAGGATGATCTCGATCGGCGGTGGCTCGCCCCAGTTGCGGTCGAGGCCCTGCCGGTCGATCTTGACCATGGCGATGGCCATGAGCGCCTTGAAGTCGCGGGAAAAGTCAATGGTTTCAGCGGTCAGCGGGCCGGCCGGTGTGGCCGGTGTCGCTGGCACCACCACCGGCGGTGCCGGCGAGGGAGCCGGTGCGGGCTGGGGTGTCGGTGCGGGCGCCGGCGTAGGCGCCGGCTGCGCGATGGGAGGCGGTGCTGGCGTGGGCGCCGGCGTCGGTGCGGCGGGCTGGTCATCGCGCAGGGAGGCGGGCATGAACGTGACGTGTGCCTCCTCGAGCGCAGCGAGATCCACGGGCGCGGGCTCGAGCCCCCAGTCGGCGATCCGGAAATTGTCGCCGTGCACCTTGCCGTCGCCGGTGGCGATGGTCGAGCGGCGGATCAGCACGTCCTGTCGCGCCGGGGGATTTGAGCCCTCCGAGATGATCTGCGCCCACTTGCGGCGGCGCGCCAAGCCGGACAGCGAGGGCTCATCGCGCAACAGCTGGTCCAGCGGCTCCGCGATCGACGGCCGCCCGGCGCCGCCGTTCTGGACCGCCGTGTCGAAAAACAGCGCGACGTCGATGGCGTCCGCCGCCTTCCAGCGCCGGCAGTCGCGCAGGCAGATGTTCCAATAGCGCTCGCGGGCGTCCTTGATCTGCAGCGACTGCACCTCCGGGGTGGCGCCAAGCCGAGCGAAGGCCGCCTTCCATTCGGGATGCACATCGTAGCGGTTGGCGCCGACCGACACCGAGTTGCCCCACCGCTCGCGGTCGGAGACCGAGGCTTTCAGCACCTGGCGCAGCTCGCGCTCCTTGGCGCCGAAGGCGCGGGCCAGCGTACCCGGATACTCGCGCTCGACGATGTCGAGGAACTGCGGCAAATCGTGCTTCAGCGTGTAGCCGACGATGCCCCAGGTGAGATAGGCGCCGTCGAAGTTGCCGACCGCCTTCTCGAAGCCCGTACCCTCGAAGGCTGCCGTCAGGTTGAGGCAGCGGTCGAAGAGCGAGGGCGCGGGAAGGCCTGTGATCGCTTCCCAGTCGGAGTCGCGGCACATCCCGTCGGCGAGGGCCCCGCGCGCCGCCTGCGCCCTTTTCACCGCCGCCTCCGTCGCCGGTCCGTAGGAACCGTCGATGTTGGCGGCGTAATGTCCGGCCTTCTTGAGCGCGGCCTGGAGGATCTGCACGAGCATGCCGTCTGGCGACCGATAGCCGACGGGGCTCTTGCGGAAGAGTACGGCATCGGGACGGGCGGGGGCCGGACTGGGCCGCGGCGGGGGCGTCACCACCACCGGCCCGGCTGGCTGCTGCGGCAGCGGGGCGGGGCCCACGGGCGGCACGACGGGAGCGTCCAATGGCTTCGGCGCCGTCTGCGGCGGGGGCGCGCCGGCGGCGGCCGGCTGCGCTGAGGAGTGCAGGCTGTCGACGTCGATCGGGGCAGTGGCAGGCGCCGCCGGCTTTGAAACCTCCTCCTTGCTCGCGCCGCCAAACAGCCAGGACCACCAGGACATGCCGCTCTCGGCGCGCGGAACGCCGCCCCTGTTAACCGTGACGTGGCGCACCTTCTCAGAGGCCTTACGCCTGAGTCAACCGGCAAAGGACGATGGGTGAGCTGTCGTTCCTGCGGGCTGGCGCTGGCGACGTTTGCGTCTCTTGCGCGTTTCAGCGCAAGGCTCCTCACTGGCGATCGCCGGAACGGGGCGATAGAGTGGCCGGCATTTGCGGCGGCGACATCGAGGTGGCGGCAAAGGCCGGCTGCCGGATTGCAGGAGGTTGCCATGCCCGCCCATGCTCGCTGCCGGCCGCCGCGACGGGGTGGCGCCCAACCAACACTGCAGCCGCACATTGTGCTGGCGCTTCTACTGGTGCTGGCGCCGATCTGTCTTTGGTCGGCGCCGGGCCGTGCGAGCGACTACTTCCGGGAGTGCACCGCGCTCGACGGCGATCCCCATCACAAGCTTGACCTCGAGGCGGGCGAGCTGCGCGCGGTGAAGGGCGGGCCGCTCCTCGCCTTCAAGACGGTGGAGAAGCAGCGCCTGCGCCAGGTCACCGGCTACTGCAACACCAAAGGGGGCCGCTTCAAGTTCAACACCGAAGTGTTCGGTGTGACGGTCGAATTCACGGTCAAGGGCAAGGCGGTAAAGCAGCGCTTCCGCTGCGAGTTGGCCGAGGATGCCACCCCCGCCGGCCTCAACTGCGAACAAGAGGTCCGCACCATCGACTTCAGAGCACCGGAGAAGCTGCTGGAAGCGTATAGGTAGGGGACAAGACAGCTCGCACGCCGGCACTCGTCGACCGCCACGCATAAGCTGCGGCCGGCATCCACGCCCCACTCCCGTCATGCCGGCGCAGGCCGGCAGCCACGCCGTCATGCCGGCGGAGGCCGGCATCCACGCCAGGCACCACTTGCTCGACGGTCGAGATTGCTTGGAGATGTCCGGCGAGTGCCACGATCGAGCGCGTGCATGCCGAAGCTGGCGTGGATCCCGACCTGCGTCGGGATGACGAGTTGGATGGGACCTGGGTCCCGACCTGCGTCGGGCTGACGATGGATGGGCACTCGCCGCCTCCTGTCTTCTCTTCCAACCGGATCGCAGCGCCTCCCCTTTGGTGCCGCTTGCTCTCCCTACGCTCCCCACTCCCGTCATGCCGGCGCAGGCCGGCAGCCACGCCAGGTGCCGCTTGCGCGAGGGTCGAGAATGGCCGCAGCCTGCCCCGGCGGAGTGTCGCCTTCGAATGCGTGCATGCCGAAGCTGGCGTGGATCCCGACCTGCGTCGGGATGACGAGTTGGATGGGACCTGGGTCCCGACTTGGGTCGGGATGACGTGGTGGGTGGGGGATCCGGACCTGCGTCGGGATGACGGTGAGGGTGGTCCGGCGATGGTACCTGGTCTGCTTGCGAGGGCGTCGGGTGAGAAGGTGGGGGAGCCCTGTCTTTCTTCTTGCTGCTGCCTGCCGCTCATCTCGCGCCGGGTTGCGGCTCCTCCACCCGTCACCCTGAGACTCCCCGCCCGTTCCCCCACGTAGCCCGCAGCGGCGCAGGGCGGTGGAGGAAGAGGGGCGGGGAACACTGCCGTCCATCGCGCCCCGCGTGTCGCGCCACTGGCCCCCGCGCCGGAGGGCTTGCGCCGCGGTGCTCGGTGATGGTTGAGTGCGCGCATACCCCCGCCCGCCTCGACCCCGCAACCGGAGAGCCCTGGAGCCGCCTCATGCAACTTGCCGACGAGCTTGTGCTTGCCAACCGGATCCTCGTCAACGAGGGCATCCTCGATGCCTTTGGCCACGTCAGCGTCCGCCTGCCCGACAAAGGCACGCATTACCTGCTCTCGCGCTACCGGCCTCCGCTCCTGGTGTCCGCCGCCGACATCACCGAGTACGACGAGAAGGACGCCCCCCTCACCAACGCCGCGGACGAGCACTATTCGGAGCGCGCCATCCACGGGGCAATCTACCGTGCGCGTCCGGACGTCGCCGCGGTATGTCACACGCACGCGCCCTTCGTGCTCCCGTTCGCGGTGTCGGGGGTCGCCATCCACCCCGTCTATCACATGGGCGCCTGCCTCGGCGCCGAGGTCCCGTTCTGGGATTCGCAGGATGAGTTCGGCGACACCAACCTGCTGGTCTCTACCCCCGAGCAGGGCGCCTCGCTCGCCCGCGCTCTCGGGCCGCACTGGGTGGTCATCCTGCGCCGGCACGGCGCTGTCGTCGCGGGACGCTCGATCCCGGAGGTGGTCTACCGCGCGATCCAGCTCCAGGACAATGCGCGCGCACAACTGCAGGCGGCGATGCTCGGGAGCGCCCCGTCACTGCCACCTGGTGAGATCGCCAAGGCCGGCGCCATCGCCGACCGACCGCGCACGATCAGGCGCGGTTGGGATTACTGGGTGGCCCGCGCCACGCAGAAAGCAGGCTAGTATCCCATGTGGTGCCGGGGCCGGGGCTGGAAGCGTGAGGAGCGCCGACCGACCTCGCCGATCTGGTAGTCTGTCCCCTGCCGGGTGAGGCCCACGCCGGTGAGGTTGCGCCCACCAATGTGCGATGTGAACGCCAAGACCGCGGGCTGCGCCCTTTCCCTCGTCGCTCCCTGCTACAACGAGGAGGCGGGGCTCGCCGAGTTCCATCGCCGTGCAGCCGCCGCGCTCCGCGCCGCGGCCGGCGACGATTACGAGATCGTGCTCGTCGACGACGGCTCTTCCGACGCCACCTGGACCGCCATCGAGGCGCTCTCCGCCGCCGATCCGCACGTGGTCGGCGTCCGCCTCATGCGCAACCACGGCCACCAGCTCGCGGCGACCGCCGGGCTCGCCGTGTCGCGCGGCCGGCGCGTGGTCCTGATCGACGCCGACCTGCAGGACCCGCCCGAGCTCATTGGCGAGATGATGGCGCTGATGGATGCCGGCGCCGACGTGGTCTACGGCAAGCGCAGCCGCCGTGAGGGCGAGAGCTGGTTCAAGACGGCGAGCGCCGCCGCCTTCTACCGTGTACTGTCGCGGCTTGCCAGCGTGCCCATTCCCGAGGACACCGGCGACTTCCGCCTGATGAGCCGCCGTGTCGTCGATGCGCTGCTCGCCATGCCCGAGCGCGAGCGCTTCATCCGCGGCATGGTAAGCTGGATCGGCGGGCGGCAGGTGCCGCTCTATTACGAGCGCAAGGCCCGGCTCGCCGGCGCGAGCAAGTACCCGCTTGCCAACATGCTCCGCTTCGCCGCCGATGCCATCACCAGCTTCTCCATCGTGCCGCTCAGGATCGCCTCCTGGCTCGGCATCGTGGTCGCTGGCATCGCCCTCCTGCTGCTGCTCTACACGATCTGGCAGTGGGCGGCCGGCAACGTCGTCGCCGGCTGGTCGAGCACGATGACGGCGATTGCGCTATTTGCCGGCGTGCAGCTCATCGTGCTCGGCATCATCGGCGAATACCTTGGCCGATTGGTGCACGAGGCCAAGGGGCGGCCGCTCTATCTGATCGACGAGATCGCCTCCGGCGGCGAAAGCCGGCCGGTGCCGATCGAGCTGTCGCGCCTGTCGCCGGCGGCGCGGGCCGAACTCGTGGCCGCGCTGACCGCTGTAGCGGCCGGCGCGCCGGCGCCCGCCGCCAAGGCCAACGCGCCCGCCCGCCCTGACCGCCCGTAGTGGACAGCGGCGGCGTCGTTGTGCAAGGCCGTTGTCGCATGGCCTGCGCCGGTGCAAACACCTCCCATGAAGCGGCTCCTCATTGCCAACCGCGGCGAGATCGCCGTGCGCATCATCCGCACGGCCGAGCGCCTGGGCATTAAGACAGTGCTCGTCGTGTCGGAGGCCGATAGGGGCTCGCTCGCGGCCGAGCTGGCCGATGAGGTGGTGCTGATCGGCCCCGCGCCACCGGCCGCAAGCTATCTGCGCATCGACCGCATTCTCGAGGCGGCGCGGCGCACCCGGGCCGAAGCCGTTCACCCGGGTTACGGCCTGCTCTCGGAGAATGCCGACTTCGCCAGCGCCGTGCGCGCAGCCGGGCTCGCCTTCGTCGGCCCGACCGCCGAGGCCATGCGCGCCTTGGGAAGCAAGGCGGCAGCCAAGGCCATGGCGGCGCGGGAGGGCGTGCCGGTGATCCCCGGCACGGCCGGCTTGGAGCAGGACCTTGGCGCGCTGACCGCCGAGGCCGCTCGCATCGGCTATCCGCTGCTGATCAAGGCCACGGCGGGCGGCGGCGGACGCGGTATGCGCATTGTCGAGCGCGAAGCCGATCTTGCACCGGCCCTCAACAGCGCGAGGCGGGAAGCCAAGGCTGCCTTCGGCGACGACGCCGTGATGCTGGAGAGGCTGATCGCTGATCCACGCCATGTCGAGGTTCAGATCTTCGGCGACGCCGCGGGCAACGTCGTCCATCTTTTCGATCGCGACTGTTCGCTGCAGCGTCGCCACCAGAAGGTGGTTGAGGAGGCACCCGCGCCGGGTCTCGGCGAGCCGCTGCGCGGCAAGCTTGCCGACGCCGCGGTCCGCCTGGCGAAGGCGGCCGGCTACCAGGGTGCCGGCACCGTGGAGTTCCTGATCGAGGGTGCGGGTGGCGATGCCGATCCGCGCTGGTATTTCATCGAGGCCAACACCCGCCTGCAGGTGGAGCACACGGTGACTGAGATGGTCACCGGGCTCGACCTCGTCGAATGGCAGTTGCGCATTGCCGCGGGCGAGCGCCTGCCCCTCGCGCAGGAGCGGATTTCGTGCAGCGGTCATGCGGTGGAGACGCGGCTCTGCGCGGAGGACCCTGCCCACGATTTCGCACCGTCGACCGGGCGGCTTGCTGCCTTCGCCATGCCGTCAGGGCCCGGCATTCGCGTCGACACCGGTGTGCGCGCCGGCGACGAGGTGTCGCCCCATTACGACTCGCTGATCGCCAAGATCGTCAGCCGTGGGTCGAACCGACAAGTCGCCATGGCCCGCCAGCTCGAAGCCCTCGATGCCCTCCACGTCGCCGGCCCCCGCACCAACGCCGCCTTCCTGCGCGCGCTCTTGAGCGATCCCGATGTCGCGGCGGCAAGAATGAGCACCGGCCTCATCGCCAGGCGCCTGACGCGGCTAACGGAGCGCCCCGACAACGAAGCGGCAGTCGCTGAAGGTCTTCGCCACATGCTGGAAAAGATCGGCCATGCGATCGAGGCCGAGCGGCTGCACAACGGCGGGCATGCCTTCGACCCCTGGCGTGCCGCCGACGGCTTCCAGCTCGGCGGCGAGCGCCGGCAGCTCGTCACTGTCCTTCTCGACGGTACCCTGACGGCGCGCAAGGTGCGCTGGACGGCGGACGGACCGGTGGTCTGCCGTCGAAAGCGTGCAGGCGGCGCCATCCCTCGCCACGTCAGGATCGCCGACGCCGGCGACCGCGTATTCCTACAACAGGACCTGTGGCAGACGGAGTTGCGCTGGCCCGCGTACGATGCTGAAACGGAGGCGCAAGGCGAGGCCGCGGGCGTGGTGCGTGCGCCCATCAACGGGCGCATTGTGGAGGTGTTTGTGGCTGAGGGCGGGCCGGTCGAGAAGGGTCAGCGCATCGCCGTTATCGAGGCTATGAAGATGGAGCACGTGCTGGTGGCCCCGCTGAGCGGGCGGCTGGCCAAGCTCGCCGTGGCGGCCGGCGAGCAGGTCGCTTGTGGCTCGCTCATCGCCACCATCCTGGCGGAGGGCTCGGCCGCATGACCCTGCACCTCGTCAAGCTCTGCGTCGGCTGCGATTCGATCGAGGACCTGGCGGCCTGGCAGCGCCGGCGCTTGAAGGACATGGGCCGGAAGGGCGGCAGGGCGCGCCTCTTCCACCGCACCTACCAGACGCCCAAGCGCACCGAGGAGCTTCTCGATGGCGGCTCCCTCTACTGGGTCATCAAGGGCTTCATCCAGGCCCGGCAGGCAATCATCGGGTTCGACGAGGGCACCAAGGACGACGGCCGGCCCTGCTGCCTCATCCTGCTGTCGGCCAAGCTGGTGCCCGTGCGCCCGACCCCGCGCCGTGCCTTCCAAGGCTGGCGCTACCTTGAGCCGGCTGACGCCCCGCCCGATCTCACCGGCCGCGCCGCCGCCGCTTTCGCCGATCTGACCCCCAAGATGCGCCGCGAGCTGATCGAGCTGGGCTTGCTCTAGAATGGTGCGTATGGCGGGCAAGACTGTGGACATCCCCTTCGCATCGACCCCTACGCCCACGCTAAACTTGCGGCCATGAACCTCTCGATTCGCCCGCCAAGTCCAGCCGCGCAGGCACGGTCCGTCCCGCGGCGCGGCCCGCCGTTCATCCACCTCAAGGTCCATTCGGCCTACTCGCTGCTGGAAGGCGCGCTGCCCATCGGCCGGCTCGCCAAGCTGGCCGCGGAACTGGGCTTTCCGGCCATCGGCCTCACCGACACCAACAACCTTTTCGGCGTGCTCGAGTTCTCCGAGAAGATGGCGCAGGTCGGCATCCAGCCGATCGCCGGGGTTGCGCTGGCGGCCGATTTCGAGGACCGCAGACAGCCGCTCGCCGCCTCCGGCGGCCCCGTGCCGCGGACGCTGCGCAACCGCGATGGCGCGCTCGCCCTCTTCGCCATGAACGAGGCGGGCTATTTGAACCTCATGCAGCTCGTCAGCCGGGCGCACTTGGGTTCGAGCGATGCCGAGGGCCCTCACGTCAAGCCGGCCGACCTGCAGGCGCGGGCCGAAGGGCTCATCGCGCTCACCGGCGGACCGGAGGGCCCCATCGACCGTGCCCTCGCCGAGGGCCAGCTCGACCTTGCCCGAGCCCGGCTCCTCACCCTCAAGCACACCTTCGCCGACCGCCTCTACGTCGAGCTCCAGCGCCACGGCCTTACCAGCGAGGCCCTGGTCGAGCCCCAGCTCATTGCCCTCGCCTACGACCTCGAGCTGCCGCTCGTTGCCACCAACGAGGCCTACTTTGCCACCGCCGACGACTATGAGGCGCACGATGCGCTGCTCTGCATCGCCGAGGGGAGCTATCTCGTCGACGACAACCGGCGGCGGCTGTCGCGCGAGCATTACCTCAAGCCCGCCGAGGACATGGCGCAGCTGTTCGCCGACCTTCCCGAGGCGCTCGACAACACGTTGGAGATCGCCACGCGCTGCGCCTTCCGTCCCAAGGGACGCAAGCCGATCCTGCCCAACTACGTGCAACTGAGGGATGGTGCCACGCCCGGGGAGCGGCTCGCCGCGGAGGCTGCCGAGCTGCGCCGGCAGGCCGAGCAAGGGCTCGCCCAGCGTCTGGCGGCGAGCCCGCTCGCCCCCGGCTTCACGCGCGCTGACTACGAACAGCGACTGGCCTTCGAGCTCGACATCATCACCCGCATGAAATTCCCCGGCTACTTCCTGATCGTGGCCGACTTCATCAAGTGGGCCAAGGCGCAGGACATTCCAGTGGGGCCGGGGCGCGGCTCTGGTGCCGGTTCGCTGGTCGCCTGGGCCCTCACCATCACCGACCTCGACCCGCTGCGCTTCGGGCTGCTGTTCGAACGGTTTCTGAACCCCGAGCGCATCTCGATGCCGGACTTCGACATCGACTTCTGCCAGAACCGGCGCGACGAGGTGATCCGCTACGTGCAGGACAAGTACGGGCACGACCGCGTCGCCCAGATCATCACGCACGGCACCTTGCAGGCCCGCGCCGTGGTGCGCGACGTGGGCCGTGTGCTGCAGATTCCCTACGGCCAGGTCGACCGCTTGGCCAAGCTTATCCCCGCCAACCCGGCCAACCCGGTGACGCTCAAGCAGGCGATCGCCGGCGAGCCCAAGCTGCAGCAGGCGCGCGCCGAGGACGAGGCGGTCGCACGCCTGCTCGAGATTGCCGAGAAGCTTGAGGGTCTCTACCGCCACGCCTCGACGCATGCGGCCGGCCTCGTCATCGGCGACCGGCCGCTCGTCGAGCTGGTACCGCTCTACCGCGACCCCAAGTCGGACATGCCGGTCACCCAGTTCAACTGGAAGATGGTCGAGGCGGCCGGCCTCGTGAAATTCGACTTCCTCGGCCTCAAGACGCTGACCGTTCTGAAAAAGGCGGTGGAGCTCGTGCGCCGAGGCCGCGGCATCGACGTCGACCTGTCCAAGGTGCCGCTCGACGACAAGAACACCTACGAGCTGCTGGCCCGGGCCGATACGGTCGGTGTGTTCCAGCTCGAAGGCACGGGCGTGCGCGAGTTTTTGAAGCGGCTCAAGCCCGACCGCTTCGAGGACATCATGGCCATGACCGCGCTCTACCGGCCGGGCCCGATGGACAACATCCCAACCTACATCAACCGCAAGCACGGCGTGGAGCCGATCGAATACCTGCACCCGCTGCTCGAGCCGATCCTGAAGGAGACCTACGGCGTCATCATCTACCAGGAGCAGGTGCTCAAGATCGCCCAGGTCATGGCCGGCTACACCCTTGGCCAGGCCGACATCCTGCGCAAGGCCATGGGCAAGAAGGACAAGGCGATCATGGCCCGCCAGCAGGCGGAGTTCGTCGCCGGCGCGGTCAGGAACGGAGTGAAGAAGGAAGAGGCCGCCCACATCTTCGAGCTGGTCGACAAGTTCGCCGGCTATGGCTTCAACAAGGCGCACACTGCCGCCTATGCGCATGTCGCCTACTATACCGCCTACATGAAGGCCAACTTCCGCGCGGAGTTCCTGGCCGCCTCGATGACCCTCGACATGGCCAACACCGACAAGCTCGCCATGTTCGCGGCCGAGGCGGCGCGTTCAGGCATCGAGGTCAAGCCGCCTTCGGTCAATGCCTCGGCGGTAGAGTTCGCGGTCGAGCCCGGCACCGCGCAGAAGCCCGGTGCCATCCGCTATTCGCTCGCCGCGCTGAAGAACATCGGGGAATCCGCGGTAGCCGCCATGGTGGCCGAACGCCAAGCCAACGGCCGCTTCACCGACGTCTCCGACTTCGCCCGCCGCCTCAACACCCGCGCCGTCAACAAGAGGGCGATCGAGACCCTGGCCGCCGCCGGCGCCTTCGACGATCTCGGCGTCGGCCGTTCGCTCATGTACGCCAATGCCGATGCCGTGATCGCGTTTGCCAACCGTCTCGCCGAAGACGCCGCGGCGGGCACCGCCGATCTGTTCGCGGCCACCAGCGGCAGCGGGCTGCCGCCGCCCATCGACCTGCGCCCGGTTCCCCCCTGGACGCCCATGGAGCGACTCGAGAAGGAGTTCGAGTCGGTAGGCTTCTATCTGTCCGGCCATCCGCTCGATGCTTTCGAGAGCATGCTCGGCGGGCTCGGCGTTAGGCGGCGGAGCGACTTCGAGGCCGAGGCCGAGCGGGCTGGCGCCTCGGGGCGCCTCGCCGCCGTGGTCTCCAGCGTCCGCGAGCGCAAATCGCAGAAGGGCAACAAGTTTGCCTTCGCCATGTTCTCCGACAGCGAAGGTCAGTTCGAGGCGGTTGTCTTTTCCGACACGCTGGCCGCCTGCCGAGCGCTGCTTGAGCCGGGCACGCCGGTGCTGCTTTCCGTCGCGGCGGAGCGTGACGGGGAGACGATGAAGATGCGAATCGAAGGCATCGAGGCGCTCGACAGGGCGGCGGCCGCTCTGCCGCGCGGCGTGAGGATCCGACTCGATGCATCGGCGCTTCAGAACGGGTCGAGTGGGCAGGTGCTCGAGGCCCTGCGCGCGCAGCTCAAGCCCGGCGGCAAGAGCGAGGTGCGCCTGGTGCTGGCCCTGCCCGAAGCGGGTCGCGAGGTCGAGATCGCCTTGGCGAGAACCTTCGAGCTCTCGCCCATTCAGCGCGGGCAGATCTCGGTTCTGCCAGGAGTGATGGAGCTGGCCGAGCTTTAGGGCATGCGTGAAAGGCTTGCCCCCTCATGTTTCCGCTTACGGCCGGCGCCTCCCGTCCGCACGAAGTAATGGCGGTCCATGAGGTGGCAATGGGCAACCCGCCACTGTATCGGGCGGCCGTCCAACAGGTAAACGAGTCGATCGAGACGGAGCAGCGCTGTGCCCGGCGGGACCGCCAGCGCATCGGCGGCATCATGGTCGGCCTTGGCAATCGTAATTTTTTCCTCGGCGCCGCCGAGCAGAAGGCCAAACTGTTGAGCGAGCCGCGACAGCCTGCCCGGCGGATCGCTCTGGCGTTCGAGGCCCGGAAAGCGCGCGGCAGGCATCACGATATCCTCGAGCATGAAGGGCCGCTGGCCGGCCGAACGAATGCGGCGGATGCGCAGAACCCGGCACGGCAGGTCGAGTCCGAGCCGTGCCCGTTCCACCTCGCTTGCCGCCTCGGCGCGCATGTGATGGTGGCTCACTTCAGCGCCGACCGGGCGGTTGTCGGGCCCGCGCAGGTGCCCGAAGCGGCGGAGCGCCTCCGTCCGGCTCAGGTCGTTGACGAAAGTGCCGCGGCCCTGGCGGCGGGTCACGAGCTGATCCATCTCCAGTTCGCCCAGCGCCTTTCGCACCGTGCCCTGGCTCACCTGTAGCTGCCGGGACAACTCGACCTCGTTGGGAAGCATGGCGCCCGGCTGCCACTCGCCGCGCACGATCCGATCGGCCAGGGCGTCGCGAACCTGGAGGTAGAGAGGCCTCGTCGCAAATTGAACCGCGATTGCCATGGGTCGATCTCTCCGAACGGCCTGGGTGAAGAGAGAATCTCCAACAAATGATGGATCGCCGGCGCCAGATACTACACTTAAGCATATTCATGCAACGCAAAGGATCTGCAATCCACAAGTCAGATTGTCCTCCCGCCACAAACAATTCGGCAAGGCGCGCCTGTCCACCATCGCGTCGTTCATTGAAAGTTTGCTATTCCGTAGGATCATGCGCGGACATATGCTCCAAACTCGAGGTGAGGGAGCCTCTCACCTCGCCCGAGTTGTCGCGGCCGGCCGCTCTGGCCGTACCTGCTCCCCGCTCTCCCCCGATAGCCGGTGGGTCCGGTCGGCCGCGACGCGCCATTCGATCCCAATCAGATCCTGCGGCTGTCGTAGGCCCAGTGCAGCAAGGCTTGGCGCTGCCGCCGGCGACAGGCGAGAAAACCGGGTGCGCACGCGCGCTCGATCTGGCGCACGTGGCGGCGCATCGCCCTCCAGCGCCGGATTTGGCGGGCGTCCTCGTCCGGCATCCGCCGGCCCATCGTGTAGCGGCAGTACCACTGGAACCATCCGCGCGGGTCGTCGGGATGGATCCATCCCTTCCGGCGCCACTCCGATAGCGGTTCGCTGGCGTCGACCCCAAAATAGTTGAGCGAGCAATCGCGGCGTCCGGATGCGAGCTTGGCGTGGGCGAACCAGCTTGCCGGAAACTCCTCGCGGCAGTCCGTCATGTACTTGCCGCAGAACACGCCGAGGCGGAGCATCTCTTTGGGCGTCAGATCGGGTCGGAACTCCGGATCGAAATTGCGGCCGATGGGCTCGGTGAGCAGGTAGCGGTACCCGTTCTGCATCGAGTCTCTCACGATGACGATCTTCGGCCTCACTGCGCCACCTCCCGATGCCGCGGTGACAGCACCATGCGGCCTGGCGCCTTTCGGTCGGCGATAAGCTGCAAGGCCGTGGCGAACGCTTCAAGCGGCAACGTCCTCGTTTCGGGAGGCTTCACGCTGCCGTCCGCCAGCCAGTGGTGGATTTCGCCGTAGCACTGGCGGACGAGGTCGGGGCGCCGCTTGTGATAGTCGCTGATCTGCAGGCCGCTCACCTCGATGTTCTTCACGAGCAGGTAGTTGGCGGCGAGCGTGGGGATACGGCCGGCGGCAAAGCCCATCACGACGAGGCGGCCGCGCCAGGCCAGCGCGCGGATCGCGGCATCGAAGATGTCACCGCCCAGCGCATCGAGGATGACGTCGGCGCCGCGACCGTCGGTTTGCGCCCAGACCTGTTGGCGCAGGCTCTCGCGCAGGTCCGCTCGCGAAACATCCACCATGCCATCCGCGCCGGCGGCGCGCAGGGCCGCAAACTTTTCGGCCGAGGATACGCCGGCGAGCACCCTGGCGCCCATTGCCTTGGCGAGCTGCACGGCCGCGCTGCCGACGCCGCCGGTGGCGCCGAGCACCAGTACCGTCTCGCCGGCCGCGATGCGGGCCCGCTCGCGCAGCGCCATCCACGCCGTATCGTAGGTAAGCGACATGGCCGCCGCATGAGCGAGCGAGAGGGCATCGGGCAGCCGGTAGCAGAGGGCTGCATCGACCGCGACCTGCTCGGCAAAACCGCCCTGCCACGCCATGGCGAGCACGCGGTCGCCCGTCTGCAGATCTTTGACCCCGGCGCCCAGCGCGCGCACGATGCCGGCCGGGCTTCTTCCGGGTGTAAAGGGCAGCTTGGGGCGAACCTGGTACGTGCCGGCGATGGTCAGGAGGTCGGCGAAATTGACCGGCGCGGCATGGACCTCGACCAACACCTCGCCGTTGCCCGCCACCGGCTCCGGCACCTCCTCCATTGCCGCATTGGCGATGGCTCCGAACTCGCGCACCATCACGGCTCGCATGTGCCCGCTTCTCTGCTTCAGCCCATCAGGTCTCGACCACGCGCCAGGTGATCGTTTCGCCGCCCCGGTAGACGGCCACCCGCTCCTCCGGCCCGTCGACCTTCACTTCTGTGGGCGCGGTCCAGGGCGAGCGTTCAAGGGTGATCGTGTCCTCGTTGGGGGCAAGCCCGTAATGCGCCGGGCCGTTGAGCGCGGCAAAGGCTTCGAGCTTGTCGAGCCGGCCCTCTTCCTCGAACACGCCGGCATAAGTCTCGATGGCGACGGGGGCACTGAAGACGCCGGCCGCCCCGACCGCGGCGAGCTTGCGCGAGACGGGATGCGGCGCGGAGTCGGTGCCAAGGAAGAAGGCGGGATGACCGGACGTTGCCGCGCTGCGCAGGGCGGCGCGGTCGGCGTGCGTCTTGACGACCGGCATGCAGTACATGTGCGGCCGGTTGCCCGAGCCGAGCCAGTCGGTGCGCGTGAGCTGCAGGTGGTGAACGGTGATGGTGGCGCCCACCTGAGGTGACGCGGCGAGCACGTAGTCGACGCCGATCTTGGAGGACACGTGCTCAAGCACGATTCTAAGGCCCGGGAATGCCTTGGCGATCGGCACCAGACGCCGCTCGATGAACACCGCCTCGCGGTCGAACACGTCGACGGCGGGATCGGCGTCCTCCCCGTGCACGAGCAGGCGCATGCCGATTTTCTCCATCCGCGCCAGCACCGCTTCGATCCGCTTGTAGTCGGTGACGCCGTGCGCGGAGTTGCTGGTGGCGTGCGCCGGATAGAGCTTGACAGCCGCGAATACCCCCTCGCGAAACCCGCGCTCGACGTCATCGGGATCGGTATCGTCGGTGAGATAGCAGGTGATGAGCGGCTTGAACCGCAAGCCCTTGGGCAGCGCCGCCAGCACCCGTTCCCGATAGGCGATCCCGTCGGCCGTGGTGCGCACTGGGGGCACTAGGTTCGGCATCAGGATGGCGCGCCCGAAGAGCCGCGCCGTGAAGGGCAGGCACGCCTTCAGCAGAGCGCCGTCACGCACGTGCACGTGCCAGTCGTCGGGCCGGCGAATGGTCAGCCGCTCGGTCATCGCGCTTCTCTAGACCGGCCTTGCGTTCGAGCGCAACACCGCTGCCGCTCCGAGGGACGCTGATCGTGCGCTAATCTGTTGCGCACATCGGAGCACGGTTTAGGCTACGACGTCGACGGACAACGAGAACAGCCAACCTGGGAGGAAGACCATGAACACCGCTCGCAGCCTTGCCGTCACGCTAGCCGCGCTCACTATCGCCTCGGCGACCGCCGGCATGGCCGCTGCTGACGATTTCTACAAGGGCAAGACCGTCACCATCGTGGTCGGCTTCTCGCCGGGCGGCGGCTATGACACCTACGCGCGCACGCTCGCCCGCCACATCGGCAACCACATTCCCGGCAACCCCACCGTCATCGTGCAGAACATGCCGGGCGCCGGCAGCCTCACGGCTGTTCGTCACCTCGATGCCACTGCGCCCAAGGACGGCACCGTCATCACCGCCTTCAATCCGGGCCAGATCACCGAGTCGCTGACCGACCCGGGCAAGGTCAAGCTCAAATTCTCCGACTACGCCTTCCTCGGCAGCATCACCCGCGACTTCCGCGTCTGCTACGCTTGGCACGCGACCGGCATCAAGAGCTGGCAGGACCTCATCAAGGCCAAGGAGTTCATCCTCGGCGCCACCGCGCCGGGCGTCAGCTCCTATGTCAACGGCGCCATCCTGCGCAACGTGTTCGGACTGAACGTACGCCAGGTGGTGGGCTTCCCCGGCAGCGCCGAGCAGCGGCTTGCCATCGAGCGCGGCGAGCTGCACGGCGACTGCGGGTCCTGGAGCAGCATCCCCGGGGACTGGATCGCGGCCAAGAAGATCAATCCGCTGGTGCGGTTCTCACCGGTCAGCACGCCGGACATGCCCCAGGACATCCCCTTTGCCGGCGACCTTGCCAAGACCGCCGAGCAGAAGCGCATTCTCGCCATTGTCGGCGCCGCCGGGGAGCTCGGCCGGCCCTATATCGTGTCCAAGGAGGTGCCGAAGGAGCGGCTCGCCATCCTGCGCAAGGCCTTCGATGCGACCGTCCGCGACAAGGCCTTTCTGTCGGATGCGGAGAAGCAGCGCCTGCCGGTCAATCCGGCCACCGGCGAGGAAGCCGAGAAGATCATCGCCGAGATCTACGACGCGCCCCCCGATCTGGTCGAGAAGGCGAAGAACGCCATCAAGTGATCGGTCGGGCAACAGGCCGGAAAGAAGGTGCGGGGAGCGTGTGACGATCGGTTACGGGTCACGCTCCCTGCCGCCGCGGGCGCATCAGGGGTCGAGCGCGAGCCGGCATCGCCTCAAGCTGTGGCGCTCCGGCCATAGGCAACGCCGCGCCCCCCGACTAGGCTCGTGGCGCAGGGTCAGTGTGGGTTGCCGGGGTCTTTATGCATTGCCGTGCGTCGTGGCGTCGGCCGGGGCTCGCCGGCCTTGCGGCCCTCATGCTGGCGGGATGCAGCACGCTCAAGCCGCCCGAGCCTGCCGGCGTGGTGCAGGTTGCCGACATTATCAACTCCGTCAAATGCGGGCTCGCCGAGGCGCTCCAGTCGGAGGCCGGTCGCCGGCGCCTGCCCGGCACCATCGCCACTGTGGAGCTGCAACTCAAGATCGTCGATACGCGCTCGTTCGGCGCCAGCAGCCCGTCGCGGGGACCGTTCGTGTTCGCCTGGCAGGGGCCGCTGGTGCTGCCGGCCCTGTCGGGCTCGAGCGAGCAGTCGTGGGCGGTCGACACCACCATCAACCTGACTTACCGGCTCGATGCGCCGAACGTCACCGTGTGCCGGGTCGAGGGTGTTGACCGACACGACCGCTTCGGCTTCGCGCGCTGGCTGGCCGACATCATTGCCGGCCTGTCGCGCGTTTCACTGGAAGGTCCGAGAGGCAGCCTTGACCGGCTCACCTACGATGCAACGTTCGCCGTCACGCGCGAAGGTGGGCTGGGCGGCAGCCTCAAGGTCGTCTTCCTCGACGCCGGCCTTGAGGCCTCGCGCGGGCGCGCCGATACGCAGCGGCTGAGGATCGTCATTTCCGGCCCCAACGCCGTCGCCACCAGCCTCGACGGTGTTGCGCGATCGCGCGGCGCACCGGCCATTCCGAACCTGAGCACGGCGCGGCCGTCGCCGCCCTGACCTCATCGATCTTGACCGCCGCTTCCCCAGCGTCCGACGGCGCCGCCGACCGGCCGCCCGTTCCGCCGCTGCGCCAACCTTCTGTCCTATTTCTTCTTCGTCGGCGCTGAGGGCAGCGCCGGGCTCGGGCTTTGGCCACCTGGCACGCCGCCCCCGAAAGTCACCCCCGACTGTCCCGTCGTTCCCGGACCGACGTCGACCGGCCGGTTGGGCGGCAAAGGCTGCGCCGGACCCGGGTCCAGCCCGCCGGGCACGCCACCGCCAAACGTGACGCCCGACTTTCCCGAGTTTCCGGGCTGACCCTGCGCCGGTCCCGCCACGAGGCCGATAGCAAGGCCGCCGGCAACGAGTAAGCCTGTGAAAAGTCTCATCATTGTCATATCTCCACGCTGCGCCCCGGGAGTGCCTATGAAGGCGAGTTGGGGCGGTAATGTGACCCCCTCACCTCAGAAAGCACTTCCCGTCCGCCAGCCGATCCGTGAGCACGGCGCGGGCATCGTCGCCCTGAAGTCAGCGTATTTGCGAGCCGAACCTTCCGCGCCTTTGCCTGCTCGGCGGCAGAGCGCCGAGGTCCCGCCAGATCGCTTCTTCGAGCGAGCCCTCCTCCACCTCGCCAATGCCTCGCGGCAGGCCCAAGAGATCGCCCGCGTCGGGCTCGTTCGCCTTGGTGCGACCGGCCTCGCCCGCTTCCGGAGTGCTGTCGCCGAGCTGCACTTGGGCCAGAAGATAGCTGATCATCTCGAACTCTCCTTTTGTTGACGCTTGAGAGACGCTGCTCTGCTCGTTCCCGATTTCGCGGCGCCGCGTCGGTTTCCGCCAGCGCCGGCCGGGGCGGCGGGCGGCTGTGTGGCTTCGGGCGCATTGGCACTGGCCGGATCCGGGCGCGCCCCGACCTTGGCCGGAACCGGGTCGTAGCCCAGCGCCGGCAGCGCTTCGGCGAAGCCCGCCTCGTGGGCGCCCGGCTCGCCGAGCGCACCCACCAGAAGGAAATAGGCGTTCTTGAACGACTGGAGCGCGGCTTCCGTCAGCGCCAGGCTCTTCGTGTCCTGGTAGAGCAGGGAGATGTAGTTGCAGTAGGCGAGCCACAGATGGACGCACATGTCGGGGTGGCGCGTGCCCCAGTGCTCGCGCAGCTGCTCGGCGTTGTAGTCGACCTGCCGCCGGCGGGCCTCGGCGATGATGGCCAGGATCTCGGGCGCCGCATGCCGCGCCTCCGACAACGAGGACAGGATCACCCAGTTGTTCGGGCGCTCGGAGACGACGATGCGGCGCAAGGCCTCGAGGTAGGCCTCGAACGCCTCGCGTCGCGACATCTTTGAGATGTCTATGGCCGTGAATGCTTCCGCGTCGCGCCGCAGCGACTCCTTGAGGATGGCCGCCAGCAGCCCTTCCTTGTTGCCGAAGTGCCAGTAAAGTGTCGGCGCCGTGACGTCGGCCAGCTTGCACACGGCCGAGACGCTGAGCGCACCATACCCCTCGCGGCCGAGAAGATCGGTGGCGCATGCGATGATGCGGTCGCGCACCTTCAAACCCTCCGCCGCGCCAGTCTCCGCGCGCGCGCGGTCACCCGAGCGACCGTTGCCTTTCCCGGCGCTGGTCATGTGGGCGGGGCCTCCTCTAATGATCGCTATAGCGTATATATAATGATAGCTATAGAGTCAAGCATATGGGGGCCCGCTGCGGCGTGCCCACCGTCCTTCGCGAGCGCACACCGCGTGGGCACTTCCTAACCCCTTGCTCGTCGAACCGGATTGGACAAGCGTCAATGCCGTGTTCGTGAACTGGTCAGGCCCCGTGCTCTGCGCCTTCCGCATCGTCCTTGTCGCTGCCTTCGTCGCGGCCGTGCCGCTCGCGTCGGTGCCGCGGGGAGAGCACGCGAGCAGGCCGTCTCGCCTAAGCCCTGATGAGACCGGCGCCATTCTCGCCCACGGGCCCTGGCCGCAGCCGTGGGTTGCCGATCCGAGCAACCGTGCCTCTGGCAACCCCGACGCGATCGCGCTCGGGCGGCGGCTGTTCTTCGATGCGGGCCTGTCGCCGAGCGGGCGGCTCTCCTGTTCGTCCTGCCATCGGCCCGAGCGCGGCTGGACGGACGGCCGCGCGACGGGCATCGGCCTCGCCCCCGGCACCCGCAACACGCTCGCGCTGTTCGATGTGCGCCTCCATCGCCGCTTCGGCTGGACCGGAAGCGCCGACAGCTTGTGGGCACAGAGCATCCGGCCACTGATCGATCCGCGCGAGATGGGCTCCAACGCCGCCCACGTTCAGCGGCACGTCGGCACGCACGCGGACCTGGCGCGCGCCTACCAGCGAGTGTTCGCGCGCCAGGCGGTCGCAGTCGATGAGGAGCAGGCAATGGTGGACACGGCCAAGGCGTTGGCTGCCTACATGGAGACCATCGACAGCGCCCGCGCGGCCTTCGATGACTTGCGCGATGCGCTCGCCGCCGGCGATGAGGGAGCCGCGGCGCGCTACCCTCCTGCGGCGCGGCGCGGCCTGCTGCTGTTCATCGGCAAGGGCGGCTGCAATGCGTGTCACGCCGGCCCGGCATTCAGCGACGGCACGCTGCGTGATGTGGGCGTACGCCTTGCGCTGCCGCCCCGCCCCATCGCTGCCCTGCTCGCCGGCCGCTACGCTCGATCGGGCCCCTTCAGCGACGCACCCGCGGGCGGGGACGCAACCGTGGCATTGCATGGTCGAGACGGGCACCGGGAGGGGCCAGGCCGGCTGCGCGTGCCGTCCCTGCGCAACCTCGCCCGCACCGCGCCGTACTTGCACAACGGGCGGGCCGCTACGCTCACCGAGGCGATCCGCCGCCATCCCGGCATCGGTGGCGGGCTCGCTGCGGGCGAAATCGCCGAGCTTGCCGCCTTCCTCAACACGCTGAGCGAGTAGCGGGGCGACGGAGTTCACATTTACCCGCCGCGGCAACGTCATTATTTCGCCAGGAAAAGCTGGCCGCCTGGAGGCTGCGGGGACGTGTGGACCTACCGGCGTCTTGAGGGGCCAGCCATGTTCGCCCGCTTCCGGCATGCCTCGAAGTCCGATCCCCACGTCTTCGACAACGACGAGGAGGAGGACGCGCACGCCGGGATGTGGCCCGGCGAACGGATGGCCCCGCCGCCCGCGGCGACCGGGGCGGGACCGATCCTGGGCGGTATCCTCCTCATCCTGGCCGCGCTCGCTGCGGGCTACGCCATGCTGCGCGGCGAGGCTATGCCGCCGGCCCTGCGATCGCTCGATGCGTCCGTAATCTCCTGGCTGGAGCGCAGCGTGCCCGGACTGACCAAGTCCGTTGCCGAGACGGTGGCCCGTCTTGCTCCCCCGGTGGGCACCCGCGCGGCGGATGAGCGTGCGGTCCTGGAGCTGCCGCCCGCCACATCCTCGCAGCGCACGCCTCGTGCCGCTACACCGGAGCGGCCGCCGCCAATCGGCGAGCCGCCGGTCCCGACCGTTGGCTCCGTTGCTCCCCCCGCGTCGGCAAAGCCGGAGGCGCCCCCGACCGCGGCGTCGCTCCCCTATGCGGCCGCGCCGGCTCAACCGGTGCCCTCTTCATCCGAACCAGCCGCCGCCGATCCGTCCGATCCCTATCAGGTCCGCGCGGCCGCGGTCGGCCTCCATCCTCGTCTGTCGCGGGTTCTGCTCGAGCGGCTGTCGCCGGCCGACTACCGCAACGCGGCGTTCGCCATCCGCACCGCGGTGGCCGAGACGCCCGACGGCACCGTCTTCCTCTGGCCGCGCCAGCGCAAGCCCGGCGAGGCGCTGTTCAAGGTCCGTTTTGTGGCCGGGGCCGCGGCCGGCTGTCGGCGCTACGTGGTGACGATCGCCAAGGACGGCTGGGAGACGACGGCCCACCCGGTGGAGACGTGCGGCGCCCCGCCGCCGCGTCGGCGACAATAGCTCGCCAGGCCCGCGCTACGTCCGGCCCACCGCCTCACTCCGGCGAAGGGTCGGGGTTGAGTCAAGCGTCCTCGCCGGCTGCGCAACGCGCGTAGGGGAAGGCGGTCAGGAACGACGACACCGCCTGCCCTCGATGCTGATATGGGATTCCGGAATGGAGAAGGGTCATGTTGCGAAGAGTCGCGGGCTATCCAACCACGGCTGTGCTGCTTGCGCTCCTGGGCGGAGCGCTTTTCTGTGCGCGCGAAGCCGCCGCCCAGAGTGTCTGCGCAGCCAAATGCAGAGAGGACGCCGCCTGCCTCGAGAAGTGCGAAAAGGCGCGCAAAGGTCGTCTGCCGGCGAAAGATACAAAGTCCAAGTCGAGCAGCACGACGAGCGATCCGGCCAAGGACGACTGGAGATCCGGCATTTTCGACTCAACGAGCAAGGGCGGCGGGGGCTACTAGCGAGCCGCTTACCGAACCGTTGCGCGGACTCTCGGAGTGGGTCGCCGACCGGCGCAAGCATGCAGACGGCGGGGTTGCAGTCGGCAACGGTCCTCCGCCCCAGACCCTTCACGTACCCTTTTTCGGGCGGGATGACACTGTCCCAAAGGCGCCGACGAGGATGTCCCGCACCTGCCGGATCGCTTTTTCGCGCGCCGCCGGGTTGGTGCCTGCGCGCTTGGGTCCCTCGCCCGTGCGCCGCACGCGAACGGGCACACCGGGGACGTCGAAATTGTGAAAGGCACCGGGGTAAAGCACGATCGGGGAGCCCCATCGCATCGACAGTGCGTTGCATGACTGCGGCGACACCCACTCATCGGCAGCGCCCATGAGAATCGTTGGCGACAGCCGGGGGACGTAGTCTGGTCCGCGCTCCATCGGTTCGCACCGGGGGTAGAATGCGATGGCAGCCTTGAGGTCGACGCTCTGATGCAGGGAAAAGGCGGGGTCGAGGATACGAAGCACGGCCGAGCCGCCCACACCCCATCCGACGAGCGCGACCCTGTCCTTGTCGACGAAGGACTGGGCGGAGAGCCAGGCGAGGGCACCGATCAGATCGCCGACGTGGTCGGCCAGTCTGACGGTTTGCTCGTTGGGCTTGATCTCGCAGACCGAGAGCAAGCCGCGCGGTTCATAGGTGTCGGGAAAGAGCACGACATAGCCGGCATTAAGGAACCGTTGCGCCCAATCCAGGCGATTTGGGCTCAGAATCGTGCGGTTGCTTCCGAAGAGTCCCCCGCAGCCGTGCATGCCGATGACGGCGGGAAACGGACCGTTCCCCTCGGGACGGAAGTAATAGCCCGTGATCTCGATACCCTGCGCAGATGGAAAAGTGGCCCGCTCCATCTTGGGGGCTGCTCGGCTGCCTTGCGCGGCGACCATCTCGAGGGCCAGTACACCGGCCAATAGACCGGCAAACATTAGGCGCATACCACGCATCCCGCTACGGCTGCGATGGCGGCCTCGCCACCGGCGGCGAGCTTATCAGAAGACGGGCCGATAGGGGCGCAGGCCGGTCAGCCACCTCGGCCGAGCGCGGCGGCGAGCGCCGTGTAATCTTCGCACAGGGTGCCGCAGCGGCGGGCGATCTCGACGAGCTGTGCTTCGGCTCCCGCCCGGTCACCCTTCTGCAGGAGGGCCTCGCCCAGGTACTGGCGCGTCGCGGTGAGGTCCGGGTTGGTGCTGAGCGCAGCGGCGTAATAGGCCATGGCCTCGTCGACCAATCCCAGCTTGCGCAGCGAGAAGCCGATCATGGTCTGCACGCGCGGATCGGCCTGGTTGGTGACGGTGCGGAGCACGTCGAGCGCCGCCGCATATTGGCCAGCTCTGGCGAGCGCATATCCGCGGGCGTAGGACGCCTCGTTTTGCTCCAGGCGCTTCGTCGCCGCCTTACAGCGCTTCCAGTCGGGGCTGCCTTCCTTGAACTGCTTGCACTTGTCGGGCGGGGGAGCAGGCGGGTCGCCCATGGCAGCGGCCGGCGCGGCTGCCGAGACGGCGATGGCGAAGCCGGCGGCAGCGGTGATGATCCAACTGTGACGTGAGAGGCGCATCCTTGGGCTCCCGATCTGGCTGCCTAAACCGATGGCAAAAGCTAACGTGGCGAATTAGGGGATGACAAGGCGCGGACCGGGGCGGCCGGCTCACTTCGCCTCAACACTTGTTGATCCCCGCCGCCTCTGCCAGAATGTCCAATGCTCGGCAACGTGCAGCGGCGGGTCCGCCGGCTTCGCCGAGTTTGCGCCGAGAGGCTGGCGGAAACCGTAGTCGCCACGCTCGCTCGCAACGGGCGGGTGCGCAAGAACTTGGTGCGCACCCTGTTCGACCGCCACCTCGACCCGAGTTGCCGCGTGGCGGTCGAGTTCGCCGACCATCGCTTTCTGGTCGACCCCAAGGACACCCAGATCGGCTACAAGCTGATGAGCGGGCGCGCTTGGCAGCGCGCCGAGCTCGAGCGTGCGGTTGCGTGGCTCGAGCAGGAGGGGCGGTTGCGAAGCGGCGGGGTGTTTCTCGACATCGGGGCCAACATCGGCACCCAGACCGTTTATGCCCTGCTCGACGGCGCCTTCTCGCGCGCGGTCGCCATTGAGGCCGAGCCCGCGAATTATGCGCTGCTCGAGAGGAACGTGGAGATCAACGGGCTCACCGGCCGCGTCGCTCTCGTCCGCTGCGCGGCGAGTCGGCTGCCCGGCGTGGCGCGGCTTCGCCTCAACCGGAGCAACGCCGGCGGCCACAGGATCGGCTGGGAGAAGCAGCGCCGCCCGACCCCTGCCATCGAGGTGCCCGCCGATACCGTCGATCGTATCCTGCGCCGAATAGCCGTCGCACCCGCCGAGGTCACCCTGGCCTGGATCGACGTCGAGGGCCACGAGCTGGCGGTGCTCGAAGGCATGGGCGAGCTGCTCGCGACCTGCCCGCCCCTGGTGCTCGAATATGCGGGAAGCCTGCACGGGCCGGATGGGGCTGATCGTTTGAGACAACTCCTGGCCGGCCGCTACCAGCGCGTCGTCGACCTCGGCGTGGGCCATGCCGTCGCGGTGCCGCTTGCCGATTATGATCCGGGTCGCGCGTTTCGCGACCTGCTCATCTGGTAGGGCCCACCCAAGGCCGAAACCCTGCTGCGGTGCAGCGTCGCCTCCTTTAACCTTCCTGGGCTGCTACAAGTGCTGCGAAACCCTGTCGGGACACACGCCATTGAACTGGGGAGCAGGTCGGCTACTGTGGCCTCTCGTGCACTTCCGCTTGTGCGCGGTGCATGACATCGTAGCCCCACCAACCGCGGGACACCGGCGCATGGCCCGCGGCCTGACAAGCAGGACTGCATGACTGCCGATGCCAACCTGATCGACGTCAAGGGGCTCAAGGTATCGTTCAGCATTCCAGGCGGAGGCCTGGTGGCGCTGCGCGGCATCTCGTTCCGGATCCGGCCGGGCTCCATCGTCGCCATCGTCGGCGAATCCGGGTCCGGCAAGAGCGTCACCGCCCAGGCGATCATGGGCATATTGCCCAAGCTTGCCGCCATTGAGGGCGGTGAGATCCTGTTCCGCGATCCCGCCACGGGTAGCGTCACCGACCTCGCCAAACTCGATCCGAGATCGCCGGCCTACCGCGGCATCCGCGGGCGGCGCATCTCCATGATCTTCCAGGAGCCGATGGTTTCGCTGTCGCCCTTGCACAAGGTGGGAGCCCAGATCGGCGAGGCCATCGAGGTGCACGAGGGGCTCACCGGCAGCGTCGTCAGGAAACGCGTGCTCGACATGATGCGCCTTGTGCGCTTCCCCGATCCGGAACGCGCTTACAAGAGCTACCCCTTCGAGCTGTCGGGCGGCCTGCGGCAGCGGGCGATGATCGCCATGGCGCTGGTATGCCGGCCGGCGCTGCTCATTGCCGACGAGCCGACCACCGCTCTCGACGTCACCGTGCAGGCCCAGATCCTCGGTCTCATCAAGGACATCCAGCGTGAGCTCGGGATGGCGGTGATGATGATCACCCATGACATGGGCGTCGTGGCCAACGTTGCCGAGGAGATCGTTGTGCTCTACCGCGGTGAGGTCATGGAGGCGGGTACCGCTCGCGACATCTTCCGCGACCCGCGCCACCCCTACCTGCGCGCGCTCATGGCGGCGGTGCCGCGCATCGACTTGGGCCGGGGCGAGCGGCTGAAGCCGCTGGTGCCGGAAGGGGCTGAGGCGATCCGCCCGCAGCGCCCGCTCGAGCCCGCCGCCGAGCCGCTGATCGAGGTAAAGAACCTCACCAAGAGCTTCGATATCCGCTCCGACAGCTGGAAACTCGTGCACGCGCCCTCGGGCAAGGTCACCGCCGTCAACAACGTGAGCTTCACCGTCCGGCGCGGCGAGTGTCTGGGTCTCGTCGGCGAAAGCGGATGCGGTAAGACCACCCTCTCCAAGCTCATCATGGGCGCCTTTCCGCCCGACAGCGGCGAGATCCTGCTCCACGACCGCGGTACCACGACCAACATCGCCGGTCTCTCCGACGCCATGCTGGCACCCTACCGGCGTACCATCCAGTATGTGTTCCAGGACCCCTTCAGCGCCTTCAACCCGCGCATGACCGTGCTCGAGATCGTGAGCGAGCCGCTCAAGGTCCAAGGCATTGGTGATGCCGCATGGCGGCGCAAGCGCGTGCAGGAGCTGCTCGCCCGCGTCGGCATCGACCCGCGCTTCTTGAACCGCTATCCGCACAGCTTCTCGGGCGGTCAGCGCCAGCGCATTGGCGTAGCGCGCGCACTCGCGCTTTCGCCCAAGATGCTGATTCTGGACGAACCGGTTTCAGCACTCGATGTATCGACCCAGGCTCAGGTACTGAACCTTCTGAACGATCTGCGCGTCGACCTCGGGCTCACCTACATGTTCATCTCCCACAATCTGGCCGTGGTGAATTACGTCGCCGACCGCGTGGCGGTGATGTGCCGGGGGCGTCTTGTGGAAGTGGCGCCGCGAGAGAAGCTGTTCACCGATCCGCGTCATCCCTACACCCGGGCCCTCCTCGCCTCTGCGCCGGAGCCGGACATCGACCGTCCGCTCGATTTCGCCGCCATCCGCGACGGTCGCATGACCGAACCGCAAAACTGGCCGGCGCCTTTCGACGAGCGCGAGGGCAGCCTCCCCGACCTGCTGGATATCGGTGGCGGACATCTTGTGCGGGCGCGCGCAATGGGTTCGCCCGTGCTGGCGGAGGTCGAGCGAAGGATCGCTGCCCAATGAGTGGGGTGAGTTACGGTCAGACCGTGGCCGCGTTGCGCCTCCGCCTTGGTTGCGCGCTTGCGCTTTTCATCGTCGGCGTCATCGCGGTGCTGTCCGCGCCACACGCCGTGTCGGCCGGAGGCGGCTTCCAGGAGGCGCCGGAACTGGCAGGGTTGGTCAGGGAAGGCAAGCTGCCGCCGGTCGAGAAACGGCTGCCCGAGGAGCCGCTCGTGACCCCCCTCGATCACCCGGGGCTTTCCATCGGCCGCTACGGCGGCACGCTCACCCAGCTCATGGGCCGCGCTAACGACATCCGCCGCATGAGCGCCTTCGGCTATGCCCGCCTCGTCGGCTACGATCGCACCTACAAAATCGTGCCCGATCTGTTGAAGTCGTTCGAAGTCAAGGACGAGCGCGAGTTCACTTTCGTGCTCCGCCGCGGACACAAATGGTCGGACGGGCACCCCTTCACGACCGAGGATTTGCGCTACTACTTCGAGGATGTCGCACTCAATAGGGAGCTGTCGCCGGGCGGTCCGGACAAGGCATTGCTGGTCGACGGCCGGCCGCCTGTGGTCGAGGTGGTGAACAGCACGACCATCCGCTACCGTTGGCACAAGCCCAACCCGTTCTTCCTGCCGGCGCTCGCATCCGCCACGCCGATGATCATCTACCGGCCGGCCCATTACTTGAGGCGCTTTCACAAGCGCTACGCCGATCCCCAGAAGCTTGACGAGCAGATCAGGAAGCGCAACCGTCGCGACTGGGTGGACCTGCACTTCAACCGCGATCGCATCGCCCGTCTCGACAATCCGGACTATCCCTCGCTCGATCCCTGGGTGAACTCGACGTCGCCGCCCTCCGACCGCTTCGTCTTCAAGCGCAATCCCTACTATCATCGGGTCGACAGCGAAGGGCGGCAGCTTCCCTATATCGACCAGGTCATCGTCTCCATCGTCAGCCCCAAGCTCATCCCCGCCAAGGTGGGAGCCGGCGAAACCGAGCTGCAGTCGCGTGGGCTGCAGTTCTTCAACTACACGCTGCTGAAGCGCGGCGAGCTGCGCAACCACTACAAGGTGCGGCTGTGGCGACAGAGCCGCGGCGCGCAGGTCGCGATCTATCCCAACTTGAACGCGGCCGACCCGGTCTGGCGCGCGCTCCTTCGCGACGTGCGGTTCCGGCGGGCGCTGTCGCTCGCCATCGACCGGCGCGAGATCAACCAGGTTGTCTATTTCGGGCTCGGACGCGAGAGCAACAACACGCTGCTGCCCGAGAGCCCGCTCTACCAGGAGAGTTACCGAACGCGGTGGGCGGAATTCAACATCGAAATCGCCAATCAGCTTCTCGACGAGATCGGCCTGACCGGCCGAGAAGGGCGCTTCCGGCTGCTGCCCGACGGACGTCCGCTCGAGATCATCATGGAGACCGCCGGCGAGGATGTCGAGCACTCCGACGTGCTCGAACTGGTGCGCGACAGCTGGGCGCAGATTGGGGTCGCGCTCTTCATCAAGCCTCAGACCCGCGAGGTACTGCGCCGGCGGGTGATGGCCGGCTCAACCGTCATGTCGGTGTTCTCCGGCATCGACAACGGCATCGCCACCTCCGAGTATCCCCCGCACGAGTTCGTGCCGACCAACGACGACCAGCTCAACTGGCCGCAGTGGGGCATGTACTATCTGGCCAACGGCAAGGCCGGCCAAGCCTGCGACATGCCCGAGGTGCAGCGACTCATCGACCACTACAACGACTGGATTGCGGCCTCTACTGAGGAGCAGAGGAAGGCGGCTTGGCGCGCCATTCTGGAGCTTTCGGCCGACCAGGTGTTCTCGATCGGCATCGTTAACGCCGTGCCGCAGCCGATCGTCGTCTCCGACCGGCTGCGCAACGTACCCGAGAAGGCCATCTACTCATGGGATCCGGGCGGGCACTTCGGCATGTTCCGCCCCGACACGTTCTGGTTCGCGGACGGCAAGGAAGGCTCTTAACATGCTGCGCTACCTGGCGCGCCGGCTGGCCACGATGGCGGTGACGCTCCTCGTCATCTCGGTGCTCGTGTTCGTCATCATCAAACTGCCGCCCGGCGACTACCTCACCACCTACATCGAGGAGCTCAAGGCGCAGGGCGAGAGCGTCGATCAGGCCCGCATCGACTTCTTGCGCCAGCGCTACGGCCTCGATCAGCCGGCCTACGTGCAGTACTGGAACTGGGTGACCGGACTGCTGCGCGGCGATCTCGGCTGGTCGTTCGAGTACGATCAGCCGGTCTCGCAGGTGGTGGGCGATCGCCTCTTCCTGACGCTCGTCGTCAAGTTCGCCGTCGTGTTCTTTATCTATCTCGTCGCCTTCCCGATCGGCGTCTACTCGGCCACGCATCAGTACAGTTGGAGCGACCACGGCCTCACCTTCCTGGGCTTCCTCGGCATTGCGACGCCCAACTTCCTGCTCGCCCTGATTCTGCTCTACCTCGCCAATGTCTGGTTCGGCACCTCCATTGGGGGTCTGATGGACCCCGTCTACATCGATCAGCCCTGGTCGTGGGACAAGGCGATGTCGGTGCTCGAGCACCTCTGGGTTCCGGTGATCGTCATCGGCGCCGCCGGCACCGCCGGCATGATTCGCCGCTTGCGAGCCAACCTGCTCGACGAGCTGCAGAAGCAGTACGTGACCACGGCGCGGGCCAAGGGCGTTCCCGAGGGGCGGCTGCTTGTCAAGTACCCGATGCGGATGGCGCTAAACCCCTTCATCGCCGACATCGGCTCGCTGCTGCCGCAGCTCGTCTCGGGAGCGGTGATCGTGTCGGTGGTGATGTCGCTGCCGACGACGGGGCCGATGCTGCTCTCCGCACTTCAGTCGCAGGACATGTACTTGGCCGGTTCTTTCCTGATGTTCCTTGCCGCGCTCACCGTGTTCGGCATGTTCCTATCCGACGTGGCCTTGGCGCTGCTCGATCCCCGCATCCGGCTCGAGTGAGGGTTGAAGGCCTTGAGCGAGCTGCCGCACTACGTCTCCGACCGGCCCTACGATCCGGGCACTCCTGAGGCCATGACCCCGGAGCTCGAGCGCTACTACATGGCCTCGCAGTGGAGCATGATGTGGCGCCGCTTCCGCCGCCACAAGGTCGCGGTGCTGTCCGGCATCGTGCTGCTGGCGAGCTACTTCTCGATCCTCGTCATCGAGGTGCTCGCTCCCTACAACCTGCACTCGCGCCACATCGATTTCATCTATGCCCCTCCTCAACCGATTCATCTCTTCCACGAGGGCCGCTTCGTCGGACCGTTCGTCTACCCTTTGCGGTACAGCCTCAACATGGACACGCTGAAGCGCGAGTACACGGCAGATACGACGCGGCCGCAGCCGATCCGCTTCCTGTGCCTCGGCGATGAGTACCGGTTCTGGGGGCTGGTTCCTGGCAGCTTCCACCTTATTTGCCCGCCCATTGACGGCACCATGTTCCTCATCGGCACCGACCGCTTGGGCCGCGACACGCTCTCGCGCGTTCTTTACGGGGCGCGCATCTCTCTCACCATCGGTCTCGTTGGCGTCGCCATATCGTTCGTTCTCGGCATCGTCATCGGCGGCATCGCCGGCTTCTTCGGCGGCATCGTCGACAACCTGATCCAGCGCCTGATCGAGATCCTGCGATCGCTGCCGGAGCTGCCGCTGTGGCTCGCCCTGTCGGCGGCACTGCCCGCCAACTGGAGCCCGATACTCGTCTACTTCGGCATCACCATTACCCTGGGGCTGCTCGAGTGGCCGAGCCTTGCGCGCGCCGTGCGCTCCAAGCTGCTCGCCTTGCGGCAAGAGGATTTCGTGCTGGCCTCGCGCATGATGGGCGCGCGCCCACCCCACATCATCGGCCGCCACCTTCTGCCCAACTTCATGAGCCATCTCATCGCGTCGGCGACGTTGTCGATCCCGGCCATGATCCTGGGCGAGACGGCGCTGAGCTTCCTGGGCCTTGGCCTGCGCCCGCCGGTTACGAGCTGGGGAGTGCTGCTGTCCGAGGCGCAGAACGTGGAGGCGATTGCGCTCTACCCCTGGCTGCTGACGCCGATGGTGCCGGTGATCGTGACCACGCTCGCCTTCAACTTCCTGGGCGACGGCATGCGGGATGCGGCCGATCCCTATCACTAGCGGCTGGGCGGCGGCCCCGGAGGGGCGATGTGCGGCTTCATCTTCGTTATCGAGCGCGGCCGGCCGGTCGATGAGAGGCGGCTTCAGGCTGCCGCCGCGCTGATCCGTCATCGCGGGCCGGATGCGAGCGGCCTTGCTGTGTTCGCGCCGGCGGACGACCAGGCGCCGGGCAGCGAGCGCGTTTCAGTCGGGGTCGTGCACCACCGGCTCGCCATCATCGATCTCGACTCGCGGTCCGACCAGCCCTTCCGGCGCGGGTCGCGGACGCTCGCCTACAACGGCGAGATCTATAACTTCAAGGAGCTGCGCGAGAGGCTCGAGCAACGCGGCCTGCGCTTCCACACGACGGGAGATACGGAGGTACTGTTCGAGCTGCTCGGCGCCGAGGGGCTCGACGGCCTGCGCCGCGCCAACGGCATGTGGGCGTTCTGCCATCTCGACGAGACGGCGAAACGGCTGATCGCTGCGCGCGACCGCTATGGCAAGAAGCCGCTCTACTACCACGCAGGGGAGCGCACCATCTGCTTTGCCTCCGAGATTGCGCCGATTCTCGCCTATCTCGGGCGGCGGGCGCGGCTCAAGCCTCATGCGCTCGCCACCTACCTGGCGCACGGGTGGCTGTTTCCGGGAGATTCGGCAGCGACCCATCTGGAAGGGATCCGGCAAGTGCTGCCCGGCGGGTACGTATCGCTCGATCTCGGCACTTGGACGCTGCGCTCCGCCAGGCTCCTCGATATTGCCGAGGAGGCGGCCCGTAAGCCGCCTGCGGATGGGCCGGCCGGCCTCATCGAGCAGGCGGTGCTTGCGCGGCTTGTGTCCGACCGCCAGGTCGGCCTCCTGCTGTCGGGCGGCATCGACAGTTCGCTCATCCTGTCGTGCCTCGCCGCCAACGGACTTGAGGCTGCCGTGTGCTGCTTCACCGGCGATGCGGGCAAGAGCGAGGATGCGCAATACGCCCGCCAGTGCGTTGCTGCACTCGGCATCGAAGCGCGGTTCATTCCGCTCGACTACCAATTGTCGGGGATGGACCGGTTCCTCAAGGTGTGCCGGCACCAGGAGAAGCCCTTCCCCCTTATCGGCAACGTGCTTGCCATGCCCCAGATGTACGAGGCGATCGCGGCAAGCGACGTGCGGGTGGTCCTCGACGGGACGGGCGGGGACGAGATCTTCGGCGGCTACTGGGACCGCTACCATGCCTTTGCGGTGAGCGATGCGCGGGCAAAAGGCGATCGGGCCTGGTTGGCGCGCTCGGAGTTCCACAGTGGCCTCGAAGGCGGCTCACCGAGGACGCAGGAAGCCGCAGTTGGAAAGACCGATTGGCAGAAGTACTGTCGCGCCTCCGCCCTAGGCGCATCGTCATCCGACCCCCTCGCGATGCACCGCTCAGGCTTCGACGAGGCCTTGCTCGTCGATGCCAGAAGCGGCCGCCTGCAGGAGTGGATGTGGCAGAACGACCGCAACGCGATGCTGGCCAGCGTGGAGAACCGCAGTCCGTTCCTCGATCACCGGCTCGCCCCGTTCCTGCTGACCGGCTATCGCTGCAAGTTCGACGGTGGCTGGAACAAGCTTGAATTGCGGCGCGCCTTCGACCGCTTTCGCCCCTTGCCCACTCAGTGGCGACGCGAGAAGCAGGGGTTCAGGTGGGTATACGGTCGCTTCTTCCGCGCCAATCGCACCCGCATCCTCGACCTGGTCTCCACCTCGCGCATCCTTCCGGCTGCGCTCGCCTTATCCGAGCTCGTCGACAGGGCGCGCAGGTCCGAAGAGGTACTCTCGAGCGAGCTGATGCAGCGCGCGCTGTGCATCGCCGGCCTCGAGGAGGCAATGAGCATGGCTGCCGGAAGCGGCGCAAGCGAGCCGGCTGCCGAAGTGTCGGCCATCACCTCCAGGTGAATCTGCCACGTGGCGAGAGGTGCACGATCGCGTGCCCGTTGTCGATGCACTGCGGAAACGGCATGAAAACAAAGATCGCCAGCATTCTGAGCCGATTGGCTCTTTTGCTATCGTCCGCCTTCGATCCGTGGGGATCGCGCGGCTGTCGCGCTGCGCGCGCGGGACCGAGACGCTCCAAATAATGCTTACGCAAACGCCGCCTTTGCGCCAATATGCCGCCGGTCGCTGCCGACGTTCAATGATCGGCAAAGCACCTGAGATTTGTTTGCGCGAGTTCGGGGGGCCAGCGATCATGCGCGGCGATCACAGCAACGTGCTGATGTACAGCCATGACACGTTCGGCCTCGGCCATTTGCGCCGCAGCCGCACCATCGCTCATGCACTGGTTGAGCATTCCAAGCAGCTCAACGTATTGATCGTGTCGGGGTCGTCGATCGCCGGCGCCTTCGATTTCCGCGCGCGCGTCGATTTCATCAAGGTGCCGAGCGTAATCAAGCTCTACAACGGCAACTACACCTCGCTCGCCGAACACATCGACCTAAGCGACACGCTGCACATGCGGCGTGCCATCATCCAGAGTGCTGCCGAGATCTTCCGTCCCGACATCTTCATCGTCGACAAGGAGCCCCTGGGGCTCAAGGGCGAGCTTGAGCCGACGCTCGCATATCTCAAGATGTGCGGCTGCCGGTTGGTGCTCGGGCTGCGCGAGGTTCTGGATGGCCCGGAGCTGTTGCGCGCCGAGTGGGCCAAGACCAATGCCCTCAAACGCGTCGAGGAGCTCTATGATGCGATCTGGGTCTACGGCTGCGAGCGCTTCTACAACCCGCTCCACGGCCTCGATGTACCTCCGCGCGTGCTGAGCCGGATGCAGTACATGGGCTTCTTGCGGCGCACCGAGTCTCAAACGCCTTCTCTGGCCGCCGAGCAGCTTCCCTCGGCCTATGTGCTGGTGACGGTCGGCGGCGGCGGCGACGGCGCGCCGTTGATGCATCAGGTGCTCGCCGCGCGCGAGATCGACCCTGGCTATCCGCTGCCGATCGTGCTCGTTCTCGGACCTTTCATGAACCGGGACGAGCGGCAGGGTATCCACGATCGCGCCGCCTATCTGAACGATGTGACGGTCATCGACTTCGACAACCGTATCGAAACGCTGATGACCAACGCCAGCGCCATGGTGAGTATGGGCGGCTACAACACGTTCTGTGAGATCCTTTCCTTCGACAAACCGGCCCTGCTCGTTCCGCGCACATTCCCCCGCCGCGAGCAGGCGGTACGCGCTCAGCGCGCTGCCGAGATCGGGCTGGTCGATATCCTCGACGCCGACCTTGCTTCCAATCCGCGTCTGATGGCCGGCGCCCTTCGGGCGCTGCTGCAGCGCAAGCGTCCCTCCGAGAGCGGCACGCGCATCGATCTCGACGGGCTTGAGCGCATCTCGAGCACGGTCGAGGACTACCTGGCAAAGCCGAGCGAGCGCCGGCTCGAGCTGATCCCGGCTTAAGTAAGGATGCGGGTCAGATGACCGGGCTGATCGCCGTCATCCTCAAGGGCTATCCGCGTCTCTCCGAGACCTTCATTGCCCAGGAACTGCGGGGGCTGGAGCGGGCCGGGCACCGCCTCCTGATCTTCTCGCTCAGACGGCCGACCGATCCCGCGCAGCACCCCATCCACGCCGAGATCGCCGCTCCGGTCGCCTACCTTCCCGAGTATCTCTATCAGGAGCCGCTGCGCGTCTTGCGCTCTTTCCTCAAGGTGCGACGCTCGCCGGGCTTTGCCGGCGCCCTGCGCACCTGGCTAGGCGATCTGCTTCGCGACCCGACACCCAACCGGGTGCGCCGCTTCGGGCAGGCGCTGGTGCTGACCGCCGAGCTTCCCGCCGACGTGCGCTGGCTCTATGCCCACTTCATTCACACTCCCTCGGCGGTGACGCGCTACGCGAGCCTGATGACCCGCCTTCCCTGGAGCTGCTCGGCGCACGCCAAGGACATTTGGACGTCGCCCGGCTGGGAGCTGCGCGCCAACATGGCTGCCGCGCGCTGGGTGACGACGTGCACCGGGGCGGGCCGCGACCATCTTGTTCGGCATGCCGACGATGCCAAGAAGGTTCGCCTCGTCCATCATGGACTCGATCTGGCGCGTTTCCCGGGCTATTCGCGATCTGAGCTGGCGCGCGACGGTTTGGAGCCATCTCGCCCGGTGCGCCTGCTCGCGGTCGGGCGTGCGGTGGAGAAGAAGGGCCTCGACGTCCTCCTCGACGCGTTAGCGCTGCTGCCCGAGGGTCGCCATTGGACGCTCACGCACATCGGCGGCGGCGAGAAGCTCGCCAGGCTCGCGGCCCAGGCCGAGCGCCTCGGGCTAACGGACCGGGTGCAGTGGCTCGGGCCCAGACCCCAGCACGAGGTGCTCGCGGCCTATCGCGCATCGGACATTTTCGTGCTGCCTTGCCGCGTCGCCCGGGATGGCGATCGCGACGGCATTCCCAATGTCCTGATGGAGGCACAGAGCCAGGGGCTTGCCTGCATCTCCACCGAGGTCTCGGCCGTGCCCGAGCTGGTCAGGAACGGGGAGACCGGCGTCCTCGTCGCACCGGAGGATCGCGCGGCGCTGGCCAAGGCCATTGCGCGGCTGATGGCCGATCCGGCCCTGCGCGAAAGGCTCGGAGCCGCCGGCCGGCGGCACGTGCGCCAGTCGTTCGACGCAAGTGCTGGGTTGGTGACGCTGAGCGCGCTCTTCCGCCAGTCGCTCGCGGCGGAGGCGCCCCGGGCGAAGGTTCCCGCTGCCGTCTGACAATGCGCATCTTCTTCTATGTGCAGAACCTGCTCGGCATCGGGCACATCTTCCGTGCCTTGCGCATCTCGCACGCACTGGCCGCCGACGGCTTCGATGTCGAGCTCGTTCTCGGCGGTCGCCCCGTTCCCGGGCTCGATGCCGGCGGGCTCAAGGTTGTCCAGCTTCCCGCGGTCAGCGCCGGGCCAGGTGGCTTTGGCGATCTTGTCGGGGCGGACGGCAGCTCGCTCGAGGAGTCAGGGAAGCGGATGCGGCGCAACGCGCTGCTTTCCGCTTTCAACCGCGCGCAGCCCGACATCGTCCTTCTTGAGTCCTATCCGTTCGGGCGGCGGCAGATGCGCTTCGAGCTTGAGGCGCTACTGGCGGCGATCGGGTCCATGCGCCCGCGCCCGCTCCTTGTCAGCTCCGTACGCGACATCCTGCAGGAGCACACCAAACCCGGTCGCAGCGAGGAGGTGGTCGCCACCTTGCGCCGTCACTTCGACCACGTGATCGTCCATGGCGATCCCGCCTTCGCCAGGCTCGAGGCGACCTTCCCACTGGCCGCCGCCATTGCGGATATGACCAGTTACTCCGGCATGGTCGCTCCCGAGCTTGCCACCGCCAGCGCTGCCTCGGCTTCATGCGTCGACGTGGTGATCTCCGCCGGTGGCGGTGCGGTCGGCAGGGGGGTGCTCACAGCCGCCATCGCGGCAAGGCCTCGCACGAGCCTCGCTGGCGCCCGCTGGCTTGCCGTCACCGGCACGCATCTGGCCGACGGCGACAGGGCAGCGGTCGACGAGCTCGCGGCGCGTTACGGCGTCGAGGTCGTGCGCTTCCTGCCAGACCTCGTGAGCGTGCTGGCTGGCGCACGCGTGTCGATCTCGCAGGCGGGATACAACTCGGTCGCCGACATCCTCCGCGCTCGGGTTCGCGCCGTGCTGGTGCCGTTCGCGGCGGCAGGGGAGACCGAGCAGACCAAGCGGGCCTCACTACTCGCCGAACGCGGTCTTGCCGTGGCCGTGTCCGAGACCGATCTCGATGCAGAGACAATCGCCGACGCCATCGAACGGGCGCTCGCCCTCGATCCATCCACTGCCTCCATCAACCTTGAAGGCGCACCAGGTACCGCCGTGATCCTTCGCCGGCTGCTTAGCGAGCGCACCGGCACCTAGGTCTGCTCTGTGGCCCCCCCTCTCCCGATGAGGTCGCTGGCACGGCACCATGTGAGCGCGGGTTCATCGGCTGCGAATGCGAGCAGCAACTCCAGGAAACGCCATGCCCCATCGTCGTGGACGAGATGATGGGTGAGAAGGCCTACGTAACTGCGGCCGTGTTTGCGGGCGAGGGCGAGCTGCTCGGCAAGCTCACGCGCAAGCCAGTCGTGGGCTCGGCCGCCGCGGCTGCCGCGCCAGTCGATGATGTCGACGTGCGTGTTAATCTCGCACAGTGAGCTGCCCGGTCCGAGCAGCGGACGTGGGCCGAACGTTGAAAGAGCCGAGAAGCCGAGGCCGGGCAGCAGACGTGCGACCTCGGGCGAGATGCGGTTCCATGGCGGCACGTAGACGGCGGTCAAGCGGTCGCCGAACAGGTCGGTGAGGCGCTGGCGGCCTTGCGTGATCTCGGCGCGGATCACGTCGTTCCCTCTATGAGCCGGGAACTCTTGCGACTTCTCGCCCGCTTTGGCGTGGTTGGCATGAGCATAGCCGTGCACAGCCGGATCAAAGAGCGGCTGGTTTGCAAGGTAGTTGGCAAGCCCGCCTGTGGCGCGGGCCGGGATGATCGCAAGCAGCACCGGCGCCCGGTGGCGTGCAACAAGCTCGCCGTAGCGGCGCAGCGCCTGGGTGTCCTCCGTGGCGTCGTCATCGCGTAGCCACAGGCGAGCGGTGCGCCCCGCCCTGCCCCAGTGCGCGAGCTCCCGGCGGACCGGCTGCCAAACATCGACTTGACCGGCGCTGGGCATGCTAACGGGTCCCTTTGGCGGCGAACCGCAGCGGTTCAAGGGCACCTTGCAGGATCGCGGCGGCGCTGGCGAGCGTGCGCTCGCGGCGCACGAAGCGCTGGGCGGCATCGCCCATGCGCCGGCGGAGGTCCGCCTCCAGCAGCAAACGCCGCACGGCGCCGGCGAAAGCTCTGACATCGCCGAGTTCGGTAAGCAGACCGGTCACGCCATCGACAACGACTGCGGGGATGCCACCGGTGCGCTGGGCCACGACAGGAAGGCCCTCTGCCTGCGCCTCAAGATAGCTCATCCCGTAGGCCTCGCCGAACCCCGGCCACACGTAAAGGTCGCCTTGGGCCAACCGCGGAGCAACCTCCTCAGGCGACAGCACCCCGGTCCAAATCAGCCGCTTCGCCGGCAATCCTGAGAAGGCAGCGGCGACGTCGGACTTTGCCGGCCCATCGCCCACGATGGTCAGCCCCCAGGACAGGTCAAGGAGTTGGGCGAGGGCGCGCGCGAGCATACGGTAGCTCTCGAGCTTGTCGCCCGGCCGCATCATGGCGACAACAATCAGCTCGATGCGCCCGCTGTCATTTCGCCGTGGTCGCTCGGGCGCCTGCGGCGGGCGCTCGATGAAGGGCGGCAGATCGACCAGCCTGCCGCGCTGCCCTGGCAGGCCGTTCAGCCCTTCGCGATCGACCGGTGTCAGGCAAAAGTTGACGGCGGCAGTTTTGACGGCCGTTGCCACTCTCGCCTGCCATTCACGCCACGGGCCGATGTCGCGCTTTTGCGCGTAGGAGGCTTCCGCCGTGACATAGGGTATGCACAGGGCCTCGCACACCTCAAGCCCGATCCAGTCGGGCGCTTTGTAATAGGGATGGTAGGTGAACCATAGATCGGGCCGCCAGTTCACGCCGCCTGCCGGGCTCCAGGCTGCGAGCAGCGACGTGACCTCACCCACCGCGAGCTGCTCGAGGCGGCGGCGGGCCGCATCCGACGGCTCGGCGCAGAAGCTGCGCAAACGGCTTACAACGCGCACGTCGTATCCGGCCGCGGCGAGTGCGCGCAGCAGCAGGCGCGCCATCTCGCGGTCCCCCGAAGGCGTTGCATGATCGGGCGGCTTCAGCGGCGCGTAGAAGGCAATTCGCATGGCACCTGGTTCTGGCTTGCCCGGATTGCGACAATATTACTGTCTGCAAGGGGTTTGAGCATTAGACTGCCCGTGCGCCGATAGGACGGCGCGGCAATCCCCGGAGCCAAATGTCGACGACAAGCCTGGATTCCAACCTGTTCCGGTTCATCTGGCGCCACAGCCGCCGCGACCAGATCGCCATCCTCTGCGTCATCTTCGCGTCGCTGCCCTTCTACTGGACATCGCTCGACATTCCAAAGCGGATCGTCAATGACGCGCTGCTCGGTCAGGCGTTCAAGGAGGGACGGACGACCGCGACGTTGTTCGACTGGACGTTCTCGCTGCCCGATTGGCTGGGCGGGGCAAGCATCGCGCTCGGCGGGCTGGAGCTTGAGCAGATGAACTATCTGTTCGTGCTGAGCGGCCTCTTCCTGCTGCTCGTCGTCATCAACGGGGCCTTCAAGTACGTCATCAACATCTCCAAAGGCATCCTCGGCGAGCGCATGCTGCGGCGCATGCGCTTCACGCTGTTCGCAACACTCCTCCGCTTCAAGCCGGAGGAGGTTCGCATCGTGAAGCCGGCGGAGATTTCCAGCATGATCAAGGACGAGGTCGAGCCGATCGGCGAGTTCGTCGGCGACGCCTTCATCCTGCCCGTGTTTCTGGGCACGCAAGCTTTGACTGCACTCTTGTTCATCATGGCGCAGAATGTCTGGCTCGGACTGGTTGCGCTCGGCATCATCCTGGTTCAGGCGTTCGTAATTCCGTACCTCAGGCGCGAGCAGCTCAGGCTCGCCAGGATGCGGCAGATCGCATCGCGCAAGTTCGCGGGCCGGATCGGCGAGATCGTCGAAGGGGCGCCGGCTGTGCACATCCACGGCACCGCCGCCTACAACGAGGCCGAGATCGGCGGCCGGTTGGGAGACCTTTTCCACATCCGCGTCGACCTCTTCAGGCGCAAGTTCGCCGTCAAGTACCTCAACAATTTCCTGGCTCAGATCACGCCGTTTTTCTTCTACTCGATCGGCGGCTATTTTGCCCTCAAGGGCTCCCTCGACATCGGGCAGCTCGTCGCGGTGATCGCTGCATACCGGGATCTGCCGCCCCCGATCAAGGAACTGATCGACTGGGATCAGAACCGCGCCGATGTCACCATCAAGTACCAGCAGGTCGTATCGCAGTTCTCCGCCGAGCGCCTGGCTCGCCCCGCGATTGGCGATGGTGGACCCGAAAGTGAGCCGCGGGCGCCGGCGCCGATCTCGATCGATGGGCTGCGGGTCGTCGACCGGCGTGGCAATGCCCTGCTCGAGAACATGACAGCGACCATCGACTGCCCGGCGCACGTGGCGCTCGTCGGCGCCAGCGGCAGCGGCCGCGACATCCTTGCCAAAGTGGTCGGGCGGCAGATTACCGAGTACCGCGGCGCAGTCCGTCTGGGCGGGGTTGAGCTGCGCGCGCTCTCCGAGACGGCAGCGAGCCGGCTCATTGCCTATGCGGGTGCCGAGCCGCCGCTGTTTTCGGGCACCATCCGGGACAACGTGCTCTATTCGCTGCGGCGCAGGGTGCCCGAGCTGTCGAACAAGCCGGCGAGCTCACCGGCGGAGCGCCTGCGTCGAGCGGAGGCCGAGCGCAGCGGCAACCCCCTTGCCACCATCGACGGCGATTGGATCGATTATGCGCTGGCAGGGGTCGCGGGACCCGACGAATTGGACGAGGTTCTGCTCGACGCGCTGCAGACCACCGGCATGCACGAGGAGGTCTATAAGTTCGGGCTGCTTGGCAAGCTTCCGGAGGACAGCCGCGGTGAACTGGTCGAACGCTTCATCGCCGCCCGCCGGGCGATCCGCGAGACGTTGAGCCGCAAGGAGCTCAGCAAGCTCGTCGAGCCCTTCGACCCAGCCCGCTACAACACGAATGCCACCATCGGGGAGAATCTGCTGTTTGGCGTGCCGGTGGGCGATCGCTTCCAGTTGGCGCAGATGGCCGCCGAGTCCCATCTGCGTGGCGTGCTCGAAGCCGAGGCGCTGGTCGAGCCGCTCGCCGAGATCGGGTTCAGGATCGCGGAGACGACGCTCGACACCTTCAAGGACTTGCCGCCCGGTCATCCACTGTTCGAACGCTACTCGCTCATTCCGACCGAGTCGTTCCAGGAATTCCAGCGCCTGGTCGAGGGTATGAAGTCACGCAGCGCCTTGAGTCTGATTTCCGCCGAGGGCCGCAACAAGCTAATTGGGCTCGCTCTCGGCTACATCGAGCCGCGCCATCGCATCGGCCTGATCGACCGCCTGTTCATGTCCCGCGTGCTTCGCGCGCGGGCGAGCTTCCGCCGTCATCTGCCGCGGACGTACGCCGAGAGCATCGAGCTCTATGACCCCGACCGCTTCATGATGGCAGCCCCGATCAGCGACAATCTGCTGTTCGGCCGCATCGCCTTCGGCGTGGCCGGCGCCGAGCAGCGCGTCTGGCAGGCGATCAAGGCGACGCTCGTCGAACTCGGCCTCGACAAGGTGATCCTCCGCCTGGGCCTCGACTACGAGGTGGGCCCGGGCGGCAAGTTGCTGTTCGCTCCGCAGCGCGCCGCCGTCAACCTCGCGCGCTGTCTCATCAAGCGCCCGGAAGTGCTCGTCCTCGACGGTGCGCTTGGCGTGTTCGGTCCGGGCGAAGCCAAGATCATCGCCGACCGCATTCGCGCGAAGATGGCGGGGCGGACGCTGATCGTGACCCTGGCCGACCCCAAGGAGGCGGGCGACTACGATCAGGTGCTCGCCTTCGAGGGGGGGCGCCTCTGCTATGAGCCCGAGGGCGAGGCGGAGCGGCCAGGCAGGCGGCTTGTAACTCCGTCGGCGTCTGATACGGTCCACTAGGTGAGGCAGGGAGGCAGGGATGACCTTCCAGCACGATTGCCAGGCTCTGCAGAAGACCCCGCTGTTTCGCGATGTCGAGGTGACCAAGCTCAAGCTGCTGGCCATGGCCAGCAATCGCGTCGCGCTCGAGCCGGGGGAGACATTGCTGCGCCAGGGACAGCCACCGGAGGCCGTCTACGTGGTGCTCGAAGGCGAGGCTGACGTCTACCTTGAGACGCCGAAAGGCGAGGTCCATCTGGCGCGGATTGCCTCCGGCGAAGTGGTGGGCGAGATCGGGGCGCTCGCCGGGCAGCCCCATTCGGCGACGATCAAGGCAGTCGGAGAGCTTACGGCGTTGCGCATCGAAAGGAACTCTTTTCTCGAGATCCTGCAAGAGGTGCCGCACCTCGCCTTAGCCATCTCCCGCGAACTGGGCCGGCGGCTTGAACGGATGAACGAGCGCTTTGCCGCGCTCGCGGCGCAATGATGCGCGGAGGGCACGGGGCGCGAGCAATCCGCCAGCCTTCTTGCGCGCTCGATATGCGGCAACGATTGTAGCCTGACCCATTCGCTTTTCTCACCGATCCTGAACGCGCTCACGTTCCAACGATGCCGACGACCACAACTGCTCAAGACCAGCTCGCCGGCCGCCGGGAGGGCAGGGGCGCATTGGCCTGGGAGCGCGACATCAGGCTCGGCGCCGGCCTCGTCCTTTTCGCGTTCGTTCTCACCCATTTGCTCAATCATGCCGTCGGCGTGTTCGGTGTCGAGATCATGGAAGTGGTGCAGGGCTGGCGGGTGAGCGTGTGGCGGTCCTGGCCCGGAACGATTGCGCTTTACGGCGCTTTCGTCGTTCACATGGGTCTGGCCCTCAAACGCATCGCATCGCGACGCACGTTGCGCATGCCTCTGCAGGAGGCGGTGCAGATCGTCCTTGGGCTGCTGATCCCGGTACTGCTGCTCGAGCACCTGGTCGCGACGAGATATCTGAGCGACTTTCACGGCGTCGACGACCGGTACCGGGCCGAGCTGCAGCAACTCTGGCCGTCGAACGCAATAAAGCAGACGCTTCTTCTGCTCGTGGTCTGGTTCCACGGCGTGATCGGCATCGACTACGCCTTCCGGTCCAGGGCCTGGTTTCCCCGCGTCCGCGAGACCGGCCTCCTCATTGCCTATGCGGTGCCGCTGCTTGCCATCGCCGGTTTCGTCTCTTCCGGTCGCGAGGCGCGTGTCATGGAGGTGCCGACGGCCGTATGGACTGAAGCGCAGCGCGATGCGTTCACGGACGCCGTAACCAAGGGCGGTCGTGGGCTCCTCCTCGTTGGCGCAGTGCTCCTCACGGTGATCCTGGCGCGCGTCGCCTACCTGCGCCTGAGCCATCGCATTCGGGTCACCTATGTCGGTCACGGCGAGGTGCGCGCCGCACCTGGTCAGACCCTGCTCGAGGTAAGCCGGGCCAACCGTATTCCCCACCCCTCCCTGTGCGGCGGCCGGGCGCGCTGCTCGACCTGCCGCGTGCTTGTGCTTTCGGGCCAGGAGACCCTGCCGGCGCCGACGCAGGTCGAGCAGCGGGTGCTCCACCGCATTGCGGCGCCGGCGCGCGTGCGCCTTGCCTGCCAGCTTCGCCCCAGGCAGGACGTCACCGTTCAGGTCCTGTTGCCGGCAATTGCCCGTCGCGGCATGCTGGACTGGGACGAGGAGGCCTACAAGTGGGGTGTGGAGCGTACGGTCACCGTGCTGATCGTCGACGTGCGCGGTTTCACGACGCTCACCCGCAGGCAGCTTCCCTCCGACATCGTCGTGCTGCTCAACCGCCTGGTCGGCGAGTTGACCCAGGCGGTCGAGGCGCGCGGCGGCAAGGTCGGCATGTACTTGAGCGATGGCCTCATGGCGGTGTTCGGGCTCGGAACGCAACTTGGCTCGGCGAGCAAGGCGGCGATCTACGGCGCCCTGGACATGCTGAAGGCGGTCCGCGCGCTCAATGCCGAGTTCGGTTCCGCGCTGCCCATGCCCCTGCGCGTTGGCATTGGCATCCATACCGGACCTGCCGTGATCGCACGGATTGGCGACGAGGAGCGCGGCTACATGACGACGGCGCTCGGCGAGACGGTCAGCATCGCCGGTCGTCTGGAAGCGGCGACCAAGGAGCTTCTCGCCGACTGCATCCTGTCGCAGGAGTGCGTCGATGCATCGGGCCTTTCGATCTCCGGCCCGGTACAGAAGGAGATCCATATTCGGGAGTGCGAGAAGCCGATCATGGTACACGCCTTGGCCGATGTCGAGGAGCTCGAGGCGGCCCTTAAAGGTTGGACCGCTTCCACCAAGCATGCGAGCGGGGATGCTGCGTGAGCCGACTGGACAAATTCGTGGACCGACTGCTGATGCAACGCCTGCTGCTCGACCGTGCCTGCCAGGCCCTGAATGAGGCGGGCGCCAGCCAGCCTGGACCGGTGATAGAGCTGGGCCTCGGCAACGGGCGCACCTACCATCATCTGCGCGAGAAGCTAGACGGGCGCCGCATTGTCGTGTTCGACCGCGCACTGGGCGCCCACCCTGCCTCTCATCCGCCCCGGGAGGACCTCATTCTCGGGGACATTCGCGTGACGGGCATGGCCTACGCCGAGCGCCACGGTGCCAGCGCGGCCATGCTCCACGCCGATCTCGGCAACGGCATCAGGGCCGACGACCTCAAGTTGCAGGCCTGGCTACCGCACGTAGTATACGCGCTCGTGCGGCCCGGCGGGCAGGTCATCACCTCGACCGAGCTCGAACACCCGGGCCTCGCTCCCGAGCCGCTGCCGCCGGGCGCTCCCGACTATGAGTACTTCCTCTACCGTCGGCTGTGACACCGGCCTCACGCCGTACGCCGGATGAGGAAGCGCCAGACGCCGTCGGCCGAGCCGCGCTCAAGCAGGCTGTTGCCGGTGGTGGCGCAAAATGCTTCGAAGTCGGCCTCCGCCCCGGGGTCTGTAGCCAGCACCTCGATGGTGCCGCCGACCTTCAACTCTGCGATCGCCTTTTTCAGTTTCAGCACCGGCAGCGGGCAGTTCAGGTTCCTGGCGTCGAGGGTCATGTCGGGCTGCGCCATCGAAGCTCTCCGCGGTGTGCTGACGGGCTCATATAGGCCAGTGCGCCGTGCTGGTCGATAGGCGAGCCGGTGACGGGCAGCACGGCTTGCTAGGCCGATCGGCGGGCAGCAGCCTTGCCTCCGGGCGCGGGCAAGTGCAAGCATCAGCACCCTGCGGCTTTGAGTCCGCTGCGATTCGAGCCTGGGAAGTGCCAAGCCGCGGCCTGTCGCGCCGATCGGTCGGGGGGTGGAGGGAGAATGACCAACGGTGAAGAGCCCCGGCGGTCGTTCCTGTTTTCGTTCGGGCTCGACCGGATCGGGTTGGTGGCGCTTGCCGCCCCATACGTGTCGGCCGCCATCATCGTGCTGCTGACGGCTCTCGCCGTTGTCGGCTTCATGCGGCTGAGGGTGGATGATTCGCTCTCCGAGCTTTTCCGCACCGACACCGCGGAGTTCCGCCAGTACGAGGAGATCGATCGGCGCTTTCCCTCAAGCGAGTACGACGTCCTCGTCGTCGTCGAGGGCCCCGATCTGCTCAAACGCGAAAACCTGCAGGCGTTCGCGCGGGCGGTGATCGACCTGCAGCTCGCCGACGGCGTCAGCGGCCTTGTGTCGATGCTCTCCGCTCGCGGGCGGCCCGACGCCACCGGCTATGCCCCGCCCGTCGTTCCGGACGATCTTCCTGAAGGCGCCGCTTACGACGAGATGATCAAGGCGCTGAAGCAGAACGACATCGTTGCTGGTAAGTTCTTGTCGGAGGACGGTACGCTGGCGCTCATCGTGATCGCGCTCGACCGTGCGGCGGTCCAAGAGATGGGGCCGCGGGCGATCATCGGCGGCATCCGGCAGACGGCGGAGCAGGCGCTCGAGGGCACCGGCCTCGTCGTCAAGCTGACCGGTGCGCCGGTGATGCAGCTCGAGATTCGCAACGCGGTGGAGCGCGACCGGCTTGTCTACAATGGTTTGGGTTTCCTCGTCGGCGGCGGCATTGCCTATCTCTTCTTCCGCCGTCTCTCGCTCACGCTGATCGCCGTCCTCGGCCCTTCCATCGCCATCCTGTGGACGCTCGGCGTTCTGGGCGGCCTCGATTACCGGCTCAATCTGTTCGTCAATGTCATCACCCCCTTGATCTTGGTGTCGGGCTTTTCCGACTCCATGCATCTGGTGTTCGCAATCCGTCGCGAGATCCTGGCTGGCGTGGACCGGATCACGGCAGCGCGCAATGCGGTGCTCGACATTGCGCCGGCCTGCTTGCTGACTGCAATGAATCAGGCGCTCGCCATCATCTCTTTCGCTTTCGCCGAATCGGCGTTGATCCGCACCTTCGGCTTGGCAGCGCTGATGGCGGTGTTCATCTCCTACACCGCGGTCGCCTTAGTGGTGCCGACGCTCGCGGCGCTGCTCATCCGCCGGGAGGCGGAAGGGCCGAAGCGCAAGGAGCCCGAGAGGGACGGCGTCAGCCTGCTGCAGCGTTTATCGGTGGCCTGCATCGGCCACGTCGGCACCCGGCCGCTCGCATACGTCCTAGGCGGTCTTGGCGCGGTCGTGCTGACCGGGCTCGCCTATGTACAGTTGGAGCCGCATTATCGGCTCGCCGACCAGGTGCCGGACCGGGAGCAGGCTCTGGCCGCGACCGGCAGCCTCGACCGCAAGCTCACCGGCGCCAATCCCGTGCACGTCATGATCCAGTGGAAGAGCGGGGCCTCGCTCTATGCCCCCGACACGCTGAGCGTCATCAGGGATGCCCATTCCGTGCTCGAGGAGGTGGCTGGTCTCGGCAACGTCTGGTCGCTCGACAGCCTGCGCCGGTGGCTGGCGGCTGCTGGGGACACGCGCATCGAGACGGTAAAGAAGTACGTTGGCATCCTGCCCGAGCACTTGGTGCGCCGTTTCATCGCCAAGCAGGAGGATGCCGTTCTGGTCACCGGCCGCCTGCCCGATGTCGATGCCAGCGAGATTCTTCCGGTCGTCGAGAAAATCGACAAGGCGCTCGAACCCGTGCGCAAGGCCCATCCGGGCTATGAGATTTCCGTCACCGGCCTGCCGGCGATCGCGGCCCGCAACAGCGCCAAGTTGATCGGCGAGCTCAACGTCGGCCTGGTCGGCGATATCTTCATCATCTTCATCTTTCTTGGCGTCGCCCTGCGCTCTGCGCTGGCCGGCATCGCCAGCGTGCTGCCCTCGCTGTTCCCCATCTTTGCGACGGGGGCACTGCTGTGGGCGACTGGCGAAGGGCTGCAATTCGCCTCCATCATCGCCATCACGGTCGCCTTCTCGCTGGCGATCGACTCCACCATCCACTTCATCAACCGCTTCCGCCTCGAGGAGGAGAGGATTGGGGGCGCGGCCGGCACCGAGCGAGAGGCGCTGCGGCGCACAGCGCTTCACATCGGTCCGGCGGTGGTGCTCACCACTATCGTGCTGGCGCTCGGGCTCGGCGTCACCATGCTTTCCGATCTGCCATCTCTGCGCCTGTTCGGCCGCCTCGCTGGCATCTGCCTCTTCGCCTCCCTCATCGGGCAGCTTGTCATCCTGCCGGCCGTCATCGCGCTCTACCGGCGCTACCTTCCGAGGCACTGAACCACCCGCTAAGGCGGCGCCTCTCCGGGTTGGGAGGCGACGCCTCCGCGGGCACTTCCCTATGCTCTAGGACTTGCAGACGTCGATCTTGGATTCGCAACGGATCATCGCTCCGTCCGGCTTGCAGGTATAGCGCTCGTTGCGGAACGTGTCCGACATGAACGGCCAGTTGCCGGTCGTCTGGGCGATGATCTCCCACGCCTGGAACTTCGCCATGCTCTCGGTCGGAGCCCACCCCCGGCCGTAATGCGTCTTGCAGTTCGCCACCTTCTTGCCCTGCGCCAGGGCATCAAGCGCCGGGGCCAGTGATAAGCTGGCGACACCGAGACCGATCATAAATGCGCGAACCGTCATCATCGTGCAGTCTCCCAGTTGACCTAAAGCCGACCGATCACCGCTAATGCGACCACTTTGCTAGCACAAGCGGGAAAGCGTGGCTTGCGCCATGCATCTGGACGACCGCGTTCATCGGGTGACAGCGGCCGTTCGCTCTCCCCACAGATTGAGCAGGTTGGCCAGCACCACGATCCCTGCCCCGGCCAGCACCGCAATTTCGAGAGCTTCCTGATAGGCGAACACGCCGACCACCGTGATGATCGGCAGGCGCAGGAAATCCATCGGAGCCACCACCATGGCGTCGGCATGCACGAAGGCGCGGACCAGGCCGAAGTGCGCGGAAAGGCCGAAGGCGCCGAGCGCCAGCAGCCAGCATGCCGTCGCTGCATCGGGAACGACCAGCGTGGGGGCGCTGAGAACGAGGGAAAGGATGGTCTGTATGGCGATCATGTAAAAGAGGATCGACAGCGGCGGGTCGGTGCGGATCAGGAGCTTGGTGCCGACGATCGAAAGTGCGAAGCCGACCGCGCTGACAAGGGCAAGGAGCGTGCCAAACTCGAGGCTCGCGCTGCCCGGCCGGGCGATGAACAGGATGCCGCAGAACCCGAGCGCGGCAGCCGCCGCCCGGATGGGCGTCAAGCGCTCGCCGAGCAGCAGCGGCGCGAGCACCGCGACCCAAAGTGGAGCGGTGAACTCAAGTGCGAAGAGCTCGGTCAGCGGAATGAGGATCAGCGCGTGTAGCCAGGCCGCCTGCGCGGCGAAATGGATGGTGCCCCGCAGCGCATGCAGCCCGGGCCGATCTGTGCGGAACAAGCCGAAGTCGATGCCGGCGAGGCGAATGCCGATCAGCAGGATGGCAAGGGAGATCACGGAGCGATAGAACATGAGGTCGATGGTGGAGAGCACGCGGCCCGCCTCGCGCCCCGAAATCGCCACCATCACGAAGGAGGCGAGCGTGACCCCCATCCACGCCATGGCGCGTGTGATGTCGCTCTTGGCACCCGCTGCAACCTGCTCCGCGCGGGTGTTCTCCTTGCCTCTCTCGGCCACCATAACCTGACCCTGGACTCTGATCCGACCACCGGGACCCGACCGGCCGGAATTCCGGTTGACGTAAGACAGTTCGCCCCTAGCTTGGCAAGCGTACCGGCGTGCAACGCATGGGAAGGGAGCAAGACGTGAGAGCACGTGAAGGGAGAGCACCTGAAGAGCATGAGCGGCGCCCGGATTGGTTCGACGAGCGCTACAGCGAGCCCGGCTATCATTACGGCACCGAACCCAACGAGTTCCTGAAGGCGCAGCGCCACCTCTTGCGGCCGGGCCAGAAGGCCCTCGTGCCAGGGGACGGCGAGGGCCGCAACGGGGTATGGCTCGCCGAGCAGGGACTTGAGGTTTTGACCTTCGATCTTTCTTCAGTCGGCGTCGAGAAGGCCAGGCGGCTGGCCGCCGGGCGGGGCGTATCGATTGATGCCCGCGTCGGCGACGTCAGGACCTGGCCGTGGTCGGAGGCCCATTACGACGTGATTGTGTTGAGTTTTCTTCATTTTCCGCCGGATGTAGGGGAGGCCATGCATGCCGCCGTCTGGCGCGCGCTGAAGCCCGGTGGCATTGTCATCCTGGAGGCGTTCGGACCAAAGCAGCTCGAAATGCGCAAGCTGGGCGCCACCGGCGGTCCCAAGATTCTCGACCATCTCTGCTCGGTGGAGATGGTGCGGCACGATTTTCCGGGCGCCGCTTTCCTGGTGCTCGAGGAGGTGGAGGTCGACTTCCAGGGTCGCACTCACAACGGCCGCTGCTCTGTCTGCCGGGCCGTCGCGCGCAAGCCGGCATGAGTGGAGACCTGGCGGATGTCCCAGCAATTTGCCTCCGACAACAACGCTGGCATCTGCCCCGCGGCTCTTGAGGCCATGCTCCGCGCTAATGCTGCCGGGCACGCTCCCGCCTACGGTGAGGACGCCTGGACGGCGATGGCGAAGCAGCGCCTGGCCAGCCTGTTCGAGACGGAGGTTGAGGTCTTTTTCGTCTTCAACGGCACGGCGGCCAACGCGCTCGCCTTGGCCCAGATCTGCCGCTCCTACCATGCCGTCATCGCTCATCGCTTCTCCCATATCGAGAATGACGAGGCGGGGGCGGTTAGCTTCTTCGCCGGCGGCGCCAAAATTCTTGTCGCTGAACCTGCGCTCGCCAAGCTCACGCCGCAGGTCGTCGCGGCTCAGGCAGGAGCCGGCCGCGGCGTGCACAATGTGAAGCCGCGCGCGCTTTCGCTTACGCAGGCCACGGAGCTTGGTACCGTCTACACGCCCGGGGAAATCGCGGCGCTCACGGAAACGGCGCGCCGTCTGGGCCTCAAGGTGCACATGGACGGCGCGCGGCTCGCCAACGCCATTGCGACGCTCGGTTGCTCGCTAGCAGATGTCACGTGGCGGGCCGGCATCGACGTTGCATGTCTTGGCGGCGTCAAGAACGGGCTCGCCGTGGGTGACGCGGTCCTGTTCTTCGATCGCGCGCTTGCCGAAGAGTTTGCCTGGCGCGCAAAGCAGGCGGGCCATCTTAATGCCAAGATGTGGCTGGTGGCGGCCGCCTGGCTGGGATTGCTCGAAACCGGCGCCTGGCTCGACAACGCGCGTCACGCCAATGCCATGGCGCAGCGATTGGCCAGGCGGCTTGCTGCCATCGACGGCGTTCGGCTGCTGCTACCGGTGGAGTCCAATGCGGTGTTCGTCGACATGCCGCCGAACGTGCAAGCGGCCTTGCGCGACAAGGGATGGCGCTTCCACACCTTCCTGGGCGAGCGCGGCTGCCGCCTGATGTGTGCCTGGGACACGCTTGCCGCCACCGTCGACCGCTTTGCCGACGAGGTTGCTGCGGCGGTTGCCTCGCGCGAATGAGATCAGGTTGAGCTTCTAACCAGGCGCCATGGGCGCGTGGTTCCAGGCATGCTATGAAAGGCCTCCTGCAACGCGACTTTGGGAAGTAGACCATGCAGATTGCACGACACCTGCCCTCCAAGATCTACTCCAAGGCCGTCGAGGCCAATGGGTTCGTCTTCACCGCAGGCATCGTTGCCGATGATGTCTCCCAGGACATCAAGGGTCAGACCCAGCAGGTCTTGAAGGAGATCGATCGCCTGCTGACGCTCGCCGGGACCGACAATTCCAAGCTCGTCCAGGCTACCATCTGGCTGAGCGACATCAGGACGAGGGACGCCATGAACGAGGTGTGGACTGCCTGGACCGGGCCCGCCAGCCTTCCGGCCCGCGCCTGCATCGAGGCCAAGCTCGCCGACCCCCGGATGCTGGTCGAAATCGCTGTCGTGGCTCTAAAGTAAGCTGATCCGACACGGGTAGCGGTCCGCATGACTAACCAACGCCGGCCGCCGGCGGACCGCCGGGCCTTCTATCACTTCCTCGGCATCCCGACACGGTGGATGGACAACGACGTCTACGGTCACGTGAACAATGCCGTCTACTACGCCTACTTCGACACCGTCATCAACCGCTACCTGATCGAAGCAGGCGGCCTCGACTTCCGCAACGGCCCCGTCGTGGGTATCGCGGTCGAGACCATGTGCAGGTTTCACCGGTCCTTCAGCTATCCTGATGTCGTGGAGGCCGGTCTCCGGGTCGGCCTGCTTGGCAACTCCTCCGTCCGCTACGAGGTTGGGCTGTTCGCCCCGTGCGAGGAGGAGGCGCGGGCCGACGGCCACTTCGTGCACGTGTTTGTCGAGCGGGCAACAATGCGGCCGGTGCCAATTCCGGACCCCATCCGACTGGCGTTAGCCAAACTCCTGAAATGAGAACCCGGGCGCACTTGCCTAAAGGCGCGGCGGTCGCGATCGTAATGCGACGGCGGGTCTGTCGCTTTCGCGCAACGCGCGCTGCAAATTCCCCGTTGCGGCCAGATGGCTCGCTGCCGGGCGATGGGGCCGTTTTCTATAGTGCCCTGCGATTCACACTGGAGGCCCTAATGTCGCGCCGCAAGATCGCCTGGATCGGCTTCTCCTTCCTGATCGGTACCGGTGCGCCAGCCGCGCTGGCGCAGGAGACCGGCCTCTCCGACATCCACGCGCAACGGATCGAAGGCGGGCGCGTGTGCATGTCCGAGCATTTCCACTACGGCTCGAGTACCGGGCAGCCGAGCCGAAAGGCCGCCGAGGCGGCGGCCATTGCTTCCTGGGCCGGCTTCACTGCTTGGGAGTATGGCGACCCCTGGGGCAACTACCGGATCGCGGCGAGCCGCGCGATGAAGTGCACACAGTCGGGCAGCACTTGGTCGTGCGAAACCGAGGCGCGGCCGTGCCGGCAGCTCAGGCCCGCCGACAGGCGCGCCCGCAAAAATTGATGCGAGGGAATGCTCGGGCGCGTATCAGACCCTTAAGGGAAATGTGCGTTTGTGGAGGTGATAACCATAGAGAAAACCCGGTTTGACGTCCGCCCGTTTGGACTCCGTCCTGCCCGGCGCCAGGTTCGAGGTACAACTTGTTGTTTAGCTTAGGTGAGTTTTTGGCTAGGGTATTGCCTCTTTTGGGCCTCGGCTCACTGGCCCTTGTCGGCATACCGCAGGCGGCCCAAGCCCAGTTCTTCCCCTTTTTCGAAAGCAGACCCCTGCCACGTGCCTATTACCGGCCGCGGCCGAGACCCGCGCCTCCCCCCGCCAAAAGAGCGGCGCCCGAACTAAACACCGATCTTCAGAAGCACAAGCCAACCAGCGCGCTGATCGCCGTCGTATCTCTCGCGGACCAGCGCATATGGGTATACGGCGGCGGCGGCCTTCTCGGTACCGCGCCGGTCTCCACCGGCATGGCCGGTCACCGCACGCCGACGGGCGTGTTCAGCGTGATCCAGAAGAACCGCTGGCATCGCTCCAACATCTATAGCAACGCGCCGATGCCCTACATGCAGCGCCTAACCTGGTCGGGAATAGCGCTGCATGCTGGTGTGCTTCCGGGTTATCCCGCCTCGCATGGATGCATTCGGCTGCCGACCGCGTTTGCCCAGCAGCTTTGGGGCATGACCCGGCTCGGTGCTCGCGTGGTGGTCGCCTCGCAGCGCGCCACCGTCGCGGAGATCGCGCATCCCAACCTCCCGGTGCCGACGATGACACCTGCCGAGCCCGCGGCCACCGATGAAGTAGCGGACGCCGGCGCCATGGGCTCCGGGCCGGCCGATGGCGAGCCCCCCTCGCGACTTGCCGCTCTCAAGGCCAGCACCGACAGCGCCCCCCCGCTGCCCGCGTCTGCGAGACTGCTCAATCCGCAGCAAGCGGCGCAGCTTGTTCGCGACAGGGCGAGGAAAGCGGCGGCCGACGCGGCGAAGGCGGCGAAGGCCGCGGCAAAGTACGCCGCCCTGGCGGACGTGGCGGCGAGAGAGGCCGCTCAGAACCTGAGGAAGGCGGAAGCTGCCCTCCGTGCTGCGGAGGTTCGCGTTGCAGCACTCGTCCGCAAGAAAGACGTCGCAACCTCTGCCGAGGTTTATGAACAACTCACCCTGGAGTTATCTGCGGCGGAGCTTAGGGCTGCCGAGGCGAGGCAGGAAGTGACCGAGGCGCAGACTCAAGAGCAGGCGAAGCGGGACGCGGCCGCCGCAGCATCGGCTGCCACCGAAGCGGCGGCTGAAGCGAGCAAGCAGGCGGAGGCCGCTGCCGAGGCGGCCTACCGGGCGCTCGAGCCGGTATCGGTCTTCATCAGCCGCAAGAAGGCGCGCCTCTACGTGCGGCAGCGCTGGGCCCCGCTGCTTGAGGTGCCGGTAACGATTAAGGAGCCGGATCTCCCCATCGGCACGCACCTGTTCGTCGCCGTGGAGCCGGAACAAGAGGGGGGGCCGTTGCGCTGGATGGCTCTGACGGTCCCTGAGACGAGCGGCCAGCCGCAATCCCGGGAGCGGTCACGTGGCGGTGGACGTGCGCTAGAGCCGCCCGTGGCGGTCAGCGAGACGGCCGCCGGCGCGCTCAGCCGCGTCCTGATCCCGGCCGAAGCGCTGCAATTCATCTCAGACCGCACTTGGGTCGGTGCGTCGCTTATCGTCTCCGACTATGCCATGAGCAACGAAACCGGTACCTATACCGATTTCATCGTCTCCACCCGATAGGGTCTGACAGGGGCGGCTCCGGCAAGCCTAGCGGCCCATTAGGGCAAGCCGGACATAGGCGCCCTTGTGCCGGGGCAGGTGCTGGCGCGCGGCGGCGAGCACGTCTTCGGGTGCGATGGAAGTGACATCGAAGTCGTAGATGGCGGCGCCGTGGAGCGTCCGGTTGACCATGCTCTCCAGTATCGTGTCATTGCACTCGGCCTTCTTGCGGCGCATGAGCTCGAAGCGGTCGCGGAAACGATCGAGTTCGGCGGGATCGATGCGGCGCTTGAGGTTGTTGATGGCCTCGAAGATGCGTGCCTCCATCGCCACGGGCGACCTCGAGCTGGTGACCAGGATCTCGAAGATGCCGGAGCTACGGTCACAGTCGTAGACTGCCTCGGGCGTGTAGGCATCTCCTGCACGGTCCCTCAGCTCTTGGAACAGTGCACCGTTGAGGCAGCTGGCGAGCGCGAGCAGCAGTTTCGCTTCGGGGTCGGTGATCCGAACCCCTGTGTTCCAGGCAATCTTGAGTTCGGACAGCGGACCCTTGAGTTCGGCTGACGGCGCCGAGAGGGCGTTGTAGCTGCGAGTGACCGGGGCGCTCGGCAGCTCGAGCATTGGGCCCTCGCCGTACGGGAACGAACCAAAATATCGCGATGCGAGGTCAAAGGCGTTGCTGGCCGCGAAGTCGCCGACCAAGAACAAATCCATATTCGCCGGCAGTCTCACCTTCCGCGCGAAGGCCTCCAACTCCGCGGCGAGCCGATGAGGCGGGGTCTTGGCCTTCACAATCTCCGTTTCCACCGTGTCGCGGGCGTACGGGTGAGAGCTGCCATAGAGCGCCTGGTCGAACTGCTGCTTTGCCTTGCCGGTTGCCTCATACTTGATGAGATAGAGCTCCTGCAGGACGACCCGCGCCTCCCGCTCCACGGTCTCGACGTCAAATTTCTGGTCGAGACTGGTAATCGCCAGCATCTCGAGCGCGCGCGCCATGTTGCTCGGCAGGAACGATGCGTTCCACTGGATCGAACCGATCGCCGTGGTGGCGTTGCTGTCCTGCATGCAGTCCTGGCGGATCTGCCTGATCTCGCTTGCGGAAAATGCGCCCGCCGCCCCACTGAAGGAGGTGTGCTCCATCAAATGGGCCAAGCCACCGGGCTCGCCGATCTCCTTGCTGCGCAAGACGAGCGCCGCGCTCACGTATCCCGATCTCTTGGTCAGGCAATGGATACGCAGCCCGTTGGACAGCGTTAATGAGACGGGCTCGCCTCCCGAACCGGCCGCGAAGGTGCCCTGCTCGCCCTTGAAAGCGGCTGCCCCGGCAGGCAGCGCCGACGCCGCCCCTCCCAGCACCAGGCCCCTGAGCGCGTCGCGCCTGCTCACCCGCATGTGCGCCCCCGCAGGACGGTAAGCACATAATCTCGGAGCACTCTAGCTCCGGTTGGTCCGACCACACAATAACCGACGTTTCCGCGCCAGCTTGTGCCCTAAGGAATAGGCAGGCTCACTCGCTGCGCAGCATCTGTCCGAGGCGCCCGGCCAGGTCCTGCACGAACTGCCAGGCAACCCGCCCCGACCGGGCCCCTCTCGTCATGCTCCATTCGAGCGCCTCGCGCACGAGTTCCCCGTCCGCAACCTTGAGGCCGTGATAGGCGGCATAGCCACGCACCATCTCGAGGTACTCATCTTGGCTGCAATTGTGGAAGCCGAGCCACAGTCCGAAGCGATCCGATAGCGACACTTTCTCCTCGGTGGCCTCGGAGGGGTTGATGGCGGTCGAGCGCTCGTTCTCCATCATCTCCCGCGGCAGAAGATGGCGCCGGTTGGACGTGGCATAGAACAGCACGCTCTCCGGGCGGCCCTCGATGCCTCCTTCGAGGACAGCCTTGAGCGATTTGTAGCTTGTGTCCGCTGCGTCGAACGACAGATCGTCGCAAAACACGATGAAGCGGTGGCGGGCGGACCTCAAATGCTCAAGGCAACGGGGTAGGCTGGCGATGTCCTCCCTGTGGATCTCGATCAGCTTGAGGTTGGCTGCGGCCCGCTTGCCAGCCCCGAGTTTGCCGCAGACCTCCGCGTGCACGGCCTTCACGAGCGAGCTCTTGCCCATGCCGCGCGCACCCCAAAGCAAGGCGTTGTTGGCAGGCAGGCCGCGCGCGAACCGCTCGGTGTTGGCAAGAAGCTGTTCGGCTGCCCGATCGATCCCCTTGAGCAGCACCAGCGGCACCCGGTTGACGCGCGGCACCGGCTCGAACCCTTCCGGGTCGGCGTGCCATACGAATGCTTCCCAGGCCGAAAAGTTCGCCGGGCCGAGCGGCGGCGGGGCGAGCCGCTCGAGGGCGGCGGCGATACGGGCGAGCAATTGATCTCGCGTCTCGTTGGCAGCGGGCATGGAGGGCCTTTCGCTCTCCGGCTTTTGGAGCCGGCTGCACGCCTCTATAGCCGCACGCGGCACGGGCGTCATCCGCCGGCATCGTCCATGGTTGCGGTCACCGGCGAGGTTGCAAAGCGGAGGCCAGGCCTTATAGTCGCGACGGTTTTTGCCCGCTCGCGTCTCGGGTCCGGAATCGAGCCGGCCATCACGTGCACGGGGCGAGGCCGCGGCAAGGAAGCAGCACGCATGTTCATCTCTCCGGCGTTCGCGCAGACAGGAGCCCCCGGCGGCGGCGACTTCCTGTTCCAGCTGATGCCCATCCTTCTGATGTTCGTGATCTTCTACTTCCTGCTGTTCCGCCCCCAGCAGCAGCGCATGAAGCAGCACCGCGAGATGGTGGCGAACCTGCGCCGCGGCGACACGGTGGTGACGGCCGGCGGGATTATCGGCAAGGTCACCAAGGTGGTCGACGACAGAGAGATCGAGGTAGAGATTGCCGGCAACACCAGGGTACGCGTGGTCAAGGGAACGGTGGCCGAGGTGCGCACGCGCGCCGAGCCGGTCAAGGAAGGCACCTGAGGCCCGAGCCTCGCAGCCACGAGTGCCAGCTGTCCGGATCGCGGCCTGAGGTTGCAAGCGCTCCATTGACAGCGAACCGCGTGGTTGGTGCTGCCCATCAGCGGCTTTGCGGTGGTGGGCAGTGGTCTCCACCCGTCCTGGCTTCCTGGTTCCTGGAAAGACTAAAGGTCGGAGTTCACATGCTACACTTCTCCCAGGCAAGGATGATCCTGATCTCGCTGATCTGCCTGGTGGCGTTTCTCTTCGCGATGCCGAACTTCTTCCCGAAGGAGACGGTCGAACGCTGGCCGAACTTCCTGCCCAAAAGACAGCTTGCTCTCGGCCTCGATTTGAGAGGAGGTGCGCATCTGCTGCTGGCGATGGACACCGAGGCGCTCCGCAAGGACTGGATCGCGACTCTACGGGACGATGCCCGCAAGCAGCTGCGCGATGCGAAGATCCCGTTCACGGCCGTCGGCACGACGCCGACCGCGGTCCAGATCAGGCTGGCCAAGCCGGAGGATGCCGACGCCGCCGTGCGCGAGCTGCGAAAGCTCAACCAATCGCTCGGAAGCTTGCTCCTTGGCACGGAAAGCAACTCCATCGAGGTCGAAAAAGGCGAGGGCGGCCTTCTCACCTTACAGCCGACGCCGCAAGGTCTTTCCAATCGCATCTCCGGGGCTGCCAGTGCCGCGCTCGAAACAGTACGGCGGCGCGTCGACATCATCGGCACCACGGAGCCACTGATCGTGCGCCAGGGCAGCGACCGCATTTTGGTACAGGTGCCGGGCTTCGACGATACACGTCGGCTGAAAGAGCTGATTGGAAACACCGCCAAGCTGTCGTTCCACGAGGTGCATCCGCAGATGACCGCCGAGGAGGCGCGCGCTACCCGCGTCCCCATCGGCTACAAGATCTATCCCGCGGCCGAGAAGAACGAGGCCGCCTACCTGTTGCGGGAGACCCCGGTAGTGCCTGGCGACGACCTCGTCGATGCGCAGCCGGGGTTCGACTCGCGCACGAACGAGCCGGTCATCAATTTCCGTTTTAATCAGTCGGGCGCCCGCCGGTTCGGGGCCTTCACCAGGGACAACGTCGGCCGGCCGTTCGCGATTGTACTCGACGACAAGGTGCTCTCGGCCCCCGTCATCCGCGAGCCGATCCTCGGCGGCTCCGGTCAGATCTCGGGCAGCTTCACCATCGAAAGTGCCAACACTCTTGCCGTGCAGCTGCGCTCAGGTGCCCTACCGACCAAGCTCACCGTCATCGAGGAGCGTACCGTCGGCCCCTCGCTCGGAGCCGATTCGGTGGCTGCCGGCACCACCGCCGGCATCATTGGCATCGTTGCCACCGTGATCATGACGGTCATCGCTTACGGCACGTTCGGCGTGATCGCGGTGATCGGCCTCACCGTGCACGGCATCTCGATTTTGGCGCTGATGTCGGCGATCGGCACCACGCTGACGTTGCCGGGCATCGCGGGATTCGTGCTCACAATCAGTATGGCAATAGATGCCAACGTGCTGATTTATGAGAGGATCCGCGAGGAACTGCGGGCCGGCAAGACGGCCGTCTCCGCTATCGATGCCGGCTTCACTCGTGCGTTCGTGGCGATCTTCGACAGCCAGCTCACAACGCTCGCTGCGGCGGTCATCATGTTCTGGCTCGGTTCCGGGCCAATACGCGGCTTCGCCGTGACGCTGACGCTCGGCATTCTCACGTCTGTGTTTGCTGCCGTCACTGTCACGCGGATGCTGGTCGCGCTGTGGCTGCGCTCGGCGAGGGCGCGCAGCCGCGCGATAGAGGTACCGATCTGAGGCGGAATGTCCCCATGTTTCCGATCCCCGATTTTAAGGGCTTCGATTTCTTCCCTCACGGCACTCGCCTGCCGTTCATGCGCTTCAAGGCGGCTTGCCTGTGGGCCTCCATCATCGCGATGTTGGCTTCAATCGCCCTCGTCGCCACGTTCGGCTTCAACTTCGGTGTGGACTTCAAGGGCGGCTCGCTGATCGAGGTCCAGTCCAAGACGGGGCCGGCCGATCTTGCCGGCATTCGCGCCAAACTTGGTGGACTTGGCCTCGGCGACGTGCAGATCCAGACGTTCGGCGCGCCCAACGATGTGCTGATCCGTGTCGAACAACAGCAGGGCGGTGAGGAAGCGCAGCAGAAAGCCTTGGCCAAGGTACAGGAAGCGCTCGGCGACGACTTCGTGCAAAGGCGCATCGAGGTGGTAGGGCCCGGCGTGTCGCGCGAGCTGCGTATGACCGGCCTAATCGCGGTGCTGTGCTCGCTCCTTGCCATCATCGCCTACGTATGGTTCCGCTTCGAGTGGCAGTTTGCTGCCGGCACGGTCATAGCGCTTTCCCATGACGTGCTGATTACGGCAGGCATCTTCTCCTTGCTGCAACTGGAGTTCGATCTTTCGATCGTGGCGGCGCTGCTGACCATTCTCGGCTACTCGGTCAACGACACCGTCGTCGTGTCGGACCGGATCCGTGAAAACCTGCGCAAATACAAGCGCATGGAGCTCAACGAGCTGCTCAATCTGTCGATCAACGAGACGCTGTCACGCACGGTGCTGACCGGCGCCACCACGATTGTCGTGCTGATCTCGCTTTACATATTCGGTGGCGAGGTGATCCGGAACTTCACCTTCGCCATGCTGTTCGGCGTGCTGATCGGCACCTATTCGTCGATCTTCATCGCGGCGCCGGTGCTCGACTACCTAGGCGTGAAGCGCGACTGGAGCGGAGCCGACGTGAAGCCCAAGGCGAAGAGCCACGTCTGAGAAAGAGGGTCCGACGTGCATTCAACGCGGGGTCGATCATGCAAGCAATCCTTGCCAGTTCGGGCCGCACGCTTGTGCTCGCAGGCGCCGTTTCGCTCGCCATCCTGATCGGGTGGTTGGCAGCGGAGGGGGTCGACGGCATCGGGCTCCTGTCGTTCTTGCTCCGGTTCGCCCACGTAATGGGCGCGGTCATCTGGCTGGGCATGATCTGGTTCGTCAACTTCATCCAGCTTAACGCGCTGGCGGAGGCCGACGAGCAAGGCCGAGCGGTGCTCATGAAGAGCATCGTTCCGCGCGTGGCAAAGACGTTCCGCCATGCGTCGCACCTGACCGTCGCGAGCGGCGTGTTGCTGCTCATCACCAGCGGCTACATGCTGGGGTCGCTCGTTTATGCGACCGAAGTCCACATGCCGCCCCCGCGCAATGTGCTGCTGTGGAGCGGCGTGCTTGGCGGAGGGGCGATGTGGGCGATCGTCAATTTGATGATCTGGCCGAGTCTTGCAGTCATCCTCGGCCAGACGGCCGATGCCGGCGCGAAGGCCGCAGCGCGGGCACGCATTGCGATGCTTGCCCGCATCAATCTGGCGCTCTCTGTCCCCGTCACGTTCGTGATGGTGGCGGCCGCGCACCTCTACTGACGTGGTTAGGTCCGGCGGCGCTGACGGGGACGAGGTGGTGCGAGTCGCTGCGCGGGCCTATGAACGGGATCGCTATCTTGCTGCTCTGCTCGCCCCCCGCACCCTGCAGCCCGATCTTATCGCGCTTGCTGCCTTTGGCGGCGAGGTGGCGCGCATTCCCGCGTTCGTCAGCGAGCCCATGATGGGCGAGGTACGGCTGCGCTGGTGGCGCGATGCGCTGGCGGCGGCCGCTACCGGGGATTCCACCGGCCACCCGGTGGCCGATGCGGCCGGTGCAGCCGTGCGCCGGCACCGACTTCCGACGGGTTTGCTGGAAGGTTACATCGAGGCAACGGCCCGGCGCTTCTATGAGACCGCGCCGGCTGATGACGACGTGCTGCGATCCTTTCTCGCCGACACCGAAGGCGCGTTGTTTGCGCTGACTTGGCGCGTGCTGGCGGGCGCTGAAGGGGGCAGCGAGCCCGAACCCCTGGCCATGGCCGGTCAGGCCTATGGCCTTGCCCGGCTCGTGCACGAGTTCCCTGCGGTTCTTGCCCAAGGGCGCACGCTCATCCCACGATCTCGCCTGAACAACCGCGGCCTGGGCGTCGAGGCGCTGTGCTCGGGCGTTCGCCCGCACGACACTGCGGCGCTGTTGGCCGAGGTCGCTGCCGATGCGCGCCGCAATCTCGCCGCGGTTGCGCCCACGCTGAGCCGTGCCGCCCGCCCCCTGCGCACAGCATTGCTCCCCATTGCCCTCGTAGAGCCCTATTTGCGCTTTCAACAAAGGGGCAATCTAAACCGGCCCGACCGGACGGCAGACGTCTCTCCCCTCACCCGCGTCTGGCGAATCTGGTGGGCCCACCGTACGGGCCGAATTTAGGTCCGCTCACGTGCTCCGGCGCATGCAACCGCCGGCATGCACGGGTGTGACGACTGCGGGAGAGTTGGACATGGGAAGGCATTGGGGGCCAGTGCTTGCCAGCCTGATCACGGCGGCTGCGGCGGCAGTGGCTCCGCTGGCGGCGGATGAGCCCACCACCCGGGTTCTCGCCACCGATGCGGTGCGCTCCGCGCCGCACATTGCATGGCGGGTGGAGAATCCGTTTCGGTTTTTCGTCGACCCTGCGGACACGGAGTTGCACCGCACCACCTTCGCATCCCTTTCTCCGCAGCAGAAGCAGTCGCCGGTGCTGGCCGCCGAGCAGGACTTGAGCAGGCGCCACCCGGACGGCTGGGCGTCGGCCATGAAGGGGCCCACCTGCTGGGATCCGATGCACAACCTTCACGTCTGTCCCGACGCCGCGCCTTACATCTTTCCCGACCAACATCGCATTGCCGCCGAGCTCGCGGACCTGCCTGATGCGGGCCTTGTCGATTGCACTTGGTTGGTGACGCCGCCGGGCAACGCTCCCAGTCGCAGCGCCGCCCTCACGCAACCCTGCGATCGCATCGCGAGCCTGGCTTTGCCCTACCCGCAGGGCGCCGTCATATCCGTTGAGATCGGTGGCCGGGAGATCGCGCGCACCATGGCACGGGTGAGCGACCTGCTGGTTGTCGGTATGGGCGACAGCTTTGCCTCGGGAGAGGGCAACCCGGATGTTCCGGTCCGCTTCTCGCGCCAGCGATCGGCCGACTACGACAGCTCCACCCTCGTCGGCTATCCGGCGCGCGTCGGTGCATGGCGCGCCATCGGCGATGCCGAGTTCATTGCCGGCAACGCGCGCTGGCTCGATCAGGCCTGCCACCGCTCGCTCTACTCCCACCAGATGCGAGCAGCACTTCAGCTCGCCATCGAAAACCCGCACCGCGCCGTAACCTTCGTCGGCGTTGCCTGCTCGGGGGCTGAGATCGTGGCCGGTCTATTCCTGCGCTACAGGGGTAACGAGTGGGTGCCCAATCCGCCTGAATACTCCCAGATTTCGGCTGTGGCCGAGGCCCAGTGCGGTGCGCACGAGGCACCGCTGCAGGATTTGCCTGAGGCCTATCACATGAAAGGCGCCATCCCCGAGCTGAAGGGCGGCCTTATCCTGCGCAAATGCCCCGCCGAGCACGCGCGCAAGATCGACCTGCTGCTGCTGTCTGTCGGCGGCAACGACATCGGTTTCTCCCGTCTTGTCGCTAACGCAGTGCTGGCCGATCGTTCGCTGCTCAAGCGGCTGGGCGGTTGGTTCGGGCAGGTGTATGAGGCGAGCGAGGCCACCGCGCAGCTGGAGTCTCTCGACACCCGCTACCGCTCGCTCAACCGGGCCCTTCACAACGTCCTGCACGTGCCTTGGGCCGAGAGCGACCGGATCATTCTTACCGCCTACCCTGCGCTTGCCCTGCTCGAAGACGGCAAGTCCGTCTGCCCGGATGGCGAGGCCGGCATGGACGTCCTTCCCGAGTTTCGCCTGTCGGCCAGGAGGGCGCGTGATGGCAGTGCCGTGGCGGAGAGGCTCAACGCCATCATGCGCGCTTCAGCCCGGGAGCACGGCTGGACGTTCGCCGACCAGCACCGCGACCGCTTCCTCGGGCGCGGCGTGTGCGCGGGATGGGCGGACTTGGCGCTGACCAGCGTCGACGATCTGCGCCTGCCGCGCAAGGTGAACGGCGAGTGGCACCCTTACAACCCCGCCGACTACCGCCCCTATGCACCGCGTCAGCGCTGGTTCCGCACGCCCAACGACGCCTTCATGACCGGCAACTTCCACATCTCTGCATCGCTCTTGCAACGTGCGATGCGGATGGAAAGCCTTTCCTGGTTCCAATTGCTGCTCGCCGCCACCTATTCGGGTGCGTTTCACCCGACGGCGGAGGGGCAAGCCGCCATCGCCGATGCCGTGGTCGGCAAGGCGAGGGCTGTGCTCGCCAAGTACGACCAGCAACATGCCGCCGCCACGGAGTGAACGGGGGCAAGGCTAGGCCGCCCGCTGATATGTCGTCTCCCTGAGCCAGCCCTCGAGGTCGGCGAGTGCCCGCCGGCATATCGCGTGCTTGCGTCCGATTCCCTTGTCTTTGCCGGCCGGCCGGCGGCCATCGGGTCCGGCGGTCGGCTCACTAAGGGGCGGGAACAGACCGAAGTTGATGTTCATCGGTTGGAACGAGCGGCCGCTCTCGCCGTCGGCGGCGATGTGGCCGCGGGTGATGTGGTTGAGAAGACTGCCGAGCGCAGTCGTGGCCGGCGGCAGGACCGGCGTGAGACCGAGCCGCTCGGCGGCGGCGAAACGCCCGGCGAGGAGCCCGATGGCGGCGCTTTCCACGTAGCCCTCCACCCCGGTGATCTGGCCTGCGAAACGCAGCCGAGGTTCCGCCTTAAGCCTCAACGTCTCGTCGAGCAGCTTCGGGCTGTTCAGGAAGGTATTGCGGTGCAGGCCGCCGAGCCGGGCGAACTGGGCGTTGGCGAGGCCGGGGATCATGCGGAAGACACGCACCTGTTCGCCGTGCTTGAGCTTGGTCTGGAACCCGACCATGTTCCACAGCGTGCCGAGCGCATTGTCCTGGCGCAGCTGCACCACCGCATATGGCCTGCGTCCGCCCTTGTTCGGGTCGGAGAGGCCCACCGGTTTCATCGGCCCGAAGCGCAACGTGTCGCGGCCGCGCTCCGCCATCACCTCGATGGGCAGGCAGCCCTCGAAGTAGGGGGTCGACTTCTCCCAGTCCTTGAACTCCGTCTTTTCAGCGGCAAGCAACGCGTCGAGAAAGGCGTCGTACTCCGCCCGCGTCATCGGGCAGTTGAGATAATCGGCCCCGGTTCCGCCAGGGCCCGCCTTGTCGTAGCGCGACTGCCGCCAAGCGATGGTGAGGTCGATCGAGTCATAGTGGACGATCGGCGCGACGGCGTCGAAGAAGGCCAGCGCATCCACGCCTGTGCGCGCCAGGATGGCGGCGCTGAGCGCCTCGGAGGTGAGCGGGCCTGTGGCGATGATCACGCTGTCCCACTCAGGAGGGGGCAAGCCGGCAATCTCGCCGCGCTCGATGGCGATGAGCGGATGGCGCACGAGCCGTTCGGTCACCTCCGCTGAAAAGCGCTCGCGATCCACAGCCAGGGCGCCGCCCGCCGGCAGCTTGTGGCGATCGCCGGCCGCCATGATGAGCGAGTTCGCCCGGCGCAGCTCCTGGTGCAGCAGCCCGATCGCATTGCTCTGCCAGTCATCGGAGCGGAACGAGTTGGAGCAGACGAGCTCGGCGAGGCCATCTGTCTTGTGCGCCGGCGTCTGCCGCACGGGGCGCATCTCATGCAGGGTCACGGGGACACCGGCGCTCGCCAGCTGCCAGGCAGCTTCCGAGCCCGCCAGTCCGCCGCCGACGATGTGGACTTGTCTCGGCCCGGTCATGGCCGCCTAACCTAATGGAAAGGCGAAGGCCTGGCCATCATCCCGCCCGCCTGGCCCGGTACTTGACGTGTGCCGGAAACCGGGCAGAGTGGCGGGCCTTTTTAAACCACTGGTGAGCCTTAGGATATGCAGCGACTGCGAGCGGGTTGCGCGACACTGGCGATAACCCTGATCGGCATCTGCTTCTCGCTGGAGAGCGCCGCGGCCAACTGCACCAACACCGGCAGTTTCGAGGCCTGGATGCAGGGCTTCCGACGCGAAGCGCTTGCCAAGGGCATCACGGCGCGCACCGTTTCCGCCGCCCTCGACGGTATTACCCTCGATCAAGGGGTCATCGCCCGGGACCGCAAGCAGACGTTCTTCACCCAGAGCTTCATCGACTTCGTCGGCAAGCTGGCGACCGAGAACCGGCGCAAATCGAGCCTCAACCAGATCGCCAAGCACCGGGCGGTTTTCGATCGGGCCGAGAAGGAGTTCGGGGTGCCGGCGCCGGTGCTGACCGCGTTCTGGGCGCTCGAGAGCGATTTCGGCGCCGGCATGGGCAAGCTTTCCGTCCTGCGCTCGCTGGCAACCCTCGCCTACGATTGCCGGCGCGGGGAACTCTTCCGGGAGGAGCTGCTCGAGGCGCTGCGCATCATCGACAAGGGCGATCTCGAGCCTTCCGACATGATCGGGTCCTGGGCGGGCGAACTTGGCCAGACGCAGTTTTTGCCCTCGCACTACAACACGCATGCCATCGACTACGACGGCGACGGCCGGCGTGATCTCTTCCGCAGCATTCCCGACATCATCGGCTCGTCGGCGAAGTTCGTTGTGCACCTGGGCTGGCGGCGCGGCGAGCCTTGGCTTGAGGAGGTGCGCGTGCCCGAGCGGCTCCCCTGGGACCAGGCCGACCTCGCTATTCTGCATCCGCGTTCGAAATGGGCGGAGTGGGGCGTGACGCGGACCAACGGCTCGCCGCTGCCCAACGACGCTGTGCCGGCTTCGCTGCTGCTGATGGTTGGCCGCAACGGTCCCGCCTTCCTCGCCTATCAAAACTTCCGCGTCTACACCGAGTGGAATAAGTCGTTGAACTACGCCACCACCGCCGCCTATCTCGCCACCCGCATCGCTGGCGCGCCGCCCATGAGCCGCGGGCGTGGACCGGTGGAGGTGCTCGACGACAAGGAGGTGCGCGAGCTGCAGCGCCTGCTCACCCGCAAGGGCTACAACGTTGGCGAGATCGACGGACTGCTCGGCGCGACGACACGGGCGGCCGTCAAGCAGGCCCAGATGAAATACAACCTGCCGGCCGACTCGTATCCCACCAAGGAGCTGATCGAGCGGCTGCGCTGAGCGCATCAGCCGGCCCGCGCTCCGATGGCTGCCGCCAGCAGCGCGGCAGCCGCGTCGGCCGGGGCCGTGCGCCCTTCGAGCACCGCATCGCTCAGCGCGTCGATGCCGGCCGCCTCCCCGTGGCGAATGCGGGCCGCGATGAGATCGGCAGCAGCGCGAGCGATCAGATAGCGGGCTCGCCGCCGCCGGCGCGCCAGCGGCGCTTGCGCGGTCCGCACCGCACCGATCCGGTCGATGATGCCGGCGAGCTCTCCGATGCCGGATCCGCTGGTCGCCACGGTCTTCACGATCGGCGTATCCGACACCGGACCCGCGCGCAGCGAAAGTGCCGCTGAAAGCTCGGCGGCGGTGCGGTTGGCGCCGGCAACATCGGCCTTGTTGACGACCACCACGTCGGCGATCTCGAGCACGCCGGACTTCATGGCCTGGATGTCGTCGCCCAGTCCGGGAGCCGCCACCACCACCCGCACGTCGGCGATCTCCGCGATGTCGACCTCGCTTTGTCCGGTGCCCACCGTTTCGATCAGGATGAGGTCGAAACCGGCCGCGTCGAGCACATCGATGATGCGCACCGCGGCCGGCGACAGCCCGCCCACGTGGCCACGCGAGGCGAGCGAGCGCACGAACACCCCGTCATCGTCGGAGGCGGCCGTCATGCGGATGCGGTCGCCGAGGATGGCGCCGCCGGACACCGGGCTCGAGGGGTCAACGGCGATGACGGCAACCGTCTTGGCGCCGCCCCTGGCGTGACGGATATAGGCGTTGACCAGGGTCGACTTGCCCGCGCCGGGCGGTCCGGTGAAGCCCACCACCTGCGCGCGGCCGAGGTAGGGTTGCATCATGGCGAGCAGATCGAGCGCGCCGCCCTGCAGCGTCTCGAGCAGGGTCACGGCGCGCGCCACCGCCGGCCTTTCACGGGTGCGCACACGCTCAAGCAACTGCGAGATGTCCCGGCGGCTCTGCGATTCGGTCATGCTCTTCTTCTAGCACGGGAGCCGCACCGGGCATCGCCTCGACCCTAGCCGGACGGGTCGCGGTCGCGCCGCTCTTTCCGGCCGCGACCGCCGTCGCGATCGCGATTGGTCAGGGAGCTGGGGGCACTCTGGGGCGGCGCCTGAAAGGCGCGTGGTGAGGCCTCTGCCCGTGGCCGGAACGTGGGCGGGCTCAAGTTTCCGCTCAACGCCGGACCGCTCGACCTGTCGCGCGGTGGCGGGCTGTCGCGGAACCGGAACTCCTGACGTGGGCGGGAGCTGTCGTATCGAGGTCCGTTGTCGTCGGGAACGCGCAGGGTCCGCGGCGCGGGATCGTTCGATCTCGGCGGTGCAATGAGGGCCGAGGGTGGACGATCGAAGCTGCGGCCCCGGTACGCAGGCGGGCCATCGTCGTCGCGCGGTGACCGAGGTGAGGGAATGGCGGCGAACGGTGCCGGAAATCCCGGGCGGCTGCGCAGGCGCGGGTCGTCCTCCGGCAGCCGCTGACTGCGCGGGGCAGACGGTTCATCGCGCTTCAGGCGGTCAGGCAGGCGGCCGCGCTCGCGCTCGGACTGCGGCGGCGCAATGGTGGCAAACGGCGGCGGAGCTGCCGGGCGGCCGCCCAGGGTCCGGTTGTCGTCGGCAGGCGAGGGCAGGTTGCGCGAGTTTCCGATGAATGGCCGGGGTCCGGCGCCCCGGTCGGAAGGGTCCCACTCTTCGCGCTTCAAAACACCGTCGGGCCGACTGCTGCGCTCGCCGTTGAACCGGTTGTACCGGTCCAGCTCACGCAGCGATATTCGTCTGCGGCGCATGTCCTCGATGGCATCGGGTGCGGTGAGCCTCGGCGACAACCGAGGGCGCTCGGAAGCGGCCGCAAGGCGCGGGCGGTAGACGCCGACAAAGTCGCGCTCGCCGCGCCGGCGGATCAGCTCCCGTGGCGAGTTGAAGTCGCGCACGTGCAAGGTCGGGACCGGCTTGCGGGTGAGGCGGGCGATGTGGCGTACGTCGACGCCGTGGTTGTAGATCCGCGAACGGATCAGCGCGTACCGCGTCGCATACCGCGTGCGGCCGAGAATGTAGACGTGGCGCGAGCGGGGCGCGAAGTGAACCCACACCCGCGGCGCCAGCAGATGGCTCGGGTGGACGAAACACCAGATGGGTGCCCAGTATGACCTTTCGTACTCGGCGTAGTGATAGCGCACGCCGTACCCCGGCTCCCAGACCGCATCGGGCGGCAGCGGCGCCCAGCCGATGTAGTCCTCGCTCTCCCGCCAGGCGACCCAGGCCGGTCCCCACTCGTTGCCCGGCACCCACAGCCAGCCGTAGCGCTCATCGAGCACCCAGCGGCCGTAATGGTAGGTGGCCCAGCCCCACTCCTCGTCGGCGTCCCAGTACCAGCCGTGATCCTCGGTGTAGACCCACTGGCCGCGCGAGTAGGGCCGCCAGTCCTCCTCCTGCTGCGCGTAGGGCCACCACACGAGGCCCCAGCGCGGATGTTCGAACCAGCGGCCGAAAGGCTCGAGCGCCTCGTAGAACTCGGAGTAGTCGACATGGCGGCCCTGCGCGGAGGCGGGCATGGTCGAAGCCGCCGCCGCGATTGCAAGCCCGATGGCAATCGCCAGGCCCAGCGCGCCACGAATGAACCTCGGCATTTGGTCCCACCTCGCTTTGTCGTCCTGCAGGGCCGCGTTGGAGAGGCGACCTCATATGCAAACGCCGGTCAGCTTGATTGCTCAAGGTGAGAGGATCATGGCGCCGGTCTGAACCGGCGATGAACAGATTGCCCTGGGCTGCGCCCGCCTACCGGCCCTAGAACCACAAGCCCGGCCAGCGATAGCGCGGCCGCATCTCGATCGGGCCGAAGCCGACCAGGGAGATGCTCGGCAGCTCAGCCACCAGTTCGGCCGGCAGCTGCGGGCGAGAGTCGAGATCGATGAGGCGCTTGATGCGATCCTCGGTCGCCGGATGCGATCTGAGCACCGACGGCTGCGGCACCCTGCGGCCGGGCACCGGAAACATCAAGTCCTCCCAGAAGTGGCCCGTGTACCTCTCGAGCCGCCGCAACGCCGACGCAAGACCCATGGGGTCACCGGTGAGTTGGGCCGCCTCCAGATCGGCATCGTATTCCCTCGCCCGTGACAGGCCGAGCTGCAGCAGGCTTGAGATGGTGGGGGCGAGATAGAGCAGCAGGATGGCGAGCCAGGGCGCGGACTGTTCGCCCGAGAGCGCGGCGAAGAAGTTGAGGATAGCCAGAAACAGCGCGAAATAGGACAGCGCCTGCGTGAAGCGGGTCATAGCGTCGGCTAGGCCCATCACCCACAGGTCGTTGTTGCGAATGTGGCTCATTTCGTGCGCGAGCACGCCGGCGATCTCGCGCATGGTGAGACGCCGCAGGAGCCCCTCGGTGACGCCGATGGCGGCATGGTCGGCCGTGCCGGCTGCGAACGCATTAAGCGTCGCGCTCGGAATGACGTAGAGGCGTGGCACGGCCGGCAGCTCGGCGCGCGCGGCAAGAACGTCGACGATGTTGGCGAGCTGGCCGCCGCTGCGCGGATCGACGGGCCGAGCGCGATACATGCGCATGACGACCTCGGGCGGCACCTTGGGACCGAGCAGGAACACCACGCCAAGCATGAGCGCGGACCAAACAAGGCCGGCCGGGCCGAACAGCATGAGCAGCGAGGCCGCGAGCACGACGCTGATGCCGCCGAACAGGAGCACGGAATGGAAGATGTTGCGCCGCTTGTGAGCCCGTCGCGCCTGTTCGTTCAACACGGCTAACCCCTCCACAGCGCGACCGAGCCTGCCGCGCCGCCTTCATTGCTAGGACAGGATCGCGGCGATGCAAAGCCGTGTCGTGGCCGGCGCCCGTCTAGAGCCGGCTGATTACTGCTTCCTCGCCCCCCTCGAGTTTCTTCCCGGCGGCCGCAATGGCGGCCGGAACGATCTCCTCGGCGCTGTCAACGACGATGCAGTTGACCTCGAGCCCGGTGCGGATGAACGACTCGGCGCGCATGTGCTCAAGCAGCTTCAGAAACGGCGCCCAGAAGTTCTCGATGTTGGCAATGATGATCGGCTTCGTGTGGCGGCCGAGCTGGGACCAGGTGATCTGCTCGACCAGCTCCTCCAGTGTGCCGACCCCTCCCGGTAGCGCGACGAAGGCATCCGAGCGCTCGAACATCAGCATCTTGCGCTCGTGCATGCTCTCGGCGACGATGAGCTCGTCGGCCTCCCGCAGCATCTTCTCCCGAGCCGAGAGAAATGAGGGGATGACGCCGACCACGCGGCCACCGTGCTTCAGAGTGGAATGAGCAAGCTCGCCCATCAGGCCGAGGCTGCCCCCGCCGTAGACGAGGCCGATGCCGGCCTTGGCAAGGGCGCGGCCGAGCGTGCGCGCAGCGGCGGCGTAGGCGCGCGTGCGACCTTTGCCCGAGCCGCAGTACACACAGATGTTGTTGAGCCCGCCGTTCACGTTGAGGCCCAAACCGTTGGTTTTTCGGGGCTGCACGAGGGATTTCCGAGAGCGGCCTTCCTGCTTTTCGCCGGACGGCCCTTGCGTTGCAATCTTGCCGGTCTTCATTGGTTGATCGTAGTAGATCGGCGGCGGCCGAATTTAGGCGCTCGTTACAGCGGCACGGGCCGCCCCCTGTTGCACCGCAACCGTGCGGTTGGGATGCGCAGGGTCCTACTTGTGGTTAACCTGCGTCGATTGCAAGGGAAGGGGAACGTCTTCCTCTCCAACTCGCGGTCGCTGTCACTGGCCTGTGGGCTGGCCGATGCCTGAAGGAGGCGGTTCCTGCATGATCGGCGTGCAGCTGGCAGTCGCGCTTCTCGTGGTCGCGGCAACGCCCCTTGGCCAGGGTGCGGGGCGGGCGCTCGCCGCCGTTGCCGGAGAAGCGGATCGGCCACTGGTCGTTGCCGCCGTGACGATCGGAGCCGACGGCACTGGGGCTTTCGAGGGTTCAGGCCCACCCGGCGCCCGCATCAGGTTGATGCTCCGCGGCGATGCCGTAGGGGAGGCGATTGCCGATTCCCTCGGCACCTGGCATCTCATCCTCGTCCGGCCGCTCGGGGCGGGCGAACACCACCTGTCGGTGGTCGTACAACGGGCCGGGGCCGCCGCACCCTGCACCGCGGCAATGCTCCGGATCGCCATTCCGGGCCGACCGGCAGCCATGCCGGCGGACCTGGATCCGACCGCTCGTCAACGCGACCTGTTCCGCCGCGCCAGCGCGCTCGCCGACAGTGCCTCGCGCGCCTTCGATGAGCTGTTGCCCCAGCTCACCGGCGCGGCTCCCCTTCCCGCCGCAGGCACGGCAAAGAAGGGCTCCCTCGCCCAGGCCGAAGGGAGTTCTGCTCAATCCCTCTTGGAGTGGTGGGTCTCGCTCTTGGCTGCGGTGCAGGAGTGGCTCGCGGCCTCGGCGCGCGACTACCAGTCGGTGATCGTCCGCCGCCTCGCCGATCCGGCGCGTTCTGCGGCGGAAGTCGAGGCCGAGGCGCGCCGTGCTGAGGCCGAGCGGCTCAAGCAGGAGGAGTTGGAGCGCGTTGCTGCCGAGGCGCGCCAGCGGCTGGTCGAGGAGGCGCGTCGGCTCGCCCAGGCTGAGCGGGTCAAGGCTGAAGCGGAAGCCAGGAGAAGGGCGGCTGAGGCAGAGGCCGAGCGGGTCAAGGCTGAAGCGGAGGCCAGGCGCAAAGCGGCAGAAGAGGCGCGCCGGGAGATGGAAGCCGCCGAAGAGGCAAGGCGCAGAGCCGCCGAAGCGCAACGATTGGCCGCGGCCCGGGCGGCCGAGGCCGAAGCCGAAGCAAAGCGCAGGGCTGCCGAGGAGGAACGCCGCCAGCGGGAAGCCGCCGCCAAGGCCGAGGCGGAGGCCGCGGCCGCTCGCCCGCTCGCTCAATCCGGCCCCAAAGAGCCTCCGGCCGAGCCCGCCCCGCCGAGCCCGCCCGCCGCCTTGCCGGAGCGAGCCAAACCCCCGCCGCTCAGTCCCGCCCGGCCGAGCGCCGGTGCGGCTGCGAGCCGCGGCAGGGAGGCAACCGCCCGCAGCCCGACAAGGCGCGGCCGCGCCGTTGAAGGGGGCCCGGTCAGCGGTGATGCCTGGTGCAACTTTTTCAACTATCGCTATCCGATGGGGCTGCTCGACCCTGGCCGGTGGCTGCTGATCACAGCGCCCCATCGCCGCTGACCGACCCACACAGGCTCAATCGAAGTCCCTCGTGATGTCGAACGTGCGCACGCCGGCGAACGCATCGGGCGGGGTAAGCCACTGTTCCTCGTGGCGCAGTGTCCGGCGCGTGTCGTTGACGCCGGCTTGCCAATGATCCTCCATGGAGAGGCGGGAGAACTCGTAGTCCTTGGACTGCGTCTCGTAATACTTCTCGCGATAGATGAGATGCACGATGCTCGTCGATGCGCAGTGCCCCCACAGCTCGCCGAGCATGCCCACGTCGGCATCCTTTTTGAGGTCTGCGGGCAGCTTTGCGAGCAGGCGCTCGACCGCCCGCCGCAAGTGCTGTTCGCGGCGCGCCACATCGGTGTTGAGCCGCGTGCGCGAGGAATAGAGGATGTCCTTCTGGCGCTCGTACACGTCGAGCATGTTGCGCGGCAGCGCCCCGCGCGCACTGAACAGGTCGACCTGGAACACCAGCATGCTGGCCTCGCGCTGCACATCGAGCAGATATTGCAGGGGCGTGTTGGTGACGACGCCGCCGTCCCAGTAGTGTTCGCCTTCGATCTCCACCGGCGGAAAGCCCGGTGGCAGCGCTGCGCTGGCCATGATGTGCTCCGGCCCGAGGCGGCGTTCGCGCGTATCGAAGTAGACGGAGTTTCCCTTGCGGATGTTGGCCGCGCCGACGCTGAGGCGCGGATGTCCGTCGTTGAGAAGATCGAAGTCGATGAGGCGCTCGAGGGTCTCGCGCAGGGGCGTCGTATCGTAGAAGCTGACAGCCGCCTCCGTACCCCACGGCTGCAGCCAAGGCGAGGGCAGGCGCGGCCGGTAGAAACCCGGCACGCCCGCCGTCAGGCTCGCCAACGCGCTCCATTCATTGAACAGGCCCCGCGCCACATCGCCATAAAGGAGCGGCTTGGCCGGAATGCCGTTGGTGACCAGCTCCCAGAAGGCGCGCAGCCGTTCCACCCGCCGCTCGGGCGGGTTGCCAGCGATCAGCGCGCCATTGATGGCGCCGATGGAGACGCCAGCGATCCAGTCGGGCTCATAGCCGTGCTTGGCAAGCGTGGCGTAGACGCCGGCCTGATAGGCGCCGAGCGCCCCGCCGCCCTGCAAAACGAGGCTCACCCGCCTGCAGTGGGGCGGCAGCGGCTTCCGCCGGGCGGGACCAGCACGAGCCCTCATGCGCGCGCTCGCCGTCTCCAGCGGCCGCGCGCGACCCATTGACTTAGCGCGACTCTTCCCGGAACGAGGCTTCATGACTTTGAACGGCCTCCTCGTCGGAGCACACTACCCCCGAGCCGGCCCCTTCTGCCATTGCTGATCCACCGTGAGCGCGGAAATCCTGCCCCGACCGGGGGCCGCTTCGTGCGCACCGGCGCGGGGCTGCTCCGAGGCCGTCGGGCACCGCCGAAAGGGTGCAATCGACAAGGCGCGATCGTTGGCGTAAGAGCCCTTGCCATGCAACGACTGCTCGAGCAGCCGGCCGCGCCCCGCATGGCCGCCGCGCTCCGCCGGTTCAAGCCGGACTCAGCCCGTTTCCGCGCGCTTGCGCGACTCATTCCCTACGTCTGGCCGTCCGAGCGGCCCGATTTGCAGCGTACCGTGCTGTTGTCGTTCGCGCTGATGCTGGCGGCCAAGCTCGTCACCGTGCTGATGCCGTTCACCTTCAAGTGGGCGACCGACGCGCTGGTGGCCGTGAGCGGCGGCCGGCCCTCATCAGCCACCATGGTGCCCTGGCTGGTGGGCGCTCCGGTGCTCGCCACCGTCGTTTATGCGTTGACCCGTATCGTCATGACCGTGCTGATGCAGGTGCGCGAGGGAATGTTCGCCCGCGTTGCCATGCACGCGGTTCGCAAGCTCGCCCTCAACACCTTCGAGCACATGCACCGGCTTTCGCTTCGCTTCCACCTGGAGCGCAAGACCGGGGGGCTCACCCGCGTGCTCGAGCGCGGCCGCGATGGCATCGAGAACATTACCCGGGTGACGCTAATGACGTTCATCCCGACCATCCTCGAGTTTGCCTTCGTGCTGATCGTCTGCGCGCTCTACTTCGATTGGCGCTTCGTCATCACCGTCACGGCGATGATCGTGCTCTACCTCGGCTTCACGGTGCGCGCCACCGACTGGCGCATGGCGATCCGCCGCAGCATGAACGAGAGCGACACGGAGGCGAACACCAAGGCGGTCGACAGCCTGCTCAACTACGAGACGGTGAAGTACTTCGGCGCCGAGGAGCGGGAGGCAAAGCGCTACGACACGTCGATGGCGGCTTATGAGCGCGAGAGCATCAAGACCTACGTCTCGCTCGCCGTGCTCAACACCGGGCAGGCGGTGATTTTCACCGTTGCCCTCGGGCTGTGCATGGTGATGGCGGCGCTCGACGTCATCGCCGGGCACAACACCGTCGGTGACTTCGTGATGGTCAACCTGCTGATGCTGCAGCTCTTCATCCCGCTCAATTTCATGGGAACGGTATACCGCGAGATCAAGCAGTCGCTGATCGACATCGAGCGAATGATGGACGTGCTCGCGCAGAACCCGGAGGTGGCCGACCGGCCCGGCGCCAAGGACCTCGTCGTCACCGGCGGTACCATCCGCTTCGAGAACGTGTCGTTCCACTATGATCCGGAACGGCCCATCCTCAACGGCCTGTCTTTTGAGGTCCCGGCCGGGAAGATGGTGGCCATCGTCGGCCCGTCGGGAGCGGGCAAGTCGACCATCTCGCGCATTTTGTTGCGCTTCTACGATATCGCGGGCGGCCGGGTGACCATCGACGGTCAGGACATCCGCGATGTGACGCAGAAATCGCTGCGTGCGGCGTTCGGTGTGGTGCCGCAGGATACCGTGCTGTTCAACGACACCATCCTCTACAACATCCGCTATGGCCGCCCGGATGCCACCGACGAGGAGGTTATGGAAGCGGCCAGGCTCGCGCAGATCGACGGCTTCATCCGCGAGCTTCCCGACGGCTACAACACCATGGTGGGCGAGCGGGGTCTGAAGCTGTCGGGCGGGGAGAAGCAGCGTGTTGCTATCGCGCGAACGATCCTGAAAGCACCACCGATCCTCATCTTGGACGAGGCCACCAGCGCGCTCGACAGCCACACCGAGAAGGAGATCCAGGATGCGCTCGACCGCATCTCCGCCAATCGCACCACTCTGGTGATCGCCCACCGGCTGTCGACCATCGTGCACGCCGACAACATTCTCGTGCTGGACCAGGGGCGGCTGGTCGAGCAGGGTACGCATTCAGAGCTGCTGGCCAAGGGCGGACTCTATGCGAGCCTGTGGAACCGGCAGCGCCAAGCGGAGAGGGCGCGCGAGGAGCTGGCCCGCACGCTGGAGGAGGCTGAGCGGATGGGCGCGCTGCGGCCGCAAGACACGAGGATGCCCGCAGAGTGAGACCGGGCCCGTCAGGGCCCGGCCCTTGACCGGCGGTTGGAGCCGCTCAAACCGCCTGGAGCAGAATGGCCAGCCCTGTGACGGCAACAAGTCCGCCACCGATCTGGAACGCCGTTCTGCCATGTGCCTGCGCCAAGCGGCCGGCGAGGAAGCCGAGGGCGATGCCGGCGGCGTGCAGCAACGCGGTCGCCGCTACAAATCCCGCTCCGTAGGCAAGGCCGCCGGCGCTCTCCGGCATCTCGGTGCCGTGCGCATGGCCATGGAAGATGGCGAACAGGCCGGCCAGCGCCATGGCCATGGCAACCGGGATCCTCTGCCCGAGAGCAACCGCAGCGCCGAGCACGACGATGGAGAGTGCGATGCCGGTCTCCACGTAGGGGAGCGGCAAATCGAGCATGCCCGACAGGCCGCCCGCGGCCATCACCGCCACGAAGGTCACGGGTACGAGCCAGAGTGCGCGGCCGCCGAGCTGGAAGGCGAGAATGCCGACGGTGAGCATCGCCAGAATGTGGTCGATGCCGCCGATAGGGTGGGCAAATCCGTGCAGGAAACCGGTCGCGTGCCCTTGAGCGGTGTGCGCCAGCGCCGCCGTTGGAAGCAGCGCCAGCAGTGTGGCCAGCAGGCCTCGCAGAGTCGCAGTCATGCGGTCTTCCCTTCTTGCTGTGTGAGGATTGAGCGGGAACGTCATACCGCGCCCAGCACGGCTTGGGAAGACCTCCGGTTTGGTGATGCGACCGAGTGTGCGTGCTTTGCGCGCTGCCTCAGTCGAGTACGTGGCTCACCATGCCGTCAGCGAGCTTCGGCTCGAACCAGGTCGACTTGGGGGGCATGATGCCACCCCTGTCGGCCACCGCCATAAGGTCGGCCATGGGTGTCGGATAGAGCGCGAAGGCGACCGCCATCTCCCCGGATGATACCCGCCGTTCGAGCTCGGCGAGGCCGCGGCCACCGCCGACGAAGTCGATGCGCTTGTCGGTGCGCGGGTCCTTGATGGCGAGCAGCGGCTCGAGCACGTTGGTGGCGAGCAGTGTGATCGGCAGCCGGCCGATGGGGTCGTCGCGCGGCACGAGGTGCGGGTCGATGGTCAGACGGTACCAGCGGCCGGCAACATACATGCCGAACTCGCCTGGTGAAGTGGGCCGCGCCGGTTGATCGGCAGGCGCCACCTCGAAGCTCTTGCGCAGCTCAGCGAGGAACCCGTCGGGCGTCAGGCCGTTGAGGTCCTTCACCACGCGGTTGTAGTCCAGGATGGTCATCTCGTGGTGCGGGAAGATGACCGCCAGGAAGTAATCATGGGCGCCCGGCTTGCCCGCTCTTGCGGCGTTCACGCGCGCCGCGGCCGCCGAGCGATGGTGGCCGTCGGCGATGTAGAGCGCGGGCAGCCGGTCCACCGTGCGCGTCAATTCGGCGATGACGCTCTCCTCCGACACCACCCAGAGCTGGTGACGGACACCATCGTCGGCGGTGACATCGACCGCCACCTCCCCCGCGCACGCCTGGGCGAGCATCCGGTCGAGTTCGGGTGCTGCCGGATACGCCATCATCACCGGACCGGTCTGCGCGTTCACCGCTTCGATCTGGCGGACGCGGTCGGTCTCCTTGACGGGCGTGGTGAGCTCATGCTTGCGAATGCGGTTGTTCGTGTAATCGGCGAGCGAGGCGATGCAGGCAAGGCCAGTCTGGCGGCGTTCGCCCGAGCTCAGCCGATAGACGTAGTAGCAGGGCTCGGCGTCGCGGATCAGCACGCCCTGCGCTTGCATCCGGGCAAGGTTCTCGGCGGCCTTGGCATAGACGGGGTCCGCGTAAGGGTCGATCGACGGCTCAAGGTCGATCTCCGCTTTGGAGACGTGCAGGAAGCTCCACGGCTTGCCTTTGACACGCTGGCGCGCTTCCGCGCTCGAAAGCACGTCGTAGGGCGGCGCCAGCACCTCGGCGGCGCGGCCAGGCGCGGGTCTCAGCGCGCGGAACGGTCGAATGAGCGTCAAGGGGGAGTTTCCTTCGGGCAGGTACGGGAGGCCTCGTTTAGCTGGCAGGTTCGGCTTGTCAAACCAAATCGGCGCTTGTCGAGCGGCGGCGGCGAGGGTCGCCTCAGTGCTCGCGCCGCGGCTCCGCCAACGCCAATGTATCGTCGAGGAGCAGGTCGAGGAACCTTGCCATCGACCGCTCGTGGGCGCTTTCCTTGAGGTGCCGTGCCATGCGCTGATAAAGCCCGGGATCGAGCGCGAGCCTGGCGGCCGCGTCGGCGAACGCGCGGGCGCTCAAGCGGCGGGCCAGGAGGCCCGTCTTGCCGTCGACGACCTGTTCGGCGATGCCGGCGACGGGTGTGCCGATTGCGGGCATGCAGCTGCCGAAAGCTGTCGCCGCGACCCCGGACTGGCTCGCCTCCACGTGAGAAAGGGCTATGGCATCGTAGCGCGCAAGCAGGGGCGGGATCTCCTCCTCCTCGATCCAGCGGTTGATGACCTCGGCGCCGAGGGCGGCAAGGCGCGCTTGATAGCGGCTGATATCGCCCTGCCCCGCCACGCCGAGGTGGACGGCGATGCCTTGGGCCCTGAGCATCGCCATGGCTTCGATCAGCAGCGAAAGGCCCTTGTATGGAAGGATGCGGCCGAAGAAGAGCAGCCTGAGCGGGCTGCCGGGCAGGCGCATCCGCTCGGCCGGGGGCTGTCCGAAAGTGATGTCGGGATGGAACAAAGGCACCACCCGCTCGGCCGGAGCCAGCCGTGAGCTGACGAGGCGGTCGGCAACGGTGCGAGAGAGCGTGATGATGAGGTCGGCGCGCCGAGCTTCCCGCACGAGCCAGGGTGTGACGATCGCTGTCGGGTCGCCTGGATGGGAAACGGCGTCGTGAGTGCTGCAAGAGCTGCCTGCGCGTGGCCAGGAACGTGGCGGCGACGGAGAGGGGAGTGACCTTCTTGAAGGTATCGAGCGCGAGGACGCGGCCGGTGATGGCCGCGATCTTGGACGTGGTTGGGTTGGCGCGCGAGAGCGCTATCAACGGCTCGATGTCCCTCACCTTGAGCGCCGCCTCGGTTAGCTCGAGTACGAAACGGCCGAAGGCGCTTGTGCGTCCGAGGTAGAGGAAGGTTATGCGTGTGGGTGTTTTCGCCGGCGGCGGTGGGTCGGTGGAAATGGCCTGCATTTGAGCTCCACGAATTGGGGCTGTGGCGATTGAGGGCATGGGCGCCCGGACCGGGAGCCAGGGAGAATGCGGAAGGAAGTGGGCGGGGGAGATTCGAGATAGCATGGTGGCCCCGGCATGAGTATGAGCTGTTGCATTGAGCGCGGCATCCTCGTTGAGGTTGCGGGCATTGCTGGCCGGGGCAATTGACGTGTTCACTATTTGTTCCTATGCTTGAGGGCACATCAATGCCGGCCGTCCTTTCATGCGTTCCAAGCCCGACAGCATCGCCAGCGTTACCCATGCCGGGGGCGGAATGCCGCCTGTCGCCAGAATGCAGGGGACCGGCGGCGCCAAGGCCTACCGTATCGCTGTTCTCAGACAGGCCGTGATGCGGCTGGAGCGGGGTCTTCCCGACCCCGCCGAAGAGCGACTGTCTCTCGGCGCGCCGTCCGTCGACCGCCACCTGTCCGGTGCGGGCCTCGCCTGTGGCGCGCTGCACGAGGTGGTGGCAGCAACTCACGGTGACGGGCCGGCCGCCTTCGGCTTCCTTGCAGCGTTGATGGTGCGGGCGCTCGCCGTGCGGCGCGGCTCGGCCATGCTTGTCGCGGCGCCTCGCTGCTTCGATTTGGGCAGGCCTTATGGTCAAGGGCTTTCCCAGCTCGGCCTCGATGCGAGCAGGCTCGTGTTCGTCGAGACGCGACAGCACAAGGATGCGCTGTGGGCGATGGGCGAGGCTTTGCGCTCGAAGGCGGCGGCGGTGGTAGCCGGTCTTCTGGGACGCGACCTCGACCTCACCATGAGCCGGCGGCTGAGCCTTGCCGCGGCATCCTCCGCAACGCCTCTCCTCTTGCTGCGCCCCTCGCCTGCGGCCGGGGCGAGTGCCGCTGTGACCCGCTGGCGTGTGGCCGCGGCATCGGCTGCTCGGGACGGCCACGGCGCTTTCGCCGGCTGCCGCTGGAGCGTGACCCTTGAACGCTGCCGTAACGGCCGCATCGGCCAATGGCTCTTTGAATGGGATCATGCCGCGCATCGTATCCGTTTGGCTGAAGTCCTGGCCGATCGCACGTCTGTTGAGAGCGCAGGCCCAAGGCGCCGCCGGCTCGCCGGCTGACGCCGTCGATCCCGGCCGGCCTCTCGCTCTCGTGGCAGCGGGCCAGGGCGGCGTGCGCCTCGTCGCGGTCAACGGCGCGGCGCGCCGATGTGGCCTGACAGCCGGCGAGCTGCTTGCCAACGCCCGCTCCAAGACAGGCGACCTGCAAGTGCGCGATGCCGATCCTGCCGCTGACTGCGCCGCCTTGAGGAAGCTCGGCTTCTGGTGCTTGCGCTACACGCCGACAGTGATGGTGTGGGACGGGGCGAGCGGCGCGGACGGCCTGTTCCTCGACATCGCCGGCACAGCGCATCTTTTCGGCGGGGAGGCGGTCTTGCTCGCCGACCTTGCCGGCCGCCTGCGCGCTTTCGGTCTTATCCCCCGCCTGGCCGTCGCCGGCACGGCCGGGGCGGCCTGGGCGGTCGCTCGCTTCGGCGAAAGAGAATGCGCCATCGTGCCATCCGGCGGAGAGGAGAAGGCGTTGCGGGATCTGCCGCTCGCCGGCCTGCGCCTCTCTGCGCAGACGCAGCTGCTGTTGCGCCGGCTCGGTTTCCGGCGTATCGGCGATCTGATGCGCCAGCCGCGCGCGCCACTTGCTGCGCGCTTTGGCGGGGACTTGCTGCTCCGTCTCGATCAGGCCCTGGGCCGTGCGCCCGAACCGTTGTCGCCCCTCGTCTCGCCGCCGGCCTATCGGGCCCACGTCCTGTTCGCAGAGCCGATCGGCAGCGAGGCGCACGTTATCGAGGGGGCGCGGCGGCTGCTCGTTGAATTGAGCGAGGACCTTGCTCGCAACGGCGCTGGCGCGCGCCAGCTCCGCCTTCTCCTGTTCCGCCTGGACGGGAAGGTGCTGTCGCTCACCGTCGGGCTCGCCGCGCCGAGCCGGGACGTTGCGCATATGACGGGGCTCATTGCGTTGCGGCTCGATCGCCTGCCGAACTGGCTTGAGGCGGACTGCGGCTTCGATGCCATGAGCCTGCACGTGCTGCTCGCCGAGCCCATGGCCGAGCGCCAGGCGCTGTTTGTGGTCGATGACGAAGCTGCGGCGGACTTGGGTCTCGCCCGCCTGATCGATCGGCTGGAGCAGCGCCTCGGGAGAGCAGCCGTGCGGCGGCTCCATCCACGGCAGAGCCATATCCCGGAGCGTGCCGTCGTCCTCAAGCCGGCCGGCGACGCGCTGCCGGATTGGACAGCCGTAAGACCAGTCGGCGCCCGCCCGCTGCTCCTGCTGCCGCGGCCGGAGGCCACCGAGGTGGTGGCGCTGGTGCCGGAGGGACCACCACGGCAGTTCCGCTGGCGCGGCGTGCTGCATCATGTGGCCGATGCCGAGGGGCCGGAGCGCATCGCGCCGGAATGGTGGCGGCGGGGCGAGGGCGAGCCTGAGCGCGACTACTACGTGGTCGAGGATATGGCCGGCCGCCGCTTCTGGCTCTACCGGGCCGGGCGCTATGGCGCAGGCGTCACGCCGTCATGGTTCGTACACGGAGTGTTCGCATGAGCGCGAACCGCCGCCGGTTCCGATTTGTCTCCCCTCCCCGTCAAGGGGAGGGGGAATTGGAGCAGCGACCGCGGAGGCGCACATGACCGCTTTCGCTGAGCTCGCTGCGGCCACCAACTTCTCGTTCCTGCGCGGCGCCTCGCACCCGGCCGAGATCGTCGCGCGCGCCGCCGAACTCGATCTTGCCGCCATCGGCATCGCCGACCGCAATACGGTCGCCGGCGTGGTGCGGGCGCACGTGGCGGCAAAGGAGGCCCGAATCCGCCTGCTGGTCGGGGCGCGGCTCGTCACCACCGACGGCTTCGAGGCGGTCTGCTACCCGACCGACCGCGCCGCCTATGGCAGGCTCTGTGGTCTACTGACGGCCGGCAACCGGCGCACCGTCAAGGGTCAGTGCCACATCTCCTTCGAGGAGATCGCGGCTGCGCAGGAAGGCCAGCTTTTCATCGCCATGCCGCCGCGCGCGGTCGACCGGACGTTTGCCGGCCGTCTCGCCGCGCTTGCTGAAGCCGCCCCCGGCCGCGTTCATCTCGGCGCGAGCTTCCTCTATCTGGGCGATGAGCGCCGGCGTCTAGGCGAGCTTGCCCAGCTCAGCCAGCAGACACACGCCCCGCTCGTCGCCACCAACGACGTGCTCTACCACGAGCCCGAGCGGCGGCCGCTCGCCGACGTGCTGACCTGCATCCGCGAGAAGTGCACCATCGCCGATGCCGGCTTCCGCCTCGAGGCCAACGCCGAGCGGCACTTGAAGAGCGGCGGCGAGATGGCGCGCCTCTTTGCGCAATACCCCGAGGCGGTCGCCCGCTCGATCCGGATCATGGAGCGCGTCGGCTTCTCGCTCGATGAGCTGCGCTACGAGTATCCCGACGAGCCGGTGCCCACCGGCAAGACGCCGCAGGCCTGGCTCGAGCAACTCACTTGGAAGCATGCCGCCGAGCGCTATCCGGAGGGCATACCGGAGAAGATCGCCGCCCTGCTCGCCAAGGAGCTCAGGCTCATCGCAAGCCTCGACTACGCCCGCTATTTCCTCACCGTCTACGACATCGTCCGCTTCGCCAGGGACAAGGGCATCCTGTGCCAGGGCCGCGGCTCGGCTGCCAACAGCGCGGTGTGCTACTGCCTCGGCATCACCGCCGTCGATCCGACCAGGATCAACGTGCTGTTCGAGCGCTTCATCTCGGCCGAGCGCCGCGAGCCGCCCGACATCGACGTCGATTTCGAGCACGAGCGGCGCGAGGAGGTGATCCAGTATCTCTATCGCCGCTACGGCCGCGAACGCGCCGCCATCTGTTCCACCGTGATCCACTACCGTCCGCGCATGGCCATCCGCGATGCCGGCAAGGCCATGGGTCTCAAAGAGGACGTGACCTCGGCGCTCGCCAACACCATGTGGGGCTATGAAGGCGACGTCATTCCCGAGGCGCACATCCGCGAAGCGGGCCTCGATCCCGCCAATCCCGCGATCCGCCAGGCGATCGGCTTGGCGCGCAGCCTGCTCGGCTTCCCGCGTCATCTCTCCCAGCACGTCGGCGGCTTCGTGCTGACCCGGGAGCGGCTCGATCAGACTGTGCCGATCCACAACGCCGCCATGGAAGAGCGCACCTTCATCGAGTGGGACAAGGACGACATCGACGCGCTCGGCATGCTCAAGGTCGACGTGCTGGCCCTCGGCATGCTGACCTGCATCCGTCGCGGGCTCGATCTCATCGCCCGCCATCACGGCCGCGCCCTCACTCTTGCCAGCGTGCCGGCCGAGGACCCCGCCGTCTACGACATGCTCTCCCGTGCTGATTCGGTCGGCGTGTTCCAGGTTGAATCCCGGGCGCAGATGTCGATGCTGCCGCGGCTCAAGCCCCGCTGCTTCTACGACCTCGTCATCGAGGTGGCGATCGTGCGGCCCGGCCCCATCCAGGGCGACATGGTGCACCCCTACCTGCGCCGGCGCAGCGGCCTCGATCCGGTCGCATATCCTTCCGAGGAACTCAAAGCGGTGCTGGGCAAGACGCTCGGCGTGCCGCTGTTCCAGGAGCAGGCCATGCAGATCGCCATCGTTGCCGCCGGCTTCACGCCAGGCGAGGCCGACAAGCTGCGCCGCGCCATGGCCACCTTCCGCCACACCGGCACCATCCACACTTTCCGCGACAAGTTCATCGGCGGTATGGTCCGCCGCGGCTATGCTCGCGACTTCGCCGAGCGCTGCTTCAGTCAGATCGAAGGCTTCGGTGAGTACGGCTTTCCCGAAAGCCATGCGGCGAGCTTTGCGCTGCTCGTCTACGTGTCGGCCTGGATCAAGTGCCACTACCCGGACGCCTTCTGCGCCGCCATCCTGAACAGCCAGCCGATGGGGTTCTACGCGCCGGCGCAGCTTGCGCGCGATGCACGCGAGCACGGCGTTATGGTGCGCCATCCGGACGTCAACGCGAGCGACTGGGACTGCACGCTGGAGCCTGCCGGGGAAGACGCAAAGCATGCCTGCGCGGTGCGCCTCGGCCTGCGCCTCGTTACCGGTCTACCGGAAACCGACGCCGAGGCAATCGTGGCCGCGCGCGGAGCTGGCTATACGAGCGTGCACGCGCTCTGGGTTCGCAGCGGCGTCTCCTTGAGCGTGCTCGAGCGGCTGGCTGCCGCCGATACCTTCCGTTCGCTGGGGCTCGACCGGCGCCAGGCGCTGTGGGCGGTCAAGGGCCTTGGCGGCGGCATCCACCAGAGCGGCAAGGGCAGTGCGGCTGCGGCCGCGTCACCGCTGCTCGCAAGGGACACCAACGACCTCTTCGCCGAGCAGACAGTCGCGCTGCCGACGATGAGCCTCGGCGAGCATGTAGTGGAGGACTACACCACTCTCTCGCTGTCGCTCAAGGCGCATCCGTGCGCCTTCTTCCGCGAGGAGCTCGACCGCCGCGGCGTCATCACCAGCCGGAGGCACTGGGACGAGGGCCTTGCCGGCAAGCGCGTCACCGTCGGCGGGCTGGTCCTGGTGCGCCAGCGCCCGGGCACGGCCAAAGGCGTGATTTTCCTGACGCTCGAGGACGAGACCGGCATCGTCAACATCGTGGTATGGCCGAAGGTGTTCGCAGCCAACCGCCGCACGGTGATGAGCGCGCGGTTTCTGCTCGTGCAGGGGAGGATTGAGCGTGAAGGGCTCGTCATCCATGTCGTGGCGGAGCGGTTCATGGATTTGAGCGACCAGCTTGCCCGCCTGCGCGACGGCAACGCGCCGCCCCCGCCAAACGAACCGGCGAGGGTGGCGCCCTCGCCGTTCGTGAAGAGCCGCGATTTCCATTGAAGAGGCGCTGCCACGCGACAGGGCGCTTCAGCTCCCCTTCATCGCTTGTGACGCGAGGTCAATCAGCTCCTTCGGGGTCTTGACGATCTCGACGGCATCGTTCTGCACCTCTGCGCCGGGCGTTGGATCGATCTCCGCCTTGCGCCTTTCCGCCGCCGCCAGGAACTCCGGGTCCTTGACCATCTTATCGAAGGCCGCCCGCAACGCAGCCAGCCGGTCCGCGGGAACGCCGGGCGGCGCGATCAGGGCGCGGCCGATCGCGGCGCCGGCGTTGGCGAACTGGATCACCCTCTTGTGCTTGGGATCGCTCACCAGCTCGTGCATGAGCGGCACGTTGGCGAGCTCCTTATTGCGGCGCAACCCACCCTGGATAACGGCGATGAAGTCGCCCTTGGCGAAGCGGTCGGCATGGGTTGCACGCCAATTGTTCCAGGCCGAGGAGACGAGATCAACCTCGCCCTTCTCGAGCGCCAGCACGAACTCGGCCGAGCCCGGATACCCGGTGATCATGTTGAACTTGAGCCCCGCGAGCGACTTCAACATGGCCGGATGCTGGCAGCTCTGGGCGTTGACGCCCGTGCAGCCGACGTTGATCTGCGTCTTCTTCATCTCCTCGACGGTCTTGGCAGGCGAATCCTTGCGGATCACGAAGGCGGCGTTCACCGAGGCGAATGAGCCGATGTAGGCCATCTCCTCCACCTTCCACTTGCCGGCCTTGGGCTCGAGCAGCTGAGTGTGGGCGATGGTCTCGGGGAAGAGGCCGATCATGGAGCCATCGCGCGGGGCCTGCGCGTAGAAGAAGGCCGTCGCCACCAAGCCGCCGCCGCCGGGCTTGTGCTCGACGATCATGTTGGGGTTGCCGGGAACGTGCTTCTTCATGTAGTCGGCCGCAAGCCGCGCATAAAGGTCGTAGGATCCGCCCGGCGGATGCCCGATCAAAACGCGCAGCGTGTTACCCTTGTAGAACTCCTCGGGCGACTGGGCGGCTGCCGGCAGCCCCCACGCCAGCAGGATGAGCGCGCCCGCTGGTGCGGCGGCGTAAATGCGACGCGACAGTGACGGCATTGGTTCTCTCCCTAGTTGTAAGACGTTCGCTGGTAGATTCCGCGGCTTTTTTCTTCGATGGTGCGGACTGAAGTGTCGGGCGTCAAGCCGGACTCTGGATCGAACGCTCCGGTTATTCTGCCGCCGGTTGCGTTCTTGTCCGAGGATGCTAAAGCGAGGCAACGGAGGCTAAATCAATCTGCCTACGGATTTAAGCGCGAGGCGGCGAGACGATGAGCGGCCCGGATGGCATCGAGTTCAAGGCGATCGGCCAGGCCCTGCGCCGCAAGGAGGATGCCCGCCTGCTGACCGGCAGAGGCCGCTTCAGCGATGACTTCCGCCTGGAGGGTCAAACCTATGCGGTCATGGTGCGCTCACCCCACCCGCACGCCCGCATCGTTGCCATCGACGGCGCCAAGGCGCGGGCGATGCCGGGCGTGCTCGGTGTGTTCACCGGGGCCGATTGCGCCGCTGACGGCCTAAGACCCATCCCCCACGACCCCGTTCCGAAGACCAAGTACGACCTCAAGCTGACTGGTCCGGGCGGCGGACCGATCTTCATCGGTCCGCACCTGCTGCTGCCTACCGACAAGGCGCGTCACGTTGGCGAGGCGGTGGCGATGGTGGTGGCCGAGACGCTTGATCAGGCCCTCGATGCGGCGGAAGCGGTCGACGTCTCTTACGAGGAACTGCCGTGGGTTGCCGACGCCCTCGCCGCGCTCACGGCCGGCGCACCGGCGGTGTGGGAGGAAGTTGCCGACAATGTGCTCGTCGACACCACGTTCGGTGATGCGCTGGCCACCGAGCGCGCCTTCGCTCACGCCGACCACGTGGTCAGCATGGATTTTCACGTCGGCCGGGTGACGGCGGCGGCGCTCGAGCCGAGGTCGGCGCTGGGCAGCTACGACGCCGAGAGCGGCCGCTACACGCTCTATGCCGGCAGCGGCGGCGCCGTGCGCCAGAAGAACGAGCTTGCCAACGTGCTCGGCGTGCCGCCGGCGCGTTTGCGGCTGCTCTCCTTCGACGTCGGCGGCAACTTCGGATCGAAGAACCGCGTTTATGTCGAGTTCGGGCTCGTGCTGTGGGCCTCGCGCAAGCTCGGACGGCCCGTGAAGTACACCGCGACGCGGTCGGAGGCCTTCATCAGCGACTACCAGGGCCGCGATCTCGTCACCTCCGTTTCGCTCGCGCTTCGCGCCGACGGCCGGTTCCTTGCCATGCGCGCCAGCAACGTGAGCAACTGCGGTGCGCGCTGCGTATCGCTGTCGCCGCTCGGCAAGGGCTCCGCGCTTATCACCGGCTCCTACCATATTCCGGCCGCAACGCTGCGCTCGCGCGCCGTGTTCACCAACACCGCGCCGACCCAGGCCTACCGCAGCTCGGGCCGGCCCGAAGTCAATTTCGCCATCGAGCGCCTGATCGACATCGCCGCGCGCCGGTTCGGCTTCGATCGAGTGGAGCTGAGGCGCAAGAACCTCGTCCGTCCCGACCAGATGCCTTACGCAAACGCGGTCGGCGCCGTCTATGACAGCGGACGCTACGAGGCGCAGATGGACCTTGCCATGCGCATCGCCGACTGGGACGGCTTTGCTGAGCGCAAGCGGCAGGCCGGCGCGCGGGGCCGCCTGCTCGGACTGGGGCTCGCCAACTACGTGGAGTCCTCCATCGGCTCGCCGCGGGAGCGGGCCGAGATCACGGTCACTCCGGACGGTTGCGTAAACATCGTGATCGGCACGCAGCCGAGCGGCCAGGGCCACGAGACGAGCTTTGCACAGGTTGCCTCTGACCTCATCGGCGTGCCGGTCGAGAGCGTCAATATCATCCTGGGCGACACCGATGTGGTGAGCGTCGGCGGCGGCTCCCATTCGGGCCGCTCCATGCGGCACGCGGCGACCGTGATGACGCTCGCGAGCAAGCAGTTGATCGATAAGGCACGCGAGATCGCGGCGGCCGTGCTCGACACCCAGCCCGATGCGCTCGAATTCAGGGACGGGCGGTTCATTGAGCCTGGTACCAACCACGCCATAGGGCTTTTCGAGCTAGCCAGAAAGGCACAGCGCCTGGGGCTGCCGAAGCTCGCTGTCGTCGCCGACAGCGAGATGCACGATCCCGTATTTCCCAACGGCTGCGCCGTGTGCGAGGCCGAGGTCGATGCGGAAACGGGCTTGGTCGAGATCACGCGCTATGCTGCCGTCGACGATGTCGGGCGCTGCATCAACCCAATGATCGTGCACGGCCAGACTCATGGCGCCATCGCGCAAGGGCTCGGCGAGGCGCTGTGGGAAGCATGCGTCATCGACGCTGCCTCGGGGCAGCCCCTGAGCGGCTCGTTCCTGGATTACGCCATGCCCCGCGCCGACACGCTGCCTTCCTTCCGCACCGAGATCGCCGAGGTGCTGTCGCCGACCAACCCGCTCGGCATCAAGGCGGGCGGGGAGGGCGGCACCACGCCGGCCCTGTCGGCGACAGTCAACGCTATCGTCGATGCGCTTAAAGATTACGGCATCGAGCACATCGAGCTGCCGGCGACGTCGTTTGCGGTTTGGCAGGCGATCCGCAAGGCGACGCAACCGGCTTGAGCGGTCGATCAGCGGGCGGCAGCCGCCGCCGCGGCGCGGATGGCGGCGATGTTTTCCCGGTACCTGCCGCCCGAGAACACCGCGCTGCCGGCGACCAGCACGTCGGCGCCGGCTGCCGCAACCCCGGCCGCCGTCTCGGCATTGATGCCGCCGTCCACCTCGAGGTGGATGGGGCGGTCGCCGATCAGCGCGCGGATGCGCGCGATCTTCTCGCACATGGCGGGAATGAACGCCTGGCCGCCGAACCCGGGGTTCACGGTCATGACCAGCACGAGATCGAGCTTGTCGAGCACGTAGCGGATGGCATCCTCGGGCGTGGCCGGGGTGATCGAGACGCCCGCCTGCCTGCCGAGGCTGCGGATGAGCTGTAGCGAGCGATCGAGATGAGGGCTCGCCTCGGCATGCACGGTAATGATGTCCGCGCCCGCTTTGGCGAAAGCCTCGATGTAGGGGTCGGCCGGTGCGATCATCAGGTGGACGTCGAGCACCTTCCTGGTGTACGGGCGGATGGCGGCCACGACGCTGGGACCGATGGTGATGTTGGGCACGAAGTGGCCGTCCATGACGTCGACGTGCACCCAGTCGGCGCCGGCCGCATCAATGGCGCGCACCTCCTCGCCGAGCTTAGCGAAGTCGGCGGCGAGGATAGAGGGGGCGATGGTGATGCTGCGGACGGGCATGGATGTTCGGGCCTCCGGATGCGGACAGTACACCTTCGGGTACGGCCGTTGACTCACAAAGCGCACACGCGGTGAACTCTCCACAATCCGAGCTATCGCGGCTGAAGCCATTTCGGTAGGAAGGTGTAGGCGTTCACGTTGTCTTTCGCGGTGAACGTCACCCCGTGCTTGCGCAGAAGCTTCTGCAACCGTCCATCGTTGAATGCATCGAACGTTTCCGTGCAGCCCCCGATGTGCTGACCGCCGACGAAGATCTGGGGGATGGTCGGCGAGCCCGCGCGCGCCCTGAGCGCGGCCCGGATCTGGCCGCCCCAGTTGTCTTTTTGGTACTCGGCCGAATCGAGGTCGACCGAGCGATAGGCAATGCCGAACTCCTTGAACAACCGCCGCACCGACCAGCAGAACTCGCACCATTCGAGCGCGAACATGACCACCGGCGCCTCTCGGTCCGAGAGGACCGCCTGCACGAACGCCACGGCCTCGGGGGTGGGTTTGACCTGGGCCTCTTCTGCGTCCGCTGCGGGCTGTGCGGGCGCCGACGGCGTGTCGAAGCGAAAGCGGGGGGTCGAGCGGGAGATTTCGATCTCCTCGCTCGTCATCTCGGCCGGGATGTCCTCGAAAAGGGGGGTGCTGAGATAGCGCTCGCCGGTGTCGGGTAGCATGCAAAGGATCCGCGCCCCCTGCTTGGCGCGCTCGCATATGCGGAGCGCGCCGGCGAAGGTCGCCCCGCCGGTGATGCCGGTGAAGATGCCTTCCTTTTGGGCCAGTTCGCGTGACAGGCGCAGCGCCTCGCCTCCCTTGATCGGCACCACCTCGTCGACCCATCCGGCGCGCACGGCGTCCTCGGCAAGCTTGGGTATGAAGTCGGGGGTCCAGCCCTGCATCAGGTGAGGACGGAAGAACGGGTGACTTTCGGCGGCCGACCCGTCCTTGCGTCGCCGCTGGGGTATGCCGCTGCCGAGAATGGGCGCGTTATCGGGCTCGCAGACGATGACCTTCGTATGCGGCCATTGCTTCTTGAGGACGCGGGCGACGCCCTTGAGCGTGCCGCCGGTGCCGGTTCCGGTCACCCAATAGTCGAGCCTCCCGTCGCTGAAGTCCTCCAGGATCTCTACCGCCGTGGTCCGCGAGTGGAAGTCCGCATTGGCTTCATTCTCGAACTGGCGGCAGAGGAACCAGCCATGGGCCTCTGCCAGCTCCATGGCCTTTGCGACCATGCCGGTACCTTTTTCCGCGGCCGGCGTCAGCACCACCTTGGCGCCCAGAAAGCGCATGAGTTTGCGCCGCTCTATGCTGAAGTTCTCCGCCATGGTGACGACGAGCGGGTAGCCCTTCTGCGCGCACACCATGGCAAGCCCGATGCCGGTATTGCCGCTGGTCGCCTCGATCACGGTCTGGCCGGGCTTCAGTTCGCCGCTTTTCTCCGCCGCTTCGATCACCCCGAGCGCCAGCCTGTCCTTGACCGAGCCGAGCGGATTGAACGCCTCGAGCTTGACGAAGAGCTCGACGCCCTTCGGGGCGAGCTTGCCGATCCTGACCACCGGTGTACGCCCGACCGTCTCCAGGATGTTCTCAAAGCGTCTGGCCATGGCTCACCCCCGACCCTTGGTCGCGGTCGCACCGTGTCGCGCGTGCGCCTCGAGAAAATCGATGATCTCGCCGGCCACGTCTACCTTGGTCGCCTGCTCGATGCCCTCGAGCCCCGGCGAGGAGTTGACCTCCATGACCACGGGCCCGCGCGCTGAGCGGAGCATGTCGACGCCGCATACGTTGAGCCCGAGGATTTCGGCCGAGCGAATGGCGGTTTCGCGCTCCTTGGGGCTGATCTCGACCGCGACGCCTCGGCCACCTCGGTGCAGGTTTGAGCGGAAGTCGCCTTTCCGCCCGGTCCGCATCATGGCGGCGACCACCCGCCCGCCGACGACGAGGGCGCGGATGTCGGAGCCGGCGGCTTCCTTGATGAACTCCTGCACGATGACGTTGACGTTGGCGGCGCTGAAGGCCTCTATGATCGACCTTGCGGAGGCGTCCGTCTCGGCCAGGATCACGCCCATGCCCTGCGTGCCTTCGAGCAGCTTGATGACGACCGGCGCGCCGCCGACCTCGTTGAGCACGGCCGCTGCCTTGCGCGGCCCATGCGCGAAAGCGGTAACGGGCAGCCCGATTCCCCGCCGTGCCAGCAGCTGAAGCGCCCGCAGCTTGTCGCGCGAGCGGCCGATGGCGACGCTCTCGTTCAGCGGGAATACGCCCTGCATCTCGAACTGGCGCAGCACGGCCAGACCGTAGTGAGTGACCGAGGCACCGATGCGCGGGATGACGGCATCATAGATCGGCAGCGTGCGACCGCCGTAGTGCAACGTCGGCCGGTTTGACGTGATGTTCATGTGCACATGGAGCGTGTTGATCACGTCGATGGTGTGGCCGCGTGCCCGGGCGGCCGCGACAATGCGCTGGTGCGAGTAGAGCGCGGCGTTGCGAGCCAGCATGACGAGGCGCATCAAAGACCCTCCGGTCGTGAGGCCGCAGCGGCCAGATTGGCGTTGGCCGCGGGATGCCGCCTGTGATAGGCCAAGCCGGTGGGCCGGCCAAGGGCAACGGCAGGGAGAAAACATGGCCGAGCGGGAGCATCGCTATCAGGTCACGGTGCGCTGGATCGGCAATCTAGGGTCAGGCACCAGCGGCTACACGTCCTATTCTCGCGATTACGAGATCGCCGCGGTGGGCCATCCCACCATTGCCGGCTCCTCCGATCCTGCCTTCCGCGGCGATCCGGCGCGCTGGAATCCGGAGGAGCTGCTGGTGGCCGCCGTCTCGGCCTGTCACAAGCTTTGGTATCTGCACCTTGCCGCGCGTGCCGGCATCCGCGTCACCGGCTACCTCGACCGGGCCGAGGGTGTGATGGTCGAGGGGGCGGGCGGCGCCGGCCAATTCACCATGCTTACGCTACGGCCCGAGATCACGGTCGAAGAGCCGGTCGATCTCGCCAAGGCCGGGGCGCTCCATGCCGAGGCCCATGCCAAGTGCTTCATCGCCAATTCCATCAAGACGCCGGTTCGTGTCGAGCCGGTGTTTGTGGGCGCAGGCGGCCGGCGCCTATCGGCGTGAAGGGCATCAGGATCGGCCGAGGACGTGGCGGAGCGCCTCGTCGAACTCGCCATAGTGATCGATGACGACGTCTGGTTTGAACTCGCGAATGGGCACCTCCGAATAGCCGAAACTGACGCCGATGATCGGTATGCCGGCCGACCGGGCCGTCATGACATCGATCTCGCTGTCTCCGACGAACACGCTTCGCTTTGGATCGCCACCGGCCTGGGCGATCACGCCGGTCAGATGGCCGGGATCAGGTTTGCGCACCGGGAAGGTATCGGCGCCGGCGATCGCCGAAAAGTGACCTGCGAGCCCGAGGGCAGCGAGCAGCAGGCGGGACGGTTGTTCGCGCTTGTTGGTGCACACGGCGAGCGTGGCGCCGCCGGCCAGGGTCCGCTCCAGCAGCTCGGGCAGCCCGGGATAGGGCCGGCTTTCGACCGCGATGTTGGCCGTATAGTAGGCGAGGAAGCGCCCGAGCAGGGCATCGACTTCGGCCGAGCTGCGCTCGACACCATGGTAGCGCAACCCGCGCTTGATCATGGTGCGCGCGCCGTGGCCGATCCATGTGCGCATGGTCTCGATCGGCACCGAAGGGAGGCCCTCGCCCGTCAGCACGTGGTTGGCCGCGTGACCGAGATCCGGCGCCGTGTCGATGAGCGTGCCGTCGAGGTCGAACACCAGCGTGTACCCCTGCATTGCTTGCCCCTTCTGTTGCGGCGCGCGACCCTAGGCGATTGGCTGGCCGGTGTCACCGGCCGCCCCTGCTGCGGCCGATCCGCCCTGTGCCCTTTCTTCACACCCTCCGACATGCGACAAGGCGGGCGGGGCCTGGCGCGGCCGCCAGGGGTGATGGAGAGCGGCAGACGATGAGCACGGATCGATTCAAGAGGGCGGCCGCCGAAAGGGCGCTGCCGCTCATCGAGCAGGGCATGAAGCTTGGGCTTGGTACCGGCTCCACCGCCGCCATTTTCGTGGACCTTTTGGCGCAGCGGGTGCGGGAGGGCCTCGACGTCATCGCCGTGCCGACCTCGGAGGCGACGCGCGCCCAGGCTGAGCGGCTGGGGATTCGGCTGACCACGCTCGATGCCGATCCGATCCTCGACCTCGTCGTCGACGGAGCCGACGAGGTTGACGGCGCGCTGCAGCTTATCAAGGGCGGGGGCGGTGCGCTGCTGCGGGAGAAGATCGTGGCCTGCGCCTCCGACCGCATGGTGGTGATCGCCGACGCCTCCAAGAAGGTGACGAAGCTCGGCCGCTACCCGCTGCCCGTCGAGGTCGTCCGCTTCGGCCTGGAGTCGACGAGGCGCCACATCGCGGGGGTTGCTGGCGACCTGGGGTTGGACGGCAGCATCGAACTGAGGCGTGGAGCCGATGGCGCCCCGTTTGTGACCGACACCGGCAACCTGCTCCTCGATTGCGCCTTCCGCGAGATCGACGATCCGGAAGCGCTCGCCGATGGCCTTCGGGTCATCCCTGGCGTGGTCGAGCACGGGCTTTTTCTAGGCCTCGCGGACATGGCCATCCTGGCTGGCCCGGACGGGGTGGAGGTGCTGCGGTTCGAAGACCCTGCCGAGGACTGAAAGAGCGAGGCTGACGCATGTCGAGGCACGACTACGATCTCTTCGTGATCGGCGGCGGATCGGGCGGCGTGCGGGCGGCACGGATCGCGGCCGGATACGGCGCCAAAGTGGCGATCGCCGAGGAGTACCGGTTCGGCGGAACCTGCGTGATCCGCGGCTGCGTACCCAAGAAGCTCTTGGTCTATGCGAGCCGCTTCCGCGACGAGTTCGAGGATGCGGCAGGCTTCGGCTGGAGCGTGCCCGAGGCTCGATTCGACTGGCCGGCGCTGATCGCCGCCAAGGACCGAGAGATCGAGCGTCTGGAGTCTGTCTACCGCACGGGCCTGGAGCAAGCGGGCGTTGCCATCTTCGAGACGCGGGCAACGCTGGTGAACTCCAACACGGTGCTGCTCGCCGATAGCGGGCGAAAACTGAGCGCCCGTGTCGTTCTGATCGCGACCGGTGCCAAGCCAAACGTCGACGAGCGGCTTGTTGGCATCGAGCACGTCATCACCTCGAACGAGGCGTTCCATCTGCCGCATCTGCCGCGGCGCATTACGATCGCCGGCGGCGGCTATATCGCAGTGGAGTTCGCCGGCATTTTCGCCGGGCTTGGCAGCGAGGTGACGCTCGTCTATCGCGGCGACAAGATCCTGCGCGGGTTCGATGACGACCTCAGAGACGGGATCACCAAAGCCTATGCCAGGCGCGGCATCCGCATCGTGACCGGCAACGTGTTCACTCGTATAGAGCGTAAGGGTAAGGCGCTCGCCGTTCACCTCTCGGGCGGCTCGCAGATCGTGGCCGATCGCATCATGTTCGCCATTGGGCGCAGCCCCAACACGGCCGGGCTCGGGCTCGAGGCGGCCGGTGTGAGGCTTGGTCATGGCGGCGCGGTCGAGGTCGACGAGTACTCGGCGTCCAACGTGCCGGGTATTTATGCGGTCGGCGATGTCACCGACCGGGTCAACCTGACGCCGGTCGCCATCCACGACGGTCATGCCTTCGCCGACACCGTATTTGGCGGCAGGCCGCGAGCGGTCGATCACGCGTCCATCCCCACGGCCGTATTCTCGACGCCCGAGATCGCGAGCGTCGGCCTGCCGGAACACCTTGCGCGCCAGCGGTGCAGGCAGCTCGACGTCTACAAGACTTCGTTCCGTCCGCTGCGGCACACGCTGTCCGGCCGCGACGAGCGCATGCTAATGAAGCTGCTCGTCGATGGCGAGACGGACCGCGTGGTGGGCTGTCACGTGCTCGGTCCCGACGCCGCTGAGATCGTGCAGACGGCGGCCGTAGCCATTCGCATGGGGGCAAAAAAAGCTGACTTCGACGCGACCATGGCGCTGCATCCGACGGCCGCCGAGGAGCTCGTTACCATGCGGACGAAATCGCCGGGTTGAATGGCACACTGTGCGTATGATGCCTCGAGAGGCGCGGGGGGAGGGATCGTCTTGTGGCACTAGCTAGTCATGCGAGGTGGCGATGGGCCGGCTCGAGGGACGTACAGCCTTGGTGACGGGTGCGGCGGCGGGCATCGGTCTTGCCGTTGCGCGACGCTTTGCGGCCGAGGGCGCTCATGTCTTTCTCGCCGATCTCAATGGCGACGCAGCGGCGGCGGCCGCCACGGAGATCGCCGCCGCTGGCGGCAGAGCCGCAGCGCTCGCCGCCGATGTAACGCGCGCTGACGATGTCTCGGCGATGTTCGCCGCCATCGAGAGCTCCGTCGGACGGCTCGATGTGCTCGTCAACAATGCCGGCATCAACGTGCGCAGCGACTTCCGCCACCTAGATGACAGCGACTGGGAGCGGATCCGCGCCGTCAATCTCGATGGCGCCATTCGGGTCGCGCGCGAAGGCTTCGCCCTGCTCAAGGCCTCCGGCCGCGGCTCGCTGATCAATCTCTCCTCGATCATGGCGCACCGCGGGCTGCGCCAGCTCTCGGGCTATGCGGCGACCAAGGGAGCGATCTCCGCGCTCACCCGTGTGCTGGCTGTCGAGTATGCTGCCTTCGGCATTCGCGTCAACGCGTTGGCTCCCGGCTTCATCGAAACGGCGATGACGGAGCGCGTGCTGCGTGTGCCCGCCATCCACAAGGCACTTGCCGAGCAGACCCCGCTTCGCCGCTTTGGCACGCCGGAGGACGTGGCCGCCGCGGCGCTGTTCCTGGCCAGCGACGAGGCCGCCTTCATCACCGGTGCGGAGCTCGCCGTCGACGGCGGCATGGCGGCCGGATTGTGACGAGGCCGGCTGCACTAGCAGACTTGATTGCGACACATGAAGTTGGCATGTGAGCATCCGAACCGGGCGCGGGTCGCTCGGCGCCCGACGGTCCCGATTGCTTGTGCCGATGCTCTTTCTTCGCACACGGTTCGCCGGTGTTTGTGCCGCCGCAGCCTTGCTGGCCGGCGCGCATGCCGGCGCGCGCGCCGACGTGTGGACCTTCGACAAGACGACGAGCGAGGTCCGCTTCAGCTACGACCACCTCGGCCTCTCCCGCCAATCGGGCCGCTTCCGCGAGATTGAAGGCCGCCTTGACTTCTCCCCGACCGATCCGGAGAGCGGACGCGTCGAGGCAGTCATCCGGATGGCCGGCGTCTCGACCGGAGTGCCCGAGCTCGATCAGCTCCTGCGTTCCCCCGACTTTTTCGACACTGCCCGATTTCCCACGGCCGTGTTCAGGAGCAACGCCGTCATCAAATCCGGGGAGAGGAGCGGCGACGTGATGGGCGAGCTGACGATGCTCGGCCTGACGCGTCCGGTTGCGTTACAGGTTCGCTGGAATTTCACCGGCGAGCATCCGCTTTCCGCCATCAATCCGACCTACCTTGGCAAGTGGGTGTCGGGGTTCTCGGCGAGGACCGTGATTCAACGCAGCGCCTGGGGGCTGAAGCGGGGCATTCCCCTGCTGTCGGACGAGATCGAGATCACCATCGAGGCGGAGTTCCTGCGCCAGCAGTAGGATCGAGCATCCGGTGCGTCTGCCGGCAGAGGAGGGGAGCCATGGATCAGCAGGACTGGAGCGGCATCTACACCGAGCTCGAGAACGACGTCGAGGCACTCACACGGCGCGGCGGCCCGCAGGCGTCGGACCTCGAGATTTATCGCCAGATCGATCGCGCACGCTTTGCCATCGACAAGGGTGAGCTGGCCCGCGCCATCGCCATCATCGAGGACGTCAGGCGCCGTCTGGCCGCCGCGGCGACGCGCAGTGGCGGGGTTCCCACCTCTCTCGACGCGCTCGATGCCCTTGAAGATCACCTGATCGGCGAGTTGCGGTTCGGTTCGGCACGGCTCGAGATCGTCGGCGAGGAGGATGCTCCGGCTGAAACGCGAACAGCGAGCCAGAACACCAAGGTGAACAGGTCGACGGCCTTCCAAGACATCGCCGACGAGTACGTGGCCATGTTCGAGAGCGCGAAGATCAGGCCCGAGAAGCTGAGCGAGGTGCGCTGGCACGCGAACAAGATCGTGGCCGGACGCGAGGTCTACGAGAAAATCGAGGCCAAGACCAACGTCCCTTGGTATTTCACGGGCCTCATCCACGGCATGGAATGCAGTTTTTCATTCTCGAGGCACCTTCACAACGGCGACTCGCTCAAGGCACGCACCTGGCAGGTGCCGGCGGGGCGACCGAAGGAAGGCAACCCACCCTTCACCTTCGAGGAGAGCGCCTGCGACGCGCTCGCCTATGACAAGCTCGCCGGCCAGAGCGACTGGTCGCTGGCGCGCATGCTGCACCGCCTCGAGATCTACAACGGCTTTGGCTACCGCAGGAAGTTGGGCACCGCCTCGCCCTATTTATGGAGCTATTCCAACCACTTCACCAAGGGCAAGTACGTCAACGACGGCATCTACGATCCCGACGCCGTCTCCAAGCAGTGCGGGGCGGCCGTAATGCTGAAGGACTTAGTCGAGCGCGGCATCGTCACGATCGGGGCTGCAACGGCGCCACAGCCGGTGCCTCTGCCGGTCGTGCCGGGACCGGCGCCACAGCCCGAGCCTGGCGTGCAACCGGCGCCCTCCGCGCAGCCCGCGCCTACGGCCGCGCCGCAGCCGACGGCGGGACCCCTGCCCGCCTCAGAAGAGGCGGCACCCGCCGCCGCTCCGCAGGAGCCGGCCGCCGCGCCCGAAGAAATGGCAGCCGCCGACGGCGATCCGGCCGCGCGACCGCCATCGCTCAACAGCAGCCAGATGACCTGATCGGCTCCGCGGCGGCGCATTCAAACTTGCAGGCAAGGGTGCCATACTGGCCGGGCTCGAGCCATAAAGAGGGCCGCCCATGCAAACCCGTGCCGCCGTCGCATTCGAAAAAGGCAAGCCGCTCGAGGTAACCGAGGTCGATCTCGAAGGGCCGAAGGCGGGCGAGGTGATGGTCGAGATCAAGGCCACCGGCATCTGCCACACCGACGAGTTCACCTTGTCGGGCGCCGACCCGGAAGGGCTGTTCCCCGCGATCTTGGGACACGAGGGCGCCGGCATCGTCGTTGACGTGGGGCCTGCCGTGACGAGCGTCCAGAAGGGCGACCACGTCATCCCGCTCTACACGCCGGAGTGCCGGCAGTGCCCCTCCTGCCTGTCGCGCAAGACCAACCTGTGCACGGCCATCCGTGCGACCCAGGGCCAGGGCGTGATGCCCGACGGCACCTCCCGCTTCTCGCTCGGCGGCAAGAAGCTGCACCACTACATGGGCACATCAACGTTCGCGAACTTCACCGTGCTGCCCGAAATTGCCGTGGCCAAGATCCGCAAGGACGCGCCATTCGACAAGGTTTGCTACATCGGCTGCGGGGTGACGACCGGCATCGGCGCCGTCATCAATACGGCCAAGGTGGAGCCGGGCGCCACGGCGATCGTGTTCGGGCTCGGCGGCATCGGCCTCAACGTGATCCAGGGGCTCAGGCTGGTCGGCGCCGATATGATCATCGGCGTCGACATCAACCCCGACAAGAAGGCGTGGGGCGAACGCTTCGGCATGACGCATTTCGTCAACCCGACCGAGGTGGGCGGCGATCTCGTGCCCCACCTCGTCAATTTGACGAAGCGCGGCGCGGATCAGATCGGCGGTGCCGACTACACCTTCGACTGCACCGGCAACGTCACGGTCATGCGCCAGGCGCTCGAAGCCTGCCATCGCGGTTGGGGCGTCTCCGTCATCATCGGCGTGGCTCCCGCGGGCGCGGAGATTGCTACCCGTCCGTTCCAACTCGTGACGGGCCGCGTGTGGAAGGGCACGGCCTTCGGCGGCGCCAGGGGCCGCACCGACGTGCCGAAGATCGTCGACTGGTACATGGAGGGCAAGATCCAGATCGACCCCATGATCACCCACACCCTGCCGCTCGGCGATATCAACAAGGGCTTCGAGCTGATGAACCAAGGCAAAAGCATTCGCAGCGTGGTGATCTACTGAGGAATGCTCGTCACACTACTGCATGACCGTTGGCTGCCTGGCGCTGGTGCGGAGGCAGACAGTGGCGATGACATCGGAGCGGGCCAGGCACGCCTTGGCCAACGGGTGCAGCCTGCGTGGCACTGCGCGACGCGATGCGGCGGCAAAGCACGCTGCCAAGTCTGCAGCACCATCTGAGGGGTGACCCGGCGCTGAGAGCTCAGCTGACCGCAACCGTCTCCGCGACCAGCGCATCGACCACGGCCTGCAACGCCTCTTCGTGGTTCGCCCCGCTGGTGCGGGCTTTCTCGTAGGTGGCGATCTGGCGGTCGGCGCTGGTGCCGTTGGCCAGGATCGTGCGGGCGTGCGCCACCTCGGCCGAGCAGCCAAGCGCTGCCGCGTCTTCTCCAGTGAGCGCGATCAGCTCCTCGAGCAGATGGGCAAAGGGTACGAGCTCGCCCTTGCCGAAATCGAACAGCGTGCCGCCCACGCCGTAGCGCTGGGCGCGCCATCGGTTTTCTTCGAGCAGGAAGACGGGGTAGGTGCGCCAGCTCTGATTGGCGCGGCGCAGCCGGTAGAGCATGCGGCAGACGCTCAAGTAGAGGGCGGCGACAGCAAGGCCGTCGGCCATGCGCGTGCACACGTCGGTGATGCGCATCTCAAGCGTCGGGAAACGGGCGGAGGGGCGCAGATCCCACCAGATCTTGGTGGCGTCCTCGATCACCTGGGCCTTGACCAGCACGTCGACGGTGGCGCGGTATTCGTCCCAGCCGGCAAAGCGCCCTGGCAGCCCCGTCCGCGGCATCTCCTGCACGATGGCGAGACGGTAACTCTTGAGGCCCGTATCCTCACCCTCCCAGAACGGAGAGGAAGTGGACAGCACCAGGAGGTGGGGCAGGAAATAGCGAACCTGGTTCATGAGGTCGATTCTCAGCTCGTCGTCCTCGATGGCGGCGTGCACGTGCATGCCGCAGATGGCGAGACGGCGGCCGACGCCGGCGAGGTCGCGAGCGAGAACTTGGTAGCGCTCCTTCTCCGTGGTCTCGAGCGCACGGGCTCGCGCGAAGGGGTGGGTCGATGCCGCCATCGGCGCCAGCCCGTGCTCGCGGGCGAGGCGCGCGATGGAGGTGCGCAGGTGCAAGATGTCCTCACGGGCCTCGGCGAAGGTCCGGCAGGGGCGCGTGCCGACCTCGATCTGCGAGCGCAAAAACTCGGGCGCCACCTGGCCCCCGAGCGCCGCCTCGCAAGCCTTCATCAGTGCCGCGGGCGCGGGCGCAAGGTCACGGCTGGCGAGATCGACAAGGTGATACTCCTCCTCGATGCCGAAGGTGAACGATGGCTCTTTCAACGTCATGGAGACAGGCTGGCACAGCAGCCGAAACCGCGCCACAGGGCAACCCAGCGGCGGGCGCCTTCCTCACCGTTTCCGTCCCCAAAACAGGGAGGGAAGTATTAGCAACTCAACGCGGTCTTGACATATAAACATATCTTTATATGATGAGATCGAACGAGGCCCTCTTTCAATGGCTCCTGTGCTTGAGTTGGACCCCCTGCTGTCTGCCCTCAAGGCGGTCGCCGAGCCCACGCGGCTGCGCCTGCTGGCGTTGCTTGCCGACGGCGAGCTCAACGTCAAGGACCTGACCCGGATCCTGGGCCAGAGCCAGCCGCGCATCAGCCGGCACTTGAAACTCCTGGCCGAGGCGGGCGTCGTGGAGCGCGTGCGCGAGGGGAGCTGGGCGTACTTCCGCCTGTCCGACGCCTCCACCGCCGCCGGTTTTGCACGCAATCTGGTCGGCACCATCGACCAATCCGATGCGCTGATCCAACGCGACCGGGCGCGGGCAGAGGCCCTGCGGCGCGAGCGGGCGGAGGCGGCGCAGGCGTTTTTCCGCGAATATGCAGCCGAGTGGGACAAGATCCGTTCGCTCTACCTCGCCGAGGGCGAGGTCGAGGCCGCGATGCGCACTGCGTTGGGGCCCGGCCCGTTCGATCTCCTCGTCGATCTCGGCACTGGAACGGGGCGCATGCTCGAGCTGTTTGCCGATTGCTACCGCCGTGCCATCGGCATCGACGCCAGCCATCCCATGCTGGCCCTTGCCCGCGCCAAGTTGGACCGCGCGCGCTTGCGCCAGGCGCAGGTGCGTCACGGCGATATTTACCACCTGGGCCTCGACGACGGCGTCGCCGACGCGGTGGTGATGCACCAGGTGCTGCATTATCTGAGTGATCCTGATCGGGCACTGCGGGAAGCCGCCCGGGTGCTGGCCCCAGGCGGCCGGCTCATCGTCGTCGATTTCGCTCCGCACGATCTCGAGTTCCTGCGCCAGTCCCATGCTCACGTTCATCTCGGCTTCTCCCCCGGTCAGGTCGAGCAATGGCTGAACGCGGCAGGTCTCAAGACGCTGATGACCAAAGAACTTCGGCCTCCTCTAAAGGCTCAATCAGAGCAGCTCACGGTCCTGCTGTGGCTTGCCGGCCGTAGCCCGAGAGTGAGCGCTAAGGCCGGCAAACGAGCGCTGGAGAACTTGGCCTGATGGCGACCGACAACGAGCGCAGGAGCCGGCTGATCGGCGGCAGCGATATTGTCGTCTCGTTCGAGTTTTTCCCGCCCAAGACGCCGAAGATGGAGGAGGCGCTGTGGACTGCCGTCCGGCGCCTCGAGCCTCTCCGACCCGACTTTGTTTCGGTCACCTATGGCGCCGGTGGTTCGACCCGCGAACGAACCCATGCCACGGTGTCGCGTCTTGTCAGGGAAACGATGGTGGTGCCGGCCGCGCACCTCACCTGCGTGCAGGCCGAGAAGGCCGAGGTCGACGAGGTGGCGCGCGCCTATTGGCAGACCGGCGTCCGTCATATCGTGGCGCTGCGCGGCGACATGCCGGCAGGTCCCGGCGTCAGGTACACCCCGCACCCCGGTGGCTACGCCAACGCGGCCGAGCTCGTGGCCGGTCTCAAGCGGCTTGCAAAGTTCGAGATCTCGGTGGCGGCTTATCCCGAGAAGCACCCCGAGAGCCCGTCCGTGGAAACTGACATCGACAATCTGAAGGCCAAGATTGACGCTGGCGCCGACCGCGCCATCACCCAGTTCTTCTTCGACAACGCCGATTTCCTGCGCTTTCTCGAGCGGGTGCGGGCGCGGGGGATCACGGTGCCCGTCGTGCCCGGCATCGTTCCCATTCACAACTTCAAGCAGGTGGCGGGCTTCGCGGCACGCACCGGAGCCAAGGTGCCGGCTTGGCTCGCCCGCCGTTTCGACGGGCTCGACGACGACCCTGCGACCACCCATCTCGTTGCCGCCGCCGTCGCCGCCGAGCAGGTGCTCGACCTCGTCGACTGCGGCATCCGCCAGTTTCATTTCTACACGCTGAACCGCGCCGATCTCGTTTACGCCATCTGCCATCTGCTGGGCCTGAGGCCGAAACCGGTGCCGGTGAGCAAGGAGGCAAGCACATGACACGAAAACAGCGGCTGGCGGCTCTCAAGGCTGGCGCGGCAAAGCGGATCCTCTTTCTCGACGGCGCTATGGGCACCATGATCCAGCGCCACAAGCTCGACGAGGCGGGCTACCGAGGCGCCCGCTTCAAGGACTGGCCGCGCGACTTGAAAGGCAACAACGACCTTTTGGTGCTGACGCAACCCGAGATCGTCGCCGCAATCCACGACGCCTACCTGGCGGTCGGCTCCGACATCATCGAGACCAACACGTTCAATTCGCAGGCGATTTCCATGGCCGATTATGGCATGGAGCGGCTTTCGCGCGAGCTGAACGTGGCGGCGGCCAAGATTGCGCGCTCAGCCGCCGACGCGTGGACCAAACGCACCCCCGATCAGCCGCGCTTCGTCGCCGGCGCCGTCGGCCCGACCAACCGCACTGCATCGATCTCGCCCGACGTCAACAATCCGGGATTCCGCAACGTCAGCTTCGATGAGCTGCGCAGCGCCTATGCCGAGCAGATCGGCGGTCTGATCGAAGGCGGCGTCGACATGATCCTGATCGAAACCGTGTTCGACACCCTCAACGCGAAGGCGGCCGGCGTGGCCGCGCTCGAGGCCTTCGATGCGGCGGGTGTCAGCCTGCCTCTCCTCGTCTCCGGCACCATCACCGACCGTTCCGGGCGCACGCTGTCCGGCCAGACGCCGGAGGCTTTCTGGTACTCGGTGCGCCACCTGCGGCCGTTTGCCGTCGGGCTCAACTGCGCGCTCGGGCCCGAGGCCATGCGGCCCCACCTCGCCGAGATCGCTGCCGTCGCCGACACTCTCGTCCTTGCTTACCCCAACGCCGGATTGCCCAACGCCATGGGCGAGTACGACGAAACCCCTCACGACATGTCCTGCCAGATCGAGGCGTGGGCGCGCGACGGGCTCATCAACATCGTTGGCGGCTGTTGCGGTTCAACGCCCGAGCACATCGCCGAGATCCGTGCTCGTGTCGCCACCTACCCCCCGCGCAAGGTGCCACAGCTTGCGCCGAAAATGCGTCTTTCCGGGCTGGAGCCCTTCGTCCATGGATGAGCGGCGGGCTGCCGGCGTGCTATGCAAAGAGCGTGCACGCCTCAAGGGGGCAGCGGAACATGCGCGTCATCAAGATCGAGCTGCAGGCCCTGCTGAGCTCGGCCGATCCTTCCATCAGTCTGGCCTCGGACGAGCTGAGGGGGCAGCTCTTCCGCGAGATGCAGGCGGCCTATCCGGAGATCAGCGAACGCATCCGCGAGCGCGCGCGATCCTACTTCCCGGACAGCTACAGCGTATTCGTGAGGACGCAAGGGCAGCCGGACCGGGCCGCCATGGTGACCGACCTGTGGGTCGTCGATCCGACCATCCGCTGGCCGGCCGGCCTGCTCGCCCGTTCCGCCTGGCGCCTGTTCATCCCGATCATGGCGCATGCGGTGAAGGAATCGATCGCGGCCCAGCTCGACAACCTGAACGTCGACGTCCGCGAGCGGGATGCCCGCATTTCGGTGCTGGTTCCAACGCGCAGCTGGCGCGATCCCGTCCTGCTTTCGGCCGCCGTGGCGGTGCTGACCTCGCTCTACTGGCTCATCCTTCATCCGGCCATCGTGCGGGCATTGTCCAATCTGTGGTGAACCCGGCTGGGCACATGACCCCGCCCGCGCCCGCGGAGCAGCGCGCATGACCGCCTCCGCCGCCCAGCGCTTCATTAACATTGGCGAGCGCACCAACGTCACCGGCAGCGCGCGCTTCCGCAAGCTCATCGAGGTGGGCGACTACACCGCCGCTCTGGCCGTCGCCCGCCAACAGGTGGAGAGCGGCGCCCAGATGCTCGACATCAACATGGACGAGGGGCTGCTCGACTCCGAGCAGGCGATGGTGACGTTCCTGAACCTCATCGCCGCCGAGCCCGACATCGCCCGCGTGCCGGTGATGATCGATTCCTCCAAATGGTCGGTGATCGAAGCGGGCCTGAAGTGCGTGCAGGGCAAGGCGATCGTTAACTCCATCAGCCTTAAGGAGGGCGAGGGCCCCTTCCTCGATCAGGCGCGAAAGATCCTGCGCTACGGCGCGGCCGTGGTGGTGATGGCGTTCGATGAGCAAGGCCAGGCCGACACCGCCGACCGCAAGGTTGCGATCTGCACCCGCGCCTACAAGCTCCTCACCGAGAAGGTCGGCTTTCCACCTGAGGACATCATCTTCGATCCCAACATCTTCGCCGTCGCCACTGGGCTTGAGGAGCACAACAACTACGCGGTCGCCTACATCGAGGCTACCCGGCGCATCAAGGAGACGCTGCCCCACGTGCACGTCTCCGGCGGGCTCTCCAACCTGTCCTTCGCGTTCCGCGGCAACGAGCCCGTGCGGCAGGCCATGCACTCGGTGTTCCTCTACCACGCCATTGCCGCCGGCCTGGACATGGCGATTGTCAACGCCGGCGCGCTCCCGCTCTACGATGACATCGACCCTGAGCTGCGCGAGCTGTGCGAGGACGTGATCCTGAACCGCCGGCCCGATGCGACGGACCGCCTGCTCGCGGCGGCACCCCGCTACAAGGGCGACGGCGCCAAGCCCAAGGAGCAGGACCTTGCCTGGCGTGCGGGAACCGTGGAGGAGCGGCTGAAGCATGCGCTCGTACACGGCATCACCGAGTTCATCGAGGCCGACACTGAGGAGGCGCGCCAGAAGGCCGGGCGCCCGCTCGATGTGATTGAGGGCCCGCTTATGGACGGGATGAACGTGGTCGGCGATTTGTTCGGGGCCGGCAAGATGTTCCTCCCGCAGGTGGTGAAATCGGCTCGCGTCATGAAGCAGGCCGTTGCCTACCTCCAGCCCTTCCTCGAGGCGGAGAAGAAGGCCGTGGGCCTCGATCAGAAGCCGGCCGCCGGTAAGATCGTCATGGCCACTGTCAAAGGCGACGTGCACGACATCGGCAAGAACATCGTCGCTGTCGTGCTCCAGTGCAACAACTACGAGGTGATCGATCTTGGCGTGATGGTGCCGGCCGCCAAGGTGCTCGAGACCGCTAGGCGCGAGGCCGCAGACCTGATCGGGCTTTCCGGCCTCATCACGCCCTCGCTCGACGAGATGTGCCATGTCGCCGCCGAGATGGAGCGCGAGGGATTCGACTGTCCGCTGCTGATCGGCGGCGCCACCACCAGCCGCGTCCATACGGCCGTGAAGATCGCCCCCAACTACACGCGCGGGCAGGCGATTCACGTGCTCGATGCGAGTCGTGCCGTTGGCGTCATGTCGAATCTCCTCTCCAAGCAGGAGCGCGACCGGTACATCGCGAGTGTGCGTGGCGAATATGCGAGGGTGCGCGAAGGATACGCCAAGGGCGCCGGCAACAAGGCGCGCTTGAGCCTGGCCGCTGCCCGCGCCAATCGCTTCAAGATCGACTGGCAAGGATATCGCCCGCCGCGGCCCGCCTTTCTCGGCACCCGCTCCTTTAAGCGGTACGATCTCGCCGAGCTCGTTTCCTACATCGATTGGTCGCCGTTCTTTGCCACCTGGGAGCTCCGCGGCCGCTACCCGGCCATCCTTGACGACAACCGGGTGGGGCCGGAGGCGCGCAAGCTGCTTGCCGACGCGCAGGCGATGCTCGAGCGCATCGTCAGGGAGAAGTGGCTGACGGCCAACGCCGTGATCGGATTTTGGCCCGCCAATGCCATCGAGGATGACATCGAGCTCTATCGCGACGAGACCCGCTCCGGCCGCCGCGCCATCCTTCACACCTTGCGCCAACAGATGGCGCGCGAGCGCGGCGACCGCGCCCACATTGCGCTCGCCGATTTCGTGGCACCGAAGGAGACTGGACTTGCCGACTTCATTGGTGGCTTCGCGGTGACCGCCGGCATCGGCGAGGAAGCGGCGCTCGACCGGCTGGCCAGCACCGACGATTATGGCCGCATCATGCTCAAGGCGCTGGCCGACCGCTTGGCCGAGGCCTTTGCCGAGCGCATGCACGAGCGGGTACGCCGCGAGTTCTGGGGCTATGCCAAGGACGAGCGGCTGTCGAACGAGGACCTGATCGCCGAGCGGTATTGCGGTATCCGCCCGGCGCCCGGCTACCCGGCCCAGCCCGATCACACGGAGAAGGCGACGCTTTTCAAGCTGCTTGGCGCGGAGAAGGCGACCGGCATCAAACTCACCGAGAGCTTCGCCATGTGGCCGGCATCCTCGGTCAGCGGTCTCTATTTCTCCCACCCGGAGAGCCACTATTTTGGGGTCGGGCGGATCGAGCGCGATCAGGTTGAGGACTACGCCCGCCGCAAGGGCTGGACGCTGGCTGAGGCGGAACGGTGGCTGGCGCCGGTCTTGAACTACGATCCAAAGGCTGAGGTCGCCGGGGCCGTCGCCTAGCGTTGGCCGCGGCACCGTTCGCTGCCGCTCACAGCGCACTTCTGTGCATGTGCCATCTGAGCCGTTACCTTGCGGTCACCGCTGCCGGCTCTTGCCTGTGGTAAATCCGTCGAGCGAAGAGACGGGCGTATCAGCGGCTCGCAGGCAGGGGAGGCGGCAATGCTTGGTCGATTGGTGCTCTTACTTGTTCAGTTGGCGGTCGGCTGGTTCGGCGGGCAGGCCATTATTGCCAAGATTCCGAGCTTTGGCCGGCTCGATATCTTTGTTTACGCGGTCATCTTCGCCATCATCGTCTGGCTGCTCGGCTTTGTTGGCTCGGTGGTACTTAAGGACGTGGCCCAGCCGTCGCCGGCTACGCTAACCGTAACCCTGATCGGCGCCCTCCTCGGAGCTGGCCTAACGCTCGTGCCCCAAGTCGTGAGCGCGGTGGGAAGCGTGGTCAGGGGCATTCCGACCCTGACCTACCCGCTGATCGGCGCCGTACTCGGCTATCTCATTCGGCGCTGAGCCTCCCTGCGTCTGCATTTCAAAACAAGGAAGGCGCAAGCCCCGCGGCTTGCGCCTCCTTGTTCGACTTTTCCGATCGCAAGACCGGTTGTGGGGAGACCCCAACTCAAACCATCCCGAACACGATTGCAGCGATGAGCCCAAATGACAGAAGCGCCATGAGGACGTTCAGCCGTAGGGACAGGTTCATCGATGCCTCCTTTGCCGGATACCGGCGCTGGGATGCACGGCATGAACCGCGCGGAGCAAAAGATACTGATTGATGGCTCAGAAGTACAAGAGAGAAAGTGTTTTGCGCCGCATCAATTCGGCTCGTCGCTATGAAAAATTATGACAGGTTCCTGGATCTTTGCAGCAACGACACGGTGTTACCTCCATAACACTTGGTCAATAACGGAAGAGATGCCGGTGGCATAAGCCCGGGCGACATGACGGGTGCGAGAAGAACACTGGTACAACTGTAGAAGTGCCTGTGCCCGATGGGCCACGGCCAAGATTCTCGCCGAGCAGAACAGCGCCCGTGACTTGGCTCGGCGGCCAGCTTGGCGATGGAGGTTGGAGCGGTTCACTCTTGCCAAACACCAAGCATGTGCGAGCACTTGGTTAACGTGGCCTTCGCGCGGGCGTCATGTCTGCCTGATGACAGCTTGCAGCATTACGCCGGCTCACCCACGTTGACTTGAATTACCGGCCTCGTTAGGTGCTGTGGTGAGTGCTGGCGGGAGACTGCATCCGGGCCGGTACCTGCGGCCTCAAGGAGCGCAAAATGCCGAGAACCTCGCAGCCGGTGGCCCAGGGCCGACTGAAGTCGGTCGATCCCATTTGGGAGACGCTGCGCCGCGAGGCTGAGGAGGCGGTGCGGGCGGAACCGGCGCTCGGGGGGTTCATTTTCGCGACCGTGCTCAACCAGGAGCGCTTGGAGGACGCGGTCTGTCACCGCCTGGCTCAGCGGCTCAACCATTGGGACGTCGATGCCGGATTGATTGGCCAGACCTTTGCCGGCGTTCTCGAGAAGAACCCCGACCTCGGGCGCGCCTTCCGCGCTGACCTTGCCGCCGTCTACGACCGCGACCCGGCCTGCCATCGCTATCTCGAGCCGCTCCTCTATTTCAAGGGCTTCCACGCGCTCGCCACCCACCGTTTCGCGCATGAGTTGTGGAAGGAGGGCCGGCGCGACTTCGCGCTTTATCTGCAGAGCCAGAGCTCGCGCATCTTCGCCGTCGACATCAATCCCGCCGCCCGCATCGGCCTTGGTATTATGCTCGACCATGGTACCGGCATCGTCATCGGCGAGACGGCGGTGGTCGGCGACAACTGCTCCATTCTGCAGAACGTGACGCTCGGCGGGACCGGTAAGGAGCGCGGCGACCGCCATCCCAAGATCGGCGCCAACGTGCTGCTCGGCGCCGGCGCCAAGGTACTCGGCAATATCAGGATCGGCGATTGCTCCCGGGTGGCCGCCGGCAGCGTCGTGCTTAAGGATGTGCCGCCGAAGACCACGGTAGCCGGCGTGCCCGCCAGAGAGATCGGGCCGGCAGGCTGCCCCGAGCCCGCCCGCACCATGGATCAACGCATCGAGCCCGACGACTGCGGCTGCGGCGGGCGCTGACGGCCTCCATTCATCAACGGCGGCTAGAGGCGGCCGCGCAACAGAGGCCACCCATGGCTCACATCAAACAGGACATTCCTCGTCTGGAGAAATACTTGCGCAAGCTCTTCCGCACCGAGGCGGTGCGCATTGTGCCGAATTCCCGCAAGACCGACATGGCCGAGGTGTTCATCGGCGAGGACTACCTCGCCCCGATCTATCGGGAAGAGGAGGACGGCGACGTCTCCTTCCAGCTTCAACTCGTCATCATCGACCTTGACCTTGAGAACGACTGATGGCGGCTTGGGGCATCGAATGACGCTCTACAGGCTCGATAATGCGCTGGTTGAGACGCCGGGGGAGGACCGCTGTTGGGTGGCGCCGAACGCGACCCTGATCGGCAAGGTGGTGATCGAGCCCGAGGTCAGTATCTGGTTCGGTGCGGTGCTGCGCGGCGACAACGAGCCGATCCGCATTGGTGCCGGCTCCAATGTGCAGGACGGCTGCGTGCTGCACACCGATCCCGGCTTTCCGCTCACCATCGGCCCCGACTGCACCATCGGTCACATGGCGATGTTGCACGGCTGCACGGTGGGCCGCCTGAGCCTCGTTGGCATCGGTGCTGTCCTCTTGAACGGCGCGGTGATCGGCGAGGAGAGCATCGTCGGCGCCCAAGCCCTGGTGCCCGAGGGCAAGACCATTCCCCCGCGCTCGCTGGTGCTGGGGGCGCCGGGGCGCATTGTGCGCGAACTTGACGAGGCCGACGTCGCACGCCTCAAGGCGGCGGCTCGCATCTACCAGCAGCGCTGGAAGCAGTATGTCGCGGGCCTGAAACCTCAACGGTAGACTGAACGCTAGCCGGCAGTACCGCGGCCGGCTTACGCCTTCTGGACCGTTTCGCGGGGAAGTTCCTCGTCCGGCAAGGCCGGCGCATGGAAACTGTTGATGGTGACAGTGGCCACGAGCACCAACGTCGCCAGCATGAACAGGAACCCCAGCTTGTAGAACACAAGGCCCGTCATCAGCAGCCCGTACCACAGCACCATTGCGTTGAGCGGCGGCCAGCTCAGCGGCCAAATGCGCATGTTCGCGAGCCGGCGCTTCACCTCCGCCTCGGGCAGGTCTGTGAGCTTCAGCAGACTGCCCATGCCGCCCCGCTCGATCTCGCGCAGCATGCGCCGTCGCCCGCGCAGGGCGCTTGCGCGCAGCAGCAGGTAGGCGACGCCGAGCAGAACGAGCGGCATGAACGCAGTGGCAAACCAGGTCGCAATCCCGAGCAGCGCGCTGTACGGCGTGCGCCCGGCGAAGGCATTACCGATCAGCTCGTCGAGTCCATCGGCGATTCGGCCTGCCGAGAAGCTGCGCCAGGCACCGGCGACGTCGGGGGCGAGAAAGGCCCAAAGTGTCGGTGCCTCCACGCGGAGATAGAAGTTTTGAAGCTGCATCAGGTAGGCGCAGCAGAAGCTCAACGCCATGATCGATACTGAGTGCGCAAACAGCTCTGAGAAGGCTTCAAACCCGCGCCTTGCGTCGCTCGAGCCCACATCGGGCACAAGCATCAGGCCGTACTTGCCGGCAGCGCCCGGCATGAGCAGCATGCCGAAGCCGGTGAGCACCAGGAAGTACGAGAACAGGATGCCGGCGCCCAGCATGGGATACGTGAGGTAGGCGATCGCGCTGAACACGAAATTCGCCGTGCCGTCCACGCTGACCCCGTCGGCGCGGGTGAGAAACGTGGCGATCGACCAGTCTCTCAAGATGAAATCGTGAGCAAGTGGAACGGGAGCACCGGACCCGATCCGGTTGATGCTGCTCGCAATGGTGCCGTCGAGATAGACCCTGGCGACGCCATTGTAGAAATCCGTAAGCGAAACGAGAGCGACGAGGCCGGTCACGACGCCAACCAGCGTCCACGTCACCCGGCGGACGTCCCGGAACAGCCGGTCGAGCGCCTCATCGTCCTCCCGGATCGGCTCGAAGGCGGTGGTTACCACCATCTGCGCCCGCACGGCCTCGCGGCGAATGTCGGCCAGCGAGCCGAACACGTGCGAGATGAGCGCCCACGCCATGGGAAACAGCACAATGCCGGCAAGGCTCCAGTTGAGCGCCATCACGTAACCGACCTGTTTGCTGCCAATCCCCGTCGCGGAGCCCTCTGGCACCCACGGCACGAAGCCGATTCCGATTGCCTGTGCGACCATGACGAACGCGGCGCCGAGAAACAGCGCGAGGATCAGGATGACGATCGGCAGGAAGTGGCTGACGCGAGGTGTGTCGAGACGCGCCAGAGCACGAATCGACTGGGCGATGCGGTCGCCCGGCTCGGGGCGGCTGATCTCGCTCGACCGAACAATCGCCTCGGCGCCGAGGGAGCCAAGAGCACGCGCAATCTTGTCGAGGTCGGCCACGTCCTCGGTCTGCTGGTCGCGGAAGCGCTCCGGGATCTGATTGAAGCGCACGCCCGGCAGCCGGGTCGCCACCAGCTTTCCAGCCTCGAGAGCGCGGCGCGCCTCCCCGACCACCCAGTCGGAGCGCGCCGCATGCTCGGACCAGATCACGACCACGGCGCGGGCCGCATCGAGCTTCTCGGCGAGCTGGCTGTGGAAGGCGCCGCCGCCGACGAGCTCGCGGTCCCACCACACATCGAAGCCGCGGGCCTGCAGCTCCTTCACCAGCGCTTCGGCGACCGGCCAATCCTTCCGGGCATAGGAAACGAATACACTGGACACCGCGAGCTTCCCCCATCCCTCGGACCGAGGGCAGGATATCGGCGCCCCCCCGGCCTGTCCAACGCGGCCCTCCCGCCGTTGCCGCTATTTCACCGCGCCGACGGTGAAACCGGCCACGAAGCGGTCGACGAAGAAATTGTAGATGACGGCGATCGGTACGCTGGCAATCAAACAGGCGGCCATCATCGAGCCCCAGAAATAGACGTCGCCTCGCACCAGGAAGGTGGGCACGCCGACGCTCACCGTGTAGCTGTTGAGCGAGGTGATGAAGGTGACGCCGTAGACGAACTCCTGTGTTACCAGCGTGAAGGTGAAGATCACTGTGGTAAGGATGCCGGCGAGCGAGATCGGCATCACCACCTTGATGAAAGCGCCGAGCCGCGACATCCCGTCGATCATGGCCGCGTCCTCGAGGTCGCGCGGGATCGACTTGAAGAACCCCATCAGCAGCCACGTCGAGAACGGTACCGTGAAGCTCGGATAGACGAGTACCAGCGACCACAGCGAGTCCTGCAGCCTGAGATCGGCGACGATTCGCGCGAACGGAATGAATAGGATCGTCGGCGGCACCAGGTAGGTGAGGAAGATGGCGATGCCGAGCGTCTGCGCCCAGTGACCGGTCATTCGCGCGAGCGCATAGCCAGCCGGGATGGCGAGCGCCAGCGTGATCAGCACCACCGCGAGCCCGACGAACGCCGTGTTGAGCAGCCACTGCAGGTAGGCTGTGTCGTTGAACAGCACGCTGAGGTGCTCGAGCGTCGGCGGGTCGTTGAACAGGTAGGGGTTCTTCGTCGTGTCGTGCAAGTCATTGGTTGTTTTGAACGCCGTGATCAGCATCCAGTAGAAGGGAAACGCGAGAAACGTAACGAAGAACACCAGCAGCACCCGGTGCCCGGCGGACTGAGCGATGCGCTGCACGCGCGCGGTGGTGATCGCCATCAGGTCACCTCCGCACGCCGTGCAAGTCGCAAAAACAGGATGGCGACGGCAGCGAGCACCGGGAACATGAACAGAGAGATGGCCGCGCCGCCCGACAGGTCTCCCGCCTGGATGCCGGTATAATAGGCCCAGCTCGCGATCACCTGCGTGGTGTCGTAGGGTCCGCCGCGCGTCAGCACAAACACGATGATCATGTCGGTGAACGTGAAGATGATGCCGAACAACAGCGCCACCAGGGTGATGGGCAGCACGAGCGGCGCCGTGATCTGGAAATGGCGGCGCCAAAAGCCGGCGCCGTCGACCTGCGCCGCATCGTGGATGTCCTGTGGGATCGAGGTCAGGCCCGCGAGGATGATGACGGTGGCGAGCGGCAGCAGGCGCCACACGTTAAGCACGATGATGGAGATTTTGGCGAGGATCGGGTCGCCGAGCCAGATCGGCCACTGGTCCGCCGACAGGATGCCAACCGCCCGCGCCGTCCAGTTGATGATTGAGTAGATGGAATCGTAGATCCACAGCCAGCCGATGGCGCCGAGCGAGATCGGCGCCACCCACGGCAGCAGGATGAGAAGCCGCAGCAGCCACTTGCCCCGGAAATCGGCGTTGAGCGCCATGGCCAGCACGTTGGCCAGCACCAGAATGAAGAACTGCGAAGCGAGCGTGATGATGATGGTGTTGCGCAGCGCCAGCCAGAAGGTGGGGTTGTCCATCACCCGTCGGAAGTTCTCTAGGCCGACGAACGAGGTTTCCCGGCTCGCCACCGTCACGTTCGACATGCTGTAGTAGATGGACAGAAAGAACGGAAGGCCGACCAACAGCACGATGTAGAGAACGGCCGGCGCCAACATGGCCCGCCACAGCCAGCGTTCGTCGTCGGCGAGTCCTCCGGCGGCGGCCACGACGGCCGTGGTAGGCGCCGCCGGCATCAGAACGCCCCCTTCTCAAGGCGGCGTCCGCTGTGCCGGTCGAACACGGCAACGTCGCTGCGGCGGACCGCGAAGTCGTAGGTGTGGTCGGCTGCGATCTCGACGCGGATGTTGGTCGGGATCTTGGAGATGGCGTGGGTCTCGGGCGTGCGTCCCTCGAGCACACCGTAGACGAGGCGGTCTGCGCCGAGATACTCGATGCGGGTCACGCGGAACGGAAACACCGCCGCATCAGCCGCCGTCTCCACCTCCCGCGGCAGGAAGGCCTCCGGGCGGAAGCCGAGGTAGCCTGCCGCGTCCTCGACCAGGTTCATGGGCGGCGAGCCGATGAAGGTGGCAACGAACGTGTCGATCGGCCGCCCGTAGACCTCCTGCGGCGTGCCGATCTGGATGACCTTGCCCTGATTGAGCACCGCGATGCGGTCGCCGAGCCCCATCGCCTCGGCCTGGTCGTGGGTGACATAGATCGTCGTGGTGCCCAGATTGCGCTGGAACTGCTTGAGCTCGTCGCGTGCGGAGTTCCGCAGCTTGGCATCGAGATTGGACAGAGGCTCATCGAGCAGAAACACGACGGGTTCGCGTACCACCGCGCGCGCGAGCGCCACGCGCTGGCGTTCGCCGCCAGAGAGCTGGCGCGGTTTGCGGTCGAGGAAGCGCTCGATACCGAACATGCGCGCCGCCCATTCCACCTTTTTGCGGATCGACACCTTGTCCATACCGACCGCCCGCAATGGGAACGCGATGTTCTTTTCGACCGTCAGGTGCGGATAGAGCGCGTAGCTTTGGAATACCATGGCGATGTTGCGGGCTCGCGGCGGCAGGTCGTTGACGATGGTTCCGTCGATGACGATGTCGCCTGCCGTCGGCCGTTCGAGGCCGGCGATCAGACGCATGAGCGTGGTCTTGCCGCAGCCCGAGGGCCCGAGCAGGACGAGGAACTCGCCCTCCTTGGCGACGAGGTCGATGCCGTCGACGGCGCGGACCTCGTCGAAGTGCTTGAAGACGCGCCGCGCCTCGACCGTTGCCATTGACGGGCCTCGCAGTTGAGTGAGGGAGTGGCCGGCGGCGCCGGCGCCGGCCACGAGAGGGGACGACTTGCCAAGAGTGGACCCCGAGGAGCCTGGCTCTCGGGTCAGATCAGCCCTTTCTCCTTCCACTTGGTCCAGATCGCCTTCATCTTGGCGTCCGCCTTCTTCAGAGCATCCTCGGGCGTCTCGGCTCCGGTCGCTGCCTCGGCGAACATGGTGTTGAGCAACCAAGTGTTCCACGTATCCGAGATGGCCGCCGTGGAGTAGCCCGGGTAGCCCACGTTGGTGGCCCACTCGAGCACGTCTTCGAGCACCGCGTACTTGTCGGGCGGCACCGCCTTCTTGTCGTTGGAGATGAGCTGCTTGAGGTCGGGCACGGTCTTGGCGAAGCACGGGAAATTGTAGAACTCGCTCGCCATGAACGCTTGCTTGAAGTTGTCGATGTAGTCGATCAGGAACTTCTGCGCGCCCTGGATGTTCTCCGAGAACTTCCAGATCACGTAGCAGTCCATGACGTGCTCAAGACCCATGCGGCGCACCGGGCCTTTGGCGGCCTTGGCAAGCCCGATCTTCTCGTGGATCGGCATTTTGTTGTTCTCGCCCGTGCGGGTGACCGAGATGGCGTTGAGCACCAGAGACGAGCGCCCGGCCAGCATCTGCCGGTTGTTTGAGGAGGCATCCCACGCCAGCACCTCCGGCGTCATGCACTCCTCAAACAGCGCCTTCACGTAGCGCAGGGCTTCCAGCGTGTTCTTGGAGTTGATGGTGAGCTCACCCTCCTCGTTCTGCTCGTGCGAGCCGAACGAGTACATGATGGCCCGCATCGCCATGGCCGTATCGATTTCGGCCGACAGTCCGATGCCGACCGGAATGCGGTGCTTGTCCTTGATCCGCTTGCCGCCGACCCTGATGTCGTCCCAGGTGTCGGGCTTCATGCCGACGTCGCCCCACAGGTCGGTGCGATAGTTGACCGGGTCGGGCACGAAGCTATCGGAGAAGGCGAAATACCGCTTGGTCTTCGGATTGTAGGTGCTCTTCACGGCGAGATCGATCGGCTTGCCGTGCTTCTTTTCGACTTCGGCGTACACCTCGTTCATCGGCACGACCTGGTCCTCGAACACCGCTGGCGGCGCCAGGAACAGGACGAGGTCGTGTCCTTTCTGGGCGGAGACCTCGGCCGCAGCGCGCGATTCGATCAGGGCCACGTTGATGTTGTCGACGATGACCTCGGTGTCGTTCTTCTTGCCCCACTCCTTGGTGTACTCGCCGTTGAACCACTTGTCGTAGCCGGGCACGAAATGGCTCCAGTGCAGGATGCGGAGTGTCTTGGCGGCGCGTGCCGGTTTGACATGGAAGAAGGGCCCGACACTGGCCGCAACTCCGGCGGCGCTCGCTGTTGCAATCACGTCGCGGCGCGTCAGCCCGCGACCTTGGGGCTTCCGGATCTTCATGGGTTTTCCTCCGCTCGTCTTCGGCCGTCACAGTGCGACCCTTGGGCCTGACAGGCTGCCAGGAGCGGCGCCGACGGACCGCCGGCATTATCCGATCAGTGGCGACCTTTGGCAACTTGATCGCTGCCGATCTTGCCCTTTCAATTCGGCCTCTGGACCGGCTAATCTGAGCCGGCCCGGCCGGGTCCCGGGCGAGGGAGACGCCGAAACAGAAAGGTTCGCGAGATGGCGCGCAGAATACGCATCCAAAGCGACAGCAACGCGCACGACCGGCCCTGGCGAGTGGCCGTGGAGCAGGGTTTTTTTGCCGCCGAGGGGCTGGAGGTCGAATATCACGAAGACAATCCCAAGGGGGTTGCGGGCCGGGTCGAGGACTTCTCCAAGCGCTGGAAGGAGTCGCAACTGAGCAGTGGCGCCCTTGAGGTCTACCCGGTGTGCGAGTGGGGCGCCATCGAGCGAGTGAACGCGCTCGGCAAGGGCCGGATCATCGGCCTCGATACCACGGCCCGCACCGGCGCCATCATGGTGCGCAAGGAGTCGACTGCCCGCAGTCTCGCCGAGCTGCGCAACGTGCCGATCGCCGTCACCTGGCACGCTGGCACGTTCTATGCGGCGATCGAGGCGATGGAGGCGGCGGGCGTGCCGTTCTCCGAGATCAAGCTCGTGCATGCCAACGATCGGCTTGATGCACTTCTGACTGGCAAGACCGAGGCGGCGGCGCTGATGGAGCCCCTCGTCAGCCGCGCGCTGGAAGCTGGCGCTCGCAAGGTCGCAGACCTGCGCTGGCGCGGCGGCATTGTCGCGGGTGACGACGTCGACGAGGATACCGCCGAACGGATCAGGCGCGCCCTCAACCGGGCGGTGGCGTGGCTGAAGGAGAACGACGACCGCTCGCGCGATGAACTGCTGCGCGACTTGAGACCCGAGCTGCGCAAGGGCGGGATGATGCCCGAGCTTGTCGGCGTGCAGGGCTACGCCCGCCAGGAGTTCGAGGAGAAGGTCGATTGGATGGTCGACCGCGGCTTTCTCGATCGGGCACCCGCATATGCCGACATCGTCCGCGCAAAGTAGTGCGCGCAGCATTCGCGAGGGATCATGCGGGCCAGGGTGAGCGGGCTGCGTGCCGTCGCTGTCGCCGTCGTCGATCTTGACGAGGCGATCCGCTTCTACACCGATGTGTGGCACCTCGACCTCGTCGAGAGGACAGCGGACAGCGCCCATCTCCGTGGCACGGGTCCGCGCCATCACGTACTGAGCCTGCACCGGGCCCCTCGGCCTGCCCTCATACGCATCACGCTCGATGCGCCCGGTCGGCGCCAAGTCGACGAGCTGCATGCCGCGGTGAAGGCCGCCGCGGTTGGACCCGTTGAGTCGCCAGGCGTGTGGCAGCGTCCCGGGCGGGGCTACGGCTTCGGCTTCAAGGATCCCGAGGGGCGCAACTTCGCCATCGTGGCCGAAGTGGCGGACCATAAGGGGCCCTGCGAGGACAGGCCGGATCGGCCGCGCAAGCTGGCGCACGTCAATCTCAACGCGGCCGACTGCGAAGGAACGTGCAGGTTCCTGATTGATGTACTGGGCTTTCGCCTCTCCGACGAGACCGTGATGGCCCGCTTCGTGCGCTGCGATTCCTCTCACAACAATCTCGTTATCGGTACCAAGGGCCCGACGACTTTGAATCACGTCGCCTTCGAGATGCCAGACTTGGACTCGGTCATGCGTGGGGCCGGCCGCATGCGCGACAACGGCCATCCGATCGAGTGGGGTGTCGGCAGGCACGGGCCCGGCAACAACGTTTTTGCCTACTTCCTCGGACCCGAGGAATTTCCCATCGAGTACACGGCCGAGACCCTCGTGGTTGGCGACGACCACCTGCCGCGCGGCCCCGACTACTGGCAATGGCCGCCGGGCCGCACTGACCGCTGGGGCGTCACCGAGCCGTTGTCGAAGCGCTTCCAGCGGGTGCAGCGGCTGTTCCGCTTCACCGAGGACGGCTACCGCACCCACACGTGAAGCACGGGCAGCACGCCGGCACGCCGTTCGACTGGCAGGAGGGACGTGAGCAATGGCAATCGCATCCGCCGAGCGTTTGAATTTTCCCGTCTCCGATTCCGAGCTGGAGCGCCGCTGGAGGGGTCTGCGCGCCGCCATGGTGGAAGCGGGCATCGATGTGCTCGTCGCGCAGAACAACAACGATCACATGGGTGGCTACGTCAAATACCTGACCGACCTCCCCGCCACCAACGGCTATCCGGTGAGCGTCGTCTTTCCGCGCGATGACCTGATGACGCTCGTCCGACAGGGCCCCTTTGGCGGCATCGACCAGCCGGCACCTGGCAACGGCGTCTATCGCGGTATCAAGCAGGTGCTGCACACGCCGAGTTTCGCCACCGCCTCCTACTGCTTCCAGTATGACTCCGAATTGCTGCTGCGTGCGCTCACACCCTATGCCAAGGCCCGGATCGGCCTCGTCTGCACCTACCAGTTCGGCCACGCGCACGTTGCGCATCTGAAGTCGGCGCTGCCGCAGGCGAGGTTCGTCGAGGCAACCGATGTCGTGGATGAATTCAGGGCAGTGAAGAGCGCCGAAGAGCTGAGCATGATCCGCCGGACCGCGGCCCTCCAGGACAGGGCGATCAAGGCCGCGTTCGATGCCATCGAGCCCGGCATGCGCGAAAGCGACGTCGCCGCCATCGCCCGGTATACGGCCGAGAAGCACGGTAGCGAGCAGGGCATCTATCTTTGTTGCTCCGCCCCGGTCGAGACCCCGCTGCGCCTGGGTCAGCGGCATTTCCAGAACCGCCGCCTTCAGCCGGGCGACCAGTACATTCTCCTGGTCGAAACCAATGGTCCCGGGGGGCAGTACACGGAGATCGGCCGCACCTGCGTGCTGGGCAAGGTGCCGCCGCGGCTCGCCGACGAGTTCGCCTTCACGCTGGAGGCGCGCCGCCACGTGCTCGCTGCGATCCGTCCGGGCGTGCGAGCTGACGAAGTCTTCGCGAGCTATTGCGACTTCATGCGCAGGAACGGCCGACCCGAGGAGAAACGGCTCTTCGCCCACAACCAGGGCTGCGACATGGTCGAGCGACCGCTCATACGGCAGGACGAGACGATGTCGTTCGCGGCGGGAATGAACCTTGCTATCCACCCAAGCTACATCAACAACGGTGTCATGTCCTGGATCTGCGACAACTACATCGTCGGCGAGGACGGCACGCTCGAGCGCATCCACGCCTTCCCCGAGGCGATCGTCGAACGCTGAGTGGTCGAAAGCGCTAGGCTTCGGGGAACGCCACGCGGTTGATCATGTCCTCATGACGGCCGGCGAGGAACGCCCTCAAATTGGGCTCGATGATGCCCATGACGTTGGCCTCGTACTGATCGCTCTGACCGCCGACGAAAGGTGTGATGAACACGTCCTTGCGCTCCCAGAAACGGCTCGAGGGCGGCAGGGGGCTCTCCACGAACACATCAAGGCCGGCACCTGCGATCCACCTCTCATCGAGCGCCCTCAGCAGCGCCTCTTCGTCCACCACACCCCCCCGCGCAATGTTGATGAGAAAGGCGGTGGGCTTCATGGCGCGCAGCACCGTTGCATCGATGGCCTTGTCGTTATCGGCACTGTAGGGGAGCAGCACGATCAGGAAATCGGCCTCCGCCGCCGCCTCGAGCAGCTTCTCGCGCCGATAGATGCGGTCGAAGCCCGCTACCGCCCGCGGTGTCCGCGTCACCCCGACGGTGGTCATGCCGAAGGCCTTGCACACCTTGGCGAGATGTTCGGAGATGGCGCCGATGCCGACGATGACCGCGGTGCGCCTGTCGAGCACGCGCGGCTTGTAGCGCTCCCACACGTGGCGATCCTGGTTGCGTACGCTTTGGGCGACGTTGCGCGACAGCGCCAGCATATGAAGGACGGCGAGTTCCGACATTTGCGGACCATGAATGCCTCGCGCATTGGTGAGCAGCACGCGGCTGCCGGCGAGCACCGGTGTCAGATGATCCGTGCCCGTGATCAGGCATTGGAACCACTTGAGCCGTCGCGCCCGAGCCAGGCACTCGCGATTGAAGCCCCGCCCGTAGGCGAAGAGCGCGTCGGCCTCTGCCATGAGGTCGAGCGCCGGTGTGACCTCGAGCGATCGCACGGCCGTGAACCGCACGTCCGGGAAGGCCCGGGGCAGGTGTTCCATGTAGGGTTCGGGGTTGGGGCTGATGATCAGAACATTGGTGGGCATCGCCCACTTCTTATCGGAGCGCCGGCCGGCAGTGCAATGCTCGCCATGACCGGGCGGATTTCGCCCGCCTACCGCTCCAGCGAGCTACGGGGCTGGCCCGACCGCTCCGACCAGCCGAATCTCTATTGTGCAGTGGTTTGTTTTCGCACAGGATTGCTCGGCCCGAGAGAACCGCGGCATCTCGGGTCGCAAAGAAAATGGTCAATCTGGGAGGAACTTCATGCGACGCACCTTGATCGCAAGTGCGCTTGTCGGCTGCGCGCTTTCATTGCCGGCGCTCTCATCTGCGCACGCGCAGTCTGACTTCTACAAAGGCAAGACGGTACAGGTCGTCATCGGAGCAAAGAGCGGCAGCTTGGCGGTAGCTGCTCAGATCGTTGCTCAACACCTCGGCAAGCACATCCCAGGCCATCCGAACGTCATCTTCGTGTCCATGCCTGGCGGCGCCCACCTTGGCGCGACCAACCACGTCTTCAACGTGGCCGAGGCCGATGGGCTGACCATCCTTGCCGCGAACCCGAACGTGGGCATGTCGCAGCTCGCCAAGCTGCAGCAGGTTCGTTTCGACATTAGGAAGTTTGAGTGGCTTGGATCGTCGGGCTCGGACGGGGCGATGTTCGCCATACGCGCCGACCTGCCCTACAAGACCGCGAAGGAGCTGAAGGATTCGGGCAAGGAGCTGATCGTCGGCACCACCGGCCCCGGCTCGAACGCTCACGATATGCCGCTCCTGCTCAAGGAGTTCGCCGGGTTCAATTTCAAGCTGGTGTCCGGCTATGCCGCCAACAGCGACATTCTGCTCGCGGTCGAGCGCAAGGAGGTGGATGGGTGGTCGGCGCTCGCCACCACCGTCAAGAACGGCATCGACCGCGGCGCGGTCCGGGCCATCATTCGCGCCCGGGCGCCGGTGACCGGCTTCAACGACCTGCCCGTGGATGAGTCGCTGACCAACGATCCGATCGGCAAGTCGCTGATGGCGATCCGCGGCATCCCGCTGCAGATCGGGCGCGCCTTCGCGGTGCGGCCCGGCACGCCGAAGGACCGCATCGACATCCTGCGCACGGCCTTCGCCAAGACGATGGCGGACCCCGATCTGAAGGCAGCCATGGAAAAGGCCAAGATCGAAACCGCCTACATCTCGGCTCAGGACGTGGCCAAGGGGTTCGACGAGATGTTTAACCAGTCGCCGCAGGTTCTGGAGGCGATGGGCAAGTACCTGAAGCCCGGCGAGTGATGCGGATCAAGGACGCGCTGTCCGGGATCGCCGCCCCTGGCGGCGATCCCACTCCCACCGGCGAACCGGCCATCCCATGAGCCGGCCGGATTTTCGTCCGTTCGTCCCGCCCCCCGCTCAGTCGCGCATCGCCGGCGCGAGCGCGCGAGCGCACGCGAAGGCACGGCTTAGGATGGCGCGCGCTCGGGAGCTGTTCGCCACTTGGGCCACACTCCTAGAGGCCCCGTTCAAGGGCATCACGACGGACGGGACCGTCCGATCCGGACTGTTCGCTCTGCAACCTGAAGGGGCTCCGGCGGCGGCCATGGCGCAGGCTGCTGCCGCACTGCTCGATGCCCTCACCCCCGCGCAGCGGGCGTCAGCCTGCTTCCCGGTCGACTCCCACCTGTGGCGGTGCTGGCAGAACACCGAGCTCTGGGTCGAGCGTCACGGGCTGCGCCTCGACGCGGAACCGCCGGCGTTGCGCGATCGGGTGATGGCGGTGCTCGCCGCAAGCCTGAGTGCCAAGGGCTATGAGATCTCCCGCTCCGTCATGCACCTCAATCGCTTCCTCGGCGATCTCGTTGGTGCGCCGCACGTTCTCGGGGAGTGGAGCTACACCTTCTGTCTGTTCGGCGAGCCCTCCGACACGGAGCCGTGGGGCTGGCAGCTGTTCGGGCACCATCTCGCCCTCAACTGCCTGGTGATCGGTCCGCAGATGGTGCTGACGCCCTGCTTCCTCGGGGCCGAGCCGGCCTGGGCCGACACCGGTCCGTTCGCAGGTACGCGCCTGTTCGAGGATGAGGAGCGCAAAGGCCTTGACCTTGTGCGTTCGCTTTCCCGGGCCCAGCAGCGCCGCGCTGTCCTCGCCCCTTCGATTGTGAGCCCCGATCTGCCGCCGGGTCGCCGCCACTTTGCCGACAACCTTCAGCTCGGTGGCGCCTGCCAGGACAACCGCATCGTGCCGCTCGAGGGTCTGCCCGGCACCGAGCTCTCGGCCGCCCAGCGGCAAGCCCTGCTCGACTTGGTGGCGGATTACCTTGCGCCTCTGCCCGCCGGGCCCCATGCCGCCCGCATGGCGCAGGTCGAGCGCCATCTCGCCGCGACGCACTTCTGCTGGATCGGCGGCCTCGCCGACACCAGCACGTTCTACTATCGCATCCAGAGCCCGGTCATCTTCATCGAGTTCGACCACCACGCGGGGGTCTTCCTCACCAACGAGGAGCCGGCGCGTTTTCACGTGCACACCATCGTGCGCACGCCCAACGGCAACGACTATGGCTTCGACCTCTTGCGCCGGCACTACGCCGAGGCGCATCGCAGCGGAGGAGACCGCGCCCACCCTTGAGGCGCCGTCGATCAGGTCGCCACGGCCGTGGCACGGGCCCGCCGCCACGACCCCGGCGGCTTGCCGACCCGCCGTTTGAAGGCGCGGTTGAAAGCGGCTTCCGACTCGTAGCCGACCTCGGCCGCCGCCTGGGCAATGCTGATGCTTTGCCGCTCCAGCAAGCGCACCGCGAGTTGGAGCCGCCAGTTGGCGAGGTACTGCATGGGCGGCACGCCGACGAGTTCGGTGAAGCGCTCAGCGAAGGCCGAGCGTGAAAGGCCGACCTCACGCGCCAGCGCATCGATCGTCCACCGCTCCGCCGGGCGTCCGTGCATCAATCCAAGTGCCATGCCGATATGGCGGTCTCGCAGGCCCGATAGCCAGCCGCTCGAGTGGCCCGGCAGGTCATCGATGTATTGGCGCACGGCTTCGAGGAACAAGAGCTCGCTGAGCTTGGAGAGGATGGTCTCGCCGCCGGCTCGCGGGCGCTCCATCTCCTCGAGCGCCGCGCGGATCAGGTCATGCGTCAGGTTCCTGCCGGCCACTCTCATGCGCACATGCAACAGGGGCGGCAGGGCATCGAGGATGGGATTGAACGGCCGCGTATCACATCCGAAGTAGCCGCACACAAGGTGCGTGGCTGCGCCGTTGCCGCCGAACTCATTCCAGACGAAAGGCAGAGGCCGATCCTTGGGCCGATAGTACACGCCGAGATCGGGCACCGCCCGGCGTCCCCGGTCGGTGGTCATCACGTGGGCGTTCCCGCGCGGCAAGATGATGACGTCACCGGCCTCCATGCGCACCGCCCCTTGCGCATCGTCGCCAAGGTGCGCCCAACAGCCGGCGCCGTCGAGCACGAGGTGGAAGGGGATGACGTGCTGAAAATCCGGCATGATATTGGCGCAGATGCGGGCCGCCTCCGGCGTCTCCGCCACCCAGGGCGCGCGGGCCCGCACGTCGAAATAGACCGCGCCCGTAAGGCGGACGGCCCGCAGGACATCGGAGAGGACATCCACCTCGACGTTCCCTTAATTGCCACGGACGGCCAATCAAGCCTGCCGGACGGCCGATCAAGCTCCCGGAGGGCAACACTTGACGTGCACCGATCATAGTCCGCCCCGCGCCTCCAATCTACGCTCCGCCGCCGTCGAAAGCCGCGGCCTCCTGCGGCCGCCACGCACAAAACTCGGAGATTTCCAGGCTATGCTCGACACCCAGGACCTTGCCGCCCTTAAAGGGCGATTTCGTGGTGATCTGATAACTCCCTCGGATCCGGGCTATGAGGACGCGCGCCGGCTCTATAACGGCATGATCGATAAGCGGCCCGGCCTGATCGCTCGCTGTGCCGACGCGGCTGACGTGATCGCTGCCGTTAACTTTGGCCGCGAGCGGAGTTTGCTCGTTGCTGTGCGCGGCGGCGGCCACAACGGGCCTGGCCTCGGTTCCTGCGATGGCGGGCTCGTGATCGACCTCTCCGGCCTCAAGGGCGTGCGCGTCGACCCGCAACACAACACCGTGCGCGCCGAGGCAGGCTGCACGCAGGGAGACGTCGACCACGCCGCCAGCGCATTCGGGCTCGCGGTGCCGGCCGGCATCGTCTCCACGACCGGCATCGCCGGCCTCACCCTCGGCGGCGGGCATGGCTATCTTACGCGCGCACACGGGCTCACCATCGACAACCTGATCGAGGCCGACGTGGTTCTCGCCGACGGGCGCTTGGTCACCGCCAACGAGCGTCAGCACGCAGACCTGTTCTGGGCGCTGCGCGGCGGCGGCGGCAACTTCGGCATCGTCACGAGCTTTCTCTACCGCGCCCATCCGGTGTCCAACGTCTATGCCGGTCCGATCTTCTGGGACATCAAGCACGCCAAGCAGATCATGCAGTTCTACCGCACGTTCCTGCCCCAGGCGCCTGAGCGGCTCTACCCGTTCCTCGGCCTGAAGACCGTGCCGTCGACGACGCCGTTCCCGCAGCAGATCTGGGGCAAGCGCATCTGCGCGATGATCTCCTGCTACAACGGCCCCAAGGCCGACGGCGAGCAAGCGATGCGGCCCGTGCGCGAAGCGCTACCCAAGCCGATGCTCGACGGTATGGCGGAGATGCCGTTCCCGGCGCTCCAGAGCCTGTTCGACCCGCTGCTGCCCAAGGGCCTGCAATGGTACTGGAAGGGCGACTTCGTGCGCGACCTTTCGGACGCGGCCATCGACGTGCACATCGAATACGCCATGAAGGCGCCGAGCGAGCTGTCGCTCATGCACCTTTATCCGATCGACGGCGCGGTGCACAGGGTTCAGACAGGCGACACGGCGTGGAGCTGCCGGAAGGCGACGTGGTCGATGGTGATCTGCGGCATCGACTCAGACCCGGCCAAGGCGGAGGCTTTGAAATCGTGGGGCCGCACGTATTGGACCGCCGTGCATCCCCACAACCTCGGCGGCGCCTACGTGAACTTCATGATGGACGACGAAGGCGCTGGCCGCATCGAAGCCACCTATGGCGAGAACTACAAGCGCCTTGCCGAGGTGAAGAAGAAATATGATCCGACCAACCTGTTCCGTGTGAACCACAACATCCGCCCGGCGGCATGACGCGCCGCGCAAAGCGGCTTGCTCGCTGAGGTCCGGCATCCGGAGGGGCGCTCGAGCTCCTCCGCGATCGCGTTTGCAGGTGCCGGCTGGACTTCCCTGTCCAAAATCACGGGCGGCGCGACTCTCTCTCCATGGACAGACCCGGGCCGGCTGACTAGGTTCGCTCGCGCGAAAGGAGGCGCTTGTATGGGGCGGACCTGGCTTGAGGGGACCGGTGACGGCGGCAGCGGCCACGGGCGGCGGTTGAGGGAGCTGATCGCGAGCCGGAAGGCGCTCGCCGTGCCGGGAGCCCATGACGGCATGTCTGCGCTGCTCGCACGCGGCGCGGGCTTCGAGGCGCTCTACCTTTCCGGTGCGGCCCTGTCGGCCTCAATGGCACTGCCCGATCTCGGCCTCATTACGCTCGAGGATGTGTCGCGGCGGGCCCGCGAGATCGTGCGGGCCGCGTCCCTGCCGCTCATCGTCGACTGTGACACGGGCTTCGGTGAGGCCCTCAACGTGATGCACACAGTGCGTGCGCTCGAGGAGATCGGCGCCGCCTGCGTGCAGATCGAGGACCAGCAGTTTCCCAAGAAATGCGGCCACTTGAACGACAAGCGCCTCGTTTCCGTGGAGGACATGTGCCGCAAGGTGGCGGCCGCCAAGAAGGCCGCCGGCGATATCCTGGTCTGCGCCCGCACCGATGCGGCCGCCGCATCTCTCGATGACGCGATCGCCCGTGCCAACCAGTACGCGGCGGCTGGCGCCGATCTCATATTCGTGGAGGCGCTCGCCTCCCGCGAAGACATCAGGCGCGTGCGCGAGGAGGTGAAAGCACCGCTTCTCGCCAACATGACGGAGTTCGGGCGCACCCCCGAGCTCGCTCTCTCCGAGTGGGAGGGGCTCGGCTACGAGCTGGTGATCTATCCGGTCTCCGCGTTCCGGATCGCCTCGCGCGCCATGGCAGACTTTTACGGGTTCCTTGGGAAGGAGGGGAAGGTCGGGGAGATGATCGAGGAGATGATGACCCGCGCAGAGCTCTACAACGTGCTCGGTTACTACGATTACGAGGCGCTGGACTCCACCATCGCGCGGACGGTGCTCCCCGACGGGCGGGAGCGAGCATGAGCGCGGCCGCCGGCGTCGATAACGTCCACACCCGCGCGATCGCCCGCTTCGTGGCGGGTTTGACTTACGAGAAGATCCCAGCCGAGGTGGTTGAGCGCTTCAAGCTGCTGATGCTTGATGCGCTCGGCTGTGCGCTCTACGGCGCAGGTCTCGAGTGGTGCCGCATCCTGCAGCGGACGCTGACCGCGCTCGATTCGACCCGCACGACCGGCGTGTGGGGCACGCCTCTCAAGCTTTCCTCGCCCCATGCCGCCCTGGTCAACGGCACCGAGGTGCAGAGCTTCGAGCTCGACGACGTTCACCGCCAGGGCGTGCTTCATGTTGGCGCCGTCACCCTGCCGGCTCTTGTGGCGGTTGCCGAATCTCACGCTCCCCTCTCCGGGCGCGAGTTCATCGCCGCAGCGGTCGCCGGCTACGAGGTCGGCCCCCGCGTCGGCATCTGCATGGGCCAGGAGCATATCGGCCAGGGCTGGCACTCCGGCGCCACGCTCGGCGTGTTCTCGGCCGGTGCCGCGGCGGCACGCGGTCTCGGGCTTGATGAGGGGCGTACCGTGCACGCGCTCGGCATCGCCGGCACCCAGTCGGCCGGCTTGATGGCGGCGCAGTACGGGGCCATGGTCAAGCGCATGCATGCCGGCCGCTCTGCACAGAGCGGGCTGTACGGCGCGCTCCTCGCGAGGGACGGCTTTACCGGCATCATCGACGTGTTCGAGGCGCCTTACGGAGGCTTCTGTACGACGTTCTCCCGATCGACGGACCGCTTCAATCTCACCGCGCTGAGCGCCGGCCTCGGCGAGCGGTGGGAGACGCTGCGCATCTCGCTCAAGTTCTACTCCTGCGTGGGCAGTAATCACACCACGCTCGATGCCATCCGCGACATTCAGAAGCGGCGTCCCTTCAAGCCCGACGAGGTGGCCAAGATCGTCGTATACGGCTCCCAGGTCACCGTTGATCATGTCGGCTGGCCTTATCGGCCGGAGGGCGTGACCTCCGCCCAGCTCAACCTGCCCTTCTGCGTCGCCACCCTGCTGCTCGAGGGCGACGTGTTCGTCGATCAGTTCAAGCCGGAGGCGGTGCATGACGCCGCCCGCATGGCATTGTCCAGGCGCGTAAAGGTCGTACACGACCCGGCCATCACCGCCTTGGGCTCGAACTACCGCCACAAGGTTCGCGTCGAACTACACCTGACCGACGGCTCCGTGCACACCGAGACGCGCGAGGCTCCGCGCGGCAGCGAGCACGCTTTCGCCAGCGAGGCCGATATAGTCGACAAGTTCCGCAAACTGACGCGCACGGCGCTGGCGCCAAAGCAGCAGGACGCGCTCGTGGAAACTGCGCTGGGTCTCGAGCAAATCGCCGACGCGCGCGCGCTCATTGAGCTTTTGCGCGTGCCAGCGGTATGAGTACGATCGCCGACGGAACAGACCATGACCGCCGACCGCCGCCGCCGCTTTCGTGAGCTCGTCGAGAGCAAGGATATCCTGGTGCTGCCGGGCGTTTTCAACGGCTTCAGCGCTCGTCTGGTCGAGTCGTATGGCTACAAGGCGGCTGCCGTCACCGGTGCCGGCGTGTCCGAGAGTGCGCTCGGTTGGGCCGACCGCGGCCTTCTGACCTTCGACGAGAATCTGCGCGCCTGTCGTGCGCTCGCCGCCTGCGTCGCCATCCCCTTGCTCGCCGATGCTGACACCGGCTATGGCGGGCCGCTCAATGTCTACTTCGTGGTGCGCGCCTTCGAGCAGGCCGGACTTGCCGCCATCTCCATCGAGGATCAAGTGTGGCCGAAGCGCTGCGGGCACTTGCCCGGCAAGCGCGTCATCCCGGCCGGGGAGATGGTGGAGAAAGTCAAGGCAGCGGTCGATGCTCGCCGCGACCGAAATTTCCTGATCCGGGCGCGCACCGACGCTGCCGCCATCGAAAGCATCAACGAGGTGATCGACCGGCTCAACGCCTATGCGCAAGCCGGTGCCGACATCCTTTTCCCGGATGCACTGATGTCGGCCGATGACATCGCCAAGGTCGCACGCGCCGTGACCAAGCCGCTGTCCATCAATATGGGCTTCGGCCTCATCGAGCGCGGCACCACGCCTCTGCTTACACCGCGCCAGCTGCAGGAACTGGGGGTCGCGGTGGTCTCCTACTCCCGCATGCTGACGAGTTCAGCTCTGCGCGGCATGATGAACGCGCTCGATGCCTTTGCGGAAACTGTCGATGCGCCGACGCCCCGCCAGCGGCCGGAACTCATGGTGCCGTTCCGCAAGCTCAACGAGCTGATGGGCCTCGATACCCTCGATGAGCTGGAGAAGCGTTGGACATCCCGCCGCGATTGAGTTGGAGATCGCGGACTGAGTCCTAAACCGAGTGTTAAGGAGGAAATCATGGGAGAACGGACTGTCGGGCGACGCCGTGGGGGCAGGGCCGCGCTTTGCGCTTTGGCCTTAATGCTGATGCCGGCCGGACACGAGGCTCGGGCCATTGACAATCTCGAGATCATGGCGCCGGCCGCACCCGGAGGGGGCTATGATCGCACCGCGCGCGCCGTGCTCGACACGATCGAGAAGGAGGGGCTCGGCAAAGGTGGCTCGGTGATCAACGTTGGCGGCGCCGGCGGCGCCATCGGCCTCGCCCAGTTCATTCGCAACAAGACGGGCAGCAGCAACGCCATGATCGTCGGCGGCTTCGGCATGGTCGCCTCGTTTGCCACCAACAAGTCGCCGGTGACGCTGCTCAACGTCACGCCCCTCGCCCGCCTCACCAGCGAGTACCTTTTGGTGGTGGTGCCGAAAGCCTCGCCCATCAACTCCATCAACGACCTTGTGGCCAAGCTGAAGGCGAACCCCGCCGCGGTATCCTGGGCAGGCGGTTCGGCGGGCGGTACCGACCACATCTTCGCCGGTCTGATCGCGCAAGCCGCCGGCGTCGATCCCAAGCAGGTCAACTACATCGCCTTCTCGGGGGGCGGCGACTCTCTGGCAGCCATCGTTGGCGGACAGGTGACGGCCGGCGTCGGCGGCTTCAGCGAGCTGATCGAACAGGTGAAAGCCGGCAATCTGCGTGCGCTTGGTCTGTCGGCGGAAGAGCGGTTGAAGGGCGTTGACATCCCGACGCTGAAGGAGCAGGGCCTCGACGTCACGCTGTCGAATTGGCGCGGTATTGCAGCGCCGCCTGGGCTGTCACCTCAGCAAACCAAGGCGTACCTCACGTTGATCGACAATGTCGTGAAGTCGAAGACATGGCAGGAACACCTGGCCAAGAACCGCTGGGAGAGCGCCTATTTGGCTGGCGACGCCTTTCGCAAGTACATCGAGACCGAGACTACCCGTACGAGCGGAGTGCTCGAGAAGCTGGGTCTCATAAAGTGAATGCCGAGACGGCGGACCGGAGGCCGTCATGGCCTCCGGGCGCCGCGAGCGCGATTGCGCTGGGGCTGGCGTTCGCGGCGCTTGGCGTTTTCGTAGTGATCCAGGGCGGCGCCGTGGCCGGCGCCCAGACCTACGCGCGCGTCGGGCCTGAGGTGTTTCCCAGGGCGGTGGGCGTGGGGCTCGCCCTGATCGGGCTGCTGCTTGTAGTTGACGCCGTGCGCCGCCGCTGGCGGGTGGAATGGGCGACGCCGACGGTCCTGCCCGCTACGCCCCAAGACATCCTTCGCCTCATGGGGCGCGTCGCCCTAATGGCCGTTGGCTTGGCGCTCACCGTCCTGCTGATGCGGCCGCTCGGCTTCGTCGTGGCAACGAGCACGCTCTTTTTGTGCGTGACCATCGCCTTCGGTAGTCGCGCCGTGCTCCGCGACCTCGCCATCGGTCTCGCCTTCACCGCGACGGTCTTTCTGATCTTCACCTTGGGCCTTGGGCTGTACCTGCCGGCGGGGCGCCTCTGGAGCTTCTGATGGACGCAGTAAGCGGCCTGCTGCATGGCTTTGGCGTGGCGCTGACGACCAGCAACCTGCTGTGGGCGCTCGTCGGTGTAACCCTCGGCACGGCGGTCGGCGTGCTGCCCGGCATCGGCCCTGCCCTCACCGTCGCTCTGCTGCTTCCCGCCACCGGCAAGCTCGACCCCGTTGGCGCCTTCATCATGTTCGGTGGCATCTACTACGGCGCCATGTACGGCAGTTCGACGACCTCGATCCTGCTCAACACGCCGGGCGAGAACTCCTCCGTCGTCACCGCCATCGAGGGGCACGTGATGGCTAAGCGCGGCCGCGGGGCCGCTGCTCTCGCCACCGCCGCCATCGGCTCGTTCGTGGCGGGCACCATTGCCACCTTCGGCGTGGCCTTGTTCGCGCCGACCGTGGTCCGCTTCGCCTTGGGCTTCGGCCCCGCTGACTATTTCGCGCTCATGTTGCTGGCCTTCACCACCGTGACGGCGGTGCTCGGAAACTCGCTGTTGCGCGGGCTCGCAAGTCTCTTCCTCGGTCTCACCCTCGGTCTTGTCGGCATCGACATGCAGACGGGGCAGGCGCGGCTGACGCTGGGGCTTTCGGAACTGCTCGACGGCATCCCGGTCGTGATCCTCGCCGTCGGCTTGTTCGCGGTCGGCGAAGCGCTCTTCGTGCTCTCGCGGGAGGCTCTGCGGGGCGAGACGATCGTTCCGGTGGTGGGGCGCGTATGGATGACGGCGGCCGAGTGGCGTCGCTCGGTGCTGCCTTGGCTCAGGGGCGCCCTCATCGGTTTTCCATTCGGCACGCTGCCCGCTGGCGGTGCCGAGATCCCCACCTTCCTGTCCTATTCGGTGGAAAAGAAGCTGAGCAGACACCCGGAGGAGTTTGGGCAGGGTGCGATCGAGGGCGTCGCCGGTCCGGAGGCGACCAACAACGCCGCCGTGACCGGTGTGCTGGTGCCGCTCCTCACGCTCGGCCTGCCGACTTCGGCGACCGCCGCGATCATGCTCGCCGCCTTCCAGCAGTACGGGTTGCAGCCTGGACCGTTGCTGTTTCAAAGCAACGCCGATCTCGTCTGGGGCCTGATCGCCAGCCTCTACATCGGCAACGTCATGCTGCTCGTGCTCAACCTGCCGCTTGCCGGGGTATGGGTACGTCTGCTGGCCATCCCGCGCCCCCATCTTTATGCGGGCATCATGGTGTTTGCCACCCTGGGCGTGTTCAGCCTGCACGGCTCCGTCTTCGACCTCGGCATGCTCCTCGTCTTCGGTCTCATGGGATACCTGATGCGCTGCGCCGACATGCCGGTCGCGCCCGCCATTGTTGGGCTGATCCTGGGGCCGCTCGCCGAACAGCAGCTCCGTCGCGCGCTCGCCATCAGCCAGGGCGACCCCACCGTCTTCCTCACGCGACCGCTCTCGGCGACCATCCTGGTGGTTGCGCTGGCCATCCTCCTGCTGCCGCCGCTCTATCAGCTTTACCGGCAGCGCCTTGCGACTGGCTTGCCGCGCCGTGCACCAGGGTCAAAAAGATGATCAGCTTGCCTGCTGGCTAGCGTGCGACAGGCTGAAACTACCCTGCCGGAGAGGTGCAGTTTTTTGCGTCCCGTCGGCTGAACGCCTCCTTGCACCGGCTGCGTTCTGTTACCGATGTCTCCGCGCCGGACACCGAAAAAATGGTGCCGGCTGAGGGACTTGAACCCCCGACCAACGGTTTACAAAACCGCTGCTCTACCACTGAGCTAAGCCGGCCCCGGGGCCTTGCGCTCCCGTATATAGCCGCGCCGCCTCGGCCGAACCAGCACCGACTGCTGCAGGTCGCTTCAGGTGCGCCGCTCCATCGGCACGTAACTGCGCTCCGTCGCGCCGATGTAGAGCTGGCGCGGCCGGCCGATCTTCTGCTCCGGGTCCTCGATCATCTCCTTCCACTGCGCGATCCAGCCGACGGTACGTGCCACCGCGAACAAGACCGTAAACATTTCGACCGGGAAGCCCAGCGCGCGCAACGTGATGCCTGAATAGAAGTCGATATTGGGATAGAGCTTCTTCTCGATAAAGTAGTCGTCCTGCAGCGCGATGCGCTCAAGTTCCATGGCCACCTTGAGCAGCGGCTCGTTCTTGACGCCCAGCGTCTCGAGCACCTCGTGGCAGGTCTTCTGCATCACCTTGGCGCGCGGATCGTAGTTCTTGTAGACGCGGTGGCCGAAACCCATCAGGCGGAAGCCCGAACTCTTGTCCTTGGCCTTTTTCACGTACTCGGGCACGCGATCGATGGTGCCGATCTCCTCGAGCATGCTGAGCGCGGCCTCATTGGCGCCGCCGTGGGCCGGGCCCCACAAGCAGGCAATGCCGGCGGCGATGCAGGCGAACGGATTGGCGCCCGAGGAACCGGCCAGCCTCACCGTCGAGGTCGAGGCATTCTGCTCGTGGTCGGCGTGCAGGATGAAGATTCGGTCGAGGGCGCGCGCGAGCACGGGATTTATCTGATAAGGCTCGCAGGGCACCGCGAAGCACATCTGCAGGAAGTTCGAGGTGTAGTCGAGGTCGTTGCGCGGATAGATGAAGGGCTGGCCGATCGAGTACTTGTAGGCCATGGCCGCGATCGTTGGCATCTTGGCGATCATACGGTGGGAAGCGATCATGCGCTGCACCGGATCGTTGATGTCGGTGGAGTCGTGGTAGAAGGCCGCGAGTGCCCCCACCGTGCCGACCATCACCGCCATCGGATGCGCATCCCGCCGGTACCCGGTGAAGAATCGCGTCATCTGCTCGTGCACCATCGTGTGCCGGGTGATGGTGTTGCGGAACAGGTCGTATTGGGCTCGCGTCGGCAGCTCGCCGTGCAACAGCAGATAACAGACCTCGAGGAAGCTGGAGTGCTCGGCAAGCTGATCGATGGGATAGCCGCGATAGAGCAGCACGCCCTGCTCGCCGTCGATGTAGGTGATCTTGGAAGAGCAATTGGCTGTCGAGGTGAAGCCCGGGTCATAGGTGAAACAGCCGGTGTTGGCGTAGAGGCGGCCAACGTCGATGACGTCGGGACCGAGCGTACCAGAGCGAACCGGCATCTGGACCTCCTTGCCGTTGAGAGCCAAGGTGGCGGCCTTGGCTCCCTTGGCCTTGTCGGAGGAGGAGTCGTGAATGTTCATCCGCTGTCCTTTCGGTCAAAGCCCCGATCTCTCGGTTCTGCGCTCCCGGTGCCTTGAGCTTGTTGTGGGCGCGGCGCAGATGCTGCCACTGATCTGCCTCCTTGGGCGCCTCGACGTCATGCTTGCTAGTACACAAAAGCCCCCGCGACAAGTTGGCAGATTGGCTAATCCGAACCCGTGGAGAGGCCGCCTCTAACGGGCCTGGTCGCGCACGCGCGCAAGGGTTTCCTCGCGCCCGAGCGCGGCCATGACGTCGAAGAGGGGGGGAGAGACGGTGGTGCCGGTGAGCGCCGCCCTGAGCGGCTGGGCGATGGCGCCGAGCTTGACACCGGCGGCCTCGGCCTGAGCCCGCACGATCGCCTCGAGCGTCGCTGCGTCCCAGTTCCTTGCAGCCTCCAAGGGGCCAATCAGTTCGGCAAGCCGCGCCCGGGCGGCCTCATCGAGCTCCTTCCGGGCCTTCTCGTCGAGATTGAGCGGTCGCGCGCTGAACAGAAAGGCGGCGCCGGCGATCAGGTCGATCAGGGTCTTGGCCCTCTGCTTGAGACTGGCGAGCGCGGGCCTCAGCCGTTCGAGGCCGCCTTGCTCCCGCAGCCTGGCAGCAATTTCCTTGTGCTCTTCAAGGTACGGGAGCAGGGAGGCGATGTGCGCCAGCAGTTCCTCCTCGCTGGAGGCCCGGATGTAGCGGCCGTTGAGGTCGGCAAGCTTGGCGAAGTCGAAGCGTGCCGGCGAGCGGCCGATACCGTCGAGGTCGAAGGCGCGGATCATCTCTTCGATCGTAAACACTTCCTGGTCACCATGGCTCCAGCCGAGCCGCACCAGGTAGTTGCAAAGCGCTGCCGGGAGGTAACCCATGGCGCGGTAGGCCTCGATGCCGAGCGCGCCATGGCGCTTGGAGAGCTTGGCGCCGTCGGGGCCGTGGATGAGCGGCACGTGCGCGAACACCGGCATCGCCCAGTTCATCGCCTCATAGACTTGGGCCTGGCGGGCGGCGTTGGTCAGGTGGTCGACGCCGCGGATCACGTGCGTCACTCCCATGTCATGGTCGTCGACGACGACCGCGAAATTATAGGTCGGCGCGCCGTCCGAGCGCAGGATGATGAAGTCGTCAAGGTTTTCGTTCTGCCAGGCGACGCGGCCCTGTACCTTGTCCTCGATGACGGTTTCGCCAGTGAGCGGCGCCTTGATCCGGATGACGGGCCTGACCCCTGGAGGTGCCTCGGAGGGATCGCGGTCGCGCCAGCGGCCGTCGTAGAGCTTGGAGGTGCCGGCCCGGCGCGCCGCCTCCCGCATCTCGGCCAGCTCTGCGGGGCTCGCATAGCAGCGGTAGGCGCGGCCCCTGGCGAGCAGATCTTCAGCCACCTGCCGATGCCGCTCCGCGCGAGCGAACTGTGAAACCGGCTCGCCGTCCCACTGGAGCCCGAGCCAGGTAAGCCCGTCGAGGATCGCATCGATGGCGGCTTGGGTCGAGCGCTCGCGGTCGGTGTCCTCGATGCGCAGCAGCATTCTGCCGCCGCGTCCGCGCGCATAGAGCCAGTTGAACAGCGCGGTGCGCGCCCCGCCGATGTGGAGGAATCCGGTGGGCGAGGGAGCGAAGCGGGTGACAACGGTTTCGGTCATGCGATGTGCGTAGGCCGCGTTCGTGGTGGTCGTGCGCGGTGTACCACAGGATCAGGCGAAGCGTAGCGCCAGCGGCGCCTGTAATGTCGATGCGACGAGCTTTGCCATTCTGCGACGGGTCTCCCCACCTTGGCGAGCGGGCCGGGATTTGCTAGGGCCGCGTTAACGAATTTCGTTGGCCTGCGACGGAAGGCGACAGAGCGGCGGTATGGCGGCACAGGAAACGGCGGCTCGTGAGCCGGGCTCCGACTTCATCCGCGACATCGTGCGGGCAGACCTCAAGTCCGGCCGGCACCAGAGGGTGGTGACTCGCTTTCCGCCCGAGCCCAACGGCTATCTGCACATTGGCCACGCCAAGTCGATCTGCTTGAACTTCGGAATCGCCGAAGAGTTCGGCGGCCGCTGCCACCTGCGCTTTGACGACACCAACCCGACCAAGGAGGAGCAGGAGTACATCGACGCCATCAAGCGTGACGTGCGTTGGCTCGGCTTCGACTGGGGTGAGCATCTCTATCACGCCTCGGATTATTTCGAGCAGCTCTACGAGTGGGCAGAGCACCTCATCCTGGCCGGCAAGGCCTATGTGGACGACCAGTCCCAGGAGGAGATACGGGCCAACCGCGGTACGCTCACCGAGCCGGGGAGAAACAGTCCCTATCGCGACCGCTCCGTGGCGGAGAATCTCGACCTCTTCCGCCGCATGCGCGCCGGCGAGTTCCCCAACGGCGCCCGCGTGCTGCGCGCCAAGATCGATATGGCGTCGGGCAACATCAACATGCGCGACCCTGTGCTCTACCGGATCCTGCACGCGAGGCACCCGCGCACGGGCACCAAATGGTGCATTTATCCGAGCTACGATTTCGCGCACGGGCAGTCGGACGCCATCGAGCGCGTCACTCACTCGATCTGTACGCTGGAGTTCGAGGACCACCGGCCGCTCTACGACTGGTTCCTCGACAACCTGCCGGTGCCCTCGCGACCGCGCCAGTATGAGTTCGCGCGCCTCAACATGACCTTCACGGTGCTCTCCAAGCGCGTGCTGACAGAACTCGTGCGCGGTGGCTACGTGTCGGGTTGGGACGACCCCAGGATGCCCACCATCGCCGGCCTGAGGCGGCGCGGGGTGCCGCCCGAGGCCATCCGCGACTTCGTCAAGCGCGTAGGCGTGGCCAAGGCCAATAGCGTGGTCGACATGGGCCTGTTCGAGTTCTCGATTCGCGAGATGCTGAACCGCACCGCGCAGCGCCGCATGGCGGTGCTGCGGCCGCTCAAGCTCGTCATCGAGAACTATCCGAAGGGGAAGACGGAGGAGCTTGATGCCGTCAACAACCCCGAGGACCCGGCAGCGGGCACCCGCAAGCTGCGCTTCTCGCGCGAGCTCTACATCGAGCGCGATGACTTCATGGAGAACCCGCCCAAAAAATTCTATCGCCTCTCCCCCGGCAGGGAGGTGCGCCTGCGCTATGCTTATTTCGTAACTTGCCGCGAAGCGATCAAGAATGCAGCAGGCGAGGTGATGGAGTTGCGCTGCACCTATGACCCGGCCACCCGTGGCGGGCACACGCCGCCTGACGGGCGCAAGGTGCAGGCGACGCTGCATTGGGTTTCGGTGGCTGACGCGGTGCCGGCTGAGGTTCGCCTTTACCACCCACTTTTCACAAGCGCCGAGCCGAACGTGGCGAACTTTGCTGGCGATCTCAATCCGAACTCGCTCGAGGTTCTGACCGGGTGCATGCTCGAACCGGCCCTCGCCGACGACAACGCCGCGCAAGCTGTGCAGTTCGAGCGGCAGGGCTACTTTGTCCGGGACCCGGACTCAAGGCCGCCCCGGCTGGTCTTTAACCGGACCATCGGGCTGCGTGACACCTGGGCGAAGGTAAGCGGCGCCGCGGCGCGCTGATATGTGGCGAGCCACAGCGCGAGTTGCGTGCGGGGGAGGCGTGCGTCGTGGCGCAGTGGGCCGCAGACGACAACGCATCGGGGGCGGCGCCGGCGCCCGACGGCGCCCGTTTCTGGCGCCGCCCGATTGTGGCGCTCATCGAGCGGCTGGAAGCGGAACAGGACCGCTGGTTCCTCTGGCTGCCGGTGCTCTATGGGATCGGCATTGTCGCTTATTTCGCCCTGCCGACCGAGCCGTCGTTGTGGGTGGCCCTGAGTCTGGCGGCGGGCGCTTTCGCGGTGCGCCTTGCTTGGCGCGGTGGCACCATCGCCGCCGTGCTGACCGGGACGGCGGTCACAGCGTCGCTGGGCTTTGCCGCGGCCAAGCTGAGGGCAGAATGGGTGGCGACACCGATGTTGGAGCGCCGCATCGGGCCGGTCGAGGTGCGCGGCTTTCTGGAGCTTGTCGAGCCGCGTGCCGGGCGCGGCGAGCGCCTCACCCTTCGCGTCGCGTCGATCCGGGGTGTGGCGGCCGAGGCGACCCCAAGGCGGCTGCGCGTGCGGCTTGCACGGGTGATACCCGGACTGCGGCCCGGTCAGGCCGTGCGCTTGCGCGCCATGCTCACGCCGCCGCCGGTGCCAGCCCTGCCTGGAGGCTACGATTTTGCTCGCGCGGCCTACTTCGCCGGTATCGGCGGCGTTGGTTACGCCTTGAGCGCACCCGAAACCGATGAAGGCGCCGGAGCAGCGCCATTGCGCCTTGAGCTCGAAGCGGCGATCGCCGGTGTGCGCCAGCTCATCAGTCAACGCATCACGGCTGCCCTCCCCGGTCAGCGCGGCGCCATTGCCGATGCGCTGATCACCGGTGAACGCGGGGCGATCACCGAGGCAACCAACGACGCCTTCCGCGATGCTGGCCTGTTCCACATCCTGTCGATATCCGGCCTGCACATGACGATCATGGCCGGCTCGGTGTTCGTGGCCGTCCGCTTCGCGCTGGCCGCTGTGCCCGCTGTGGCCCTGCGGTTTCCGGTCAAGAAGGTCGCCGCCGCTGCGGCCGCCGTGGCGGCGCTGGCCTATCTGCTGATCTCGGGCGGCTCCTTCGCCACCCTGAGGTCATGGATCATGATCTCGATCATGCTGTTGGCCGTCCTGCTCGACCGGCCAGCGGTCACCATGCGCAACGTGGCGCTCGCTGCCCTCGCCATCACGGTGGCGGTGCCGGAAAGCGTCTTCGACGTTGGTTTCCAGATGTCGTTTGCGGCGGTGCTCGCGCTGGTTGCGACCTACGAGGCCATCCAGGCGCGCAGCACGGAGCGGGAGGAGCGCCGCTCACTCGGCCTGGCCAAGGGTACGCTGATCTTCTTCGGCGGCATCGTGTTGGGGACGCTCGTCGCGAGCGCCGCCGTTGCGCCGTTCGCCGTCTATCACTTCCACAAGAGTCAGCAGTACGCAGTGCTTGCCAACTTGATTGCCATCCCCGTGTGCAACGCCATCGTGCTGCCGGCCGCGCTCGCCACGCTGGTGGCGATGCCGCTGGGCCTGGAGGCGGCGCCGCTTTGGGTGATGGGACAGGGTATCGCCATCATGCTCTGGTGTGCGGAGACGGTTTCGAGACTCCCCGGCGCAGTGGTCAACGTTCCCGCAATACCGACCGCCTCCTTTGCCCTGATGGTGGGCGGCGGCCTGTGGCTCTGCCTGTGGCGGACACGTTGGCGGCTCCTCGGTATCGCCGGATTGGCGACAGGGATCGGGCTCGCCCCGACGCTTACCCACCCCGACATCCTGGTCGGCCGCGACGGCGAGCTGGTCGCGGTGCGGACCACTTCCTCCATGCTCTCCGCGATTGCGCGCAGTGCATCCGCGTTCGAACTTCAGCGTTGGCTTGAGTATGACGGCGATGCAAGAAGCCCGCAGGCGGTCGCCAAAGGTGAGGCGTTCCGCTGCGATGCGGCTGGATGTACGGCCCGGGTCAAGGGAGTCTTGCTGTCGATTGCCCGCCATCCGGCGGCGTTCGCCGACGACTGCATCCGTGCCGATGTGTTGGTGCTGAGCTTTCCGAGGCCGAGGGGATGCCAGCCGCAAGGCACGGTCATCGACTTCTTCGACCTACGCAGCGGCGGCACGCACGCGATCTATCTCGACGACGCAGCGGTGCGGATCTCTACGGTGGCCAAGGCGCGGGGCGAACGGCCGTGGACGCAAGCGACGGCCGGGCGGGTAGCAGGCGGGGGCAAAGCGTTGGCGCAGATGGGCTGGCGCCAATCGCCACGCGTGGCCGGCCTTGCTCGAGCGAATACACGTGGGTCAAACGAGGTGCCCGCCCACCCGGACGGCGACCGGCCTCAGTAACGGCGCATCAAGCCGACCAGCCGCCCCTGAATGTCGACCTGGTCGGGCCCGAAGATGCGCGTCTCGTAGTTTGGGTTGGCGGCCTCGAGTGCGATTGCAGCGCCACGCTTGCGCAGCCGTTTCAGCGTGGCCTCTTCCTTGTCGACGAGCGCCACCACGATATCGCCGTTCTCCGCCGTGTCGCACCGCCGGATGATGACAATGTCGCCATCTTGGATGCCGGCATCGATCATCGAGTCACCCTTGACCTCGAGCGCGAAATGCTCACCGCTGGTGAGCAGGTCAGGCGGGCAGGCGATGTCGTGGGTGTGGGTCTGGATGGCACTGACCGGCACACCGGCGGCGATCCGGCCCATGACCGGCACCGAAACCGTGCGGGCGTCGATGACGTGCGACGGCGGCAGCTCGAAATCGGGCTGCTTTGAGCGGCGACCCTCAATCACGCTCGGCGTGAATCCGGCACGGCGCGGCTGCGCGCCGTTGGCGGCGTTGTCCGGCAGCTTGATGACTTCGAGTGCCCGCGCCCGATGCGGCAGGCGGCGGATGAAGCCGCGTTCCTCGAGCGCTGTGATCAGGCGGTGAATGCCCGACTTGGAGCTCAGCTTCAGCGCCTCCTTCATTTCGTCGAAGGATGGTGGCACGCCCTGCTCCTGCAGCCGGGCATGGATGAACATGAGCAGCTCTTTTTGCTTTTGCGTCAGCATCGGCGGTCCTCTGGGTGTCGGCCAGCACGGTCACTCGAGCAACGCATGGCAGGCACAAATCGTGAACGATAATACGAGTTCGCTGGGCGTTCGGCAAGCTCGCCCCGAAAGCGCATGCAACCGTTTAGAAGTCGAGCATAAGCACCTCGACCTCCCTGCCGGCGCTCCAGGCCGGCTCATTCGCCGGCTGCACAATGAGCGCGTCGGCTTCGGCGAGGGGGAACAGCAGCGAGCTGTCCTGCGAGCGCGCGGGCAGCGCGAGCAGCGTACCGTCCTTGCCGGCCTTTAACTTGGCGCGGGCGTAGTGCTGGCGCGGTCCGTTAGCCGGAAGTCCGGAAGCGAGCCGCGCGCGCATCCGGGCGAAATCCGCCGCCTCGAGGCCGAGCAGCCGGCGGATAAGTGGCACGAGGAACACGCGGCCGCACACGAGCGACGACACCGGATTTCCGGCAAGTCCGAGGATGCGCATGTGTCCTAACCTGCCGAACAGCATCGGTTTGCCGGGACGAATGGCCACGGTGGTGAACTCGAGCCTCGCCCCAAGAGCCTCCAGCACCGGTGCCACGATGTCGTGCTCGCCCACCGAGGCCCCGCCGCTCGTCACCAGCACATCGGCCCCTTCCGCCGCTCCTATCTTCTCCTCAAGGCTCGCGCGGGTGTCGGCAGCGATGCCGAGAAAACGCGGCGTCCCGCCGGCCTGGGTCACCATCGCGCTCAAGCCGAAGGCGTTAGAGCAAACAATCTGGTCCTCTTCGGGCGCGACCCCCGGCGCCACCAGCTCGTCGCCCGTAGCAAGAAGTGCGATCCGAGGTCGCCTGCGCACCACGACTTCCGCATGACCCATCGCCGCCGCCAGCGCCACGTCGCGCGCATTGAAGGGTCGACTTGCATCGAGCAGCGTCTGCCCAGCGACGAAATCGAATCCTCGCGGACGGATGTGGGCGGGATCGACTCGATTATCGGCCACCTCAACCAGGTCCCCCGTGCGCTTGGTGTGCTCCTGGATGACGATGGCGTCGGCCCCATCGGGTACCGGAGCACCCGTGAAGATACGCACCGCCTCGCCCGCGCCGACACGACCTTTGAACCGGCGCCCGGCCGCCGATGTGCCGATGACCTTAAGCAGGACCGGCAGCGTCGCGATGTCGGCGGCGCGCACCGCATACCCGTCCATGGCCGACGCATTGAAGGGCGGCTGCGTGCGCGTCGCGGCGAGCGGGGCCGCCGGGGTGCGGCCATGCGCCAAGGCGATGGGCACGGTCTCGACCTCGACCGGCTCGACGTCCTTCAGAATACGGGCGAGCGCCTCGTCCACTCCGATCGGCGCCATCCGTTCAGCTCCCGCCTTCGCCGGCCGCCCGGTAGTGGCCCGATCGCCCCCCCGACTTCTCGATCAGTCGCATGCCGGTGATGGTCATGCCGCGGTCGACACTCTTCAGCATGTCGTAGATGGTGAGGCAGGCCACCGAAACGGCGGTCAGCGCCTCCATCTCGACCCCGGTTTTGGCCGCCACCTTGACCTCGGCCGACACTGCGATGCCGCTCGGGCTACGTACCATCTCGAAGCTGATGGCCGCCTTGCTGATGGCGAGCGGATGGCAAAGGGGAATCAGCTCGTGCGTCCGTTTGGCCGCCATGATGCCGGCAAGACGCGCCGCCGCCAGCACATCCCCCTTGGCCGCTTCGCCTTTCTCGACCAAGTCGAGCGTCGCCGGCTGCATGGCTATGAATCCCTGCGCCACTGCCGTGCGGCTGGTCACCGCCTTGTCAGTGACATCGACCATGCGCGCGTCACCCCGTGCGTCGATGTGAGTGAGCTTGCTCATCGGCCGTCTCCAAGCAGCGCGCGCGTAGCGGACGCCACGTCCGCTTGGCGCATCAGGCTCTCGCCAACGAGAAAGGCGTGAATGCCGCAACCGGAGAGCCGCGCCACATCGGCGTTGGTGAGGATGCCGCTCTCGCTGATGACGAGCCGGTCGGGGGGAACGGACGGGGCCAGCCGTTCGGTCGTTTCGAGGCTCGTCTCGAATGTCCTCAAGTTGCGGTTGTTGATACCGATGAGGCGGCAGGGGAGTCTCCCCGCGCGCTCCAGCTCAGCCTCGTCGTGCACCTCCGCGATGGCGTCCATACCCCAGGCGGCAGCCGCGGTGGCGAGATCGAGCGCCATCGCATCATCGACGAGGGCCATGATGATGAGTATGCAATCGGCGCCCCAGGCGCGGGCTTCCGCGACCTGATAGGTGTCGAGCATGAAGTCCTTGCGCAGCACCGGCAGCTTGCTTGCCGCGCGGGCGGCCATGAGGTGCTCCCCTGCACCCTGGAAGGAAGGGCCATCGGTCAGCACCGAGAGACACGTCGCTCCGCCCACCTCATAGGCACGTGCCAGCGCGGGGGGATCGAAGTCGGCCCGGATCAGCCCCTTGGACGGCGAGGCCTTCTTGATCTCACCGATCAGCGCCGGACCGCCGCTGGCCATCCTTTTCCGAAGCGCGCGGGCGAACGGGCGCACCGCCGGCGCCTCCTGGGCGGCGGCCTCGATGGTGGCGCGTGGCTGGCGCGCCTTGGCCGCACGAATTTCTTCACGCTTGTAACGGGCGATGCTGTCGAGGATTCCGGTCATTGGCGCCAGCTTACGCCGGAACGGCGCCGCCGCGCCAGAGCGCGCGGCACCCGAGCGGGACCCATGCATCATTAACCGCGCGGGCGACGGCGGGCCTAGACGGGCTACAACCAAATGGTGCTTGCCGAAAGTGCGATGCCCGTGCAAACTCGGTTCTCCATCGCCGGGGACGGACTGCCTCGGCGAAATGCGATCTTGAGCGGCGCCAACGCCGGAACCGTCCTAGGGAGGGCGACTGTCATGACTGCAAAGAAATCACGCACGACTTACAACCGGCGGAAGTTTCTGGCCGGAGCTGCCGTCGCCGGTGCGGCGACGGTTGCGATGCCCAACGTGTCGCGCGCTCAGACCACCACGCTCAGGATGCAGACGTCCTGGCCAGCCACCGACATCTTCACCGAGATGGCGCAGCAGTACATCGACCGCGTCAACTCAATGGCAGGCGGGCGGCTCAAGATCGACCTGCTACACGGCGGCGCCGTGGTGCACCCCTTCCAGGTGCTCGACGGCGTGCACGGCGGTCAGATCGACATGGCCCACACGGTGACGGTCTACTGGTACGGCAAGCACAAGGCGGCCTCGCTCTTCGGCACCGGCCCGGTGTTCGGCTTCAACGCCAACGAGGGCTTGGGTTGGATCCATAACGGCGGCGGCAAGGAGCTGTTCGACGAACTTCAGACTCAGATCATGAAGCTCAACGTGAAGAGCTTCTTTGCCATGCCGATGCCCACGCAGCCGCTCGGCTGGTTCAAGAAGCCGGTGGCGAGCGCGAACGACCTCAAGGGTCTGAAATACCGCACCGTCGGCCTCGCCGCCGACCTGTTCCAGGCGATGGGCGCGGCAGTGGCGCAGCTGCCGGGCGGTGAGATTGTGCCGGCCATGGAGCGCGGCGTGATCGATGCCTTCGAGTTCAACAACCCGACCTCGGACCGCCGTTTCGGCGCACAGAACGTGGCCAAAAACTACATGCTGGGCAGCCATCATCAGGCGACCGAGTATTTCGAGATTATGATCAACCGCGCGAAGTACAACAGCCTGCCGAAGGAGCATCAGGCGATCATCCAGTATGCCGCGGAGGCTGCCTCGTCCGCCAACGAGTGGCGGGGCATGGATCAGTACTCCAAGGACCTGCAGGAGTTGATCGAGAAGGAAAAGGTCAACGTGCTTCGCACGCCTCAGAGCATCTTCGATGCGCAGATCAAGGCGTGGGACGGCCTCATTGCCCAGCTCGGCAGTGACCCGTTCATGAAGAAGGTCATGGACTCGCAGAAGGCGTGGGTGCGGCGCGTCGTGTTTTACAACATGATGAACGCGACCGACTACAAGGGTGCCTTCAACCATCACTTCCCGGGCGTTCTCAAGGCCTGAACCGCAGTTGTAGGACGGCTTCCCGTCTGGGATACTTGTTCGGGCGGCGCCCTGTGCGCCGCCCCACCATCTTGGGGGGAAGTCCTTGCCCGCGCGGCCAATCCAAACATGACCCGCTTTCTCTTCTTCATCGACTCGCTCAGCACGTGGGTCGGTAAAGCCTTTGCCTGGCTGATTCTGGTGCTGACCTTTGGCGTCAGCTACGAGGTGTTCGTGCGCTACGCATTGAGGGCGCCGACCACCTGGGCCTTCGACTTCAGCTATATCAATTATGGCGCGATGTTCCTGATGGCGGGCGCCTACACCCTTTCGCGCAACGGCCATGTGCGCGCCGACGTACTCTATCGCTTCTGGCCCCCGCGCCTTCAGGCGGCCATGGATCTGCTCCTCTACGTCCTGTTCTTCCTGCCCGCGGTTGGAGCTCTGATCTACGCCGGCTGGACCTTCGCCGAGATGTCGGTACGGTTTCGCGAGCTCAGCATATTCAGTCCGGCCGGCGTGCCGGTGTTCCCGCTCAAGACGCTGATCCCGATCACCGGCGTGCTGCTGCTGATTCAGGGGATCGCCGAGATCATCCGCTGCGTCCTTTGCTTGAGGACCGGCCAATGGCCGCAGCGCCTCCACGACGTGGAGGAGACCGAATCCGTCATCCTGCGTGAGCAGCAATATCTCGCCGAGCACGGCGAGGAGGTGCAGCCCGCTCAGAGGGAGCCGAGAGCATGACCGACCCGCAAGTTGGCATGTTGATGCTGGGCCTGTTCATCTTCATCATCATGCTCGGCTTTCCCATCGCCTTCACGCTCGTTGCCATGGGCGTGGGGTTCGGCTTTTACGCCTATTACACACCGGGCCAGGAGTTCTTTCAAAACCGAGTGTTCACCCTCCTCGTGCAGAAGACCTTCGAGGTTGCCTCCAATGATGTGCTGATCGCCGTCCCGCTGTTCCTGTTCATGGGCTACCTGATCGAGCGCGCCAACATCCTGGATCGCCTGTTTAACGCGCTCCAGATCGCCATGAAGAACGTTCCGGGCTCGCTCGCGGTGGCGACCATGCTTACCTGCGCCATGTTCGCCACCGCCACGGGCATTGTCGGTGCCGTGGTCACCCTGATGGGGCTGCTGGCTTTCCCGGCCATGTTGCGGGCGGGCTATGACACCAAGCTTTCGGCGGGTGTCGTATGCGCCGGAGGGTGCCTCGGCATTTTGATTCCCCCGAGCATTCTGCTCATTGTCTATGCGGCTACGGCGGGCGTATCTGCGGTCAAGCTTTACGCGGCGGCCTTTTTGCCCGGCTTTATGCTGGCTTTGCTGTACGTCCTCTACATCGTCGCCCGCGTGGTCATAAACCCCGCGCTCGCGCCCAAGCTGCCGCCCGAGCAGACTGACATCCCGTTCTCGCAGGTGCTGTGGGCGCTGTTGACGTCGTTTCTGCCGCTCGCCGCGCTCATCGTATCGGTGCTGGGTGCGATTCTGTTCGGACTGGCGACCCCTTCGGAAGCGGCCGGTGCCGGTGCGCTCGCCAGTCTCGTACTTGCCGGCGCCTATCGGGCGCTCAATTTCGGCATGCTCAAGGAGTCGGTCTATCTCACAGCGCGGGCAACCGCGATGGTCTGCTACCTGTTCATTGGCTCATGGACGTTCTCCGCCGTATTCGCCGTGCTTGGCGGCCAGCACGTGGTCGAGGACTTCTTCCTTTCGCTCAACCTTTCGCCCACCCAGTTCCTGATCCTCACTCAGGCCATCATCTTTCTGCTGGGCTGGCCGCTGGAGTGGACCGAGATCATCATCATCTTCGTGCCGATTTTCCTGCCCCTGCTCGACAACTACGGCATCGATCCTATTTTCTTCGGCATCTTGGTAGCTCTCAACACGCAGACTGCGTTCAATACGCCGCCGGTGGCGATGGCGGCCTTCTATCTCAAGGGAGTGTCGCCCCCTCATGTGAAGCTGACCGATATCTTCAGCGGCTCGCTGCCGTTCGTGTTCATGGTGTTCATGACCATGGTGCTCGTCTACAACTTCCCGGGGCTGGCCCTGTGGCTTCCGGATTATCTCTATACCCCGCGGTGACGTGCACGGCGTTAAGGTGACCGATGAGCCTCTGCGCACTTGGACTGGCCGAAGCCGCGGCCGAGATCCGGGAAGGTCGCGCGTCGTCCGAGGAGCTGGTCGCCGCCTGCCTCGCCCGCATTGACGAGCTTGAGCCCAAGGTGCGGGCTTGGGCTTTTCTCGACCGCGACCATGCTCTCTCGCAGGCGCGCGCTCTCGATGAGCACCGCCGCCACGGCAGAACAACGGGCCCGCTCCACGGTGTGCCGATCGGTATCAAGGACATTTTCGACACTTCCGACTATCCGACCGAGTTCGGCTCCCCCTTATGGGCCGGCCGCACGCCGAGGCGCGACGCGGCGGCGGTAGCGCGGCTGCGCTCGGCGGGTGCGGTCATCATGGGCAAGACGGTGACCACCGAGTATGCGTACTACCATCCCGGCAAGACGACCAATCCACATGATTCCGAGCGAACGCCAGGGGGGTCCTCGAGCGGTTCGGCGGCGGCCGTTGCCGCCCACATGGTGCCGGGCGCGATCGGCTCGCAAACCAACGGCTCGGTCATCCGCCCGGCCTCGTTTTGTGGAGTGGTGGGCTTCAAGCCCACCCATGGCCTGATCCCAAGAAGCGGCGCTTTGCGGCTGTCCCGAACTCTCGACCACGTCGGCGTGTTCGCGCGCTCGGTCGAAGACGCGGCGCTGCTCGCGGAGTGCATGGCGGGCTATGACGCGGAGGATGAGGATACGCGGCCCATCGCCCGGCCTCATCTCTACGACACGGCAGTGAGCGAACCGCCGCTGCCACCGCGTTTCGCCTTCGTGCGCACGCCGGCTTGGCCGCACGCTGAGCCGGTCGTCGTGGAAGCCTTCGCTGAGCTCATCGAGGCGCTCGGCGAGACCGCCTCCGAGGTCGAAATCGGCTCGAGCTTCGAGCGCGCCATCGATATGCACCGCGCCATCATGGAGGTAGAGATGGCGCACAACCTCCATCGCGACTACGAGGAGGGCGGTGAAAAGCTCAGCGGCGCGCTACGCCAGATCATCGAGCGTGGGCGCGCCCGCTCGGCCATGGACTACACCCGGGCGCTTGCCGGCATCGCCCCCCTCAACGCAGCGCTAAGCGATCTTTTCAACGAGTTCGATGCGATCCTCACTCCGGCGGCAACGGGCGAGGCGCCGCTCGGGTTGGGCTCTACCGGAAACCCGATCTTCTGCACCATTTGGACGTATCTGGGGACGCCCGCCGTTTCCCTGCCCCTGCTCGCCTCGGAGAGCGGCATGCCGATCGGTGTTCAGCTCGTTGCCCGCCGCGACAACGATGCGCGCCTGCTGCGCTCGGCGCGCTGGCTGATCGACAGGCTAGCGCCTCGTGGGCGCCGCCGAGCGGTGGTCAAGTCGGCTAGCTCCGGCCCTGCCAAGCGCAAACGCAGAAGGACATCGCCATGACCAACCTGATTACCGGCATCATCGGCATTGCCATGGTGGTGGCCTTCGCCGGCTTCATGGTCATCTGGGTTCCGGCGCGGCCGCTCATCGTCATCTTCGTGTCCGTTCTGTTGCTGTTGCTCATCGACTTCATCCAGTCGCTGCGCGGCAACGGCGCGAACTCGAAGAGCTGAGTCCCGGTCCTCGGTCAGGCTCAGGCCGCGTTGGTGACGGCCACCAGCTTCTGAAGCGCCCTCATCGCCGCCCCGCTTTCGATTGAATGGGCGGCGAGGGCGACCCCGTCGGTGAGGTTCATCGCCTTGCCGCCGACGATCAGGGCGGCTGCTGCATTGAGCAGCGCGACGTCGCGGAACGGCCCTTTCTTGCCGGCCAGCACCTCGCGAATGGCGGCCGCGTTCGTCTTGGCATCGCCGCCCTTGAGGTCGGAGAGCTTGGCCGGCGCGAGCCCCGCGTCGGCGGGCGTCACCTCGAACCGAGTGACCCTGCCGCCCTTCAGCTCTGCAACCTCGGTGGCGCCCGTGGTGGTAATCTCGTCGAGCCCATCGTGCCCGTGTACCACCCACACGTGTTCGCTGCCGAGGTTCCTGAGGACATGGGCGATGGGCTCGACCCACTGCGCCGAGAACACGCCCACCACCTGTCGCTTGACGCCGGCCGGATTGCAGATAGGCCCGAGCAGGTTGAACACGGTGCGGATGGCGAGCTCGCCCCGGATCGGCGCCCAGTACTTGAGTGCGGCGTGGTGCATCGGCGCCCACATGAAGCCGACTCCCGCCTCGTTGATCGCCCGGGTGATCGTGGCGGGCGCCACGTCGAGCTTGACGCCGAGGGCGGCAAGTACGTCGGATGCGCCCGAGATGGAGGACACCGAGCGGTTGCCATGCTTGGCGATCGGCACGCCGGCGCCCGCCGCGATCAGCGAGGCGCAGGTCGACACATTGTAGGTGCCCACGCCATCACCGCCGGTGCCGACGATGTCGACCGCTCCGGGCGGCGCCTCGACCGTCGTCATCTTGGCACGCATCAGTTTGGCGGCCCCGGTAATCTCCGCCACCGTCTCCCCGCGCACGCGCAGCCCCATGAGAAACGCACCCATTTGCGCCGGTGTGGCGACACCCGACATCATGATCTCGAGCGCGGCTTGCATTTCGGCCGTCTCGAGCGTCGCTCCCGTTGCGACCTTCTGGATGATTTCCTTGAGTTCCTTAGCTGACATGGGCATGCCCCGGCTGCACTGTCAGGCGACCTTGCGCTGAACGTTGCGCCGGCGCGGCGTGATGCCGGCGATCTTCAGGAAATTGCCGAGCAGCTCGTGTCCGTGCTCTGAAGCGATGCTCTCGGGGTGGAACTGCACCCCGTGCACCGGGTATCGCCGGTGCGCGAGCCCCATGATGAGCCCGTCCGCGGTCTCGGCAGTGACCAGGAGCTCCGCCGGCAAGCTCGCCCGTTCCACAATCAGCGAGTGATAGCGGGTCACCTGGATGCGATTGGGAAGCCCTTCGAAAATGCCCTGACCGCGGTGCTGAACGACCGAGACCTTGCCATGCATCGGCACCGGCGCCCGCACCACTTTGCCCCCATAGGCCTGACCGATGGCCTGATGGCCGAGGCACACGCCAAGCAGCGGCACCTTGGGGCCGGCCCTGGCCACCAGTTCCAGGCAGATGCCCGCCTCGGTGGGCGTGCAGGGGCCAGGCGACAGCACAATGCCTTTGGGCTTCGCCCGCAGCACTGCCTCGACCGTGATCTTGTCGTTGCGGAAGACCTCGCACTGCCCTCCGAGTTCGCCCAGAAAATGCACGAGATTATAGGTGAAGCTGTCGTAGTTATCGATGAGGATCAGCACGTTGGTACCCTGGCCCTGCGGCTGTTGGAGGGGCATGCGCTCAAACGCCATCCCAGATACTACATTTTCACCGCGCCTCGATAGCCCGCCGCGCGACCGCCGGCGCTGCGGTAGGATAGCCTCACGGGAGGCGGCGCGGGGTCACGAATAAGCGCAACCTCCCGCTCGCCGCCCTGAGCGCCGACCACGACCCAACTTCGAAATCGATGACGGCCAGCGCGCCAGTTGGGAACTTGCCGGCAAGTCCCGCCAGCCCCTTGCGCTTCCCCTCGCCTGTGAGCTCGAGCGCCAGCGCCTGCAGGCCGGGGTTGTGGCCGACGATCAGCACGTGCCGGGCCGGCGGCTTGACCTTGGTCAGGCGGGCGAACATCTCGGCCGGCCCCGCCAGATAGAGCTCGTCTTCGAAGAAGATTTCCGCCTGAGTGTTTGGGAGCTCGGCCAGCACCAGAGTCAGCGTCGCTCGTGTCCGTACCGCTCCCGAGCACAGCACCAGGTCCGGCAGGAGCTTTTCCGCCGCCATGAAGCGTCCGATACGCGGAGCGTCCTTGATGCCGCGCTTGGCGAGCGGACGCTCATGATCGTCGAGCTCGGGCTCGCTCCAACTCGATTTCGCATGGCGGAGCAGCGAAAGGGTCAGCATGGATCCGACGATGGCGGATTATCGCCACTTCGGCAACCCGGCCGCCCCACGGAGTAGGAGGGCCTCTCACGGCACCTGAGTCGGATCAAGGCCGAGCACCAGCCGCGGCGCCTTGGCCCGGCGCGTGCCCTCGAGGCGATAGGTCCCATCCGGTCCCCGCGCGTACCAGCAGCCGCGCGCACTATCGCCGATGCGGGCCATGACCCGGCGGCCTCCGGCGAAAACGCGCGTGACCACGGCTCGCCGCACCCGTGGCGCCGCGATCTCGACCGCGATCATACCGGCCGCCGGTGCCGGCTCCTTGTAGTCCTCGGGTGGCAGAGACAGCCTGCCAGGTGGGCGCGCCGACGACCGGCGCACATCGCGCCCGCGAGCGCGACTTGGCGCGGCGGTGGCATCGGCCGCCGCCGTTTCGGGCGGCACGACCGGTACGACCGCTGGCCCGCCGCGAAGCGTTGCTCTATCAGCGGTCGGGGCGGCTTCCAGTACCAATTGCCGATCCTTTTGAGAAAGAGGCGGCGTGCTGCGCCGCTTGAACCAGCCGAACATGTGCCATTCTCCCAGGTCGCCATCGATCGCAAGCGCGCTCCGCCAGGCAAGGGCCATGCCAAAAAAAAGCCGAGCAATATCACACGGCCTCGTGCCGACAAGCGATGCCGTTGACCAAGCGGGCGGCAGCGCTGCCGACGTTTTGGGCAGCGCGCCTAAGATGTCCGGTCAACTATGCACGTGAAGCGCGGCCACCGGGCAAGCCTCTGGCGCCTGTAGCAAACCGAACCGCCTCCTCTGCCGAGCGCACCAGCGCCCGGGCCTTGTTGATGCATTCCTGCTGCTCGGTGGCGGGCACCGAGTCGTAGACGAGGCCGGCGCCCGCCTGGATGTGCATGACGCCGTCCTTTACCAGCGCCGTGCGCAACACGATGCAGGTGTCCATCTGTCCGTCTGCCGAGAAGTAGCCCACGCAACCCGCGTAGGGCCCGCGCTTGTGTTTCTCCAGTTCGTCGATGATCTGCATGGCTCTCACCTTGGGCGCTCCGGAGACGGTTCCGGCGGGAAAGCCCGCCATCAGCGCGTCGATCGCGTCGCGGTCGGGACGGAGTCGCCCGACGACGTTGGAAACGATGTGCATGACGTGGCTGTAACGCTCGATGACGAACTGCTCGGTCACCTCCACCGAACCGATCTCGGCAACGCGCCCGACATCGTTGCGCCCGAGGTCGAGCAGCATGAGGTGCTCGGCCCGCTCCTTGGGGTCGGCGAGCAGGCTCTCGGCCAGCGCCTCGTCCTCCCCGGGTGTCGCGCCGCGCGGTCTGGTGCCGGCGAGCGGGCGGATCGTCACTTCACCCTTGCGCACGCGTACCAGGATTTCAGGCGATGAGCCGACGAGGGCGAAGGCGCCGAGGTCGAGATGAAAGAGAAACGGTGAAGGATTGGTCCGCCGGAGCGCCCGGTAAAGCGCGAACGGGGGCAGCGTGAATAGCGCCGAGAAGCGCTGTGAGAGCACGATCTGGAAGGCGTCGCCGGCGCGAATGTAGTCCTTGGCGCGCTCCACCATCGCCATGTACTCGGCGGAAGTGGTATTCGACACCGGCGCTGGCGCCGGCAGTTTGCGGGCCGACGACCTGGTGGCGTGCGCGACGGGAGCTTCGAGGGCGCGCACCACCCCCTGAAGGCGCTTGCGCGCGGCCTCATAGGCCTTCTCTGCGCTCTGCCGGCCAGGACGCACCGGCGTCACCACCGTCATTTCGTCCTTGACGTTGTCGAATACGACGATGAGCGTCGGGCGCATGAGCACGGCATCGGGGACACCGAGCGCGTCCGGCCGCGGATGAGGCAAATCTTCAATCAGCCGTACCATGTCGTAGCCCATGTAGCCGAACAGGCCGGCTGCCATGGGCGGCAGCTCCTCAGGCAGTTCGATGGCGGATTCGGCAAGCAGCGCGCGGAGCGCCTCTAGCGGCGGCCGCTTTTCAGGTTGGAATGCGTTGGGCCGCCGCGCGGGCTGGCGATTGATCTCAGCGCGTGGCACGAAGGCACGCCAGACGACGTCGGGATCAAGCCCGATCATGGAGTAGCGCCCGCGCGTGGCCCCACCCTCGACCGACTCGAGCAGGAAACTCATAGGGCGTGCCTCGGCGATCTTGAGGTAGGTCGACACCGGAGTCTCGAGATCGGCGACGAGACGCGTCCATACCACTTGTGCTGCGCCCTGGTCGTATCGGCGCGCGAAGGCGCCATAGACCGGCTCGACCTCGAGGCTGGCAGCCCTGCGCCGGTAGGTGCTCACGTCGTGGCTTCCCGGATTGCGCCGCTCAAGGCTGTTCCTGGCCGACCGTGTTGCGGTAGACGGCCTCGTTGACCGACACGCCGAACCGCGCCTGCACCGCCGCCAGGTATTCCGCCATCAGGTCCGTCTGCATCTGCCGGGCGATGTCGACCCGCAGTGCCCTGGCCTGTTCCTCGCTGGGTGGGGGCGGGCTGTTGATCTCGGCCACCCTGAGCACAATGCGCGACTTCTTATCCGACGACTCGGCGTGGGCCGCCGCATTAGGGGCGAGCGCGAAGGCGCGGTTGACCGCCGCGGCCGGCAGCCCCGAACGGGCGCCCGAGCGGTTGAACGGCAGCGAAATGTCGAACGTTCCGCCTGCCTCCTGGGCGAGCTTGATCATGGGCTCGCCGTTGTTGGCGCGGGTGACGAGCTTGTCGGCGAGCTGCGCGACGGCCTTGGCGAACTCCGTCTCACGCCAGGCCGCCTTGACCTCCGCTTTCACCTCCTCGAGCGGCTTCAGCCGCTCGGGCGTCACCGAAATGACGTCGACCCAGGCGATGCCGCCGTCGGCGAGTTCGACGGGTTCGATCTCCGATCCGACCTCGCCCTCGAACGCGGCTTGCAAGAGGTTTTGCGTATCCGGCAGCAGCAGCACGGGCTTTCCTTCCGGCGACATCCCGGATCGGTCGATCGCCGCGACTGACACGAACTCGCTACCGAGTTCGGCCGCGATCTCTTTGAGCGGCTTGCCGCCGGCGCGCTGATCTTCGACTTGGTCGTAGAGCTTGCGGATTTCCTCGCGGGCATGCTCGCCGGCGAGCGTGTCCCTGATTTCGTCTTTGACGTCCTCGAAAGTTCGCTTCTTTCCAGGCACGATCTCGGTCACCCGCAAAAGCACCGTCGAGAAGCGTCCCCTGACGGGAGGAGACACGTGGTCTTTGGGCAGCGCAAACGCCGCCTGCGCAATGGCCGGGTCGAGCATCTGGTCCTTGGTCAAGAGCCCGAGCTCGATGTCGCTCGCGGAAGCGCCCGCCTCCTTGGCGACCTCTTGGAAGCTCTTGCCGTCGGCCACAGCCTTGGCAGCGGCCTCGGCCGCGCTCACATCCTTGAACGAAATCTGTTGGATCCGCCGCTTTTCCGGGATGTTGTAGCGCTCCCGGTCGGCTTCGTAGGCAGCCTTCACGGCCTCCTCCGTCACCGTGACACGTTTCTTGACGGCCTCCATGGTGAGCGCCAGCACCGCGAGCTGGCGACGCTCGGGCGCCTTGAACCGCTCCTGCTGGCGCTCGTAGGTCTCCTTGAGCTGGGCTTCGGTCGGCTCCCCAGGTTCTTGGACCTTGGCAGTGTTGATGGTGAAATGCTCCACCTTGCGGGTTTCTTCGCGGTACTGGTGCAGGAGGTTGACCAGCGCGTCAGGGACGGGGACGGCGGCGACCATCGCCCCAGTGAGCTGATCGCGGATCTGATCTTGGCGCTTGAGCGCAATGAAGCCGCGCTCGGACAGCCCGCTCCGGCGCAGCACGTTGTCGAGGGCCTCTTTGCTGAACCTGCCGTCCATCCCGCGAAAGGCGGGCTCGTTTTCGATCGCGGTGATGATCGCGCGGTCGGAAAGCGCAAGGCCCAACTCCTTGGCGTGCGCATCGATGGCGGCCGCACCGATCAACTCGGCGAGCACAAGGCGGTCGATGCCCATCTGCCGTGCTTCCTCCGGCGTGGGGCGCCTGCCCATTTGGCGGGCATGATTGTCGAGGGTGATGGCGTAGGAGCGCTGGAACTCGCTGACCGGGATTTCCGTTGAGCCGACCCTGGCAAGCGAACCCATGCCGAATCCACGGAAGACGTCCGCGATTCCCCAGATGGCGAAGCTGACAATCAGCAGGCCCAGCAGGATCTTGGCGAAGATGTTGACGGCGCCGCGCCGCAGTGCATCAAGCATGGGTAGTCTTCAGTCCTCGCTGCATGCCGGCGCTGCCCTTTGGCAGCGCTTCATGCGCCGAAACGGGGGCTACGGGCCGTTGGTGAGCACATTTCACCGAACCAAGCCTTACGCTGGCGTGATATGAACCCCAGCCGCTCTGCGATTGCAAGACGCGACGGGGTGGAATAGGCCGAAGACACCCCCAACCGGGCTGTGAGCTAAACTTAAGCTAATGAACGACCGAGCGATGATCCGGCCGCTGATCGCCGGGAACTGGAAGATGCACGGCCTGCGCGCCTCCCTTGCCGAGGCGTTGAGGGTGCGCGACGGGTTGTTGGCCGACGGGCCGGCCGAAGCGATGATCTGCCCTCCGGCAACCCTTTTGGCGGAATTTGCCGCCGCGACCCGCAACTCCCCGCTCAAGATCGGGGCCCAGGATTGTCATTCCTCAGCCTCCGGTGCCTACACGGGCGACCTCTCGGCCGAGATGCTGGCCGATGCCGGTGCGGTCGCCGTCATTGTCGGCCACTCCGAACGGCGCGCCGGTCACGGCGAGCTTGACCGCGATGTGAGGGCCAAGGCGCGAGCCGCCCATCGCGCCGGTCTTGCCGCCATCGTCTGCGTCGGCGAAACCGCAGGCGAGCGCCGTGCCGGTTTGACGCTGCAAGTCGTAACCCGTCAGCTCACTGCCTCCATGCCCGAGAAGGCCACCGCCGCCGACACCGCGATCGCCTATGAGCCGGTCTGGGCCATCGGCACCGGGCTCACCCCGACCGTCGCCGATATCGCCGAGGTTCATGCCGCCATCCGCGTGCAGCTCACCGAGCGGCTTGGGCCGGAGGGTGCGCGCCTGCGCATCCTTTATGGCGGCTCGGTCAAACCCGCCAACGCTGCTGAGCTGCTCTCCGTTGCCAACGTGAATGGCGCCTTGGTCGGCGGCGCAAGCCTCAAAGCCGACGACTTCTTGGCCATCATCCGGTGTGTGCGATGAACGTGTTGGGGTCTAAGCGTGGGCAGCATCGAGAGGACGCAAGCGGGTGACTGGCGCTAAGATGTGGCACAGGCCGGCCGGGCCGTTGCTGGCTCTGCTGACGGCGGTGGGCTGGGTGGCACGCGCGGCGGCCGTGCCGCTCGATGCGCAGGCCTGCGACCGGCTCGAGCAGGAGCAGGCCGAGCTGGTCAGGGCTGGCGCCAGGCAGAATATGGCCAAGGGCCCGGTCTGGGCATCCGGGAACCTTTCTCCCGACAAGCTTGCTGCCATCCGCAGGCTGCTCGAGGTCGAAGCTCAACTCGCGTTCCGTTGCGTGGAGCCGAAACCGGCCAAGGCCGCGACCAATGCCAAAGACGCATTGAAGCCCGTTGCTGCCCCGGCGGCATCGGTGGATGTACCCATCCCAGTGCCCAAGCCCAAGACGCCGAAGGCTGCTTCCTCGCCATCCCGCGCAAGGGTGAACGACGCCTATGTTCCGCCGGCCAGGGTTGACGAGCCGCCGTGGAGCGTTCCTCCCGGGGGCCAGCAGTGATCTGCGGCCGTTGGAAGCGACTGCGCCATTGGCAGGGACCAGCCAGTTCCTGTAGAAGCAGCTAGGACTAACACATACCAGGAACACCGGTTATATTCCGTGCTAGCCACCGTTCTGCTCGTCATCCATCTGATGATCGCCGCCGCTCTGGTCGGGGTCGTGCTTCTGCAACGCTCGGAAGGCGGTGCGCTTGGCATCGGCGGTGGTGGCGGTTTTCTAACCGGCCGTGGCACCGCCAACCTGCTGACCCGGACCACCGCGGTGCTGGCAGCGGCCTTCTTCGCCACCAGCATCCTTCTGACGCTGAGTGCCCAGCGAACCTCGCGGCCGGAATCGGTGTTCGGCCGCGAACCCCCGGGCGTGCCGGCCAAGACGGGGCCGGCCGTGCCCATGGGCGAGCCGCTCCCGCCGCAGCCGACGGCGCCGGCGGCAGGCGGTCTCAACGACAAGCTGCCGCCCATCCCGCAGTCGAAGTAGGCAAAGCCGTTCCGGGCCTTTGTTGGGGATGAGCGGGCGGCAGCCGCCCGGCCTATGCGGTAAGCGACGTGGACGATTGTCGGATTTGCCTTCCGAATCGATAGGCCTTCGGTCTATGTTCGGGGCCCATGCAGCGGTACATCTTCATTACCGGCGGCGTGGTCTCCTCCCTCGGCAAAGGTCTCGCCTCGGCGGCGCTCGGCGCGCTGTTGCAGGCGCGCGGCTATTCCGTTCGCCTCAGGAAGCTCGACCCCTACCTGAATGTCGATCCTGGCACCATGAGCCCGTACCAGCACGGCGAGGTGTTCGTCACCGACGACGGGGCCGAAACCGACCTCGACCTCGGCCATTACGAACGCTTCACCGGGGTGGCGGCGTGCAAGACCGATAACATCACCACCGGACGCATCTATCAGGAGATTCTGGCCCGCGAGCGCAAGGGCGACTATCTCGGCGGCACCGTCCAGGTGATCCCGCACGTGACGGACGCCATCAAGAGCTTCATCACTTGGGGCAACGAGGGCATCGACTTTGTGCTGGTCGAGATTGGCGGCACGGTCGGCGACATCGAGGGTCTGCCCTTCTTCGAAGCGATCCGACAGCTCGGCAACGAGCTCTCTCGCGGGTCCACCATTTTCATCCACCTGACGCTCGTGCCCTACATCTCGAGTGCAGGCGAGCTGAAGACCAAACCGACTCAGCATTCGGTCAAGGAATTGCGCTCGATCGGCATCCAGCCCGACGTTCTGCTCTGCCGCACCGACCGGCCGATCCCACGCTCGGAGCGGCGCAAGATCGCCCTCTTCTGCAACGTGCGCGAGGAGGCGGTGATCCAGGCACTCGACATGGCCTCGATCTACGAGGTGCCCCTCGCCTATCACAACGAAGGGCTCGACTCCCAGGTGCTCGCCGCGTTCGGCATCGCCGACGCGCCGCCGCCGGACTTGGAGCGCTGGCAGAACATCGTACGCGCGATTAAGAGCCCTGAGGGCAAGGTCACCATCGCCATTGTCGGCAAGTACACCGAACACAAGGACGCGTACAAATCGCTGATCGAGGCGCTGATCCACGCCGGCATCGCCAACAAGGTCAAGGTCGATCTCGAGTGGATCGAGAGCGAGATTTTCGAGAGAGAGGACCCCGCCCCCATGCTGGAGCATGTCGACGGCATCCTGGTGCCGGGCGGCTTTGGCGAGCGCGGCTCGGAGGGCAAGATCCGCGCCGCCAAATTCGCACGCGAGCGCCATGTGCCCTACTTCGGCATCTGCTTCGGCATGCAGATGGCCTGCATCGAGGCCGCGCGCAACCTGGTCGGTATTGCCGATGCGAGCTCCACCGAGTTCGGCACTACGCGCGAGCCGGTGATCGGCATGATGACGGAATGGATGCGCGGCAACGAGCTCGAACAGCGCCGCGCCGGCGGCGACCTCGGCGGCACCATGCGGCTCGGCGCCTATCCGGCGAAGCTCGCGAGCGGGAGCCGGATCGCCGCCATCTACGGGACCACCGAGATTTCGGAGCGCCACCGCCACCGCTATGAGGTGAACACGCGCTATCGGGCGCGACTGGAGGAGGCGGGCCTGCGCTTTTCCGGCATGTCGCCCGATGGCCTTCTTCCCGAGACCATCGAGTACCCCGACCACCCTTGGTTCATCGGCGTGCAGTTTCACCCGGAATTGAAGTCGCGGCCGTTCGAGCCGCATCCGTTGTTCAAGAGCTTCATCGCTGCGGCGATCGAGCAGAGCCGCTTGGTGTGAGCCGCGTCGGCTGCCTAGGGCTTCCGCCGGGAATCGCCTATGGTCTATGCTGGCGTATCCGGGAACAACGGCCGGGGAACCTGAGTCATGCCCGCCAGGACGGTCTTGGCCGCAGCAGCGGCAACCGCAGTGCTCGCTGTTGCCGGCGCCAGCACAGCGCCGGCACTGGAGATCGACCGCGGCACCCTCTGGCGCGGTGATGGCCCCGACCCCTACGCCTATTATTACGAACCACCGGGCTACTATCCTTATTTCAATTCGGGCCAATGGCGCCCTGCGCGGGAGATGAGGGGCCGTTACCGCTACCCGCTCTGGCTGCCGGAGTACTACTCGTCCTGGGGCTATCCGCTGCCCTGCGACCTCACTGCAGGCGAGTGCCGCGCCAGCCCCTGGCGCCGCTGAGGGCCGGAAGTGTCCAAGCCCGACGCGGCGAAAGGTCCGATTAATCGTTCGGTGTCACCTTCTTCCGCATTCATGCCACGTTCATATGGACGGGGTTAGCAAGGCGCTGGAAACGGCGCATTCCGCTTTGCGGCTTTCGGCAATCGCGTTGGACCGCGAAGGGTGAGACGATCGGGGATCGAACATGCTCAAGAAGGTGACACATGCAGTGATGGCCCTGGCGCTTGCAGCCGGGCTTGCTGCCTCGAGTGTTGAGCCGGCCGAAGCCGGCCGTGGCGGCCGCATCGCCGCCGGCGTGGCTGCTGGCATCATCACGCTCGGCGTGCTCGGCGCACTTTCGAGCCGTGGCCACGCCTATTACGGGCCGGGATGTTATGAGGGCCCGCGTGAGTGCCGCTGGACCGGGCGCAGCTGCTACTACAATCGCTGGGGCGAGTTGGTCTGCCGCGGCGGCCGGTACCACTGCTATCGTCCGACGATTTGTGACTGAGGGCGTGCGCGCTGGGGCGCGCCCGTCTGGTATGACAGGAAATGCGCGATGTAGACGGCGGTCGGCATCGCGCTTTTGCCTTAAGGCCGCTGGGGCGCTCTCATCGGGCGCGACGGCGTGACATCGCGGCAAGATGGAGCGCAACAGCGGCCGCGTTCGACACGTTGAGACTGTCGAGGGGACCAGAGGCCTCGATCCGACACAGCCTGTCGCAGCTCTCGCGCGTGAGCTGGCGCAAACCCCGTCCTTCCGCCCCGAGCACGATGGCCACGGCGCCCGACAGCTCTTCATCCTCGAGCCGGTCGCGCGCACTCGCCTCAAGGCCGATACAGCGAAAGCCCAAGTCCTTGAGCTCCTGCATCGCTCTGGCGAGGTTCTGCACGAGCAACACCGTCACCATTTCGAGGGCGCCCGAGGCGGACTTGGCGAGCGCACCGGAAAGAGGCGGGCTGTGGCGGCGGGTCATGATGAGACCCGAAGCCCCAAACACTGCTGCTGAGCGCAGCACCGCCCCGACGTTGTGCGGATCCGTGACGTGGTCGAGCACGAGCAGCGGTCCCTTGTGTTCTGCGTCGGTTCGCGCAAGGTCGGAAAGTTGGGCCTCCGGCAGCGGCTCGGTCTCGAGCAGTGCGCCTTGGTGCACCGTGTCGGGGCCGAGCCGTCTGTCGAGGTCCCGCGGCAGGACGCGATCGGCGCTGATGCCGCGCGCCCTGAGCGCGTCGGCGAGCCGCAGGGCCGCATTGTCGGTGAGCAGCAGGCGCCGGATCGGGCGCCGCGCGTTGCGCAATGCGGCCTCGACGGCATGAATTCCGAAGATCAGGGTCGCTCCCTCGCTCTTGGGCTGGCGAGGGCCGGCGTGCTTGGATGGCTGTTTGGCCATGTGATGATGGGCAGATCCGCGGTAGTCTGCGTCCATGTTGTCGCTTTTGCCGTTGACATGGTAGACCCGCGCCACGATAAGAACAGGCAAATGCCCCTGCTGGCGACGGCGGGGCGATTTTGTTTGGGCTCGCGCCGGGGCCTCCCGGAGGGGTGCCCGAGTGGCTAAAGGGGACGGACTGTAAATCCGTTGGCTTCGCCTACGCTGGTTCGAATCCAGCCCCCTCCACCACCCCGGCAGCCGCAGCCCGACGGGTCGAGCGCGGGTGTAGCTCAATGGTAGAGCAACAGCCTTCCAAGCTGATGACGAGGGTTCGATTCCCTTCACCCGCTCCATCACGTGCCGGCTACCAGGTGTCAGATCTCAACTTGAAGAACGGTAGACGGCCGGTTCCCAACACTTGACACCTGACTGACACCTGACACCCGTCACCTGGAGGCATCCGATGGCCAAGGCGAAATTCGAGCGGACGAAGCCGCACTGCAACGTGGGCACGATTGGGCACGTGGATCACGGCAAGACGACGCTGACGGCGGCGATGACCAAGGTGTCGGCGGACAAGGGCT